>JAABUV010001155.1_pt1 | contig 38728 bp, 40 predicted proteins | sample 5559971 | NCBI WGS metagenome assembly JAABUV01 (sample SAMN10711881, study PRJNA513362) | rock metagenome | isolation source: Antarctica rocks | place: Antarctica: Victoria Land, Knobhead nord | collected 2015-12-19
CCCGGAGCGCGCGGGCGCGCTGGCGGGCGAGAAGGCCGCGGCGCGCGCGCCGCAGCCCGCCAGCCCGTTCTTCGCGCAGTTCGACCTGGACGGCGACGGGCTCATCAGGCGCGGCAGGCCTGTCAACGTGTGTGCGAACACGCTGACTGTCACCGTTCACTGGTTGCAATCCTGAGGCTGCTGGGGTGCACAGCTACGAGGAGTTTTTGCTGGTCATGTCCTTCCTGGCTATCCTTCCGGAGGTGCGCGCCTGGCAGACGTCGCTCGAGCAGGCCCCTTGCCTCCCGCCGCCTTGGCGCGCGCTCGCGCAGGCGCTCACCCTGGCGAGGGCCAGGACGTCGCGACGGTGTTTGCCGTGCTGGACGAGGACGCCAACGCCATGATCTCCCGGGCCGAGTTCGCGGCCGTGACGGGCGCGCTGCGGCGCCGCCTGCGCCGCGTCAGCCACGTGTCGCGCACCGGGCTCAGGCGCGGGGCCCTGCCCCCTGGCGCTTTTGCGCGCCCAAGCCCTAGCCAGGGCATTGCGTGCTGTCATCAGCTCTTCACCCAACGCGCCTGGGTGCACCAAAGGGTGCGTGAACTCAGAGCCTTTTCCTTTCCCTACCTTGCTGCCTTCCTTGCCCGTTCCTGCTGGCTGCCCCCCGCCGCCGCCGGGCCAGCCACACGCGCCGCGCCGGCCGGGCGCCAGGGAGGCGAGCGGCGGGCTGATGACCACCTTCTTCGGACCGGACGGGCGCGCGGAGCTCGACCTGCGGCACTTTGACGACTTCATCGAGGCGCTGCACGTCGAGCTCGTGCGCTTGGAGTACTGCCACTACGACCCCGAGGGCCAGGTGCGCCGGCGTGCCTGCCCCCCGAGTGTGCGACCTGAGCCGCTTCTCAACCGCGCGCTTCCCTCTGCACGCCTGGCCCCAGCCAGCCGCGGCGCCGTGGCCGCGCAGTCATCCTCGCATCCGCCTGTGCGCTGGCGCAGGGCTGGGTGTCAGGGCGGGCTTTCGCGCACAGCCTCGTGGCGGCCGTGCCGCTGACCCAGGTCGACGAGTACCTGGCGCGCGTGGACCGGCTGCCGCCCGCGCTGGCCGGCTGCAAGGCGCGGCGCCTCCCGCTCTCCTTTTGTCAGTGAGCAGCGTGCTCGACGGCACGCGCTCTGCGGAGCGCCTGTAGGGAGCAGGTGCTGGCATGAGCTGAGTGACGCTTGAACGGAGCCGCGGGATGGCTGAGTTGGCAGGGGCGGGCGCGGCGCGCAGGTGTCCCGCGACGCGTTCGAGGCGTGGGCCACGCTGCGGCGGCGCGGCGGCCACCGGCTGGCGACCGCGCTGGAGATGCTGGCGGTCGTGTGCAGCGCCGGCGTGCGCCGCGCCGACCTGCAGCGCGCCACGCGCCTGGCCGGCGCTGCCGGGCTGACCGAGGAGCAGGTGGCCCCCCGGAGCCCAGTCCCTTTCAGTCCTCTTACTGACCGCCTGGTGTTTGGGGCCTAGTTTGATGAGGACGGCGCGTGCTGCTGCTTTCGGGGGGTGGCGTATGGCCTGGCCCAGCCTCGCCAATGGGCTCTGCTCAAGCGTGGTGGGTTGAGAACATCACGCAAGGCGGCTGCTCAGGCTCTGCTCGCGCAGACCTGCTCGAGACGCCAGTGCAAACTGCTAGGTTGGAGAGGTCTGCTCGGCGTGACAGTGACCTGTGCCGCCTGCACGCAGGTTGACATCGTGTTTTCGCTCTTTTCGGACAAGGACGGCAGCCTGGATTGTGGCGCGTTCCTGCGCGCGCTGCAGAGGCGCGAGGCTGCCGCGCAGTACGCCAAGCAGCTCGCGCACGGTCGGGGCGCCGAAGACGCGCCGGGCCTGTTTGCCTGCCTGCGGCATTGCGTTACTCCCAGCGAATGACGATCGCGGTGACATGAGAGTGTAAACAAAGCCAATGCCAAAGCATTGGCCCCACCTAAATTATCTCTGTCGGATGACTCGACGGCATTGCACCCCGAGGCCTCTATGTACACGGACGAATTTAAATTGAAACGCCAGCCCCACGCACAGCGGCGTGCGTGGTAGTCAAAGTAGTCAAAGTCGTGCTCGTCGCTGCTTATGGCGCCGTTGATGGCGCGGAAGCCCGCAGACGCAGCGAACGCGTGCTGGCAGAACACCACCAGGCCGGCCAGCAGCAGCGCTGTGGCCAGCACTGCGTCCCATGCGGTCTCGCACAGCCAATTGCACAGCACGCCGGTGCTCCGGCCGGCTGCTGGCAGCACCGCCTGCCAGCGCATGCTATCGCGCAGCCTGCCTCGGCGCGAGCCCGGCCAGGCCTGCCAGGCGCTGCCGGCGGCAGGGCCGGCGCTCACGCTGTGCACGCCAGCGGAGCAGGCGCGTTTCGGGCGAGCGAGGTGGTGTGCGCTTTCCCAGGGTAATTGCAGGTAACGCGCTGGATGGCCCCTGCAGGCAGGATGGCGGCAATTGCGCGTGCGAGGTGCACCCGCCGCGTCCCAGGCTCGGAGCTGCGCAAACGATTTGTCTTTTCTACTAACAGAGGGGGGTTATTGAGAACCACAGTTGAGCGCGACATCGCCGATTGCAGCCCCGGTAGCCGCACCGCAGCCAATTTGACGCTTGGGATGCCGTTGGTAGACGTCCAGGCTGCCTCTGGTGGCGGAAGGAGGTAGGAGCCTGGCCCATCACTGAAATCGATTGATGAGCCACACCATGGCCCCGTTCCAGGGCCAGCCCGGCCCACTGTGGCTTTTCAGAAGTCACCTGAGCTCGTTTGCGGCCGCTGATCCCCTGTGCACCAGCCGCCCGGGGCCCCAGCAGGCGCATGCGCTCCACAGGCGCGGCCGCAGGCCGACTCCTTGCACCAGAGCTGTCTGCCAGCCCTGCCCCGGCCTCTGCACAACTCAGAGGGCCACCAGAGGCGGCCTGGGCACTGACTGGGGTGCCAGGCCAGGCGCGCATGCACAGGGACCGGCGCGCCCGCGCCCGGCGGGCTCACCAGCGCCCTGCTTTGCAGTCAGTGTAGGCTCTGGGCCTGCTGGTGTGCCCGAAGTGCGCAGGGTCGCAGCTGTGGTGCCTGCGAGCGCAGTGCACTGGAGGGTGTAGCGCCGCCGGACCTGCTGAGCTGTACAGCAGGCCGTGTGTGTGTGGGTGCCTGGCAGCGTTCCGCGGGGGTCTGTGCTTGCTGCAGACACCTTGCCGTGCTGTGGTAGGCGCCCGTGGTGTCCAGCGCAGCTGTAAACCGTGGAGAGCGGTGCACACTGTCCTGCTTCTTCTTCTTCAACCCAAAGAGCAAGGGACATCGGGGATCAGGCAAAGGTAGATCTTCAGGCAGGCCCGGTTAAGGCAGAGCCGCGAGTTGTAAGACAGCTGCATGAATTCCAGCATGATGCACCGACCGAGGCATGAATAGGTGCGCATACTTAGCACGAACGCAGGCGAAAAAAGGACCACTCGAAAAGCAGGTACTGCTCGTCGCCTAGGGCGCCAGAGGCACACTTCATGCACAGGCGCTGTGCTCGGTTGACAACACTGTTGCGCAAGGCCAAGATCGTGGGCCGAAACTTGATGATCTTGATAATATGTGACAGCCCTAGCTGCAGGATGGCATCGGGGTTGCACCCCAGCCCCGGCCCCGGCCGTGACACAAAGCGCACTTGCACAGGCTGGCGTGCTCCCTGAGGCACGTGCGCCGGCACTTAGCAAGGCCTGCCAGCGCGTTTGCTCGCGCGTGCGATGGCAGCAACCATGATGCCCCAGCTATGGAGCTCAGGCAGCCCATGGCCGTCCTGAGGCAGGGCCCAGCCCAACTTGCGCAGGTACTCCCGCAGGCCCCACGCCCGGTCTCTCTTAGTTGTTGCAGCTGGCATCCTCCCTACCGGCGCGCACCACCGCGCCGTGCAGCGAATGTGCTGGGGCTTGCGCCAGGCTGTTGTAGAGCTGCTTGTCCCGTGTAAAACAGCATGTCCCGCAACCGCCCTAGCTCCTGGGGCTGATAGCCCAGCTCCCAAACCACCAGGTTTATGGCAACGCCCCCGAGGACAATGCAGCAGGCTCTTGATACGTAGCAAGCTCTTGAGGCAAACAATGAGTCAGCAATTGCTGGTTGCCAGCTGACAGGAGTTTCGCAGACTCAAACCTAGGACTGTTGTCCCCCCCCCCGGACCCCCCTCCCCCAAATCCCCCCCGAAACCCAACAAAGCCCTGACTCGTTTGAACTGCCCCCCAAGCGCGTTGCGGGCGCCTGCACCGGGCTGCCCGCCGCACCCGCCCCTGTCGCCCGCTGCGCATGCTCCCCTACTGCCCGACTGGCGCGGCTCGGGTGGGCTGGACGCTTGGCGGAAGCAGCAGGAGGGGCGCACAGCGTCCAGTGGCGCGCGCGGCAGCCGCCGCGCCGGCTGCGAGGCGGCCGAGCTGCCGCGCGGCGGCTGCCGCGCCGGCTGCGAGGCGGCCGAGCTGCCGCGCGGCGCGGAGCGCGAGCGGCCATCACCGACTGGCGGCAGCGCGCCGCCAGCCCTGGCTGCGCGGCTTCAGCGCCGCCAGCTGCGCCGCACCGCGCGGCTTAGCACACACCGCAAAGTTCTGATAGATAGACACACACATGGCGGCAAGCGCGGTGGCAGCGCCTATGAGCTGCCCATGCTGTCGGGCGGGCGCGGAGCGTGCGCGGCACACACGAGAGGTGGCGGTGCGCGCGCAGCCAGCAGCGGAGGCCAAGAGCTGACACGGTGTGCTGGGACGGGGTGGGAGGACGGCGGACACGAGACGGGAGCGCACCTCACGGCGCCTGCAGCTGCTCGAACCGCCGCCGTGCATCCTCGCTGCCGTTGTTGCCGACAAAGGGCACCCAGCCGATCGGCTTCAGCCATCGAACAAAAGCCCGCAGTTCCTGGAAGGAGCAGTGCGCCGAGTGCGCCACCTGGTTGCGTTGCCAGGCACACCGCTTCACGCGTCAGGCACCGGCAGTGGCAACGCACTGCGCACTCGACCACGCTGCAAGGGCTGGAGGACCTCCCGGCGCGCAGCAGCAGCACCCAGCAGGCCGTGCGCCGGTTGCAGCTATGCAGCATGCACAGACAGAACCTCAGCGCGAGGACAGCCACAGCGCATGCCTGCGTCGCCAAGCTCAGACATGCACAAGCGACGCTCGTGCCGCTACGAGGGACACGCCCGAGCTCGGCAGTTTACCTGCAGCCGGCTGATCCGCGGGTTGTACGTAACGAGCTCCCCGCGGTACCCGGGGCCATGCCCTGAGCACGCTCGCGCGCCAAGTGTCACGGCTGCGTCCATGCAAACAGCCTGGATGCTTTGACATGCCAGGCAAAACCCCTGGCCGTGGTGCACTGTGGAAGGCGCCCGCGCGCCAGGCACGCGCCCCGCCCTGCTCCCTGCCACAGGCGACACGCCGCGACCGCCACCAGCCGGACACGCAGGCTTCACGTGCGCGTTTTCGACCGCCTCCACCCGGCATGCATGTCCAGCGCTCCCAGTGATCTCACCATCGGCGACAAAGCCAGACGCGTACACGGACATGGCCGCCGTGCAGCGGGGGTTCAGCCGCAGCGCGTCCGCCAGCGCGGCCCAGCCGCGCTCGCCGTGCGTGTCTGGCAGTGACACCACGTGCAGGTTGGTCGCCTGCGCGCTTGGCCGGCCTGCGTCAGACAAGGCGCGTGCGGTCCACTGGGATGAGCCGCCCTCCCCCAGGGCGCCAGCGCGCGCGCCCTCCCGACAACGGACTGCAGGCAGGCGCGCCCTGGTCGTACACATGGCCGCGGCCGCAAGCCTAACAGAGGCGCAGGGCTGCAGCAAACCAGCCACGCGGTGCAAGTCCGGCCCGGGTGCCTGGAGACAGGCTGCATGCATGCTTGGCCAGGGTTGTCGGCGGACGGCGCGGCGAGGCCGCGCGCACCGTGGGGTCGGTGGTCAGCCGCGCCAGGTCCTCCGGCGCCAGCGGCATGGCGCGCAGCGTGGCCAGCTTCTCCTCGCTCACGTACACCTGCGCCGGCGCACGCAGCCTCGCCGCCCGCGCCCCTGCTAGCAGCGCGTCACCGGCGCCTGCCGCGCCTGGTGCCCCTGCAGCAGTGCGAGGACAGAGGGAGCCCGAGCGAGCGCGTCGCAGCAAGGCAAGCCGCGCAGGTGTGGGACCAGCGGCGCGTGGCAACGCTCAGGCACGCACCCACATCTGTGGGCGAGGTGGGGCCGTGAGCAGCTTCACAACAAAGCCCCTCCGCGACGGGCGTGGGCAGCGCGGGCGGCGCACCAGACAGTCCAGCAGGCGCGCCAGCGCCATGAACAGGTCCTCCTTGCCGAAAGTCTTATAGTCGCCGAAGAGGATCAGCAGGTCCTTGTTGCGCGACAGCGCCAACTGAACCTCCTGGATCATGTAGGCCTTTGCCTGCGCGCTCGGCACAGCACCGCTCAAGCGAGTGCCGCACGAGGGCGGGCAGGTTGCGCGGCGCGTCAGCAAGCATGCAACGCGTCACCGGCACTGCGCGCACGAGCGCGCGAGCAGACGCGCGAGGCCGGTGCCGCATGGCGGGCAGGGGGCGCAAGGGGCAACGCACGGGTGGCAGCACATGCATGCAGCTGTGGGAACACAAGGCAGGCCACGCCGTGTCACACCCCGATACACAGCGCTCGCGGCTCCTGGCTGCGGGAGCGCACCTGGGCGCGCGTTGGGAAGAACTCGAAGCATGACTTGGCGAAGGTCGAGTCAAGCACGGCGGTGCAGCGCCCGCGCACAAGGTTCAGCCACGGGTTCATGATCATCTCCAGGCACGCCCTGCGGCGAGTGCGCGAGCTCCGTGGCTGGTACGGCTCGGTCGCGCTTGGCTCGTGCACAAATGTCCGTACCTTGCCGCTAAAGGCGCACGGGCATCGGTGTGGCATGACACGCTTGCATGCACCCAACTAGGGCGGCAGCCGGGGCCCCGCGCACACTGCCCCCCCCGCCACAGTGTGCCCAGCCAAGGGGGCGCCCTCCTGGCTCATGTTCGCCCTGGCAGAACACAGGCGCGTGCACTCTGTCGCACGCGGTCGCTGCTGCGAGGGCTGGCGGCGCAGGTGCGCACCGGAAGTCGCCGGAGAGGAACTTGGGCGGGTAGCCCGGAGAGAAGACCAGGTAGGACGTAGAGCCCCGGCTGTGGTAGGCGTTCAGCGGCACCACCCAGCTGCCCTTGACGTAGAACGGCACGTTGTACTGCACGATGCGGAAGGTGCCATCAGGCACCTGCAAGAGACCCCCTCGGTGCCCGGCCGGCTGCCGCTGCGCCCGCTGCTGCGTGGGAGCGGCGCCTGCGCCCCGGCGCACGCGCGGCCGGAGCAGGAGGCGGGGGAGGGTCGCTCTCGAGCAGCAGCGCACCCCGCCCGCAGCAGCCAAGGCCGGCAGCCTGCATGTGTGCCCGCCCCAGCTGTCCCTGAGCATCTCCCTGAGCATGCGCAGCCCGCCAACCGCCGTGCAACGCGCGGGCAGGGTCGCGTCCGCCCAGGTCAGGGCGGCGCCAAGGCACGCTCGCGGACCCAGATGCAGGCGCGCGTCAAGCGCGAGGGGGAGGGGAGGCGCAACCTGGTGCAGGCACTGCAGCAGGTTGGCGGTCTCCTGCACAGCGTAAATTGTGCCTGCGCGCGCGCACACGCACCCTCAGCGGATGGCTATCATGGAGGTCTGTGAGCATGGCGTCCATCTCTTGACACGCGAGGCTGCCTCGCATGCTTCACAGGGAGAGGCAGCCATTGTTCGTGGTACCAGAACCGCCCTTGAGCTGGCAGCAGGATCTACCCCTGACGCCAGCCTCAACACACAGATGCGGACGGGCAGCCAGGAGGGGCGAGAGGGATCGCACCGGGGACGTCCTTCTTCAAACCCTGCGTATGGTCGCCGTGCGCGTGGCTCGACAGCGAGTCGGTGGCCCAGTCCTTTGCGAGCTTGCCCCACCAGTCCATGTTGAGGTCGATGGGCAGGCCGCGCGGGTGCCTCCACTCCTGCGGAATGAAGCTGCTCGCGCACAGCGCGTCCCGGGTCAGCTGCCGGCGGTGCGCGCAACGCAACGGTAGCGGTGAGCTGTTTCAGCGCAGCTCACACTCCGGGGGGGCTGCTGCTCTGACGCGACCCCGCTGCCAGTGCACCTGCTCATGCAGTGCCAGGTCAAGGCAAGCAGTCAGCTCGCCGCGGCCGTCAGGCCTCCCCTGAAGCACTCCCCTGGCACAGCCAAGGCCTGGGGTCGGTCGACGCTCCTTGTAGCACACATCTTCCCGCCCGCCAGACCGGGGGGCGCACTCTGCGTGGCGCACACCCATCGTCGCGGCTGTGCCCGCGGCTGCAGGCGCGACGCTGGGTTTAGAGCGCTTCCGGCGCGCGCCGGCAGCGCCCTGCGCCGCCGCCGGCGCGGCGCGCTTCGCGGCGGTCGCGCGCGCGCCGGCAGCGCCCTGCGCCGCCGCCGCGGCGCCCTGCGCGTCGCGCGCACATTCAGGCGGCGGCGCAGTCGTGTGCGACGGGCCCCACCTTCTTGGGGCGTGCTCCGAGCTCCCCAGGCGACCTGCACGCAAAGAGCTGTGCACCCTGCCCAGGCAACGTCAGAGGCCATACACGCAGGGCTTGCACGTTGCATGCACGCGAACGCGGCAGGAGCAGCAGGAGCAGCAGGACGCCACCCTGGCCCCACTCTCGCACAGGACAGAACTGGTGCGGCCAGACACTGAGCGACACAGGGCCCGGGCGGCCGTGCACCGGCAGAGTGCACGCCAAAGCCTCCCAGCGAGGACTCGTGCACAGCGCGACAGGCGGCGGCGCAGCGAGGAAAGAACATACGGCAAGGCGCCTTCGCGCACAGCCCGGCTCCCCTTGCAGGGCGCGCACGCGCGGCGCAGCGCACTCCCCAGGAAGCCCCACCCGGCGCGCTGCTGGCGTGCCGCTCAGCTGCCCCGCGGCTCAACGCTCTTGGCGCTGCCAACCGCGGCCCCCAGCCGCGGCCCAGGGTGGAGCGCGCCATTATATGCCCCCTATACGGACTTGAGGCAGTACCTCTGCCAAGACACATGTTCTTCTTCACTGTTCCAGCCCTGGAATGAATCCCTTAGCAAATAACCTGGCTGACCCCATCCCTTATGAGCAGATTCCCCAGCAGCTAGAAAGTTTCTAGTAGAAACAGCAGCTAGAAACAGTTGTGTTTCAAGCAAATCAGCATGTGAGGCAGCTGGCATTGGCCTCACTTTCACCGTGCAGGGAGGTGTCAACCGACCTCGGCTGCGGTGGACTCACACCTGGGCGACTTGCATAGTGGGCTGAGGCTGGCGCTAGCGGCGGGTCCCAGGCTTGACGCGCCTACCCAGACTGCAAGGCCTGTCCAACACCAGGCAGCGGGCCCTGCCAACCAGCCTGAGCAGCAAGCTGCGTGATGCGCAGGCAACCCAAGCAAGCGCGGTGCCCGCGCTGCGGGGCGCGCTGGGTGCGCCCGGACCTCAGCTGGCGCCTCGCGCGGCTCGAGCCACTGGCCCAGCGTCTCGCCGGGCGCGCCGTCAGGGCGCAGCACCCTGATCGACCACTTCCACTTCTTGTAGCGCGGGCGGCCGAGCCCCTCAAACTCGGAGGGTGACAGGTCCTTGCCTGCGGCGCACGGCTTGCCATCGGTGCGTGCGCCCGTCATCCCCCACTTGAAGCGGTGTGCATATGCAGGCGCGTGCGCGAGCCAGGCAGGCTGCTGGGCCGCACGCCGGGCCAGGCAGGGGCGGGCTCTGCTGCGCACCGTCAAAGCTGACGATAGTGCGGTCGGCGTGGAACACGCCGCGCAGGTCGCCGCAGATGACCGGCACAGACGCCGCGCGGCGCCCGGCCTCGCCCTGCTTCCGTGCCCGTGCAGCTGTTAGGCGGGTGCCCCCCAAGTGCTTCGCGCGCGTGTAGGCCGCACCAGGTACAGACTGCACCCCGCGCGCGTCGTTGCGCGCTGCAGGGGCGGGCCAGGCGCGCACCTCCTCCACATCCATCGCGTTGGGCTCTGCGTCCCCGCCCTGGCCGCCGCTGGCCATGGGAGTACCGCGGCTTCTTGCGGCTGGTCGCTGACGGGGTGGGGCTGCACTCGGGTGTGCGCCTGCACGCGGCGCAGGTTGCCGTTCAGGTGCGCGCCATGTAGCGCAGAAGTGCATTGGCACTACAAGCCCGTCTGCCTGCAGCCAGAGGTGCACCGCTGGCAGCACGGCAGGCAGGCAGGCTGTCAGTGGTAACCTTGGACAACATAAAGTGTTACGTAACGCGTCTGCGCGACAGCTCGCCGCGCTGGGCGCGTGGAAAAGAGTGTTTACGCAGGGACACGAAGCGCCCTGCTACCTGCTGGGCGCACCCGGCTCCTTGTGCTGCGTGCCGCCGCGCTCCTGCCAAGCTACAAAGCTGATCTTGTGAGGCCTGCCGCCTGCTCACGCCCCACTCGTATGATGCTCTGCTTGCCGCCGGGCTGCTGCCAGGAGCAATGTTGAGGCCTGCCTGCTTGCATTTGCACTTGCACTTCTTACAAATGCCTGTATTGAGTCACCCTACAGGTTACCCTTCAGAGAGAGTCCCTTTGCATGGCTGCCCAGTATGTGGAGTGGTCTGCGGCAGGAGGCCCGCCTGTACTGCTGCTGTCTGCCTGACAGCAGCAGTGCTGCGACACCAGCATGCCTCGGAACCGAAATGAGGAGGCGCCGGCGCCGAGCGCACACGGGCGCGGGCGGCCGCGGCGGGCGCGCCCCGCGCGCGCGCTCCGGGGTCAAAGCTAGGGCGGTGGTGGGTGTCGGAGAGGATGAGGGCATGTCACCTCCATGCCCGAGGTCTAGGGCGCGACGCGCCGCGACGCTGCCTCGAGCGCGGCGTGGCGCGTCGCCGCGCTGCTGGAGCGGCGTGGGCGTGGTGTTATCAACCTGCGCTTGGCTTCAGAGTCAATGGCGGTGCAGCAGAGTTCGTAGCATGGCATGCACGCAAGCCATCAGGCTCACTCGTGGAGGCCCCGGCTGCGGCGCAGGCCGGCCTGCTTGCACGCGCCCGGGCACTCCGGCGGCGCACAGTGAGGGTATGCACAAACCCTGCCAACACCCGCTCAGCGTCCGGGGTCATGCGCGTGTCCGGTGCGCGCGAGCGGCTGCGGCGCGGCGCGGCGGCGGGCGTGCGAGGGGCGGCTGCAGTCCTGGCGCCGGTGCTCGCATGGGGCCGCCGCATTATGAGGGCCTGACCGCCGGCTGGCCGCGCTGCGTCTGGTCCCAGACGCAGGCAGTGGTGTAACAGAAGTCACAGCAAGGCCTCCTCACCACCAGACTCATGCGTGGAGGCGCAGACTGCGGCGCCGGCCGGCCTGCCGCTCCAAGCCCAGGCGCTTCGCCGGCGCACGGTGCGGGTATCGTCAAACCCTGGAAGGACCCGCCCAGGCTCCAGGGTCATGCGCATGTCCGGTGTGCGTGAGTCGCGGCGGCGCAACGCAACGGCGGGCGCGCGTGGGGGCGACCGCAGTCCTGGGCGCGGCCGCTGCATGGGCCCAGCGTCCAGCTTGCCAGGCTCTGCCTGGTCATGCAGCCTGACAGTGATGTGGCTGGTGTCTCTGCAAAGAGCAGGTGCAGCACAGCTCTGTAATCAGTCCCTCCCTCCATAGGCTGTAAATACTTCTGTTACACATCAGCAATTCAGAGCGTTGAGGGACAGGCAGGCAAGTTTTCAGTTCAGGGCATACAAGCACAAGCAGGCAAGGTTGCAGTCAGGGCGTCAAAGCACAAACTGGCATGTTTGGACTGTTTGGGAAACACAAGCACACACAGACACCGCATCAATCATTCAGGCGCCTTTTCAGAATCGCTCGGGGAATACCGGTGACATTGCATCTCCACCGGGCAGCATTTTCCCTTGAAGGTACCTGCAAGGGCAGCAAGGCTACCCTGGCCAACCCCGCCCGAAAACCAACAGGCCGCCCGCCAGGCCACTCTGGCGCGGGCAAGGACCTAAACATGCGGCGCTAGGCGACCCCAGCCCAGCAGCGCGCGCGCTGGAGCAGCCCAGCGCACACGGTGCCGCGGCAACGCGACAGGCCAGAGCAAAACTTGCAGCAGAGCGCCTGCCCCATATCCGGGCTCCTCTTCCGGGCTCCTAGCGCGCCTCTTCATACACTGATTTACAGCGGCGCTGCCACTGACAGGCTCGACGGGCTGCAGAAAACAGCCTCCATGTACGTGTCGTAGCAGTTGTCACACACCGCGCCCACGCCCGTAATGATGCCCCAATAGCGCGCCGGCTTGGAGCACGCGGGGCACAGCTGCGCGCGCACGACAGCAGCTGGACCCGCGCCCGCCAGCGCATGCTGCAGCAGGCCGCTTTGCCCGCACTATAGCGCCCGGCAAGAAAGGCAGCTGTCCACACACATCAATGCCGCTGCATGCGCCCACACCGGCATGGTTGCAAGCAGCGCGCCTGCGGGCAGAGCAAGGCTCCCAACCCCAAAGTACAGTCACAGCACTGCCGCGGAGAGGGCGCATGGCAGGCTGGCAACAGGCGCACCCCATGCGCGGCCTTCAGCTGCGCTGTTGCCGCGGCTGCATCGAGCGGCCGCGGGCGGCCGTGATTGTGGTAGTAGCAATAGCAGCTGTGGCACAGTCGGCCGCCGACGGCCGAGTCGGGGTTGCCCACCCAGTGCCCCGTGGGCTCATCGCTCCCACAATTTGAACACGTCTGCACGCGCACGGCGGCGGTCGGCCCGGCGCCTGTGCAGCGCCCTGGCCGCTGCTGGCGCGCAGACAGCTGCATGCCGGCACGGCGCGGCCGCCACCGCTTTAAGCGCAGAGGACACGCCGCCGCATGCGCCTGAGCCGGCACGCTCGCAGGCAGCGCGCCTGCTACGGCAATGCAAGGCATCGCCCCCCTCCAACGCCAAGGTGCACCACTGCCGCGGACGGCGTGGGGTGGCGGTGACAGGCGCGCCATCGCAGCAGCCTCGGCTGCTGTGAGCCGCGGCAGGGGCGGCGGGCGCTCGTAGCACTTGCGTGGCCGCGGGCGGCCGGTCCTGCGGTAGTAACCCTCGCAGCTGGAGCAGACACAGCCGCCAACAGCCTTGTCCGGGTTGTTCGCCCAGGACTTTCCCTTGGGGTCGTTGCTCCCGCAGTTGGCACACGCCTGCGCGCGCACGGCGGCGGTCGGCCCGGCGCCTGAGCAGCGCCCTGGCCGCTGCTGGCGCGCAGGCAGCTGCGTGTTGGCACGGCGCGGCCGCCACCGCTTGAAGCGCGGGGCGCACGCCGCTGCATGCGCCCGCGCCGGCGCGCTCGCAGGCAGCGCGCCCGCGCCGGCAGCGCAAGGCGGCGGCCCCACTATGCCAGGGTGCACCACTGCCGCGGACGGCGCGGGGTGGCAGCAACAGGCGCGCCATCTCAGCAGCCTCGGCTGCTGTGAGCCGCGGCACGGGTGGCAGGCGCTCGTAGAGCATGCGTGGCCGCGGGCAGCCGTGGTCGTGATAGTACCTCCAGCAAAGGTAGCAGACACGGCCGCCGACGGCCGCGTCGGGGTTGCCCAGCCACTGCTCGTTGACGCTCCCGCAGTTGGCACACGCCTGCGCGCGCACGGCGGCGGTCGGCCCGGCGCCTGAGCAGCGCCCTGGCCGCTGCTGGCGCGCAGGCAGCTGCGTGTTGGCACGGCGCGGCCGCCACCGCTTTTGAGCGCGGGGCGCACGCCGCTGCATGCGCCCGCGCCGGCGCGCTCGCAGGCAGCGCATGCGCCGGCAGCGCAAGGCAGCGCCCTCCCCAGCGAGCCACAGGGCGCAGAGCACTGCCGCGGGCGGCGCGGGGCGGCGGCATCAGGCGCACCTGTACTGCTGGCTCCAGCAGTTGCAGCTGCGGCAGCAGCGGCTGATACGGCCGCGGCAGCGGCAGCTGCAGGCTCTCGGGCAGCCGCTGCAGCCAATATCCAGCAGGAGCGCTGCCGAGGTTCTGCGGCCCTGGTGCACCAGGGGCAGCGGGCGGGTGCAGCGCCGCGGCGCTGCTCGCGCCAGCTGCCAACGGGCATGCCCTGCCTTGCCAGCAGCGGCATCGCGCGCAACCTGCTCCCGCAAACCAAGTCATGCACGGCCTCAGGCGGTGCCATGCCACAGCAGACAGAAAGCTGCACCTTTTCGGGCATTGGACTGTTTGTCCGCAATACGTTGGTGTTGCGCGGGCACACCCGTAGGTGGTAACGAACTTGCCCGACGGTCACGCCCTCGGCGCCGCCCGCGACCGACATCACCTTCAGGACGACATGGGGAGTGGCCTCGAAGGGCCCGCCCAGCGCGTGCACAGTCAGCGCAAAAACCGTCTGCAGGTATGGCGTCCAGCGCGGCCGCATCGGCTGCCATGGGCCTGGCGCGCGCGCGGGGGTGCTGCTCGCCTCGGGCGCTGCCATTACGTGCTGTTGGTGCCGCTGCGACTAATGCACCGCTGCCTCGCTTATCACACGCTCATCTTCGGCTGCACTGCCGTAGCATTGCCTTGGTCTGTCCGGCACCGGATACTCTACCCACAAAGGAAGTGCATTTCCTTGCTCGACGAACAGCACTAGTGACCCTGCGCAGGGTCCGGACTGGGCACGGTGCAGTTGGCTCCCTTCACTCGACTAACGTACCGCCCGTCAGTCTGACGGGCCATCGATCGATCGACCGATCCGATCGATCGACCGACCGACCGACCGATCGACGGACGATGAAACAATAATTTTTTAAAAAAACTGATTAGGGAACGCACCAGAGAGCGTACAGACAGAGGGTTGGACCGCGCTGTAAAAGTAGTAATGTAAGAGGGATTGAGAGCGCAGCTTGGCGCGTTTGGGAACAAGGCAGGGAGCGCGTGCAGCATTGGTGCATTGTCCTTTGAGCAGTCCAGCTACAGCAGACGCTGGTGCGGCGGAAGCTGAGAGCGCAGTGGGAGCAAGCACCCAGGAATTCCTGACCTCAGCGGCTGCCTATGCCGCCATCTGCTTGGTCGTCTTCCTTTTCTTTGAATACTTTCGGCGCCTGCCTGCCACGCACCACTTCTACAGCCCAAAGCGGTGCGTGCCGCAATCTAGCGGGAGCCCCACACTGGGCCTGTGTGCGAGAGCGCGCCTGCTGGACCTTGCCTTCTTCCTATCCGCAGATTTGCGACGGTGCGTGTCATGCCGCTCAGGCCTGCACACCTGCACATGCAGGTCCAAGCGCGGCAAAAGGCGTGCACAGGCGGTCCAAGCGCTTGCCCAGAGGCCTGCTGTCTTGGATCGCCGCGGTGTACAGGATAAAGCAGGAGGAGGTGATCGAGGTTGCTGGGTATGACGCGGCCACGTACATGCGGATCCTCACTGTGGGTGAGCGCGCACGTGTTTGCCCGCTGGCCGACTGCTGTGCTGCTAATATAGAGGCGCTGCAAAGGGCTGAGCGCTTGGTGTGCACGTGCAGGCGCCGAGCTGTTTGTGTTTGTCGCTTTCTGGGTGTGCGTCGTGGTGCTCCCCACCAACCTGACGGTGCGCGCCCTCCTGAGCGTAGAATGCAGTAGTGGAGACACTGATTAGTTGTAAACTCAGGCTGCGCAGAACCTGGCGGGGCTGCTGTGGCGCAGGGCCACCAGGTGGAGACGCTGATAGGCAAGTCGCGCTTGCAGGCGTCAAACTTCACGTACTGGGGGCCGCCACCGCCGCCGCCGTCGGTGCCGGGCACGCCTGTGCCGCCCTCATCCCAGTCGCGGCCGCAACCGGTCAAGGCGCGCGCGTGCACCTGCCTGCCGCCGGCCGCCGCTTGCGCCCGCGCCGCGCGCGCCGCGCACGCCAAATCGCGGTTGCTCCGCAGGCGCCCGATTGTACGAAAAGGCGCCGCCGGGGCCGCCGGGCCTGGTGTGGTACGAGTACCGGGACGACGTGCCGCCGCTGCCGCAGCCGGCCGAGTACTTAAACTCGTCGCACTGGGCCGGCTGAGTGTGGCGCTACGACAAAAACTTGCAGATCAGCGACTACACGGTCTCCAACCTGGACCTGACCACGATGGCCGACGTGGGCGCCGGCGATCCGCGCATCTGGGTGCACATCGTCTCCGCCTGGGTCATCTCCTGGTTCGCCTGGCGGGTGCGCGGCGCGCCGCGCGCCGGCCGCGGCCCCCGGGTGCCTCAGGGCCTGGCTCGGCAGCACACCTCGCTGGACCGGACAGAACCGCGAACACGTCACCTCTTCGGAGTCACTCGTGCAGGCCGCAGCATTGCCGTTTGTCCAGCCCTCGCAAGGATGCCCCGCACGTCAATGCCAGCACTTGCAGGTTGAGGCACTTCCGCGGGTAGGAAGCGGCGCGGCCGCACGCGAGCGCGAGCGCGCCGCCGCCCCGGCGCGCCGCGCCCTGCGCCGACAGGGCTGCGCTACGCCGCGGCGCGCAGCTGCTGTGGCGCTACAAACGCGAGGCGGTCGCGCTGCGGGTTGCCTACCCGAATTCGGCGCGCCCGGGCGGCAAGGCGCACACCGTGCTGACTACAGATATCCCGGGCGTGGAGTATGGCACGCTCGCGCACCGCATCAAGGGCACCGTGCTGCGCGTGCTGCTGCAGTTTATCAAGCGGCGCATCACGGTGCTGCCCGGCTCCTCCGCTGCAGGCCTGTGTGCGCAGACCAGCGCGCCAGCGCACGCCTGAGCAGGCGCCTGCGCGCCGCTCGCCGCGGCGCGGCACAGCTGGCCCCGCTGCGTGCGGCATGACAGCGAGGTTGTGGCTTGCGTGATGTGCCCCTGTCTATTTCTGTGCTAGGCGGCTGCATAAGGTACAGCTGCGCCAGCTATGCTTGCAACCAGTACTTGGGCCAGCGCGCCAGGTGGCCAACTAAGCCAGACCCTCGCTGGGCTACTCCTGGCTCTGTGGCAGCCGCTGGGCGGCGGGGCGTGCACCGTGTTGAGTCTGGTGTCTGATACAAGCGCCATACACATATATTGTCCCAGGCCTGCACGCCTTTTTCTCTCCTTGAATGAGGGAGAACAGCATGGCATAAGAGAGTACTCATTGTGGCAGAACTGCCCGATATTAAGGATACAAACAACAATCTAAGCACAAACCACAACATGATCAGTGGGCACACAATGTCTGGCAGACACACAGACTGGCAAATTTCTTACCTGCACACTGTTCCTGGCTCATGCATGTCTGCAGCACAGCCAGCACCACCGGGGGTTTCACACACACGCACCGCGCCGGCCGACAGCCGCGCTCCAAAACTTGCAATGCCATGCGTGTGTTTTGCCGGCAGCCCTACTTGGCTGTTACAGGCTTTAGTACCATCTGCATTGCTCTCCCGTGCAGAGTGTATACTGTTGAGCTCGTTGTCGTCGATCTGCCAACGCACTGCGCAGTCTCTCGTTCGTCACAGAGCCAATGCGGATTGTCCCGATCGATAGTATATTCTCTGCCTAAGCAGCAACCTGCCTTGCCTTGACATCGCTCGCGCTTGACATGGTGTGCGTGCGCACGACAGCATGCTGCTAGACCTATGCCTCACAGCGCGCCACCCCGGAGCGCTCGCGCACCAGCTCGCGCAGCAGCCAGCCCGTAAACGCACGCGCAGCCTCAGAGCCGCGGCCGCGCACCCCGCGGGCGCCCTGGCGCAGGCCGCGCCGCCGGGCGCCGCGCACCTGGGCCAGGCGCTGCGCTTCCGCAGCGTGTTCATCTCCGACCTGCACCTCGGCACGCCGCAGTCGCAGGCCGACACCCTGCTGGACTTCCTACAGACGGTGCGTGTGCGCAGCTGCTGCGAGCGAGCGCGCGTAACTGCCCCACCCGCAGCAGGCAGCCAGGCCATGGCCTGCCGCGCCGCAGGTCCAGGCAGACACGCTCTACCTGGTCGGCGACATTCTTGACGGCTGGAAGCTAAAGACCAACTGGTGGGAGGCCTGGGCTCCCCCGGCCTGCCCACGCCGGAGCCGGCGGACGCAGGCGCCGCGCACGGTGGCTGACAGCACTCGGCTGTCCGCGCCAGGTACTGGCCAGAGTCGCACTCGCAGGTCCTGCACCAGCTGTATGAGCTGGTAAGCGCCCGCAGCGCTGCTTTGTCAAGGTAAAGGAGTGCAGAGGCGCCTCTGACCGCGGGGCAGCTGTGCAGGCAAAGAGGGGGACGCGCATATGCTACGTGAGTATGCACCGCTCCTAGCAGTGTCTGATGGCTACGCCGCTTGTTGTGCAGCCCGTGCTCATTATGCAGCCCGTGCTTGGTTACACAAGAGCCCACTCCGGCTGACCCACTGGACCGAGTCACTTGACGCTGCTGGTTTCAACGTGCGCACGCTTGGATGCTGTCGCTGGTGCGAACAGGCTGTTCTTGCAGGTGCCCGGCAACCATGACGAGGCGGCACGCGCGTACCTCACCGATGAGGCAGTCGCCTTTGGAAATGTTGAGGTGCGGCGCCCCGCGCTACCCCTGCCGTGGCTCTGCCGCTGCTGCGCGCCCCTGCCGCGCGCCGGAGCGCGCCTCCGCCCCACGCTCGAGGCGCGCCCGGCCTGCAGGTCGTCCAGGAGACCATGCACACGTGCGCGGACGGCCGCCGCTTTCTGGTCCTCCACGGCGACCGGTGCGCCGCCGCGCGCGGCCCCGCCGCCGCTGCCCGCGCTGCCTGCGGACTCGGGCAGCAGAAACCGCGGGCGTGGCGCTGCTGCTCAGCCTGATCGGCCGACTCGCAGGTGTGACACCTCGGTGCACCTGAGCAGCGCGCTGACGCGCGCGCTCGGTGACTGGGTCTATGACCAGGTGACCTGCCCTCGCCACCCGTCCCGCCGCCTCTGCGAGGCGTGGCATAAAAGAGCCGCGCCTGCTGGGCCGCGCGGCGCTGAGCCTTGCCGTGCCGCACGGCGCGTGTGCAGTTTGTCAACATCAACATCTTGATAAAGGCGACGCGGCGCTTCCTGCGGCTGCCGTACTGGTCCCTCGCCGCGCACGTCAACGGCAACGTGCGCCCTCGCACGCCTGCGCGCGTCTGTTTCTGGGACGTTCCCACGGGCGCAAGTGGACGACATGGTGTGCATGCTGCTGGCGATGGCGGACGCGCGCGCGGTGCTCGGCAAGCTGGCCGACCGGCTGCAGCACATGCACGGCATGATTGCCGCGCTGGCCGCAGAGCAAGTTCGCGATCGAGATGGTCGGCCGCTATGAGGAGGCGCTGGCGAACGAGGCCAAGCGCCTGGGCGTGGACGGCGTCATCTGCGGCCACATCCACAAGCCGGTCATCCGGCGCATCGACGACGTCGTGTACGTCAACGACGGCGACTGGGTGGACAGGTGCGCGCGTCCCGCCTCGGCCTGCTGAGGCCCACAGCCGAGCTCTTTGTCCCAGGCATGACAGAGGCATGACGCAGTTTGAGCTCCCTGTGTAGACATGAAGTAGTCGTCCGGCTGTGCTGTGCAAGGGTCATGGTCTTGCTGCAGCCGCTGCTGCATAAGAGTCACAGGCATGGAGCAGTGCCGCAGCTATGCTGACATCATTGCCACCCGGGGCCGCAGCTGCAGCGCGCTCGTCGAGGACTTCAGCGGCCAGCTGGACATCATCTACTGGCAGCCGATCTATGAGCAGCGGCAGCAAGAGCGCGCGCGGCTGGCGCGCGCGGCGAGCGCCGCGCCCGCCACGGCGGGCGCCGAGGCGGAGGAGGGCGCTGCGGCGGGCGCGTCGCCGGCCGCCCACAGCCACGAGGAGCCTCCGGCCGTGGGCCCGGCGACGGCGCCGCTCGGCCAGGGCGACAAACAGGTGAGCGGCGTTTGGAGGCTGTGCATTGTCAGCAAGCACTGGGCTGACGTGCGTGGTGAGTGCCAGCACGCCACAGGAACACTCCGATGCAGGCAAGGTGTGAGGGAGCAAACCTACCAGTGCCGGAGTCTTCAGCCACCAGCGTCAGGCGACACACAGACTCTGCCTCGATTATTGGATGCTGGAGTTACATGGCGGGCACGGGGAGCAGGCGGTGGATCTGGCGCTGCGCATTATGATCGGTTCCAGCGTGCCCAGCAAGCGGCGCGGCAACCAGGAGCGCCAGGCGGAGCCCGGCAGCCGCGCGCGCTGACGGCAGCTCCGTGCTTTCAGCGCTAGTGTGGTGCTGTTTGCACCAGGGCGGGAAGGGAGCGTGCCGAGGATATTGGTACAGTAAGGAATGATTTTGGGCTGGAAGCTGTCCGCACCTGATCACGCTACGCCTTTCCGTAAGTGTCTCCACAAATGCATGACCAGGGACACCTCGTATGCACTTTATACAGGGAGTCACACTGTTACAGGAGAGCCAGTTGTCTGCAAAAGACAGCAGACTGCTAGGCTACACCCCTCGCCCTGGTCATCAATCCAGGATGCCTTGGCCGCCCAGATCGTATTGCGAGTACAGGCACGCCAGGAGATACATCATCTACACCTCTCTAGCCTTCTTAGGCAATGCTGCGGTAGATGCATCACAGCGCACCTCGTCGTATGCACGGACAACACACTGCGTCACCGCAACGCGCTACAAGTCAAACTGCGCGTAGCTGAATAAATAATGCGCATTGCTGGCAGGGACCCCCCAAGAGTTCACACATGTCTTCCAAAGGAGTTTGACACCAATTTCAGCACTTGGACCTGTGCGTGCGACGGGGGAATGCGAGGCAACTTCGGAGTGTGCAGTACCGTGCATGCGTTCCATGCAAGCCCTGCGGACTGCCCGAGCCAGCCCCTGGTCAAGCTAGCATGCCCTTGTTAGCACGGTACCACCCCCGTGGTGCCGCAGGCGTGCCTGTGAGGCCCGATGCAGAAGCACTGCGCGGGCCCTCAGCGCGGCATGGGCGGCGGGGGCGTCTCGCCGGTCGAGTACTGGCAGAGCAGCGTGCGGGGGTAGGGCGACGCGGACGCCAGCGTGAACTGCATGCGCAGGCGGCTGGTGAGCTGGTAGTTGAGCGTCCACTGGGTCGCGATGTCCGAGTCGCGCAGCTTGCGCGCCATGGCCGCCTGCGCACGCCGCAGCCCGGCTCCATGCTTGGCATCGCGGCCGGCTTGGTCTGCATGGAAGCGCAGTGCAGTAGGACCTTTCTCGGTTATATTTTCGAGAAATGTCCTTCCTTTACAAAAAGTGCAAGTCTCCTGAAATTTTATTTTTGGTTTGCACTGTCCTGCTTCCCTTTCCTTAGCGGCCGGGCGGCGCGCCTGCAGCGACTTGCCAAACTGCACCTCCACCTCGGTGCCCATGGTGAGCGATGCCAGCAGCGAGCTCGGGTCGCTGCTGGGGTCTAGCGACAGCAGCCCTGCACGCAGACGCGGCGTGAGCCTTGTTAGAGGGACCCTGATCGCCAGCAGCCCGTCCTGTCGATGCGGAGCGCTCTGTGCTGCATCAATATGTGGCACGCGCCCGCATCCTGGCTGTGTGGGCGTGACAGCTTGACAGCCAAGCTCTCAACGGGCGCAAACTGCGGGTCACCCACGCACAGCGCAGGGTGGGCGGCGCAGGGTGCGTGGGGAGGGCGCGCACCGGGGATGGAGGGCGCGGAGACAAAGCGCCAGCGCGCCTGCCCCAGCTGCCCCTGCGTCTGGATGCGCGGCATGAAGCCGTGCGCCGCGCTGGCGGCCAGCGTGCTCAGCGCCAGCTGCCCGTCCTCCGCCACCAGCGCGCCGGCCAGCTGGCCCTCGAACAGGCGCGCCGCCTCGGCCGCCTCCAGCGCCTCGCCCTGCCGCGCCCGCGCGCTGAGCACTCACATGCCTGAACAGGCTTCCTGGCCTGGTCAGGCTGGTCTGAGCAGGCTGTCTGAGCGCATATACGTAGCAACGACTGCAGCACTCTGCCGTGAGGGCGGCCGCAAACAGCGGCCCGAGCACTTGTGCCGTCGCTTCATGCAGCTGCTAGCCCGTCAGCGGTGGCGGCGCACGGGCACCGCACGACCCGGCAGGCTCACGCACACCGTGCGGCGCCCGGCTGCGAGCGGCGCACCGCCTCGCTGGCGCCCGGCGTGGTGGGCGTGAGGATGAGGTGCTTCTGCCAGGCGGACGCGCGGCCCTGCACCACCGCGCGCACCTGCGCCCGCGGGCCACCCCCGTCAGCTCCAGCAAGGCCGACACCGGCAGTGGTGAAGACTAAGCCAGGGCTCTCAACCCTCAGGTGCTACGACTGCGGGCACGGAGCTTCCCGCGCGGGGTGGCGGGCGCCGGGCGGCGGGGCGCGCCTGGGCGCCGCGCAGGGACAGGTGCAGCGTGGGGTCCAGGCCGTGCGCGGGGTCGAAGACGAGGCGGTTGGGGTAGTCGCGCTCGAGCACCAGCTGCGTGGCTACCAGGTTCACCTGGCCGCCGCGAGCAGCGTCCGATCGCCACCGGACAGAAGGGAGGCAAGCCAAGCGGAGGCTGGCGCCTCAGCCACACGGCGCGTGCAAGGCCGGCAGCCATGCTGGTAACCAGATCTGGCCCTTCTGTGGGAGAGGCGACCGGGACGAGCGCTCCGCTTTGCAGCCGCTTGAGTATACCTTGCCCGCCAAGCGCGGGGAGTCACGTGTGACTTCCGCCCACCTGAAATGGACAGCTCCGCATCGCGCTGGCTGCTTTTGCATGACTCACTCCGGGCCAGCAAAGCATGCAAAGCGCGCGCCTCGCCGCCGTCCAGGTGCAGCGTGCCGGCCACGCGCAGGCGGCCCGGCGCGGCCGCGCCGCTGAGCTCCACGTCGCCCGCGAGGCCCATGTTGAGCACGACCGGGTACACCGCGCGCAGCTCCGGGCCCAGCGAGATGCGCAGGCCGCGCAGGCCCACCGCCGCCGCCGCGCCCGCCTGCGCCTCGCCCTGCCCGGCGCGCCGGTGATGCTGAGTGTGGCACTGAACACAGACCTGCTCTGCTGTTGATCGGTTGGCGGCAGGCAGCATGCCGGACGTCATGGTGCCCGTCGGGCAGGCCCGCCTCGTGAGTCAGGCATGCGGGCGGGTCATGCAGCGCGCGGTCCAAGGCCTGCAACAGCGCCCAACATCCCCAACGTGCTGGAATGATGGCTCTGCGGCCGGCGGCTGCGCACCGGCTGCAGCAGCTCGAGGCGGGAGAGCGAGCGGGAGAGGCTGTCGCGGCGCGCGAGCGCGGAGAAGGCCGGCAGCAGGCGCCGCGCCTCGCGCGCGGTGGCGGCGGCGCCGCCGTCGGGCGCGGGCGGCGCCTGCGGCTGCAGCAGCGCCACGCCGCGCGACAGGCGCACGCTGCCGCCGACCACCGGCTCCGCCACGCTGTGCCGCACCTTGAGCGACGCATCGAACAGGCCTGCGCGCGCCCGGGCGCGTGCCGGCGCGTCGCCGCGGTGCCGGCACACCGTGCTGCGTGTCGTCTGCAGCAATGCGGCCGCTCAACATGCGCGCACTGCGACCCACCGCCTACACACGACTGGCTCTGGCCCCTGCCTTGCTCGCGCTGCGTCCAGCACACATCTGCCACGCCAAGGGTATGATCAAAGCGGCGGCCGCGCACCGGTGTAGACGTTGCGCACGCGCAGCTCCAGCCCGTGCGCCTCCACGCCGATGCAGCCGCCGCCGCCGCCGGGCGGCGCGTCCTTGCCGGGCTTGCCGCCGGCGCCGGGCTCGCCGCCATACGGCGGCGGCGGCGCGTGCGCGGGCGCCGTCAGCGGCAGGTGGCCCTTCACGCGGATGCGGCCGCGGCGGCCCACGTGCGCGTCCAGCGCCTCCACCTGCGCCCGGCGCGGCTCGACGGTCAGACACTGCGGCAGCAGGGGCGCTCGGGGCTACCAACCGCCGCAGTTGGTCCCGCACGTGCCCGCCCCTGCTCAGGCCAGCGCTGCCGCCCCAGCACAGGAGTTTCTGCGTCGCACAGTTAATGATATATGCCCGCATAGAGCCAGGTGAGTAAAGCCCACAGGTTGTGGCATGCCACCAAACCCTTGGAATTAGGGTCAGGGGGCGGACCTTGAGCGCGTTGTCCGCCAGGCGCACGGTGGCGGAGAGGTTGGAGACGGGGTAGCGCGTCCAGGGGCAGACCAGCGCCGCCTTGGCCAGCTGCGCGGCGCCCTCCACGCGCAGCCGCGCGATGTCGCCGCTCACGCGCAGCGACACCTGCACGCCCCGGCGCGCGCCCTGAGGCGCCCTGGCAGCAGGCGCTCGGCCGGGGGCTGAGTATGCCCTTGACAAGACTTGGTAAACCTGATCATGCGCATGCAGCCAGCTGCTGGGCCCTCAGCAGGCACAGCGTGTGCAGTGCTGGCAGTGCCTCCCCTTGTGCATGTCACAAGCAGCCCCGGCAGTGACCACACAGGTACGGCACATCGGAGCTTTCATGCTCCCAGCATGCCCCGCGGTTGCTTGTACAGGGACATGCCAGAGGCAAGGCCGAGCCGGCCAGCAGCGCTGAAGGGCGCGCGCCTCAGCCGCGCCGCTCTCCCACCGCACGTCCGGCGACAGCGCGGCCACCAGCCGCATGCCGCTGTCCTTGACGCTGACGCTCACGTCCAGCTGCTCCGCGTCGCCGCCCTCCTCTGGCACGGGCGCTGCCGCCGAGGGCGCGCCCACGCCGGAGACCGGCTCCAGCAGCTGGGCCCCTGCACAGACCCAAGAGCCATGTCTCACAGACGGCGTACCGATGAGCTGCTGGAGAGCGAGGTGGAGTGCCCATGGAGCACGCAACCCAGTGTAGCCAGCAAACACCGCTGTTGGGGCGTCCCGAAGGCAGGCGCACCAGTGCAGCGCTGTTCGCAGCGCTGCTACTGCGTGCGCGTCGCAAGGCAGCAAGCAGACGCAGCATGCCTCATCAGCGGAGGCGGCAGGAGGCCGAACGGGAGCTTGAAGTGTGCGCGCCGGGCGGGGCGGGGCGCAGGGGCAGGCCGCCGGCGACGTGCACGTGGCCGGCGTGGCGGCCGGCCTCGGCGGGCACCAGGTCCGCGCTGAAGGTGAGGCGCTGCCGCGCGTCCAGCGCCGCGCGCGCCTGCGCCTGCGCCAGCCGCGTCGGGCCGACCGCGCCCTCGTACAGCCGCACCACCAGCTCGCCCTCCGGCACCTCCGCGCTGCCGCCTGCGCGCGCGCCGGCCGCACCGCGCGTCAGGCCGCACCTATGAATGCTTGGAGCGCTGTGAGCCAACATATGAACAATCGACATGCGGTGCTGACACCGCGACCAGACGGAGACAAACAGAAAGTCTGGACTGCAATGCACTGACAGTGCCACCAGCATCAACACAGCGGTGACGGCATGGCAGTGCTGCGCATGCAACCATCCATGCCTCTGTGCGGTCACGGGTGGTGGAATCGCTGTATGATGGTGTGATCTGGCTTGGTTGACGATGTGATACACACAGGGCGCTTGCCACCAACCACCTGCCTCGCATGTTTGGTCGGTGGGCGAGCAGCAAACAGGCGCGGGCCCGCCGGGCGAGCAGGCGGCCGCGCACCCACAGTCCCGCGCACATACAGCAGGCCGTTGACGGGGGAGTCGGTGTATGCGCCGGCGTTGGCGCGCAGGCCGCTGCTGCGCACGAAGGAGGGCACCAGGCCGCCCAGCGCGCTGTTGTTGCTGCCGCCGCCCGGGCCTGCCGCGATCCGTGTACAGAGCTGAGGGCCGTGCGAGTAACCCCCTGCCCGGTGGCTTGCCGGGCAGAGATGCTATGACCGCGCTGCGGGTCCCTCGGAGTGACACCACCTCCGCCCGGACCACTGCACCTCCTTTGAGCTGACCCGAGCAAGGGCGTCTGTGCGCAGGGGCGCGCGCCTGCGGCGCTGGCCGCGGGCGCCGCGTGCGCCAGCGCGGGCATGGCGCGGAAGAGCGGCTGCAGCAGCGCCACCGGGAAGTCCGTCAGCAGCACCGTCGCGTCCTGGCCCGCCGCGCCGCGCAATTGCACAGTCAGCCTGCTTAGCTTTCCTCGGATGAGTCACGCAAGCGAGCCGAGCCACGCAGCAGGCCACCAAACCAGCGCCCGATCAGCCGCACACACTGGTGTCAAGCAGCTGCGCGGGCAGGCCGCAGCGCTCTGCGCAGCGAGGCGCGTGGCCGCAGCGAGGGCCGTGTGAGGAGCGCCGGGAGGCGCGCGCGCGCGCCTGCGCCGCGCCCAGCAGCGCGCCGCGGACGAGCAGCTGCGCGTCGCCGGCGCGCAGCGCCACCTCCTCCAGCTTCAGGCCCTCGCCGCTGTGGCTGGTCCCGTTGGCGACCACCTGCGCGGGCGCCGACTTGCTCGGGGCGCGCTCTCGTGCAGGCCGCCCTGGCAAGCTCTCAGGCACGGCACTCACGCACTCCGGCCGCTGCGCCTCCTGCTGGCGCTCGCCGCAGGTCTTAACCTATTCCACATGCGCGGACTTGCATTTGCAACGGCCAGCACAGGCGGGACCGGCCGGCGCGCGCGGCGGGCGCGCGCGCGCCTGGCTGAGCTCGTACGCGCCCCACTGCCACTCGCGGCCGCGCAGGTTGAAGTCGACGGCGGTCGCGCCGCCGCCGCCGCCGTACGCCTGGAACGCACCGCTCCAGTGCCCGCGCAGGTCCTGCAGGCCCGGCAGCGGGCCGCGGCCCGCGCCGGCGCCGCCGCCCGCCTTGCTGGCCGCCGCGCCCGGGGGCGCGGCCGCGGCGGCGGCCGACACCGCGGCCTCGCCGGCGGCCTCCACCGAGGGGCTGGCCGCCTGCACCAGCGCCTCCAGCTGCTTCCCCAGCTCCTGCAGCCGCGCTCGCCCGGAGCTCTTCAGCAACTATGGTGTACAGAATATTGTAAAGAAACCAACCAATGATGATTGGGCAGTCCCATATTCTGTGCAGTTTTGGAACCTTTGAAAGCGCCGGCCCGTGCATGGCAGTGCACAAGCCCAGGTCCCTGAGGCCATGGTCAGTAGTGTCTCTGTAACCTAGCGCACGATGCCGGGGCCGCACATCGGCGGCCAGGCCGGCGCGGTCGACGCCCGCCAGGAAAAGCGCCTTGGCGCGCTCGTAGTCGCTCGGCGTCAGCTGCGTCGCACGCGACAGCAGCCGGGCGGCCGGCAGGATCTCGCCCAGGTCCGCGCCCGGCACGTTCACCTGCAGGCGGCGTGCTCAGGCTCCACGCGCAGGTTCAATGAATGTATCATTAGGTATCAAGGAGGCACGCCTTGCCCGTGCATGTCTCGCCATCAAGAAGCTGACGAGGTGCTCCCGTGTCCACACTCGCTCACCAGCCCGGCTTCTGTCTCATAGCAACGGCCCAACGTGCCCAGCATCGCCTGTATGCATGCTGCGGAGGCGCCGCCGGGCGCGCGCCTGCACGCGCCAGCGCCCGGAGCCGGACTGCTCGAAGGGCGCGCGCTGGCTCGCGGCGGCGCCGCCCGCGATGCCCGAGACCAGCGCCATGTCGGTCGCGGAGCGCGGGATGGCCACGTTGGGGGGGATGACATACTCGCCCTGCACCTCATACCTGCGCGGCGCCCCCCACATACGCACTGTCGGAGCGCAGTACGCCAGGTGCTGGGTCGCTTTTGTGTACCAGCCGCCGACATGGCGTCGGCTTTCACCTCCACCTGGCTCCAGCCCGCAGGCCGCCCGGCAGCCCAGAGCTCTGTGCGGGTCAGACGATGCGTTGGCGTCCTTGCTGTGTGCGCCCGCCCGTGCGGCGGCGCCGTCCAGCCTCAGAATACAGAGAATGTTGGTCATCACCCCCGGCACAGGCGGCGCGGCCCGGCGACGGTCTGTCAGGCGGCACTACACGCGCGGCTCGGGCGCCCGCCGTCGCGCGTCCAGGCAGAGCGCCCGCCCGCCCCTCCCAGGCGGCTCCAGGCAGCTCCAGGACGCTATACAAGTGCGGGCGTGCCGCGCCGCGCGGGCCCCGGGGGCGCGCACCGGGAGGCCGCCTGCTCCAGCACGGCGCGCTCCAGGCGGACCACGTCGCGCTCCCAGCGGAATGCGCCGCTGAGGCTGCGGCCCTGCAGGCCGCTGAAGCGCGGGCCTGCCACCTCCACCGTCGCGCGGCCCTGGCGCTGCTCCAGGTTGAGCGCCAGGCTCGCCTCGCCCACCTGCGCGGCGTATCACCCCAGGTGGCTGGCGGCTCAAGGAGTGCATGTCACACATGAAATGCATGCCCAAGCCGCATCCCCCATGTCTGGGCTGCACGGGGTCCACCAGCAGACAGTTGGGAGGACCAGTGGCAGCCCATGGCCCGCTCGGGCTTGCAGCCTTCCTGGAAGAGAAGACCCGCTCTACGCCCGTACGCCCTGTGCACAGGTGTGCACGTCCGCGCGCTGCAAGAGGGACCTACAAGCAGGACGCGGCGGCCCCGGCCAGCGCACCTCGCCGCGCAGCGAGGCCACTTCCAGCTCGTCCAGCCGCAAGCCGCGCACCGCGCACTCCACGCGGCTCGCGCGCGCGTTGGCCTGCGCGCCCGCCGGGAGCCGGGTATCAGCTCAGCCCTCCGACTGCGAGCTCGCCTTACACGCAGCAGACATAGCGATGATGACAGATAATGACAGAACGCATGTGTACGAAGACTGGGACCTCAGGCCGGCCGGCGCGCCTCGGCCGAGATGAGCAGCTGCCCGCAGCGCAGCGCAAAGTGGCCGCCGCCGTCGCTGTCCGCGCCGCCCGCCGGCTCGGCCGCGCCGGCCGGCGCCGCCGACGCGCCGCTCGCGCCGCCGGCCGGCAGCAGCTTCTGCGCGCCGAAGCGTGGCACAGGCAGCAGGTCGCCGAGGCCGGCCAGCGGCGAGCGGCGCGGCTGCTGCGCGGCGGCCGGCGGCGCCGGCGGGGCCGACGGCGCCGGGGCCTGGCTGGCTTGCGCGGGCGAGAACGGGAGCGCGAGGTCCAGATCGAGCGCCTCGTCCGGCCGCGCGCCCTGCGCGCGCCGCGCCGGCTGTGAGCACACCCCGCTGCGAGCTGCTGTGCATCCTTGAGGCCAAGGTCGCACTTTTGACAGGGGCCCACGCCCTGCATGCCGCAGGCAGCCAGCAACCTGCCCATCCACTGCGAGCGCCGGCGACACCGCTGCTGCAGGACCGTTCGAGCTGCTGCGGGCATCCAGCCAGATTGTCGGCGCGTGTACACCGCGCACTAGCACACGCGCGCGACGCTCGCGCCAGGCGGCAAGCCGCGGCGGGGGCGGGGCGCGCGCCCGCGCGTGGATCTGCAGGCCGCTGCGCGAGACCTCCAGGCTGCCGCTCAGGCTGCGCGCCAGCTTCAGCTGGTTCACGCGCAGGCTGTCCAGCGTCAGCGTGCCCGCGAAGGCCGTCCCGCGCGCCGCCGCGCCCGCCGCCGGCGGCCCGCCCTCCGCGCCGGTGGCCGGCCCGGCCGCGCCGCCCGCCGGCTCGGCCGCGGCGGCCAGGCGGCCGGAGAACTTGGCGCGCCCGTTGAGGCGCAGGCGCTGCGGGCCGGCGGGCGCGCCGCGCTCGGGCGCCAGCAGCGGCAGCACATCCAGCGCGCGCAGGTGCACGTCCAGGTCGCAGCCCTCCAGCCGCAGCGCCGCCAGCGCCGTCGCCTCCGCCTGCGGCGCCGCGGCAACCATCTGTGCCCGTCGCCGCCCGGGCCCAAGCTCTTCACTTATCCCGGACAACGCCGACCTAGGATACTGTTTTCCCGATACTGTTTCCGTGCGACGGGCGCGGCCGTGGCGGAACCTGCCAAGCGCCGTTCTGACGCAGCGGGGGCCGCGCGCCGAGCCGCGCCGGCCCGCAGGCCCGGGGCGGCGGCGCGCCTGCGTTACGACGGCCTTGACCGCGTGCAGCGGCGGCGGGCGCGTGAAGAGCGCGCCGCTGGCCTCCAGCGCGGGCGCCTGGCACGTGAAGCGCATGGCGTCGCGGCAGAGCGCGGCGGTGCCGCTGGCCTCGGCCGCCGGCGCGGCCCAGCTGGCGGTGATGTCGGGCGCCAGGTGCGAGCCCTCCATGCGCCCGCGCACGCTGGCCTCGCCCAGCACCAGCGCCGGCGGCAGCGCGGCGCCCTGCGCGCCGCGGCCGGCTGAGGTGGTTTGCTTTTTGCCGGCACTGCAGGGTGGTTCGCGCGCGCTGTGGTGCGGAGGCGGCCTCGCGCTGGTCAAAATCTTGTGTCAGCGTACTGAAACCGCGGACCGACCCTCACATCCCTCAGCTTTGGCGCATGGCGCATGGCGTCTGCCCGTGAGGCAGGGGCGCGCCTTGGGCAGGTAGCGCGCGATGATGGCCTCCGCGGGCAGGCCGCGGCCCTCCATGTGGATGCGCACCGCGCGCGGGTCCAGCTCGGCCGCGGGCGCCACCCACAGCCGGCCCGCGCCCAGCAGCTGCCCGCCGCTGGACGGCTCGGCCTGCGCAGCATCGCCCGAGCTCGGACGGGTTGTGGAGGGCCGGGGCAGTCACCGGCGCTGTCAGGTGGTTTGAAACCTGTCATGCACCAACATAGCCTACGAAATTACAAGCCTTCTGTGCCCACTGAATGACTTGTGTTGCAATGCGATGCAACGTCCCCCCCGTGTGCAGAGAGGTTGCATGTGGTGTGCGGTTCTGTTGCGTCTGGATTTTGCTAAACATATCCAGCTGCGTATGAATTTTGGGGGTAGGGGGGCGATGGGCGGGCGGGCTTGGCACCTGCAGGGAGTGCAGCAGCAGGATGTCGGTGGAAGTGTCCAGCGAGAAGACCGCCGACGCCGAGGCCAGGGGCACCAGGTCGTAGGCGCCCGCCGCGCCCGGGAACGCGCGCAGCGTCTCCTTCGCGTTGCTGTCCTCCATGGCCGCCACCTCCTCCGCCGTCGGCGTCGCTGCCACCGCCGTGCCTGCGCGAGCACGCCATGCATCAACGCTCTTTAACTCGTGGACACCCATGCAGCTTGCCAGCACTCTTTACGAGAAAGCAGAACCGCTGAGCAGCACTACGGAACTCTGCCGGCCAGCCAGCTTTGCAGTGCATGTGCAGTGGTGTGCCATGCCTCCGCGCTTACCTCAGTAGACACACACTTGAGATAGCGCTCACAGTCAGGCAAAGAGGTGGGCTCTGCCGCTGCCGCACCCGAGAACACGGGCTGCTCGAGGGGCCCCGTGCAGTGCATGATGCCGCGCAGTGCGCCGCCAATGGGCAGCGGCGGCGGCCGCACGCCCAGCGTGCGGCGCAGGTCGTTGGCCTCCACGTGCGCGACGTTTGCGCTCAGCCGGTACTGGCCCATGTCCGGATTGAGGTCCAGGTCGCCTGGCGCCGCGGTTACCCCGCTCGGACACTTGAGCCCGTGCGGGGCGGGCAGAAGTGCATAGCATGAGCAATGGCTCCAACGCAGCCTTGCCTCCATTGCTTACAGCAGCACGGTCTCCTGCAAGTCACTCTTGGTCGGCGAACGCTTCCCCAAAATCGCCCATCAGCAGCCATGTCAGCACGACCAGCACAGTGGCCTGCTGCAGGGACCGCCCAAGTACAGGCAGGCACGCTGGCAGGCTCAGGCAGGGTGTGGGCCGCCCCGGCGAGCACGCGCGCCTGTGACGGCGACGGGCACGGCGCCGAAGTGGCCCTGCGCGTGGTGCAGGTACAGGCGGTCGCCCTCGAACAGCAGCGTGAGGTCCGAGCGCGAGAAGTCGTCGGGCGCGTCCCAGAAGTGGAACGCGCCGTCGGAGATGCGCACGCTGCCGGCGATGGTGGGAAAGTGCCAGGTGGCCGCGTTGTGCGAGCGCACGCGCAGCTCCCCGTTCAGCCTCCCTGTGCGCGCGGCCGGTCAGGCGCGGGCGGCGACACCGGCGCGCCCTCTGCTCTTCTCCGGGCCATCGAGCAGGGCTAGGCTAGCGTGCGTGGCAGTGACCCACGCATCAACAGCTGAGGCCTGACAGGGTCTGAGGAGTCGTGGTTCAGCAGGCGTGGTCCGGCCACACGCCCGACAGCAGCAGGCGACAGGAGTTTGCTGCATTGAGGTGCATGCAAATGCAAGCAGTAGGCAGCTCGATGAACAGGGGAAGAGTTGCATGGCAGGCGGGCTGCCCACGGCAGGGACATGAGCAAAATGCGTTCATAGTGATCAGGAGGCAACACCGTCGTAGACGTCCATGGGCAGCTCCAGCAGGCGCTCCGCCAGCGGCGCATGCAGGTTGTCAGCAAAGACGCTCATCTGCAGGTCGGTGGACTTGTCGGTCGCGCCGATGCCTTTGCACGTGACACGCACGCGCATGCGGCCCCCTGCGCCCGCGATGCCGACTTTCAAAACCATGCCGTGGCATGACGGGGGCCCCCCAAGTTGGTCACTTGAGGCAGGACGAAGCAAATATGTTTTCTGTGCTTGCAGGTCACCCCGCATGGGAGGCAACACCAGGGGCCCCCGGCACTGCCCACAGCAGCCCGCATCAGCCCGAAGCGCATCAGACCGCCAGGGGCCTGCGTCCCATGCAAGGCCACGGCGCATGTGCAGCAGAGCGTGCCTGTCGGCTGCGCTGGAGCCGGGTGGTCACGCCGCCGGCGCCGGCCCCACCACCCGCGTGGCTCGGCCGCCTCCGCCACTGCCACCCGCGCACCGTACGCCCCCGCCTCCCCGTCGGGCCGCGCGTCGGCGCCCGGCCCGGCGCTCGGCCGCGCCGGCTGAGCGCCCCACTCGGGGCTCTCCGCGCTTGCCGTGCTGCCGGCCTCTGCCGGGTCGGCGTTGGTAGTGGGGCCGGCGCCCGCCACGGCAGCATCCTCCGCAGCGGCCTCTGCGAGCGACAGCCAGTCCGCCGGGCGCGTCCCTGTGCGGCAACACTGCCTCATGCCACTGCCCCCGCTGGGTTGAGCCTCTTCAACACCGGCTGTGAGGCCTGCTTGGAGGCACAGAGAGACGGCGGAGGCAGCCGGAGGCTGAGGCGCCAAGCCATGTGGCAAGGCGCACCCAGGTCGGCCGAGATGGCGGGCTCATGCGCCGCAGCGGGGCCCTGCGAAGACGCTGCGCCGCCGGGCGCGGGCGCCTCGCAGGGCGAGCGCACGATGGGCGCGCTGGGCGCGTCCCGCAGGTGCCGCACGGCGGTCGGCGACTGCATGGTGCACCGGTACCCGGTAGGGTCCCGCTCGTGCGCGCGTCCTGCGGTGCACGCACGCAACAGATGACCCTGTTGCCAGAGCCAGGCAGCATACGCAGGCCCTACAGTTCATGGGCCTGCCATCGCGGTGGGGCGGGTGTGAGCACAACTGCGCGCACAGACCCCGTGCTTGCATGCCCAACGGTCACAGCCACAAGCAGGTGCCTTGTCCCACATGCTGCGCATGGGCCTGGCCCCGGAAGCCGCAGCGGGCCGCCAGAGCCGAGCCCGGCGCGCCTGCCACGTCCAGCGTGAGCGCGCGGTAGTCGGCCCCCAGGCGCAGCGTCATCGCAACATCCTGTATACGCCGCGGCTGCGCCTCGCCCATCACGCGCGCCTCCAGCAGGCCGCCGCGGATGGTCAGGCGGTCCACGCCCACCGCCGGCGGGCGCCAGCTGCGCAGCGCGCCCCGCAGCCTGGCGGTCGCCCAGGCGCGCAGGCCGACCCCAGCGCCTGCGCCGCCACATGCACTGCTGGACACCGGTGACGAGGGGCCAGTATACACGCTCAGCAGGGTCAGGCGCATGGGTGCTGTCAAGCATGCAAACGCGTAGCAGCTGAGAGGAGCGCTTCCATGGGGCGAGACCACACACCTTGAACTCAGTGCCCTCAGAACAATCCACTCGCTCCGGCGACAAGCACGTGCGCCAATGGGCCACGGCCGCACCGGCCGCCGAGCGCGGCTTGTAGCGCGGCTCCCCGGTCTCGACCGCGCCGTAGCGCGTGCCGGCGGCGTGCGCATGCCGCGGCGCCTTGGCCTTGCCGGCGCGCGCCGCGTCACCCGCCTGCGCGCCGGCGGCGGCCTGCGGCCCCGGGGGCTGGGGCAGCGCCGGCGGCGCCATGTCAGGCAGCGACACGGCCGGGCGGGCGCTCGGAGCGGGTGCAGGGGCAGCCGCAGGCGCGAGCTCGGCGGCGGGCAGCTGGCCGACCTCCGCCTGCCGCGCCCGCTCGGCATCTGCGTCCAAGCCTGACGCGCTCGAGCCAGCGGCTGCGGTGCCAGGCTGCGCCCGCGCCGGCGCGGCTGCGGGCGCTGCCGGCGCGCCGGCGCGCTCCTCTGGCGCACCGGCGCCCGCTGCCGGCGGCGCGAGCCCTCCCTGCCGAGCATCCTTCTCGGGCGCACCGGGCGCGGGCGCGGCGCCGCCCGGAGCCTCAGCGGTTGCCTGCTCAGCCCCACGCCCCCTGGGCGCAGCCTCCCCCGCAGGTAGGGCAGCAGAGCTTGCTGCTGCTGCGCCGGGTCCTGGCCCTGCGTCTGCGCCGACGCCGCCCTGCGCGGCTGCCGCCGCGCGTACGCCAGCCTGGTCCCCCGCGCCTGCGGCAGAGGGCGGCCCAACGGCGCCCGGCCCCTCTGCGAACGGCGCATCGGCCGGCGCATGAGGCGCGGCTGCCAGCGCGGCGTCTGGCACACGCAGGCCGTCAGACGTGGTCAGACGCACGGGGGCGGCCGCTGGATTTGCGCCCGGCAATCGCCCGTCCGCAGTCGAGCGAGCGGGCGCAGTGGCACGGTCAGGCCGTGCTGAGGACCTCGCTGCCGCGCGCGCCCGTGCGCGTACTTCGCGCGCTGCATCAGCCTGCGCCGCCCGTTCCGTGGCCGCCCACGTGCCCAGAGCGGCCTCCTGGCCCAGGGCAAAGCGCTGCACACCACCGTGCGCCGTGCTGTCACGCCCCGGACTGCTGCGCATGCTGTCATCCATCGGGCCACGCTCCGCGGCCCCTGCTGCAATTCGCGCGCCCGACGCGCTGCCGCGCGCCTGGCCGGCGTCTGCCCCGGCAGCCGCGGGTTGCTCCGCCGCGCTGCCCGCCCGGCCCTGCTCCTCTGGCGTCCGCCGTGGCAGCAGCTGGCCCCAGAACAGGCCCTGGCTCTGTTCCGGCGCTCCAGCGGGCTGCTGGTCGGCAGCGCGGCCCCTGCCGCGCGCGCCGGGCGCGCCGCCAGGCCCTTCACCCGGCACCTCCGGGCCTGCGGCCGCGCGCACGGGCGCAGCCGCGCCGGGTGCCGCAGGCACGGGTGAGGAGGCGTCTGCGCCGAGCTGGTGGAGGCGACCGTCGCGCAGGCGGCTGCGCATGGTGCGCCGGGGCCGCGCGGGCCTGCCGCGCGAGTCCCAGGATGCGTGCTGCGGCCCGCACTCGGGAGCTGCGGGCGCGGCCGCGCCGTGCCCGGCAGTCGCAGGGGCGGGACTGGCAGCCTCGTCTCTGGCGGCGCGGGAGGCCGCCACATCGGGCTTCTCCTGCGCCTCGTGCGGCAAGCGCTGCGCAGGCGACCGCCTCGCGCCCGGCTGGCTGTCCTCGTCGTGCGCGCCAGCTTGCTTGAGAGGCAGCTGCGCGCTGCGCTGCTCTCCCTGCCCACCCATGCGACTTGCGGCTGTGCCTGCGGATGCGGCCGGCCCGCCGCTGCGTGCCGTGGCTGCCGATGCCTCCGCGGCAGCGGCCTGGCCCGCAAGCCCTGCGGGCGCTGATGCTGCGGGGCCGCCTGCCCGCGGCCGTACGGGCTGCACCCTGAGCGGCGCTGGCGCGCAGCGCGCCACGCCGCCCGACAGCGACATGGCGCTGACGCGCGCCGGCAGCGCGCGCGTGCGCTCCTGTCGTCCCTCGGCGGCGCGCGCGTCCGCTGCAGCGGCCCGCCGCGCCATGACCGCCGCCGCCCGTGCGCTCGCTCGCGTCCCATCTGCGGCTGGCCGCGCGCCGCCCCGGTCTGCGTCGCTAGATGGCGGCTGCGCAGGGCTGCTGGCTATCATGGAGCTCACCGCCTCAGCACGCCCTCCTGGGCTGGCTGGCAGCGGCGGTTTCATGTTGGGCGCATCAGTGAGGGTGGCCGCTGCGTGCGCCGCTGCCGGCGGCATGAGCCCGACCGACGCCGGATCGAGCGGCCCTCCAGCCGCCGCGCTCGCAGCCACCACGCCGGTGCCCGGCGCTGACAGCACAGCGCCGGCCGCCCCGGCTGTCCCGTCCAGGCCGGCCTGCTCCCGCGCGCGCCCGGCAGCCGCTCCATTGGCATCCGCCCGCACTCCCGACGCCGCACCGCTGCCGCGCTGCGACGCCGCGGCCGCGCCGTTGCTCGCGGCTGGCTGCTCCGCAGGGGAGCTCGGCCCCGTGGGCCGACGCGCAGGGCCACCGGAGGCGGAGATGGAGGCGAAGCGGGACGCGCCGGCCCCGCCCCCAGACTCCTTGCCGCCAGGCGATCGCGGCTGCCGCACGCTCGCCCCGGCGCGGACGCCGCGCGCGCGCGGCGCCGGCAGAGCGGCCGGCGCCGACGTGGACGGCTCGCCCTGCTCGCTGTCGGGGCGCGCGGCCGCGGCCGGGCGCGGCGCCGCCTCCAGCTGCGCCAGCAGCGCGCGCACCGCGCGCTCCTCCCGCTCGTCCTTCGGCTGCAGCTGCAGCTCCGTCCCCACCTGCGCCCGGCGCGCCCGTCCTTTCCCAGGCCATGCATCCCGGCCTGTCGAGCTGTCTTGTATGTCCGCGTCGGGCCTGCAGAGGACCGCTCATGGGTGCAAACGCACTGTCTCTGTTGGACTACTCGCACTGTGCAAGCCCGTGTTGCAGTGCAGTTCACGTCTTTCACTCGGTCAAGGCCGGGGCAGGGATTGGGCCCAGCGCCCCGCACCGCTGGCCGGAAGTTCATCGCAGAGTCAGGCGCGGGCGGCACGCCCCTGCGCGCCTCCGCCTTTGACAGCTTGGACAGCAACTTGGCGGCTGTGAGAGGAGGGGCGCTCGCCGCGCCCGGCCCGCCGGCGGCGAGCGGCTGTGGGTCTGCCTGCGGCGCCGGCGCACCGGGCGGCTGCGGCACCGCCTGCAGCGGCGCGCTGCACGGCTCAGCCTTGGCAGAGTACCACTGGACCATTGTCAAGGCGGTGCGCTGAGGTGCCCTGCTTGACAGCCAGGCAGGACACCAAGCATACGGCCACGCTGCCTTCCACATGCGAAAGCCGCGCGCACCACCACGCCGAGGCCGGGCACGAAGCTGCGCGAGCTGGGCTCCGTGTCGTCCGGGAAGCCAAACCAGGCAAAGTTGTCCGCCTGCACCAGCTTCACCTGCGCGGGCGCGAGGGCTTGCCGCTGCTCGTCGGCAGGGCTGGCATCGTGTCAGGGGCGCAGGCTCCGGGCCGAACGGCGGCGCAGGTGAGCGGGCTCCAATGTCAAGCTGTGCCAGCGCGTCAGCGCGCATGCGCAGCGCGGGCGCCTGCAGCGAGCGCGCTCAGGCGCCAGAGGGTCTGGGCGGGGGCGCCAGGGCGCGCCTGCGCGCGCGGCGCATGCAGGCGCAGCACGAGCTTGCGCTGCACGAGCGAGGGCAGCGCGGCCACGCGGACCTCCACCTCCGGCAGCTCCGCGCTGGAGCCCTCCACGCCACCCGGCCCCACCTCCACCGGCCCCACCGCCGCGAGCGGGCCCAGGCCGAGCGCGCCCGCGGGCGCCACCCAGCGCACGCGCCCCAGGCGCACGCGGCGCCCCAGCACGTGGCTCGCCCGCGCCGCCGCGGCGGGCAGCACGCGCGCGTTGAGCGCATGCACGCCCCAGACGTTGCCTGCCGCCGTGGCCAGCGCGAGCACGAGCGCGAAGCCGACCGCCGCGCGCACCCACCTGCGCGCGCGCTGCGGCGCTCGGCGGCGCGCCCGCGGAGCTGGCGGGCTCGTGGGCGGGGCGCGAGGTCCGCACCAGGTGGCCAGCGCCCGGCGCGGCGCATCCAGGCTGCGCGCGGCGGCAGCGAGCGCGGTTTGCAGGCGCTCCAGCGCGCGCTCCGCCGCGTTGATGCCCGCATCGGGCCAGCCCTGCAGCGCCTGCACGGCACGGCGCGTGCGCGGCCGCGGCGCCCATGCACGGCCTGCGCCGAGCGCGCCTGCACCAGGACGCCCGTCGGTGCCGCGTGCCTTCTTGCAAGTCCTGTGCACGCTCCGCCGTGGCAGTGCTGCACCTCTGAAAGCACCGCGCAGCGGCAAGCCTCCGAGCCAGGTACGCCGGGCGCCAAGCCGATGCCGAGGCGGAAACGGCGACGCGGCAAACGGACGCACGCCCAGGGCGCTCATGGCGCACACGTGCGCCGCGTGCGGCTGTGTCCTTGTGTCCGGGCCGCCATTGCACGCAGGCCTACAGCGCCTGCTTGCCAGCCCCTCTGCTGCTGACATCCATATGCGCGACTTGAACGTGCGCGCATGCAGGCACCGCGCGCCGTGCCAGCCGCTTGGCTGGCCTTCCTGGAAGGAGCGCCCGCGATGTCACTGCCCGCTTGTACAGAATCCTGCCACTGTGCTCGTGACCGTTCGCCATGTCCTCCTGGTGCCTCCTGATCAGCAAACGGTCTGCAGCCCTTTGCAAATTGCCTCTCACCCTCTCACATTGCAGGGCAGGCAGTCTTGGCACTGCAGCAGGGACTTCCTGCTCTGCACAAGCGCGGTGTTCATCTCCAAGAGGGGAGGAAGGCGGCGTCGGCACACGCACACAGCCCGAGCGCCTGTATTAACTTCGCTAGCGTTTGCGTCAATTGACCATGCCTCTAGCTGCAACCACACGCCAGTGGAGCGATTTGTCGCAGGCTGACACAGCGCAAATCAGCCAGACGTGTTACACGAGAGAGGTCTATGAGCCCTCTGACGTGCGGGCCTTTTCGAGTACATGCTGCACCCCATGGCTTGGGCGCGCAGGCCGCTATGCTTCCCTGCGTCACTGCACGCTGACACGACCGTGTGACAGGACACCTTTGCGCTGGTGGACGCCATGCTTCTTGCTCTCAAATCCTGGCAGGCGGCGCCTCCGCGACTGTGCGCAGCCACTGACCTGCCACTGAACGCGCCTTGCTACAGTGTCGGCCTTCTGCAACTACTTTGCAGTCGAGCAGGGCACAACTCGCAGGTGTCTGGAGGTGGGCAGCGGGAGCGGCTATGTCACATGCTCCCTGGCCTTGCTGCTGCGCAAGG
>JAABUV010001158.1_pt1 | contig 38719 bp, 38 predicted proteins | sample 5559971 | NCBI WGS metagenome assembly JAABUV01 (sample SAMN10711881, study PRJNA513362) | rock metagenome | isolation source: Antarctica rocks | place: Antarctica: Victoria Land, Knobhead nord | collected 2015-12-19
CCCCCCCAAAGAGACTCACCCAACTAGCCGCACACTCCCTCTCCAACCCCTTCCCCTCCAGTCCGCAAACCTGTCCCGCTCGCTCGCTCTCCTTGATGCTGTCGATTATGCCGTGCTGCTCGAGGCAGGCGAAGAAGGTGTCGCGGGCGGCCCAGCAGTGGGCGCGCGATTGGCGGTTTGGGGGGGAGGAGGCGGGGGTGGTCTGGGTGGATGGTGAAGGGGTGGTGGTGGCGGGGGTGGTGAGGAGGGTCATTTTTGTGGTGGTTAGATGGATGGATGGATGAGGGAAGGGGAGATGAGAGTTGGGTGACGAACTGCAAGTTTTCGGCTTTGTAGGTCGTTAGTGTTGGCTAGCGCGCTGGAACCTGACTCGTGTTTCGTTCTCCGCAAAAAGAACGGAGCGCAGGCATCGATTCTTTCGATATCTAATTCAAACGGCCATAAACTTCTCCATCCCCCATCCCCCCATCCTCCAGCCAACAACAATCTCACCACCATCAACCCCCCCCGATGCGCCACCTCTAACAACCCACCCAACCCACCATACCCTTCCTCCACATCCTCCACATCCCCCCCCCCGCGCCAAACACCCCCCTCCACTCCAAACCCTCCCAAAATGCCCCGCCGCCCCCCACCCCCTCCCCACGCCCAAACGCGCCTCTCCCCCCTCCGCCTCCTGACCCAAATCCTCACCCTCCAACTCCTCTACTACCTCGCCACCACAACCCTAATCCTCTTCACCGCCCTCACAGCCGGGAAGCCCTTCACGCCCGACCTCGTGCTGTCCTGGCGGACGCTGCGGGGGGACACCGTCGTGGGCTGGACGCTGGCGCTGTGTTGGATGGGGGGCAGTTTTTGCGGGTACGGCATTTCCCACCCCCCATCCTCTTTTTCCTCCCTCAAAGGGTAGGTAAGACTACACTACGGAGCATGCAATCGCTAACTGTGCGGGGATCGGAAATAGCATCCTTCTCCTCCTCACCCTCATCGCTCGCTCGAAACTAGTTCCCGATTTCGCACTCTCCCTCCACGTTATCCATCTGCTGATCACGACCGCGTACACGAGGGCCGTGCCGACGAATTGGCTGTGGTGGGCGCTTATGGGCGCGAGCGCGACGCTGATGACGGTGGGTGGGGTGTGGAGTTGTCGGTGGAGGGAACTGAGGCCGATTAGTTTTGGTGGTGGTGGTGGTGGAGCAAAGGGGGTGGGTGGGGAGTATGAGATGGTGGGGACGGAGGAGGGGGGGGGTGGGGACACTGGGGAGGGGAGGGTGTGAGATCTATTGTGTTGTATTGGGAGGGTGTTTTGGTGTGTTATGATACCCACTGCGTTTGGATTATTTATGGGGATGTTGGTATGGATTGATATTATGAGAGCCCCTTCATGGGGGGGTCTTGAGCATGTCGCACGGAAGCGAATGATACCGATTCGGCTGAGCAGTATAATAACCCCAAAGACCTTCTTCGTCTCCATATTTTGCTTCGTCAAAATATAAAATCTTTCAGATGAAGAGAATGCTTCTGAGCTTCCGAGCAATATAAGATATGCCCGTCCTTGAGAACCTCCTTCTATACCCGCAGCACAACCCCCCGACTTCTCGCAATGCACGCACCCAAGCTTCGCTGAGCCCCAATAGTACAAATCCGTCCGTTTATCTCATGCGTCATGAACAACAAAATCATCCCAGCCCTACCACACCTCCGGTTTCCGTCCATCAATCAATTCATCCTCCTTATCGAACCCACAGTATTCCATGTTATACATCTTGAAGAATAATCCTCTCATGTTTTGAATGCCCGATCCAGAACCTTCAACGCCCTCATATCTTCGCCAAAACCTAGCTTGTCACTCGGGATATCTTGCGGTCCGCTCTCCTTCTTCACCGAGCCACCAGGGGTCCTGTCGCCAGATTTGTCGCTCTTGGCATCCGCATTGGGGCTGCTGTTGCCGGCGGAGGCACCGTTCATGATCGACCCAATACTTGGAATGGTACTCGCTTGTGAAGTGCCATTCGTATGCAAAGGTACGACATCAACGCTTTCTTGCAGCGACGTTCTAGGCGTTGGAGTTCGAGAATCCGTCTTGCTATGAGCTTGGGGAAGCAACGGCGATGGGGCAAAGAGGCGAGGATCGATGGGGGTGGACGACATGTTCGAGGGTTGCGTCTGTTGCATTTGTATCCTGGGAGCGTTTTGTGGCACGTGTGGTGAGGATGTGTGATTTGGTGGCTGCTGTTGTGGTTGCTGGTACTGTGGATGTTGTATCCCGTTCGGCATATTTGCGTGCCGATCATACTGTTGGGTGGGTAATGCTAGGTTGTCCGGAGAAGCTGCAGGACTCTTGTATTGGTTTGCGGCATATCTGGCGTCGTATGAGAATGTAATCTGATCAGGGGGATGTTGTCGGTAATTTTCCGGGTGATGCTGCTGAGGTGTCGCAGGCGGACCGTTTCTTGCGTCGTAGGCATATGTCGTAGGTGGTCCTGATACTTGCGGGAACCTTCGCTGGTCGTACATGTTTTGAGGATCCTGCGGCTGCAACGGATTTTGTTGAGCCGAGTGCGCTTGCGAGAGAGGTGAGTGACCATTTGTTGGAGGGGGTAGACTGGCTGCGTAGTGGCCATTCGCTGGGGATGGGCCACCGGCATAGGGACCTCCGCTATACGGGTAGCCATAGGGAGGACCCTGCGGTTGTTGCACCGGAGGAGGTGCCCAGCCATATCCGTTGTAATGTGGAGGCCATTGGGGAGGACCTTGTCGAGCGTAGCCTGCCATTTGAGGGACAGTGGAATACGGCGCACTAATCATAGGTGATCTGGTGACGGCGGGTATGTTTTGATGCTCGGGCACCGTGGACTCCGGATACATGCCCTTTTGCGGGCGGATGTGTCGCAATTGCGGATCGCTCGTAGGACTGGTGAGATTCGAAGCAGCCGGATGGGAGCGTGAATAATAGCTGATAAGATGTAAGTGGTTTCCCGATGATGTTGTGATGCTGAAAGACTGCTTCATCAACCCGTCGGGCTTGTATCGGTACCCATCTGGTCCATCCTCTCCAGCCAAATCTAGATCTGAATCACTGCCACGTGTACTATCGGGGGTCTTCCCAGCCCTCGATACAGCAGCCAACGGTGGTCCAAAGTTGTTACCACCTCGCTTGCCTTCCATCTCTCGATAGGTGAGGAAGCTTCCTGAGACCCTGCTGGCGCTCCATGACTTCCCATCAGTCCATCTCCTCATACCCGCTTCTCGTTCATCCCAGACGAAAACCGAGCCGGACTTGATTGATTGGCGCTCCTTCTCGGAAAGTCTTCTCTGCACTCGTGGTAACAATCCCAGGCGACATGCTTCGAACAGAATGATCGCATCCGCTGGCGTCCGAACATGACCGTTGTACGTCTCCATGTCTGGGAGACCCAGAAGATTTTGTAGGGTCGAAATCGCCACGGGCGATGAACGAGCGCCCTCCAGGGACTCTCGGATACTGTGGGATAATTTCGAAACTAGGTAAGATGTCGCATCGAGGGACTTGGGTGGTGGTTTATACCTGGATCGTTCCATCAGCGCTGGTCTGCGAATAGTCTTCCAGGCAATGAACAGGTTAAGGTCTCATGAAGTGAACAACTTTGCATGAGGGAAGGTCCACGAGACAGCTGTAATGTGCGCAATCATCAGGAACATCGGGATTCTGGTTGTGTCTGCACATTTGAAAAAGTAGAAGACAGTGCGTCTCTGAGCATGTTGCGGTGTGTGGCGGAAGCTATGACTGGGTGCAGTGGGATCGCTTACCTGAAAGGATCAGCGATTGTAGGTCACCTCGTACGGTAGCTTGTAATTGGGATGATGGTGTGGGTGCGATGCGACTGCAGGGGGCCCGCAATGGTTAGGCGTACGACGTGCGGCGAAGCTTGGATGTGTTTGAGATGGCTCCCTCGAACAGGTGCAGTATGACCGGACCTTGAACCGATTTAGATTGGGCGGTGTATGGGTTAGATGCCTAAAGCGTGAGGGATTTGAGCTGAAGAGAAGAATAGCGCTGACAGGATTTTGGGATTCCGGAGGATGGGGATAGGAGATTAATTAATGGAGGCTTATTGTATAGGTATCGAGAGACTGGGGGGGGGGTGTGGGCAGTGACGTTTACGGGCAATTGCAAACCGATTAGAATCAGGCGCGGATAAACTTGCGATTTTGGAACTCGGATTATCCGTCGCAACAGCAGCCGAGGCCGTTTCAAATAAACCCACAGCAGTGGGGAATTAAAGAGAGCTGTGATCCAAGGGTCGCGAGAGTGATAGTAATTGACTTTGCACCGTTATGACCCCAGATCAAGAGGTTTCCATAATAATGTGGGAAGGGCGATGGAGGCAGAGTGCGGAAAGTTACTAAGCTTCGCAAGTCTTGCCCCTTTGACCTCAACTTCTCGGCTTCTTTGGTTAGGAGGAAAGCTGCAGAGTGGTAGTCACTATTAGCAAGAATGTTGGAAGGGGAAGCGGAAGGTAGGGAATCGTAGTCCACCAACCTGCTCATCGACAAGAGTAATGAAGTGCCGAGGAGCGAGGCAGAGTTGCCAAGAACTAAGAACTACCTGTCTGGGACGCTACAACATCAGCCTTGCAAATGACACATGACATCTTCGGCTTTACCATCGGATTTACTGTTGTACCCTAGAATACATCGAGCTTTCTCCATCATATCCACCGATGAAGCATCTAATTGTTTGTGTAGCAACATGGTCAATAATGAACCGTACGAGGTTTGGTTGGCCACGCGGACTAGATCAAGCCACCGCGATGTTCGCATGCTTTTCGAGCTCCGGAATACTTAAGGTTAACTTAGGGAACCTTAATCCCGTTGGCTAATCTATGCTACCTTACTTGCTTAAGTACCTTAAGGTACTTAGTTCTAATGCGACGGTGAGATTCCAGGCCTGACGCTAGGCCCCACCTGAAAGAGCATCGGTCTCGGACTCTCGGTTGCTTTCGTCTGTCGGCCTTGGCGCCCCCTACAGACGCTGGACAAAGTATGGCTTGCGTTTACAGGCATGCTGGAAGGCCTCACCTTACCCTGCTTTCCCTCATACCAAAGGGAACTCAACCCCGCTCACTAAGTCGCGGCGGGAGAAGCCACCGGCATAGCATTCCTCTCGCTGGGGGCCCAGGACGCTTGACTGCTAGCATCACGAATTATATTCCCTTTGTGCCTTTCTACGAGGAGTCACAAACAACATGTCTGGAAATCAATGGCCCTCTGTCTCGTAGCTTCGGCTTGGCCCGCCAGTTTCATCAGCAATGCCTGGGAACTTATCGATTATGATATCCGATTTGCTTGCGCCGTACCACAACTCGAATATGATGCATCGCTGGACAGTCCCTTACTTGTCGCCTTATCACTATCACTTCGGCCGAACTGCAGCTCGAGTCGTACAAGGAGACTTGAATGCAAGGGCCCATTCACATCATGGCTTACGACGACTCGAACATTTCCCATTCTGGTAGCTTCGCACGGCGGTATGCTCGAGACAAGATCTTATTCTCTCGCCTCTCGGGCCCTTAAAGTCCATTTCATGGCATGCCAGCGCTAAATGTGCATCGTTCTGCAGGACGCCCGGCTCGGGATACCATGTCAACATCTGGCGTGGGAGCACGCCTGGCAACGGCTGCCTTGCCGGGCTTCAGTCTCTAGGCGAAGACATTATGTAGGTAAGCTTCGATACCACCTTCAGCCTTGCGCACGCGACTCAGATGCCAGTCTGCGACAATGCAACGCATGTAGAGCGGCTTCTGGAATTAGGATCCCACCAAGTGGCGATCAGGAACGGCTTACTATATCAGTATATTTTCAACAGCTCACCTCGCGGCGCACCCTATAGTCTCTTGCAATGGAAAGGTAAAGTTCACTGCAGCATTGGCAACAAGGCCGAGCCAATTCTCCGTAGCCGCTTAGGTATTCTTATCCCCAAATCGCGGCGAGATGGTCGTTACTTTCACCATCAACACCTAACAAATAGATTGACGGGCACAAAAGACCAATGTTACCGTCAGACCTTAGTGCCCCACTGAGGACTGCGCGAATACGGCATCGATGTACAGAATTTAATCGGAGCACGTTGTGCCAGTCTAGAAGAAGACACAGTGCTGTATCGCTATGTCGAAGCAAAAGGTTCGAGAGGCTAGCATTCACACCGACCATAATATCGTGGCCAAGAGACAACGTCCTTAATATTACCGATTCCAGCAAGGTAGCCCAACAGTCTGTCGAATCCAAGGCCAAAGCCGCCATGGGGCACACTGCCGTAGCGGCGTAGGTCAACGTACCAATCGAGCTTGCCTGTCGAAACTGATGAGTGTGATTTAGCGTTCGTTTCAGTACTGACATCATCACCAAAAGGAACGTTAAGGTCGTGGCTGCGCATGGACTGAATCAAGTCCTGCAGGCGATGCTCACGCAAGGAACCACCGACTACTTCGCACATTTCAGGTAACAACAAGTCGAAGCAAGCCACAGTCTGGTACCCTGCCGAGTCAGTAGCCTTTCCGGACGAGGAGAGCATGTAGAATGGCTTGAGCTCTTGTGGATAATCTGTCACGAAAACCGGACTGCCCTGGCCAACCGTTTCTGCGATATACTTCTCGTGCTCCAGCTGCAAGCCAGTGGACCATGAAGGCTCATGCTGAAAAGTAGGTTGGGCTGAACTGGCAGCATCCCGCAGTCTTCGTATCGCGTCTTGATAAGTTATACGCGGCCACGGAGAATCTGTGAGTCCATACCAGCGTTGATTCAACAAATCTGAGAATTGAGCGGTCTCGGCGTTGCCACATTTGCCACCTCGATGAGCATATATAAGCTCTTCCTTAATCCCCGAGTTTTGCAGTTTCATAGTTAAACTTTTTATCATGTCCTCGACCAGGTCCATCACTTCTTGGAGATTCTCGGTGCGGATCTCGGTCTCCAACATCCAAAATTCACTAACATGACGGGGCGTGTCGCTTTTTTCTGCCCTAAACGTGGGGGAGAGCGTCCACACCTTCTGGTGCTCGTGCACAAAGGCTTCGAGGTGCAATTGAGACGAGACGGTCAGATATCTTGGATGTTTGAAAAACTCGTCATTTGCAGTGTCCAGGTTCTCCTTGTCCCCGTTCATCTGAGTAGTCGGCGTGTGTGATGAAACCCTGAAGACCTCGCCCGCTCCTTCGCAGTCAGACGATGTAATGATAGGTGGCTGTAGGCGAACGAACTGTTGACCTCGAAAGAAGGAGGCGAGGTGAAAGTCGCACTCCGATCTCATTCGTGCTAGCAAGGCATTTAGTGGAGTACGCAACCTAAGATGGGGAAGAGAGCGGAGGTATTCGGCGCTATGGTATTTCTTCTGTATGGGATACTTTGCAAACGAGATTTGTCAGCTCATGAATTCATTGTAAGGTCTATAGTATCCAAGGCGATTGTTGCAGATCAGTGCAGAGCGGATGTCCTACCTCTGCATCCGACGCCCCTATGACCCTAACATGTTCAGCCTTCAGCTCGTGGCTCTGTTCTTTGTGTGGAGGGGCAGGCCGCCATACACCAGTGATCTCGACCAATGTACCTGTGCCCAGCCTGCGCGATCAGATCCTATGTTAGGCCCCCTCAGCTCGATGAAGGCGAACGTGGGCACGTACCCTTTGGCCTGTGAGGGATCCAATACAGCTTGCAGGGGCTGCACAGTGGAGCCGTCGCCCAATTCCACAAAGGAAAGGTGTTTTTGATTTCGGACAGTTCGGATAGATCCTACCGCTGTGATGATACGATGGTCATTGCTAGGAGGTGTCGCTAAAATCGCTGCTACACTCGGGCTCGATCTCCGAAGAGAAGACGATTGGAGTCGCTGAGCAGCCACAACGGAGGACTTGATTGCATGTCTGGAATGCAGCAGGGATAATCCAGATGAGCGCCATATCATGACTGTCCGCCAGGTCAAGGTGCGTGCTTGACTGGCGTCTTCAGCGACATTGTTGTGATTAGGCTGTGCGTTACACCGACGTTGTTCCGCGGCGAAGGAAAAAAAGAAGCTTGTATATTCTACTAAGCCACTTTAGAATACCGTATTCTACCTACCTAGGTATTCAATACAGAATCAGCCTTACCTTAGAATATGCTGTGGCTTGAGATCATATGTTTTCGCTCACAATATTGCACTTTCCCTCCCCTTCCTCCCCGCGCACTCAACCTTTAGCTGGCGTTCGCAGAATCTGCGTTCTGTTGAAGAATGGTAGAAATAGCACGCCCCCTGGATCTTCGAGCCTTGGAAAATGACTAGGAAAATGACTACAACACCCAGTCCTGGTGCGAATCATGCGCTTGACGACTCCTGTAGAATAAGGCTTGGTCTGCAACGCGGGATCAGATGTGGAGAGACTTTACTTAAAAGTCACAAGTGAGTCTACAATGTCTAGACGAATGCTCGATCAACGGACACGAATACCTTAAGTTATTCTTATCGCTGTCTTCTCCGCCGATGCTTCAATTTAGCGGGCTGTCGGGCTGATCTTACTGGTGGGCCGAACTGTTGGACGGCCTTATGCCTTCGAACCCTTCGGCATCCAACCCAACGCCACCCCTGGCGCATGGGCTGCATGGAATAGCTCATCCCAGCAAGCAAGGCTAGACGCTGATCCAGACATCTGGTGGAATTCAAATAGATACACTTTTTGCGGAAGGCGGGTTAGCAATCCTTTTCACACCAGTCCATGCTCAGATCCCATACTCGTACGCTTCTATGACGGCTAATTGGACACTCTCCATTTTGGATGACTTCACTACGGCAGTTTAGACTCTCGCTTATCTTACTTCGCTCAGTCATGCTAGATCTACAGATCGATCTAGGCATTCATCTGCTGTCCTTACTATGGGGCACGATCTTGTCACTGCCCTATCCAAACGATCAACTCTCCTTTACAGACCGAAAACTCCCTGTGTCACGGAGAATTGCGGCGGCGAATTACAATGTGGCTTTCTTTTGGTGCATACTCGATTGTTACAACTTTCCAAGCCTCATCATCACCTACGCGTACATCTTCTGTGCTGATGTCCAAGTGCCGTGGTCGTGCTTTGAAGGCATCCTTCAATATCTCCAGTGCCTGTCAGGCTCTCCCATCAGAGTTTCGTACCACTGAACTTACCCTTTGGCTTTCCACCCATCCGCACGCGTAGTGTCCTTCCTTATTCAAGATGCCTCAAGCAAAATTAAAACCCTCTGATATTGCATCAGAAGCCAAGAAAACCTACACACCCTTCATTCAACAAAATTACCCCCACTGGCGACCAGAATCAGTCTCGTACACCGACTCAACAAAGATTCGTTTAATCCCTCGATCGAATTCGGCACGCAAACTCCGTGTGGCAGTCATTGATGGCGATCCTGTCGATGTTGCGTTGGATTGGCATGCTGCTAACTCCAGAGACCCTGCATCCAGTAGGGGCACCAGTAGTGGCAAAGGAGGACCTATACCGGTCGTAAACATGGCCAATGAGAAGCGGGCCGGAGGAGACTGGGAATCTGGGCTTATAGCACCGGAGGAGTGTCTTTGTCGGAGGTCGAACCTCGCCAAAGTTCTCACAACACCTAGCCAACCATCAGCACAAGTCCCGCATTATCCTATCCGGACGACTGGCGGCATTTATTCCCCCAATGTGGGTAAGTAGTTTTCTTGAGGATTCTCCAAGACAACCTGTCTAACATGAGCTCCCAGTCGTGTTTCGATCAGGACCAGACAAGGGCTACCACATCTGGAAAGAATTCAAAGCATTACCAATCATCTCCGTTGCACCAATACGACGTCCCAAACTTGACGAGTCCGGTGCGGATTACTCTTTCAGCCAGGAAAAGGAGCTGATGAAGGAGAAGATGAGGACCGTGCTTCGGATCGCTGCTGCGCGACAGCATTTCGATCTATGCATTGGTGCATTTGGCGTAGGGTTTGGGTTTCGAAACCCTGCAAAGCAGGTAGCAAGCATGTGGAGGGAGCTTTTCTTTGGGGAGCAAGAGTTCCAGGGTGTATTCTCCAACATTGTGTTCGCCCTTGAAAGTACATTGGGTGGCTCTTCGAAAGGTAATCTGTCAGATCTCGAGATATTCAGGGAAGAGTTCGATCCATCGAACACCCACAGAACATCATACAGATGAGAAATCCCATCTAGTCTGGCGCAATCATGGATAGCGATGTCTCCCATTATTGGGGATTCGTCTATAGCTTTGCTAGTCCCACACCAAATCATTTAGCGAGCAAATCCGACAGGCTGATCCCCAAGCTAGTCCAAGGATGCTTGTGAGTCTAGCACTAACGTCGACGATAGCCTATCGCCGATAACGCTGGTGGTATCATCACCGAGTCGACGGCAACCCGCACTGAAAGTAATGTCCATCGTACGGTGGCCTTGAGTCCCCTATCAATGTCTAGGGATGTCACTTCAGGTGCCTACAGAGCTTGGTACAATACCACGCCCTCTTTACATAAGGTACGGTAGGCAACCTACACTTGGCACCGTTTCAGCCCAGTCCAGTCCCGAAAAGATCCAATGAGCACGCCACCAGATATCACAAGAACCGATTAGAATAAGGTTTGACCAGATCTTCACGTATCGAGCCACTTAATTCGACCAACGGTAGGCTGCTTGCATATACGGGACCGAGACAGCGGCCATGACGTTCCCAGGTTGCAGAAAGGTCCCTTGCTACCCATCCTGGGCAGTGCTTGCGGCTCGTATGAAGGCATATTCATTGGCTCCGGACTTTCTCACACTGCATGTTTCATGCAAGTGGTCACGTGTGACTATTCATGTTGAGCGACCTGCATGTACATATCAGGCACACTTCAAGAGGCGTGACCATCCTGCCAATGAGAACACAGAGACCAAAATAACCAGAAGCTAAGCTGAAACCTCGCAGCACGATACCGCCCTTGAAGATCAGTTCAATAACGTGGAAGCGATATCAAGAAGGAGGTAATCTTCTTCAAACTCATACATTCAATATATCTCCCATATCAACAATAACTCGCATGATGGGGGAAGAGGAATGGCACGTGGCGGGAGTGCAGCAGCGTGAACGAAGGTATGATCTGTTAGGACCGACGGACGGACGTCCCTGCCAATTTTGGGCATAGGAGATGTATTTGTTCCAGGTTCTGGCTCTTCTGGTTTCATGACACAGATCCATTCCAAATACCTATATCCCTCCATTACATGCTCACTGACCTTGAGTCTCACATAATGCCTCTCCTACGGAAGATTGGCAAATGACCGACGCAACGCTCTAAGTATATATGTCTCCTGCCGATCGAGCGAGTCGCACGGCTGGACATCGATCGTCGACCGATACCTATAGACTTTGTCTTGTCCCTCCACACGATGTCATAGGCATAGCCGGATACCCGCACTCTCGTCAGGCCAGTGTGACTGTAGCCAACGATGGAATCAAATCCTCAGTCAATGACGCTAAGGTCGCGACCGCTAGAAAGTTCCAGGAAAACGTCACACTTCAGTTTCACATGAACAGCAGTGTGTGGGATGTGATACACAAAGAGGTCATGGACTGGCGCGATTCGAGCTGGACTTCTATGCATTTACCGGGTGACATGATGTGTATGCTTTTCCCAACTCCGTTCGTTATCGAGAAGCGCTCAAAATAGCATGCTGACGCTGTTGATGATTCCAGACTTCACTCTACACCTCCCTTTATGGAAGGCAAAGAAACCAACAGAATCCATTAATCATGACGAGGCGAGTCGACAGATTGTTACCAGGATGATCACTGTTCAGCTGCTGGCTAGCTGTTTCACATCTCCGCAGATTATCGATAGAGTGACCATACCATCGGGGAGGTACCGTAAACAACATCAGACAAATGACAATGTTGTAGGGCCAAGGCTTGTCAGCAGCCTAAGGCAGCATTCGCAGTGGAAACATTCGCCAGCCCATGGACACCACGCACGAAATAACTCCGCAGTGTAGCAATGGCCGACCAGGATCGTGGACTATCTTGAGTGAACCTTCGTGCAGCTTATGAAGGAATATATGACGGAAGAATGGGTATTCTCTCGATACAGAGCTAGTATGGAATCCTCCACCCATACTTCGGACAAAGGCAACTAGGCTAATCCAGAAGAACATTGAAGGATTAGCTCGTGGTGGGACTGTATACTCAGCCGCCACGCTCAGGTTGTGACCATGATGGTCGGGGCTCTAGCAAGGTGACCTGAGAACGCACGGTCAACTCTGGCATATGTGGATGATTGATTCACTCAAAGGATCTGCCAATCTGCGAGGACATGGAAGAGAATGCAGACTTTACCCCAGTAGTTCATCCCTCCGTAGAACCTCTGGAGCCTCTCAGAATTGGACAGATGCCAAACAGATCTGGCATAACTATCAAAACTCCGTCTCTAATCCAATCATTGCAATCAATTGTACTGTGAAATACAAATGATACATGGTTTGATTGAGATTGAGATTGATATGAATGTGCCCATCTTGCAATCGAACTTTATGCATCCATTTGACAATGATGTCAGTAAAATTTGATGCACGTGGTGTGGATCGGTACCTTAGCTCCATGTGTGTAGCCGTTGCGCGCGTGGTCTAGCATCGTGAGCGTAAACAGACTGTTTTCAACACTCACCTCAGACGTTCCTTTCGCAACATCATCAACCTCTACACTCTTTTCGATCAAAGCTGATCTTGGACACACTCATTTCGTACTGACAAGCGTAAACATCTTACACTGGATACTTCACCAAATACGTTCATTAATTCCCAATTTGCATGTCCTTCAAGATGCGTTCATTCAAGCATTTGGTCCTCACGGGCCTTGGTCTCGTCGCAGCTACATCTGAGTAAGTGGAACACTACCCTGAAGTCACATACCCTCGACATGTCGAGCAGAGGCAGAGTACCAGGTTTTGCTCTCGCGAACGCCATGCGTGGCGAAGTGAAACTGCGACACCTTACGGAGATTCAATTGCTGAACTTCACAGGTCCGACTCCGCATGCAGCAGCCCTAGCGTCACAACGATGTACGTTACCGTACCTGCAACTCCAATCACCGAGACTGTCTATGCGGCGAGTGTAGGGTCTCCATCTGTTGAAGGCGGCGCTCGTGCTGCCGTTGCTTCGACTCTAACGATCACGAATTCAATCACCGAGACTGTATACGTTCCCAGTCCAGGGATTTCTTCCATTGAAGGCGGCGCTGATACTGCTATTGTTCCTACTCTCACGGTCACAAGTTCAATCACCGAGACTGTGTACGTCGCGCGTCCAGGAACTACTTCCATTGAGGTTGGCGTCGACACTGCGGTCACGAATTCCGTAGCTTCGACCAACGTCATTCAACTTATCAAGGCTACCTCCCAGCCTGGTCCCTACTCTTTCACTGAGGACAATGGCACCACGAGCTGGATGGGCGGACGCACCCCTCCTGCTTCAGCTTCGTTAGTGACCAGCACGTCGTTCATCACCTTGCAGCCCGACTCATCCCCAGTCTCTGAAGACGCATCTGCCGGCAAGACCACTTCTTACGTGACAATCTCCTCGACGCGTACCGTGACTCATACTCACACTAGGACACTTATTGAGTCCCTTTCAGTTGTGCCAGCCTCTACCACGGCATACACTGGACATGGCTACACCGGATTTGGCTCAGCTGGCTGGAACGCGACTTCGACGACTTTCCTCTCGCTCAAAGTTGTTTCCACTGGGAGTGGACGAGCCATCTATGGGCCAGGTGCCTCGGAAGATTCCTGGTCTCGGCACGGAGGACTGTACGGTTCGCCCATTTCTTCCGTCAACTCACCGCGTCCTATCAAGCCTAGACGAGTAGAAAATATGGTTTTCGCCACTATTGACAATGTTGCCGTTTCTTGGACAAACAATTACGATGGCAGCCCGAAAACAACTCCGGAGGCAGGACCAACCTTTGTACCAGTCACAGCCACAGCACCACCCTTTGGCGGTAAGCTGGGGCATCAGGCTCTGGAGATAGGTCAGCTAACGTTTCTTGAAGAAAAATCGAGCGCGTCTTCCAACCCAAGCCAGATCAGCTCTAATCCTGCCGCACCGCCGACTATGACAGTCGGCATCTACCCTTGGAAGTTGGGTCCAGCCTCCAGTGTTCTGACCATAGCCGCGTCTATAAGTCTTCAACCCGGAATAGTCCCAATGCCTAGCATCTCTACATCGGACATCGCATCGGTGTTGTCAGCGATTTTCACAGCGCAACCCGTTTCGCTAACCACCTCTACAAAAGTCTTCTCCACCAAGTCTTCCAGCACAACAACGACCTCGAATACTGCAGCTAGTTCGGCAAATTCATCATGCAGCAATGATCCAGCTCAATTCACTGTCGACTTCGATGATTTGCCATCTTTCTCAACAGGTCCAGGTGATACAGATATTCCTCCAATCTTCAATCCTTATCGGAAACTGTACTGGGAGGGGCACTACGGTTATGTTCCACCGCCCACAGATCCTTTCCCACCTCACTCTCCTCCCCAACTTGCGGTATATCGAGGGCATGGTCTCAGTCTCAACTCATCAATTGGCGCTGGTCGGAAATTGACTGGCGGGCTTGGTTCAGGACCTCGAGCGGTATACAGTGCGTACTGGTTCGATGCCCTCTCTGCATGGCTCGGTAAGTGTTCTCCCGAAGTCACTGGGCCCAACTTCTTGGAGAATGTTTCTTTGCGGAAGACGTCTTCGGAGTATAGAACCTCAATATTTTGACATTACTCGAAAGTGCTCTTAATATGAATGCCACTGACTTCGTTCTCGCAGGATGTGCCAATGGTGGTCCGGATGACTGCGCTATCACAATCACTGGCTACGCCAACGGAGAAGACACAGTCGCGGGCCAAACACTTCGGCAGCCATCTTGTCCGGGACTGAAGAACTGCGCCTTGGCATTCGTGACTTTTGACGAGGGGTTCCGGAACCTGACGACCTTACAGATCGTTGCTACCATCAATGGGAAGGCAGTCGATTGGTACATGGATGATCTAGAATTGAGGTGGTCCAACAATACTTGTGCTGCGCAGCTAATGCGGTCCTCGTCCAAATAGTCTTCAGCGGAAAGTGGAGCGTATCATTTCTGTGACACCTCGAATCTGGCGCCGGTCGGGCTTGCTGTTAATTACCTTAAGCGTTCTCATGCTCCATTAGCTAATGGTAGGTAATATCGTGATCTTACATAGGTATGCTTGGACTGGTGTGTTGAATAGAAAGGATATGCAGAACCTTCCCCAGAAACTTGTGGCCCCCAACAATGACGTTGGTTGACGTGGAGTAATCGGCGCCCCACCCCTAGGAGCTGTCGATATAGATCATGTATCATGAACGCGCCGTCCCGTTACGTTGCATCTATTCTCTGCTCGAACTTTCCCACCGCGCATGAGCCCGGTGTTTCGTTTACCTAACCTGTAACACCGATGACCATATGCGCTCCAAGCGACGAAATGCCACAGACTTTGCCATGATTTGTTCGTGCCACTGCCTAGGAAATTAGCTTCACCTCCGCCAGGATGCGCGACTCCGTCGCCAAGATGAAGTATGATTTGAGCGCAAAGAGTTGATCTATCCTGCGACACTTAAGAGCAAAACTATCGCAGCACCATGCAACCTCCGTGTTCGGGAGCCTCAGCTCTGAGTTCCGGACAATTTGTCCAGGGGGCGTGAGGGGAACTTGCAGACGCTGTCGGTGGCGACATAGTGCCAGGTCACTGCAATGTCCAACTTCTCATTGTCGTTTTTGTCTACGTCCGATGCTACTTTGTCTCGTTGTCTCTCGTTAATTACTCGCGTCTTCATGGAGAGCCATGATGTCTGTCTTTACCTTTCTCTTCTTTCTGACTACATGTTTCCTCTCCGTCGCTGTCTGTGCACCGAACCAGCGCGCGAACAGATTGCTAAGTTCCATACAAGCCAAAATTCAATCAGAGCAGTCGGTCCAATCTGCATTCACGGCGACGGCGGACCCAGCTGCTGCTGCTTCTTACCTGAGTAGTCTCGAGGCTATACCTTCCTTCCCACCTGACAGCAGCGGCACTAAGCTTGGCGCAGAACGCAGTGGATTGAGACGACCTCTTACCACGGCTTCAGCAAGGAGCTCTACTCCTTTCTTGTCATTCACTCGAGGAGCTGCATCTTCTGGTACCGGCAATATTGGCTGGGGCGCTATAGGGACCGTTGTCCAATCTTATACAACCCAAGGAGCTCAGCCAATACCTTCAGGCACAGGCAATTTTCGTGAAAGCTCGACCGGTGGTGAATTACAACCTTGCTCAAGTTCAGGCGCTCCGTTTTCCAATTCTACATCTACACTCCAGAAAGGCGGGTTGGGTACGGGTGGGTATGTGACATCCGCGCGGCTTCCCACTTCAGCTCCCACTGTGTTTTCTCCGGAGACGATAACGGCCACAATCCCTTATCCCGTGACAGCTGGACTGTCCACACCCTGTTCGAAAACCGTAGGCGCTGAGACAGGTTCCAACGCCACCACAGCGTATTTTTCACCTTCAGTGGCTGGATCAGGTCCTGGAAGTGATGCAGCTGCGGTACCCTCCAATATACCACCTTTAACTTCTACGGCCGGGTTGGTAGCTTCAATGGCCCCAGCTTCGAACAATCAGGCGATAGATTCTCAAGCGAACCAATCTCCAATTCAGACTGCAGGGACAGATAGAGGCTCAAGTCTAATTGCAATGAACCTCAATACTGTACCACTCTACAGCCCTCACCCTGCTGGTACACCCATTCCATTGCAACAATCGCTCTACCAGATAGTCGGATCAGCTGAAGGCACTGCTACGGCGCAGATCATTCTTCCGCCGCCTCTGACTCCACCAAGCAGTGCTACCTCAACTACCACCCAAAGGCCTCCATCTTCATCTGGCATTAATTCGCCATGTATCAAGAACACTAGCACCCGACACATGACCGTGGACGTACGTATTCTTCTTCCCTCCACCTCGACGTAAAGCGAAGAACCAAGCTAACATTGCCTGGCCAATAGTATGCCGAAGTCAATCCAAATTCCGATTTCGGGCCCCTAATCTACTTCGGCCTCAACTACACTACATTCTTTCTGACCGCCTACCCAGCTCCAAATCACCTCGCAACAGCCCCGGACTCCGATCCTAAAACCATAGCAGTCGCCTCTCCTCACCTCAGCTTCTCCCTCTACACGATTACGCTCTTCTGCGCCTCTAGCTCGCCTATAACAGGCAATTGCACTATAACAGTGTACGGCCTGGGCAAATCTGGCTCTGGGAGTTCGACGACAGGTTCAGTAGACTCAATCATCATGTCTGGAGCCGCTGAGCGGGATCTCAAGTTTGCGGGTAATTGGAGAGATCTGAGCGAAATAACCTTCAGAGCTATGTATGACAATGAGACTGTGGGTGTAGGGATGAGAGCTGCTGAGTATGCGGTCACGGACTCTTGTTAGCGATAAAGAAACAAATCTGTAAATAGTTGTAATGTATAAAATAGCTGAGTCTCTTGACCCGAAGATCCGCCGACGGAGTTTGTTCCGCTTGTAGAATAGCTTCTCTATTCTAGAGGTCGTTCGAAATCCATACATGTTGATCTGGAATGGAGGGCGGACGGAGTGACCATGAGAACCCTCGCTGGATGTCCGTTACCGGCCAGCCTCTCGATTTGGGCTTCGACTCGGGCTTTCGAGGTCTGTCCGCACCGTTGACTTTGCATGCCCCTTTGGTCCCAGTCTGAACATCTAGTAGGACAATGCGTCTCGATAAGCTCGTACGAGAATCTTAACCAATTAGGCGAAGGCAGTACGAGTCCCTTTTCCATACGTTTACCCACTGCGCTCACCAAATGTAGCGTACGGCGTCGTCTACCGTGCGAAAGACCGGCAGACCTCACGCATCGTCGCGCTCAAGCAAGTCCGTATTCCGCTAGAGGAGCGGCAAAATGGCATACCTATCACTGCACTACGAGAGATATCTATACTTCGGTCGCTGAAACACAGCAACATCATCAACGTCCTAGACGTGGCCGTTGGGGATCATACGATGGATGAGATATATATGGTCATGGAGTATGCCGAGCAGGTATGGTAATCCAATGCCAGCGGGTGAAACCGAAGGTATTTCGAGGGCATGGCGCAACTGGCTGGCTCTTTCTCCGAGGCTAGGATCTTGCGAACATGCTTGACGAGTTGCATGTCAAATTCACCATGAGCCAAGGTGATTTCCGAACGCGTGTGAGTCGTAATCGATTGCTGATTGCCTTACTCCCTGCAGTCAAATGCCTTTTCCGACAACTTCTAGAAAGCCTCGAGTATCTGCACAGGAACGACATCATCCATCGGTAAGCTGATCCCGACCCAAGCACCAAGACATCCGACTGATTTCATTTCAGGGATGTCAAGCTCCAGAACATACTTTTGACAGCTCGAGGTGTCCTCAAGCTCGGTGAGTGTGCAAAATTCAGCAAGACCCCATTCCAGCCATTGACTGTAACAGCCGATTTTGGTATGGCTCGTGCATACAGTCCGCGACCCTTGACTCCTGGGACTGTAACAATATGGTATCGAGCGCCAGAGTTGTTACTGGGCACGAAATATTACACCCCTTCCGTAGATCTATGGTCCGCTGGCCTTGTGCTGGCCGAGCTGCTCCTCGGTTCACCATGTCTTACTGGAGAGACGCCAATCGAGCAGTTGAGCCTTATCGTCAAGCTCATAGGTTCACCTTCCCCGGACGATCTAACAGCGTTCTCAGCCATGGGATGCCCTGAGCTCATAAGATGGCGCCGAGAGTCATTGGCACCCGGTCGAGCAGATAATCTGGAGCGAAAGTTTCTCGCCAATACCTCGGCAGAGACTGTCAGTGTGCTACAAGGCTTTCTAAAATGGGATCCTCACGCTCGATGGACGGCTACTGAGGCATTGGGCTTGGGTAAGAGCAGGAACGCTGCAAATGCGGAAGAATGGTGGAAGCAGAGTCCACGGGCCATCGAGAAAGACTTGTTACCAACTTTCCCCGAAGTTCGAAACGCAGAGCACGTTAAGAGTGTGGCAAGCCGGGGAAGAATCGAAATGCAGCGCCCAAGTGGAATCTCAAACAGTGACTCTAAAGGCGGAGGCTACATATTTGACTTTGGCGATCAACAGGTACGAAGACCTTCTAAGAGACATCGAGCAGATTGAATCACAAGACCTGGACATCGATAATGAGTGGCCGAGATTCAGAGATTATCGTTCTGTGACTAGGTGTGATTTACTGAATGATGTACTCTTAATGCATGGAGAATGATGAGGGATGATTGTTCGGAGTGCTCTGGGTGCTGCTCTCCTCGCTCAGCTGAGCCACTCTTGGCTTATCATGCAGTAGCATCATGCAAGTAGTCCCTAGCCACCTTCCCGCTGAGACTGGTGCCCGTCTGTCCCAACCCGTTATCAAGGGCCAGACATCATCTGACGCTGTTGTTGCTCGTCATAAGCCATCAGCCTGCGCCTGTTCCTCCGACCAATCACATCGTACCCATATCGACATGTCCCCCCTCCTGACTGCCTCAGCCTGGTAATGATAATCTTCCGATAATTGACATCTCTTTTGCGCACTGGCCATCGCCCATCAGGGCTTCTGGAGGGTGAGAGGGCGGTGACGGGATCACGAGTCCTTGGCGTGGGCCACACGAAGCGGGCCAAGGTCAGTAGCAGTCTGTGGGGCACCAAACACCTCGTCTTCCTCTTTCACTCTTCCTTCACAACCCACCTTAGGGGGGCAACTAGAATTTTTGACAGCGGGCGCTTTCACAGTCCCGAGCTCATACTTCATTCACAGCTTTCAACTTCCTACACAAACGTCGAGAACAGCCATTGGTGCCTAGAACTATTGTTCGGGGAAGAGATTTGTACTTTGGGTACGCGAGCCAAAATGACTCGAAAGCTGGTCTACTATGGGGCCCTGATGGCCTTTCTGGCTGGTAAGATTCTGGGTGCCATACTGAATAGTAACTTGCTCTGACTGACACCTCCAACAGCCTGTGCTATGACCTTGACCAGCATAATGATACCACGCTGGATAAGCTGGGATAGCGAAACAGTAAGAAACGCCCAGCCCATACAAACGCCCAGCTGTATCTGACGTCCCATTAGCCCAGCGGTGAAAGAATCCACTACACATACGGCCTCCACCGCCGCTGTTCCTCCCTGACAGGAACCTGCGAGTACTTCCCACAACCCCAAGACTGCCATGGCGATCGATACTTTTGCTCAATGTGGCGCTCCGTCGGCTTCCTCATGTCCTTCGCTATTGTGTTTGAGGGTGTGACGCTCATAACGTACATGGTGATACTGTCGGGAGGAAAGCAGAAACGAGAGTCAGGCTGGCCGATACTGAGTGGGCTGCACTTCATCGTGGGAGCCCTGCAGCTAGCGGGGATGGCTATAATAGTGAGTGCCCTATGTGGCACAAAACAAGTCTGGCATGGTTGTGCTGACACTGGCTACTAGGCGTATCTCTACGACAACGACGATCGCTTTTTTCCTGGGTGGAAGCTCGACGTCTCTTGGGTCCTGTGCACCGTCAGCTGGACCGTGATGGCTCTGCTAGGTGGTAGCATTATCACATCGGCCATTTTCTTACCACATGAGGGCGGTTACGAATTAATACCTGGCGATGATTGGGGACGAGGAGACGAATGACTCATCCTATCCAACATAGAGACCTGGTAGAGGGAATTGGAAGTATTAGGGCTGCTTGCTTCGATCAATGATCGCGAAAGGCTTTTTGCAACAAGGGCTCATTGAGCTTTAATACTATGTATGGCTGGCATGTCTGGCGGACGAGCTTATGGCATTTACGGGCTACGGCTCTGAACGTACGGCGTTGGGTGGCGTATTCGCTGATCACTACGATACGAGATTTTCAATCTCATGCATATCTTTGGCGTTCCTTTCCTGCTCTCTTGAGCTCTTTCGATAATCGGTCTGTTAGGCTGTCCCTTCTCGGACAGATGTATGGAGATAATGTAGACAGAGATGGGGATAACCACAATGGTAGGATTGATTCCCCCTACTAGTCAAATGGGATGAGAATCGCCGTACAAGCTTAGCATTATAAGCTATTGCGCTTGTCAGTCTTATCAATCTCTATATAGTTTTACATAGTGACCCTTTCCATCTGAGCCAGCATGCTTGGCCGAGTGGTCTAAGGCGTTAGATTTAAGTCGTTCATCTCCACCTAAGGCATGAATGGAATACTCTAATATCGTAAGATGCGTGAGTTCGAACCTCACAGCATGCATTATTCTTTTGTATTTTGTGCTTTTGCTGGTTAAGGTAGGTTCTTTGTGTTTGAGAGAATCGTTTGAGTGGGATTTTTATGGGGTTGGGGTTTGGGATTCCGTTGTTGCGGTTGGTTGTTTGGGTTTTGATCATTGTAAGGTACTTTTGATTAGTATCATGAGGACTTCATGTAGGATAATAATATATGGAACGACCTGGTAAAATGTGTCCCATTTCAATAACTACGATTCGTATAATCGAGAAAACCCTTTCTCCGGCGGTTGCAGCCAATTCCTATCGTCATATTGATGCTGGCCTTCGATGCAATGGAACGTATATATAAATCTGCTGTTCCCACTTAAATTCTTCTCGCTCTTATGCAATAGATTTCCATGTATGAGTACCAGCGTCCCGGCCTTGACCTCCCCCAACTCATAATGTTCCTCACCTCCAGCAACCTCCTCCTCGACCTCCAATTCATCCGGAAACCGCGCTCCCTTCACGTCCTCAAATCCTGTCCCTCCCCCCTCCTTTCTCACAAATCTACTCTTCACAGGCGATCTCCTATGACTTCCCTTTGCGAAGCTCAAACACCCATTTTCCACCGTCGCGTTCTCAAGCGCTATCCAGAAGCCCACCGCACTCGGCGGGTTCGTGTATAGGAAAGTACTATCCTGATGCGGCGGCACCCGTCCTCCGATTTCCGGTTGTTTGCAAATGATCATGCTCTGCAGCACCCTCGGATCTCGAAACCCGATCGCTTTCGTAATCTCCCGGTGCAAAGGTGTGAATGTCGCTTTTCGAAAGGGTGGAGAGAGTTCGTGTAGATAGTGACCTATTTTGTTTATGGCGCGGTGTTTCGGTTTCGTCAGTTCGCCGGTTTGGGGGGAGAAGGCGTCTTCTTCGAAGAAGAAACGGATTTTGTCGCCGGAGGTTAGGAAGTAGTCGTCGCCGACGTGGGAGGAGCTTTCGCCGGTGGAGAATTTGGTCATGGGGTGGGAGGTTAGGGAGAAGGATGAGAGCATGGTGTTTGTTGTGGAGAGGAGGTCGGATATTGTGGATGGAGAGAGGGCGTTGGGGAGGAGGAGGTAGCCGTTTTGGTTGTATGAGACGAGCTGCTCTTTTGTAAGCTTGGTGGGGATGGGGGGGCTGTCGGCTGGCGTCAGTTTGTGTGCGGGCGCCATGGTGACGATGCTTGAGGTGGGCAAGAGCCGCGAATAAAGATTGCGCTCAGGAAGTTCGGGAGATTAAGCTGTCTGAACTGGAGCATCAATCACCCGGAGGCCTTATCGACTTTAGGGTTTATAGCGGGTAGACCGCCGCTGAATCCTTGGGGGCTGGTTCGGCCCGGAACCGAGGGTGTAGATATCAAGGCATCATGAGATCAGTGTTTTTAACCTTACAATACACTTCCGAGACTAACAATACACCTTACCACGTTTCCGCCTTTATCTCTGCTACTGTGCGCCACTCTTGGTCCTGTAAAAACTTGCAGATATTGACGCTGTCGTGTCTGCCCCAAAGAAGAACAAGCTGGACAATCCTTTCTACTGGAAGATAGTGGGGGGTTGACATTTTCTGGATCATGAGCAAAGACTTGGAAGATGGCAGTCTTGCTATCATTCCTCCAACCAGGGACTTGGAAAACGCCGAAAACGAGCTCTCGTTTCGAGCCGTAGCACCAGTCAGCATACATGTCAAGAATCTCAAGGTTGGCATCGATGTATCTCCTAACAGCATCTTATCTATCTTCCGCAGTAATAGAGGCGCTCGTGAAGAAAACTTCAAGGCAATACTCAAGGATGTCAATGCATACATGCCAAGTGGTAGTGTTACTGCCATCATAGGTTCCAGTGGAAGTGGGAAAACCTCCGTGCTCAACACTCTCTCGCACCGTGTTGGCGGAGGAAGATTGAAAGCCACAGGTGATATCACATACAATGGCAACTCGAAATTATCGAGCATCCGAAGTGCTTATGTCATGCAGCAGGATATACTGCTACCGACCCTGACTGTACGAGAGACTCTGCGGTATGCTGCCGAGCTAAGGCTTCCACCCCCAACAACGGATAAGGAGAGACTGAAGGTTGTAGAGGAAGTCATTCTCGAGCTTGGCTTGAAGGAATGCGCCAACACCAGGATCGGTAACAGTATACACCAAGGATGCTCTGGTGGCGAAAAACGCAGAACATCCTTGGCTGTACAGATGCTGTCCAATCCTTCTGTGCTATTCCTTGATGAGGTCACTACAGGACTCGATGCGGCCACTGCATTCCAACTCGTCAACACTCTTAAATCTCTTGCGATTAAGGGGCGGAATATTATATGCACAATACACCAGCCCAGAAGTGAGATCTGGAACCTCTTCGATTATGTGCTTTTGTTAGCTGGGGGCTCCCCAGTCTACAGTGGATCAGCAGCAAGGTGCTTGCCATATCTTGAAGATCTTGGCCATGCCTTGCCAACCTTCGTCAATCCGGCAGAGTACTTGATAGACCTTTCTGCGATAGATACTCGAACTCCGGAAGCAGAGGTCAGGACCTCTACACGCGTGTCAGGTCTCGTACAGGCATTCAAAAATTCGCCAGAGAACGAAGATCTTTATGCAATGGGTGAGGAAAAGTCGGTTGACACAGGTGAGCATGCTGGAGTTATATCCACGCAAACGCATGCTCCTCTGGGCCATCAAATCAGGGTCCTCACTGCTCGTACCTTGAAAGTTACGTATCGTGATCCCATGGGTGTGGCTGGGAGTATGCTGGAAGCCATCAGTATGGCAGTCATTACAGGCTGGATCTTCTTGCAGTTGGATGGTAGCCTGTCCGGAATACGCAGCAGGGAAGGCGCCTTGTATAATGCAGCAGCTCTTCAAGGTTACCTCGTCCTGATATTCGAAACATATCGCCTTAGTATTGACATTCAACTCTTCGATCGTGAACATGGAGAGGGCGTAATCAGTGTTTCGTCTTTCCTGCTCAGTCGTCGACTGGCTCGCTTGTTCATTGAAGACGTACCTGTTCCGTTGATCTTCTCAGTGATTTACTATTTTATGGTAGGATTTCGTCCACTGGCGAGCCAATTCTTTGTCTTCTTCAGCATTCTGTTATTGAGCCAGTACATTGCTGTAAACTTCGCTACCCTTTGCATCGCGGTCTCAAGAGATTTTGCGACTGCCTCGTTCGTAGCAAATATGGGATTTACGCTGCAGTCTTTAGGCTGTGGCTACTTCGTGCAACCGAATCAGATACCCATATGGGTTCGATGGCTGAAGGTATGATCTAATTATGGCCTTTGGACGATCTCTTACTAATTCAGCAGGGCAGTGGGCCGCCTATGTGTTTTACGGTAACGGTGCCTTAGCAGCCAACGAATTCGTTGGACATACCTCGGATCCTAAAGGACAATTATATGATTGTCCCGTCACCGGTGGTACTTCAAACCCTGCATGCAATCAATACACCGGGCTGTATATTATGGAGACGCTCGGGTATCCCTCGAACTGGATTCTTAGACCCATCATCGTCCTATTTGGCTTTGCGATTGCCTTCTTCCTTGGAGCAGGCGTACTCCTCAGACTCTGGAAAGCTGGTATTGGCATCTCTAGAGCTCAGAAGGACGATACAGACTACTCTGCGGGCAAAGAATCCATGATTTCTCGTAGCCCTCAAGATATACGATCGGTTAGTATTCACCTGAAGGACTATAGCCTCAATATACGGAGACGAAATGCTAGGTTGAAAAAGATTCCAAACCTTTCCATCTTGAAGTCTCTGAATTCGACATTCGAGCCAGGCGTGCTCAACATCATCATGGGACCATCAGGTTCAGGTAAGACTTCATTGCTCCAGTCCATGGCCCGCCGCCAGCATGATACACTAGCTACAAAGTATGAGCTTGGCGGTAACATGTTCTTCAATGGCGCCGTACCATCCGAAAAAGTCATCCGCTCTGTATGTTCCTACGTCTGCCAGGATGATGACGCACTACTGCCCTATCTGACAGTACGAGAGAACTTACACTTCTCTGCGGGACTACGATTGCCGGCCCATCTGTCCAGTCACGAGAAGCAAGCAAGGGCCGAGTCGGTACTACTACAAATGGGTCTCCGTGACTGCGCGAACAATCTAATTGGTAACGATGTGACGAAAGGCATTAGTGGTGGAGAGAAAAGGCGGGTGACAATTGCGATCCAGATTTTGACGGATCCGCGAGTACTATTTCTGGATGAACCTACGAGTGGGCTCGACGCTTTTACCGCGTCCTCCATCATCGAGGTCTTGAGGGGACTGGCAGCGGAGGGCAGAACCCTGGTCCTTACTATTCACCAGTCCCGTAGCGATCTCTTTCAATATTTCCATAATGTTTGCCTGCTAGCTCGAGGAGGTTCACCCATATATGCCGGTAAGGGAGCCCTCATGTTGCCTTACTTCGCGTCCCTAGGCTTCACCTGTCCTACGACTACAAACCCTGCCGATTTCGCCCTGGACCTCATTACTATCAATCTCCAAAATGCCACGAAGGAAGCCACAAGCAGGGGAAAAGTTCGCTCACTCATTGTGAGTTGGGATGGAGACAAGCAGCTCATTGAGCAGACAATCTCACACATCGCTACACCAGCAGAGCTGGGCAGTCTAGCCCGCAGTATGACACCTTTCCGCATCGCTTTTCCCATTCTCCTACATCGCAGTTCCATCAATTTCCGCCGCAATCCGCCGTCGATAATTGCCCGAACCACGCAGGTCCTTGGCTACGCTGTTTGTCTTACCCTCTTCTTCGCCCCGCTCAAAAGCGACTTCTACAGTGTCCAAACCAGACTAGGGTTCATACAAGAGTTTGCCCCCCTCTACTTTGTAGGAATGCTACAAAACGTCGCGGTCTACCCTGACGAGAAAGCCGTCTTCTACCGCGAATACGAAGATAACGCATATAGTGTCGAAGCTTTCTTCCTACAGTATACGATCGCCGAGATTCCATTCGAAATTGTTACAGCTCTCGTCTTCGCTGTCCTTACCGTCCTCGCAGCCGGTCTCCATCGTACCGCATCCCTCTTCTTCATCGTGACCTTTGACGCTTTCTGCATCGTCAACTGCGGAGAAAGCGTCGGCATCATTTTCAATACCTTCTTCAACCATACAGGCTTTGCAGTAAACATCGCTTTTGTCGTCCTCTCTGTAGCGCAAATCATGGGTGGAGTCATGAGCTTGAACGTTCCGTCTTTCTTGCAGGCGTTCAACCATCTCAGTCCAATCAAGTGGATGATTGGCAACCTGGCTCCTTATACACTTCGTGGAGTTACGTTTTCCTGTACGGATATGCAGAAGCTGCCAAATGGACAGTGTCCAGTCGCGACGGGGGAGGATGCCCTGAAACTGTACAATCTGAATGGCAATGCGGCTCTGAACCTTCTAGCAGTAGGTATCTGCGCTGTCGTATACCGAATGCTAGCATTCTTGATCTTGAAGGCGAGGATGACGAGATGGGATTGGAAAGAAAGACTGGGCCAAGGCTGGAGCACTAAAGAAGAAGGCAGACGGAAGACGGAAGATTCAGTTGTGGTTTGAAGCATGTCGGATATTCAACAGTGAATACGCATAAGGCCCACTTGCATGTGCTGTTGGGGAGAAGTTGAGATAGAACGGTGGAAGCGTCTGAGAAATCAAGATTTCGCTAGTTACAGGGTCATGACTATCTGGATGTCTACGTTATATACAACAAATCGCTAAATACCTGTCTGTTGGCCAGGATTCGCTTCAAAGACGACTACTCGACCTACAATATGTCACTTAGCTTTGCTCGAAGCTGGGCTGTCGTCGTATGTTAGAATTCGTGATCATGGCTAGAAATTCCTTCTGCAACATGTTCTGGACGTCGTTGAGGACGCAAAATCCCCCAACCGTAAAACGCTTGTTGTCATGTTTTTCATCCTGATGTACTGATCGAAACCCGCCGTCATCAAAAGCCTGTCGCAGCACGTACATTACTTGCAACAGGACCTCGAGATCTCCGTCTCGATCGGCGTAATATGGCCCACGAAGTTCCGCGATTTTTTGTTGGCCTGAACATTCCTCTCCTTCTCCGGCTTGTGCCAAAGCATGTCTGCGATCTGTCGTAAGATATCTCCCTGCAGCTGGATCTCATCTGACATAATCTCGCGTTCTTTCACTTCTTTCGTTGTGCTAAGAATCGTTTGCTTGTGGTTGTCAGGTCCGTAAATGGTGTCGTAGTTGTGGCTGACTTCGTCGTCGCCATCATCGTACTTTTCATCGTCACTCCATTCAGTGACAGGAGAAAGAAGTGGCCGGGTGGATCTTCCATCAGAGGAAGGAATACGAAGGGGTGGGAAGGGGATGTAGTCCTCATCGTCGCTATCTTGTTCGGAAGAGAAGGAGCCTGATCCACTGTAGTGAACAGGTTTATCGACGGCGTCAACACTCCATATTGGCCGTTTCCGATCGAAGATGCTGGTAATCCCATCCGAAGCCAAGTACATCTCGTTCCCTTCCGGCATTTGACCATGTAGGCCGTGCATTTGAGGATACTGACATCGAGGCCAAGGAGTTGACACTTCGCTGACCACAGGCCTCCACATATGATGCTTCTGATATCCTCTAACCATGTCTAGTTCGGCGTTTGTCGCTTCACCCGCACACTTCCTGATGTTGATATACGCAGTGACAATCTCTGGGGGCGGAACCGTCCGGTTGAAAGCATTCCTGACATCTTCCATGGAACCTGCGAGCGTGGCTTCATAGCCCGGAGTCGAAGGGCTTTTATATTGCTCGCCGTTGTGAAAGTACCTCCCGATATTGTGCGGAATATCTTTGATGGGACAATCTGGTGATTCGCACGGAAGATCACTGTCAGGAGATGTCAGATTCATTGACTCCGGTCGAGAAGACTGTAATGGGGAGGAAGATGCTACCTTTTGCGACAACGTTTCGGATGTATCCAACACAGTCTCATCAATATGCAAGACTTCGCTCCCGGAAGGGTCTGGATGCTTAGTTGTGGAAGCCACAATGCACGGTTTGGCGACGGTAACGCAACCGATACGGGTATGGGAGTATCCCGAGTTGAGCAATTTCTCATTGACTTTGTCAAGATCCGCCGGTCCTCGTATAAAATTTGTTGACGAGTATCGTATCTGTATAGAAGGTTTGGCTGGGGATGCCATAATGGAAAGATCCTGACGTTTTTCCGTAATGCTATGTTTTCAAGAATACCTTTTGGTCTGAAGTTTCTTATCAATACTCAAGATTTCGAGAAAGATGCGTTGGAGAAGTTCAGAATATGGAAATGTTTGGATGTATATAACTAGGGATGTTTTCCTGTGATCCTCCACCTGCTGTTTCACCTCTTCATTGTCCTGAATGACACTACCTTCTAATGAACAATGCCTTTTTCCAATCTCCCTGTGGTTCAGCATCCATGTCTCTGTTCAGAAGAAAGAAAATAGAGACACCCATGCCTGATAACAGAGACCGCCGGGCTTCGGTACCTGAATGTTGCAAACACTGTCTCATTAGGATGGAATTCTGGGATAAGGCAGAGAGGCTAAGGTAGACTTGCCAAACCTCGTTTGACACCATGAGTTTTCCATAGAACTCTAGTTCATACGCACAGTACAATCTCTGAAGACCTTCAATATCACTATTGATGCCTTAGCTCTTCTCGCGACTGGTTAAGTCTCAGCTTGGTTGGAGTCGCTCGTACACCGTATGGTAGATACCAAAGCGAAAACCCCCATCAGCCATGGCCCATACAAAACCTCCTCTAAGCTACAGAACTTATCGTGCAATATCATAAAGAGCATTGATTCAACTGACTTCCAGCCTCCAGTCAGGTCGACCCCTTGACAACCTTGACAAAGACACCTATTCCTCAACGCTGGTGCCTCTTCCTTGACCGCGGAAGGGTCACTAAGCATAAGTGGTGCAATGAAGAGTCTACTAGTACACCAGCAATGAAAACCCTCTAGCCATCACACGCAGATAGGATATCGTTAGTCTCGGATCGATTGTGGATCAGTCCGACTCAAATCCAATTTATGAAACACTCTTGTCTTGCTCAAAGGCGAGAACACAGATCAACCCCTGCAAGCGATGTTCGTGGCAGCTGTCCAACGAAGCTGCGTTCGAGTCTACCACTAGCACGCTTTGTCCTCGACTGGTGAGAGCATTATTCGACAACAATGGCATGTCCAAGTCGGCGTTATTGCCATACAGATCGCAAAAGCCCCATTGACAATCTTTCTTGATCGAGAACAAAGCCCGTACAGATACTACAATCGACAAAAGAATTGCGAGTCAATGGTGGTCAAAGGTCTTCCGTATATATATGAGTAGCACAGCGCAGCCCAGTTGCCAATCCTCAACCCACCTCAACTTCTACACATCACTCCCTCCGCAATTCAACATAAGAAACATTTCACATCCCAAATCTCGGCAACAGTACATCAACGCTTCAAACGCAAATATCAACATGTCTCGTCAACTTTGCGACTTCTCCTCGTTCGAATTCAATCCCCAGATCTCATATACAGGAGTCAATCCATTCTGTATGTCGGATGCTAGGCCCACGAAGGATGTCGATGTCAGAAGCTTTCGCTGGCCTGAGAGAGATGGAAAGGGTGGTGATTTCGGAATTTTCAGGAATACGATAGCTGATCGCCGTTGCCTTGAGACGCCAGTGGGGGGTGGTGGGAAAATGGCAGCGATGGTTTAGGCATGCTTGTAAGTCTTTATTAGAGACGTGATGGGATAGGGTGATTACGATAATAGACAGTTAAAGTATGACATATCGAACTTCGATACAATCTTTGGTGTTCTTTGAAAGTACAAATGTTAATATTTATTTGCTGAGGAATTTATCATAAGGGTGATTGTGGGAGCTGCTGTTAGCGCGCTCTCGAGGCAAAGTGGTGAGACATTTGGAGGTTTAATAACGGCTTCCGCGTGAGGTTGGAGAAAAGTGTAACAGCGCAGCGACTATGTTACAGTGTGGTAATGCGTGAGCAACGAGATTCCAAAGGCCGTTGTCGTGATACGAACTGGCGTTATATCCTTGGCAAATTCGACTGGCCTTGCACCTGGAATACTGACAATAGCTGATCAGCCACCGTTTCCATCTAGACCGATTTGGTGTGTCCAACGTGAAGATGTTCATTCATGATAATCTTCCCCATTTCAGGATTTCCATATCCTATCTTTTGATACGATGTGAAAGGAGTAACTATGCGAATTGATGGGCCTTGAAACTTATCATGCAATTCAAGGCACATGCTGGGGCGCTCGTATAATCTGTCCTCGGTTCCTGGTGCCTTTCCTCCATATCTCGGACGGCTTGACCTTTCAGCCTCGTGAGCTGCGGATGGCTGCCATGCTCCCGGGGTGTTTAATATCGCAGTAACACTCCATTAATTAAGGCATCGTAGCGAAGACATCATGAGATATCAAATGGAGCAAATGAGATAAGAGAGGAGCTGACAAACAAAAAAGAGCAAAATCCAACTCAATGATACCTATTTGTCGTCTCTATTGATTTACACGGCCGTTTTCTATCATCCTAGTAGTAAGGGCCAAGATTTTGTGGTCCATGTCGTAAACAAAGTGAAGCAGAGTGACCTGGCATCATCCAGTCTTAGAGACACGTCGAAGATGAACCTAGACGTTGCATCATTGCGGAGTGAAGCATGTTGTGAAATACATCTGCGTAGTCACGTGCCTCCAAACTGCAGATCCCTGAAACATCGTCAACAATCCCCCGGGCTGACAATATGTAGAGCTATCACAGGATTAGCTGCACCTTGCATCACGATGAGGGCCTTACGCGTCAACGATCTGAGATTCCAAACTCATTGATAGCTAAGTACGAAATGGCGCTCGTATCAGCACCGTCGACTCCTGAGAGAGTAGTGTCGCCACCTACTATCCGTCGTTCCTTCACCGCGCCAATCAAGTCACTCAGGTCGCCTATCTCTGTTCCGGAAGGAAACACCACGGGACCAGAAACCCTATACGCACACAGCACCATCAAGATCATATCCTTTAACACCTCGAGCGCCTCAGATAGCAGGCATTCTAGCGTGAGCAGTGAGAGAGCCGACTTTCATGAAGAATCAAGCGGTACTTTACCATGGGCAACGAGTACGGAAAGAACGATTGCTGCTGGTATGGCCATAGTGCTTGCCTCCCCTCATGGTGCACCGTTTGCTGAGCTGCTATTTAGGCCTATTGAAGATCTACAGAGTTCTTGGCTCAGTGGCCTTCTTGAACTCTGGTAACATCCTACATCCAATCCTAGCCAAATCCCAATGTTGGTGCGTCGACGGCGAATCAAAATTCGTGCTTCGAATTAGGCCACACTCCTATTATCGGATCGAGCTACCATATAGGACATCAGAGGACAGTGCAAAGGTTGCAGAATTGAAGGATGTTTTGGCAAAAGTGCTACAATATGAAGTCACGGCGTGTCCGTTCAAACGAGGATTTACCGTCGACCTCCCAGAGCCGCCCTTAACCCCAATACAAAAACGGCCGTGGAAGCCTAAGCCAAGGCTTAGGACGACCCCAGAAAGTGTAACGGATGAAATGGGAAATTTCGGTTTCGGAATGAAGGGTCTAGAGTTAGATCCAGATTCAGGGACGCAGTTCACTCGGGGAAACCCCTTTGTGGCTTCATCGACTGCCAGCAGTTCGGGAAACACCGACACTGAAAATGACAGTGAGGATACAGATGATACAGGAACATCTCCTCGAGAACAAGAACATTCGCACGAAGAACCACTCGACTTCAAGACACCTACTCGGCCAAAAGCACTAAGGACAGGGCGAGCTATTACAGCACCACCGCAATTGATTCTGAAGACTGTACTTCCACCTAACACTATCACCACGACTACCCCTTTACCAGAGCTGAGAAGGCAGCCATCAAGTCTGTCTTCGAGCGTGGATTCGTTTCATTCATTCCACAGCCCAATCTCTCCCTTAGCGCCCTCGCCACCTTCCCTGGATCTAGTCTCTCCTACAATGGAACATGCCACTGAGATTGATATACCCCGTACTCGTAACCACAAACGGGATGTCTCCGAAATCACTGTCACTGCTGATTTCTCTGAGCTTTCGGACCTCACTAGTGGCAGATCTAGCGATGAAGCTACATACCATTCGCCGCCTGATATGCCAGGGACGCCCATCTTGATGAGCGACGCTACCTCCTTGGATGAAGACCACTGGTCCGAAGCAGTGACTCCTTCTCCTACACAAGAAATTCGCCGTAGGACTGCGAGATCTAGGCGGCGAACCCAATCACCTCTTCCATCATCGGTCAATCTATATTCCCCGTATTCACCTCGGTCGCGTATTTCAGGTCATCATCTGACAACCGCGATATTGCAAAGAACATGCTCATTATTACTAGGACCACCAGTCCAGTTGGTGGCGTTAATGCTAAGAATCGCGGCTAAGATTACCAAAGGCACCTTCCGAGGAAGCTCCTTTGGTTTCGGAGAGGGTGGGCAGAAGATACCCTGTTCGTGGGATTTTAGTGATGGTAGCGACGATAATTGGGAAGAAGACGATTATGGGTTTTCCCTTTCGAAGGCCTCGTCGAAAGATATGAGGGCCAAGGAGATGGGAGGGTCTTGGGAGATCGACTAAGAATAGACCTCAGGAAGTGCATTCATCAGATGTTGCAGGATGTATTGCGATTGGAGTTGAGCGATCTTATTGACTTGGGCTTTGAATATATGGCGAACGGCAGGAGCGTAATGATACCATGAGCTGTTTGGACGGCACGCCATCTTGCAGGGGCAATGTTTGGAGTTAGGGGATTTCACATGAGCGAATGCAATGAGGGAGACATCTGAGGACGTTCTGATCCTGTACGATGCAGCTTTGATTGCCGGTAACTCGAAGCTATGGTCTCGGCAGTAGATCATCCAATTCAATATGTTCCTGGCAGCGCAAGCGGTCTTCACCACACTGCTCGCCTTCCACGCTTCGATCAGATCTGATATCAAGAACAGCGACGGATTTGCCATGTGCGTGCTGCGGTAGCCTATCATGTTACATTCGGACACCTGCGAAGCATATAACGGCATCCGAGATCTTTTTCAACGAGAAAACCGACTTTCAACAAACAATTGTGTTCAACAGTATCCCACGCGCTTGCCTGCAGCCACGGACTGCACGCGCGCTAGCGGTAGATATAGTCGGCAGTATACTGACCTTACCCCACCCCTCACACGTCAATTCCGGTCGTCCTCTAGCTGATAAGAAGCATTGTCGGCACAGCAATGATGATCATTCCAGAGATAAGTGGTGCTCTATTAGAGCTCGTAATTTGCCATTGCCAGGATGCCTCAAAAACGTGAGATCGCCCAGTCGAGCTCTGTTTTTTGTACTTACATCAACAGAGGCTCTTTGCTGTATCTCTGTTGATATCGATGCTGTTGCTGGCTGGCTGGGCTCTTATGGTGGGGAAGACTCGACAAGCGACATCTCAAGAGGTCCGGGATATCTTGTGTATCTACGATAACATTGTACCTAATCTACAAACAGGATTGTTCGCAGGCACTGTTGGCGTTCGCAGGCTTCTGAAGCTTTTCGAGAAATACGACATCAAGACGACATGGTTCATCCCTGGACATTCGCTGGAAACCTTTCCGGAGGAATGTGCAATGATAAGAGATGCCGGACATGAGATGTAGGGGCACGTTGCACGTTCAAGAGACCCTCCTTGCTGAGATGATTCACTCAGAGGCCTACACGGCTACAGCCACGAGAACCCCCAAGCTATGAGCCTCGAGCAACAACACGCCATCCTTGATAAGACGTACAAGGACCTGACCAAGTTCTGTGGAAAGCCGCCTCGTGGGAACGTCGCACCATGGTGGGAAGCGAGCCAGGAGGGTGCCGAGCTGATGCTCAAGTATGGCGTGGAATATGGTCGGTTGATCATGCCCCTCAGATATATGCATCCTCTCTGACGCAACTCCAATAAGATCACAGCTTCTCCCATCACGATTGCCTGCCATACTATCTTCGTACTGGTGACAAATGGACGCCCATCGACTACAGCAAACATCCAGACCACTGGATGAAGCCTCTAGAAAAGGGGCCCGATACGGGACTTGTGGAAATTCCAGCAAATTGGTATCTTGATGATCGTACGTTGCACATTTGGTTCTGATACTATTCTGGAATGTTTGTGAATGATCAGACGTGTTCACGGATGTGGTTTTTCCGTTGCCTTCAAAAGGTTATGCTGACTCTACACCATCCAGTCCCACCCATGATGTTCATTAAGAAGGCACCAAACTCTCATGGCTGGGTCAATCCAAAGGATGTTGAGGATCTTTGGAGGGACCACTTTGACTTCTTCTATCGAGAGTACGATGACTTCTGCTTTCCAGTAACGATCCATCCCGATGTCAGCGGGCATCCACATGTGATTTTCATGCTAGAGAGGTACGTTTTTAGCAGTGATTGTGTTTCTGTACATCTAGCTCGCAATCCCTTGAGCTAACTTTCTGAAGGTTGATCGTACGTCTTTTCTCAGTCATCTCCGCCCCACAGCAAGTCTTTGAGTCATGAATCATGTCCCAGGAGCAGTGACTCCTTTTCTCTCTTTTATAAGGTCTATCGAGTTCTCAAAGGTCCGTCTTGTATGTCTACGCGACAATGCTGATCTCGCAATTACGCTCAGGAGTATATCAGTGCCAAGCCGGGAGTGAAATGGGTAAAGATGGAGGAGATCTGTGATGACTTCAAAAGCAAAAATAAGCCTCCAAAGGGTGCAATGCTGCCGGCTGAGCATGGTGCCATCATCAAAGATCCGAGTAAGTATAGCATTGTTGTTTGGCACACTTAGACATGACTAATAGGATTCGTCCAAGATATCCAATTGCAGAAAGCTTGATGTCAAGATCAATGAGCGCATCAGGTACTACAGCTTAGGGTTACCAAATACAGAGGCACATACCATATCTATCGCAATTCACTGGCATCTGACCTATCGGTTGCGAACGTGTTTAGCCAACTCCTGTTTTCGCAACAATGCATATGGTGAAATACTCTCTAATCAAAGGCGCCTAGTCCGGATCGCGTTCTACATTTTTTCATGCTTTGGAGGTTGCACATACCCTACAGAGATGAGATGTAATTCCCTAACCGGCTCCGTTGGCAAGAGCACATCTGCGTAAACACCTTGCCCATGGGCGAAGACTATCCATTCGAGTAGCAGCTTCTCGGGAACGAGCCAGATGAGGTCAACAGCCATTGCAGGGACGAAACACAATGCTTTATGTAAACTATTTCCAATGCCCACCCAAATACGGCCAGTAAACCCTTACCTGTCCTATCACCTTTCCGTCTTATCATCGCATGTGTATATGTTTCTAAATATCCGACAGGCAAAACATCTCTCGTCAGTGACAGAGTAGTATGCAAATTTCAGTCCCACGCAGCTGTCTAGGCTTCGCAGGACGTGGAATAGCACCCGCAAAGATAGATAAAGCCTTTTCGCTCACCTTATCCTAGATTCGGAAGATTCATGACTGTGAGGAGAAAGTGGGCCATGGAGAGAATATGGAGGATCGAATCGAAGATTTTGATGTTATTTACTTGTTGAATATCGTGTGAATATGTGGATACCTTGTAGCTCGAACTTACTCCTAGAATGCACGCAATACATAGTAGCGTGACAGCGCGCACGACAGGTTGATTCTTGCTCATGCTTTGAGATCGGACCGTAGTCTCTTTGAACATATATTATGTATCAAGTGAGTTTCTTCCATGATCTTGTCCAAGCCTTTAGAATATTGAGTGCCAAGATTTTATAAAGACCAAGGCCGCACTGTCGACCAATCAAATGCTTCACGGTCACCGCCAATAACCATTATCAAATTGGACGACGAAAAGTCATATACTTCTACCCTCAAGACGTGCGACTTCTCTCGTACTTTGATGGTCTACACTCCAGCCTTCTCATTCCGGTTGCACTAAATATAACCGGCATGGATCTACCACCTTTTGTACCAGTCCCACCAGTAAGTATGCGAAAGGATATTATGCCGGAAGAGTGGGAGCTGTGCATGGACTCTTGGATACTTATGACTGAGACTTACCTTCTGGTGCCCACGGATAAGTTTACTGTGAAGATAATCAAGGATCCCTCTGTTGCACATTTTCTTGTTTCCTATGTCAAGACTTTACCAACTTCACCTCATGCAAAGTTGGCGCGTCTCCGGAGAAGTTGCTTTCTTATGGTCCATCGTATTTTGACGGACAATGACACCGTCCCTGCACCTCTGTTAGAATGGACTTTTTGGACGAATTTGAGCCTCGCGTATGCCAATATCACGGCACTGTCGGAGTTATTAAGCCAGAAATGGATCCAACTGGATATGGATTCAAATAAGTCCATGAGTCGATACAAATCTACTTTGACCAGGGCTCTAGAAGTCGGCCATCTGAACCCGGAGCTGGAGCAACTGCTGCCACAAACTTTGGCCTTATTACGAGCATGCTACCCTTATGGCCAATTCCTGATGCTTGGCTCGGATCTGGTTGATGCTTTGTCTACTGCGTATGAGAAGAAACCAAGGCTACAGAAGAAGATTTTGGCTATCACGTACTTCTGCCTTCTAAGCTTGATTGAGCCAAAAAGACCCAGGACTTCTGCGCTGCTGGATCATCTGTACAGTCTCAATTCCTCGGATTCCAAAAGCGTGCCACTTTTGAAAGCGGTCATAGGTTCTACGCCACTGCTGCAAAAGATGCGATCAAATATCTCCGGTCCAGAATCTGGGAGGGCCAAATCTTTATTCGAGTCTCTGAAAGTATTTGAAAGAACTTCTGATGGTAGGCCCAAGAAGCATATCAGAAGGAAAGTCGACAAGTTCAAAGGAAAAGAGAAGCGGCAGTATTTAAACGGCTCATTAGGTGATATGCACGTTCACAACCTCAGTCTAATATCCCAGGTTCAAGATCTATTCCCTGATCTCGGTGCCGGGTTCGTCATGAAGCTGCTAGACGAATATGATGATGATACAGAACAAGTCACCGCACACCTGCTTGATGACAGTCTGCCGACGCATCTAAAGGAATGTGACAGATCGGAGACTCTTCATCAAACCCGAGCGGCACAAGATCACGATCTCGCTCCTAACCTCGCTCCGCACGCCACGCCACCACTGCTCCCAACGCGGCGTAACATCCACGACGATGACGACTTCGACCGCCTCGCAGTCGACACATCCAAGCTCCGACTGGGCAAAGACCAATCGGCAACAGCAGACGACATGCTCGCTTCCAAGCGCGACACTGGATCCAAAGCAGCCATCCTTTCCGCCCTCGCCGCCTTCGATTCCGATGACGACGAGCGCGACGATACCTACGACGTAGAGGATGTAGGCGGCACAGTCGATACGACCGCCGACGATAACGCTGCCGACCTGAAACTAGATGTGCATGAGGAAGCGTTGTTCAATGCTTACAACATGACGCCTGATCTCTTCAATCGCGACGCCGAGACAAGGCGGAGCAAAGCCAGGGCGGAGCTAAAGAGCGAGACTGGTATGACAGATGAAGCTATAGAAGGGTGGGGCATTATGGTAGGAAGGGATCCAAGGCGATTAGACAGGTTAAAGCGGAAGTTCGAAATGGGCAACGGGTCGCAGCAGAGGGCGTTAGAGGGCACCGCTTGGAGGGCCGACTCAGGGACAGAGGACAGTGATGCCGGCGGTGCGAGAGGCGGGAGAGGAGGAGGTGGCAGAGCGAGAGGGAGGGGACAAGGTGCTGGTGCTGGAAGGGGGAGAGGTGGTGAGGTGGCAGGGCCTTCGGACGATCGGGGAACGCAGGTTGCCCGGCAGCGGAAAGATGCCAGTAAGGGCAGCAGAGCGAACCATAATCGGCGGGATCAGCGGGCGAAGAAGATGACGAGGGGTGGGTTTCCGGGATGAGGCATCGGACACGGTTATAGAGCATGCGTTGCCGTATAATCATCAGCTCGTCCGTCCTCTATGCTATACGAATCCTCATCGCTGTCGCCGATGTCCCGACCAAATAACCACTCATACCCTAATTACCAACCCCTTGATTACACCACCACCAACAACCCGTCCATATCTACCGCCCCCCTTTTAATATCCCTCGGATAGCCACAACAACACTAGCTCTCCGCTCCCTCCTAAGCCCCTAAGGTACTAACATCATCCACCTCCAAACCCCCCCCAAACCCCCCAAATGCCTACAACAACACCATCCACCATCCATCCCCACTCCCCTCCCCTCCCCCCACAACCCATCATCTCCATCTCCACCTCACCCTCCCCTCCACCCCCTCCCCTCCCCTCCATCTCCACCCCCATCTCCCCTCACCCGCACCACCCACCCTAGCCCCCTCACCCCCCAAAACATTAACCGCCCAAAA
>JAABUV010001159.1_pt1 | contig 38718 bp, 43 predicted proteins | sample 5559971 | NCBI WGS metagenome assembly JAABUV01 (sample SAMN10711881, study PRJNA513362) | rock metagenome | isolation source: Antarctica rocks | place: Antarctica: Victoria Land, Knobhead nord | collected 2015-12-19
CATCCGTTTATGCCCGGCCCGTACAATAACCCGGGTGGTGGATGACTTAAAGGCATCATGGGAAAAAGCATCGGATGAAGACCCGGATTTCACCCGAATCGTTGAAGCAGTTAGGAACCAGGATCGCGTGTTTCCTAAGGACCTTAAAACACCTGTCAAGTTAACAATATCTGATTGTTCATTGAACGAAGAAGTTCTGTTATACAGGGAAAGACGTTGGGTGCCTAATTCAGAAGCTCTGAGGACAAGACTAATTCAGGAGATTCATGATTCCACGATAACAGCGCATTCAGGAAGGGACGCCACGGTTGCATTAGTAGCAAAAGACGTTGTTTTGGCCGGATATTCGGCGTTTCATCCGAAATTGCACTGAATGTGGACGCACTAAGCATTTTGTGGGACCACTGCCTATCAGCAAGGCTTCCTCCATGGCTCCGTATCAATCTCGCTACATACTTCAAAACACGCTTCAATCGGGCTCAAATAATGCTCCATACCAAACACCCTCCATGGCTCCCTTCATGGCTCCCTTCATGGCTCCCTTCATGGCTCCCTACCAAACACCCTTCATGGCTCCCTACCATATCAAACTCCCTATCAAATCCCCTACCAAACTCTCTATTGAACTTCCTACCAAAAGCTCTGCCATACGCTCTGCCAAACGCTCTACCGAATTCCTTACCAAACTCCCTACCAAATCCCCTACCAAATTCCCTACCAAACGCTCCACCAAACGCTCTACCAAACTCTCTACCAAATTCCCTACCGAATTCCCTACCGAATTCCCTACCAAACGCGATACCAAATTCCCTACATTCAGTAACGAACGTATTAACCACTAAGGAGTGACATTATATATGTGGGCATGGCCAGCAGCCAAGCTCTGATGGCCAGCATGGACAGGTCTTGTCTATGGTGTCTTAGCTCCTAGCCATCCTGTCCATAAAGCCTGAATAGTTCGCTTGTGATGAAGTGTAAATCTGATAATTGCCTAAAGGTATATCTTCTACAGTAGGAAGCTATCTACCTTAGCGGAGACACATGATTCTCTTTAACCGTACTAGAACCGTATCCTTATCCGTGCCCCCCACTTTCGCTCAGTTCTTCTCTTCAGCTATTCTACAACCCACGAAGAAGACTTACGACAAGTCGTCAGTAAGAGATGGAAAGATACTACTAGTGGAATAGTCGATCCAGGTGATGAGCCTCGAGATCGTGACTACAAGTGGTCGAAGCCGTCGACTGCGTTGGTATACTGGAGGGGCCCGTCCAGCCCAACTTCTCTACTCATCGACAGTGCCGTTATCAGTGAGTGATGGAAAGATAGAACAACCGTTCCGTGTAAGCCCAGAAGTGTCTCGAGTTCATGACTGCAAGTGATCGAAGGAGTAGTGACCCGTCGGCTGCGCTGGTATACTGGGGGGGCTCGACGAGCCCAACTTCTTTACTTATAACGACAAGTCATGCATCTATCTACATGAGTGATCGAAAGCGCATGAGGACGATCAGAACGCTTCCTTTAGATACTATCGATCAGAGCTAAGCATTCGACTACGACTGCGACCGCACACCTATATCAGCAACTTATTCAACGTCTACGTGACACAAGACAAGAGCAGGATAGGGTTATTTGATACAACCACACTCTACCTCCTCATCGTACGCGCCTCTCTTTCACCACATATTTCCTTGCTCGATAAATGGCAATCATCAGGCAAAAGAATACAGTTTTCGGCATTAAAACCACGAGCACCACGGGTGCAAAGAAATCATGGTCTTCGCGACCGGAGACCGAAACATCGTTGTATAGAATATCGTCAATGAAGAGCAGGGCAAGAACGATGCATTGCAAAGAAACAGCACAGACACGCATTGAGAGTTTACTCGAGCGTCACGCGCTGGATAGAGGCTATAGGTTCATAAATGGTACACAGTCTCAGCGTTAACGTCTCGGCGGCGTGCAGTCGCTGTGTAGCCGGTGAGCGGTTTTCTCCCCCAGAGGGTTTTATCCGTTCGATAGTGTCCCCCATGGGTCGGGCTTAAACCGATGTCACAAGGGTGTATGAATTCAAATCAAATCAAATCAAATCCGTTTACATTTGCCTTCAAAGCATGAGATGAAGTGGCACTCTGCAGAGGCTTTTTCAGATCTCAGTAGAAAGTAGAACTGCGAGGGAATAGGGCGCTGTCGATTCCTGCTCGGCTGAGGCATCTTCGCGAAGCAGCAAATTTTCTACTGCAGCAGGCAAATCCCGTAGATCCTCCCCGAGTTGAACAGCACTGGCCAGTACGATTTCTACAGCAGAAGCCTCAGTTTTTCAAGAGAAAACAAACTCCTCTTGCCGCTGATAGAAAGACTTCTCTGACTGTTGAGGTGGCAAAGCAACATTTCTATGATTTTCGAGATGTGCTGATCAAATATGCGATTCAACCGAATGACATATGGAACATGGACGAATCAGGCTTTCGTATCGGAGTTGAAAGAGGTCATTTAGTGATTACATTGATCAAAAAGAGACCTCTTCGTGCAATTGATTCGGGGGTGGGGGATTTAGTGAGTGACGTGGAGGCGATTAGTGCTGGGGGAGGAAAGATTCCCCCCATGCTCATCATTCGATGAAAAGGCCTTTGACTGGCTGAAGCACTTCGAGTTTCATAGTCGAAAGGCTCAGGTAGGAGCTCATAGACTTCTGGTCCTACGACTTCCTACAGTACGCCGATTTTCATAATATCGTGATATTCACCCTTCCCCCGCATTCTACACACGTTACGCAGCCATTGGATGTGGGAATATTTCAGCCCATGAAGCATTATCATTCGGAGGTGATTGATGAGACAATTCGGCTCGGATCAACGAGTTTCAACAAACAGCCTAGTTCTACAATGCCACCTATCACTTTTGCAAAACTCTATTCAACCGAAATTTATCGAGCCTAGCATGGTAAAGATTAGAGAATAGCCACTGAATGATGAATGCAATGTGGAAATCGGTTGGTCGGCAGCAATGGACCGTTGAGGGCTTCTAGGGGCGATTCAGACTTCTGGCGCAGGATTTCGGCGCTGAAGAAGACAGCTCTGTAATGAGGCTTTGTGAGGGGTGGAGACGAGATCTGGGGTGGTTGAAGCGAAGATTGAAATGGTCCCGCCATAGATGTAGCATGGATAAGGTGGATGAAGATGGATGAGATGGGTGTGGTGAATGGGGGATGGATGAGGGGTGGAAGGGGTGGATGGGACGAGTGAGGTGGATGGGACGAGTAAGTGGATGGGGGGTGGATGGAGGGGTGGATAGTAAGGTCTGAGATGGCGAAAGCCCAGCTTTAACGGTAAGAATACAATTTCCATCTTTTCATGGAGTTTCTCTTCTCTCGTGAATCTGATCCATAGATCTCCACTAAGGTACAAGGGTTGCTGGTCAGAAATGTACTGGGGGCACACCTTGACTGTCACCAATTTCACTGGGCCCGGGCCCTCGTAGCTCAATTACTCTGCCAGATTCTTTTAGGGATCCCGCTCTCTACTCGACCTCTCGGCTTCTGAATCTAAGAATTCTTTGTGCTCCTCCCACCTTGCTTGAGACTTTCGTGCCGCCAGCGTGGTCTCGCTCGCTTCACCTCGATTGGTTTGGTGTGACCGAATTCGATTGGTGTGGTGAGCGTAAGGGCTGGTAACTCTCTCTTCAAGCTCTTCACCAAGGCCTGGGTGTTCAACTTGAAAAGGGGCTTGCGGGAGGTCTCTTCGGTTTCTGTGGTTTCTTTAGCCACGGTATGTTAGTATGGTAGTGAAAAGGGTTAGTAGGCTTCAGACTGTTATGAGGCTCTATGCTTCGGCAGAATGCTTACGATTGTGACTGGTATATGTGTAGGTGTATATGTGTAGGTGTGTAGCAATCTGCTCAATTGCCAAAACTACCGTATATATGCCTGGAATGCCTCATCATCGGAAGACCTTGTACCCTTACAATTCCTTCCATGCCTCATTATTTAAACTTCGTTTCCAAATCCGCGCCGAGCTCCCCGAAGTTCTCGATCCCAAAGATGATCGTGAGGAGGATGATCGTCAGACTACTCTAGAATGCTCAGGCGGTCCCTTTTGGAATGTCGCGCTGGAGGAGTTTGAGGGTATTGATGGGGATAATCGCTGCCGCCGACCTCCTCCAGACGGTGGAACCTAGTGTACGTGTTTGCTGCCACTGAACTATCCGGAAGAGACCGCCCTGACCGTTACATCGATGTCAGAAGAGGAAATAGGCTACGGAGAAGAAACGCCGGCCTCAGCTCCAGACACGGTTCCGAATGGAGGTTTGGTAGCCTGGGTTCAAGTGGCTGGAGCGTTCTGTATTTTTTTCAATACTTGGTAAATTTCCCGTGCCCCGGTTGAAGCACGACTAACAGGTATTTTTATTCTCAGGGGAGTGGTGAACATGTATGGGGTATATCAGACGTTCTACCAGACCAACTTTCTGAGATCAGAATCTGCTTCAAACATTTCATGGATTGGCTCTATTCAGTCCTTTCTCCTTCTGTTTGTTGGTGCCATGACAGGAATTATTGATGCGGGCTATTTACGATCCTTGCATTGGTTAGGAGCTGACCTGTCGATCTTCGGTATGACGGTGGTCTTGTTTGATCACCGTCAGTGCTAGGAGCCACGGGCAATGGCGGTCTCTGCCGAACTGTCGAGTCCCACACAGCAAAGGCGACTGTGCGCATAGTCTTTCCCTCTTCAGTCCTACAGATTTCTGCAAGTTCAACATGATAGCGATTGTTCTTCAGGAACGACTCGAACCTCAATTTCGTATATTTCTTTATATCGCCAGGATATTTTTTTCGGTGCGGGAATCGATAATCCCATTGAGGATCAGAGGGAAAGGCTAACACCTGTATATCGGTAAGATAATCCAGATCGTCTATGGTCGCTTCCCTGAGCATAAATAGTCTCTCCGTTGGTAAAAAAGCGTCCATCTGAGTTTTGCATAGACGTGCTCCCTAAGGACGCTTGTGGTGCAGTTTAAAAGCAGGACACTCTAAGCGAAAGAAGGTCACTTTCGAAGGTGGTGGAAAATTCGGCTATTTTGTGCTCATCGTTAGAGTCATTTGCCTTCAGTCCAAATATACGGACCCCCCAAATAGAAGCGCGGTCGTCGTGTCTAGGGTAAACCGAAAAAATAATGGCTGAAGATCAACCGACTTCCCATTGAGTGGAATACACGAAATGAGGTTGTCTACATGCTCTCGGGAAAGGTTGAGATCTTGATATTGGCTACGAGTGAACTGCGGTTTGAGGGGAGTGTTTCCATGTTGCATCGTCTTGAGTGAAGATGCCGTGTTCAAGGAGAGGATAGAAAATGTTGCGGCGGGGTTCAAAGCCAAAGTCTGCACTCGTGTTCAACCTAAGAATGGGTACGATGCGTTGATTATTATCTCACCAGTAAATTGCGTTGATACCTTAACCCGTGCTCCAAGGAACACTTGCTCCAAGGTGTTGCCCCAATGTCGAAAGTGCCACAGAAACAAAGCCATCAACTTGTGATCTGTCTTTGTGAACGTTTAGAGTACATTCACATTATCCGTAAGCTCATCCCTAAGCGAAGGATGAGCTTAGTGAGGGCTTTTTCGGACGTGCGTCCGCTTTTGTTTTTCGGCGGAGAATTTCCGCGCTTACCCCAATATGGCTAGCGGGAAATGTGCACCACCGTAAGGTATTTCGCACTAAATAGCGGTCTGGATACATATCCTCTGGCGGCTTCTAGTGCAGCACAACTGATCAAGCTACTGTTCTCGAAGCGATGAATACGACGGAACCTAGGGCATCTATGAAGCCTGATCTGGTTCTGGATTTGTATCTGGTAGGGAGTTAAGGGGGAGTTTGGGTGTGGTGGGAAGGGGGGAGGGAAAGGGGGGAGGGAAAGGGGGGGGGGAGTACCTTAGGTAGGAAGGGAAAGACGCTAGGTCGATAGGACGAAAGTTCGTAGAGGTATCCTTGATACCCGAAGCAAACGCGTGATCGGTAATCACAAATGCTAACAGCTAATATCCGTACTCTGACAATTTTCGGGGAGGAGCCAGATTGAAGGTTGGTGGTATAGACATAGATCCTATGGAAGCCTCTGTAGCGAGGTTTGCCTGGGAAGATCGATGGCTTTTGTGGCTGTATTGGTGTTGGTGGCAACCAATTCTACTACCCATAGGAACAGTATATCAAAATGGTAAAAAAGATGGAATTCGACCTGTGCAAAAGCTCGAGTTTAGATAGGTAGCTAAGCGAGCCAGCGAAGTCACCGAAGGCTTTTCCTCGTGTTCTGTCAATGCTCATGAAAGCTATAACTCTTGAGCGTTTGACTGACATGTAGAGGACGACCGATCATACTTCGGATCGCCTAGTGTAATAGCTCGCACGCATCTAAATACAACCGGTTGATCTGCTGGTATGCCAGGCGAGGACCAGTGCTGGTTTTAAACTTGGCTACTTATAGGCAGAGACACGCATTTGGCAACAGGCGGAGATGGGGCGCCCGTGGCAGTGTTCTCGGAATCAGTGGTTGCGCCGAGAGGAGTGGGAGGCTCGCCAGACATCTCGGCCCTTAAAGTAGCAATAGCGGCGGAGGCAAACGAGGCTGTCCGTAGGGAGGAGTGTTCACTTTGCGATGCTGCTTAGCGGCCACGCCATTCTCATCATTGCTGATATCAAGATTCATCAAGATAGCCGCCTCTTCGTCTGCAGCGTCTTTCGGAAACATCGATGCGAAGCCTTGGATTAGGTTTAAAGGCACACGATGAGCCAAGACGTCGGGACTTTGGTGGCGTTGGCGAAGCCTCTCTCTTCCGCTTGTGAAGCGTAGCTAGGGTGCCGCAGTTTCACAATCCGTGATCGTCAGACTCATGGCGCCCGGCGTGAAACGATTGTGACGTTGCTGGTGTTCCGCTGTCTTGTCCTACCAAATGCTCTGCCAAATGCTCTCTTACTACCTGGAGGACAAAAGACCTGCGATGAAGGCCTTCGCTTGGGATCGCCTGACTATATGCAGGTCCGATCATGCATTGCTTCAATGGTACTGTAAGCATCTCTCCTGAGGTGAGACAGCTGCAAATGCCAACCACTCCCAGCTCCTCCACCAGGTCCTCCAGTTGGCGTGCTGAATTGCATTGATGGATGGGTTGAGGTGATGCTGCTATCCATAGCGAATCCTCCCATAGCTGCGTAAAAGCCGTGTACCAAAGTCCACCCGTTAGCCGGCTGTTGTATATGAGTGAAAAGAGGAGGTTGAAGGACTATTTGGGGAGGTCATGGAGAAGGGAGTTGAGAAGTTTCATCCCAGCAATCGACTTCATAGTCAATGGGAGGAGAATGGCTCTTGGTGAATACACCCAACGGGGTAGGGCAAGAGTCAAGAGGGTATTAGTATGTGTACTAAGGTCAGCGTTAGCAAGTCCAAGTAGAGCAAGCAAGACAGACCACGATCTTACCACTCAAAGCAATGTAGACCAGAGTTGGTGATAATGAGAACGGTGGCGAGATGTATGGCCGGCATCTAAAATAAAAATATGCGCAGACAGAATGCCATTCTCGAGTCTGGCAGCGAACGAGGACGTCGTGGGGTGTGTGGCAGCGTGAGCAAGGGTTTTGGTGGTGGGCGGGGGGGTTGGTCCGTGATAACATTCGAAAATATATCACATCATTTCTATTGATTTGATTTGATTTGATTTATATCATACACCCTTGTGACATCGGTTTAAGTCCGACCCATGGGGGACACTATGCTATGTGTACCGAACGGACAAAACCCTCTGGGGGAGAAAACCGCTCGCCGGCTACACAGCGGCTGCACGCCGCCGAAACAATAACGCTGGGACTGTTGTATCAGTAATGGACCTATAGCTTCTATCCAGCGTGTGACGCTCGAGTAAACACTTACTGCGTGCCTGTGCTGTTTCTTTGCAATGCACCGTCCTTGCCCTGCTCTTCATTGACGATATTCTATACAACGATGTTCCGGTCTCCGATCGAGGCCGTGATTCCTTTGCACCCGTGGTGCTCGTGGTTGTAATGCCGTGACTGTGTTCTTTGCTCGATGATTGTCATTCATCGAGCAAGGAAATATGTGTGGAAGAGAGACGCGTACGATGAGGAGGTAGAGTGTGATTGTATCAAATAACCCTATCCTGCTCTTGTCTTGTGTCACGTAGACGTTGAATAAGTTGCTGATATAGGTGTGCGGTCGCAGTCGTAGTCGAATGCTTAGCTCTGATCGATAGTATCTAAAGGAAGCGTTCTGATCGTCCTCATGCGCTTTCGATCACTCATGTAGATAGATGCATGACTTGTCGTTATAAGTAAAGAAGTTGGGCTCGTCGAGCCCCCTCAGTATACCAGCGCAGCCGACGGGTCACTACTCCTTCGGCCACATGTAGTCACGAACTCGAGGCTCAACACCTGGATCGACTATTCTACCCGGTATCTTTCCATCACTCTTACCGTTCGCGACGTCGACGAGTAGAGAGGTTCGGTATATCAGCGCAGTCGACGGGTCACTACTCCTTCGGCCACTTGTAGTCACGATTCCAGGCTCACCCTACTAGTAGTATACCTTTCCATCTCTTACTGACGTCGGCTTGTCATTAGTCTTCTTCGTAGATCGTGTGACTGTTAACTTCTATTCGGACGCAGAATAGAATCAAAAGGTTCACCACGTACAGGTGGATCTCGTCGCCGGCCTCATTTCTATTGATAATTAATCAATAATTGATCAAGAAATAATTGTTTATCAATTTGATTTACTGATTTTCGAGTATGAAATGGTTGAGAAATTTTTCGGCCGTGCGGCGGGAAGCCTAGCGCAAACGTTAGCACGCGTTGAATTTGGTGTGAGTGTACGGATGATGGAGCAAACTAGCTACGGAAGAGTTTTTACATGTAAATGCCCTAGACCGCTTTGGGCTAGTGCCTAGTCCGGCAGAAGCTGGATCTGACCCTTCACAAGCATCCCCTTTTTGGAAGAAGCTTCTACCATGGAGCTCATTGAAGACCTGAATGCCAAAGCTCAAACAAAGCTCCAAAGAAGTTCGTTAAGCCATAATAGTAAACATAAACGAAACCCGAAAGGAGCAAACAAAACGCTTGCTTGAAGGGCTGCAACCGTGAGCTAAATAGTGACCATAAAGTCATAAATTCCCTTCGGGAATGTTTCTTAAAAACCATGTATCGAAGCTTCTCCTATTCCTTTTTGCCATACCTCGTTTGTTCTTCCATTTCAGCTTCATTATCTGAGTCATTTATTTCTGATACCCCTTTTTTCTTTCCGGCAGCTACTGCCTGCTCCTTCGCTTCATCTTCAGCATCGAATTCGTCTTGAAGTTGAACCCATTCATCAGGGGTGAGGTAGTTGAGATTTAGGTGCTGTGGAATACGTTCCGGTATGTTGTAGATATCTGAACGCATATTGAAGCTTTGAAGGACGTTGAATGAAGCCGGAACGGTGCTGGTTATGACCCTCTCTATGGCTTCCATGGTGACCTTTCCGTTAGCGTCCGTAATCTCTCGTTCTTTCGTTTTCGTATCATTGTCTCGTATTGAGGGTTCCTGGACGGAATCGTAGTACCTAAGTCAACAGGGACAGTGAACTCCGCTGCAGCTGTAGCGGCCTCGGATTCGTCGACGGCGTACTGTTCCACGGTACTTTCTTCGTGCTCTGCCAACAGTAATTTGAACATGATCAAAGCTCTTTGTGTGAGTTCCTGTTCTGCTATAGATACACCCCCAATCACCGTGTCTTTCCTTGTAACCTCATTCCTACTCGTGCTTGCCGTAGGCCCAGTGTTTACCGTAGATATATCTGCTTCTGTCCCAAGCCTACCCCCCAAGCTAGCAAACTCGGCCGCAGCTAGTTCTTCGCGTAGTTCCGCCGCAAGTTGGTCCGCCACAGGGTCTGTCGGGTATGCCGGGTCTGCCGTCAGTTGTTCTGCCATAGAGTCTGGCCGTCAGTTGTTCTGTCGTATCCTCGTTCATTTGAATTGCCTTTTCCAGTAAGTCTTGAGCAGCGGGAGTGACTATAGCCGGATTTTCGCCTAATAGCCGAATTATCTCAGCCAAAGCTATCTTCTGTTTCTTCAAGGTATTCTGGCAATTTCCCAGTAGGCGTTTAGCTAGAACAGCAAGAGGGCTAAGATCCTGTCTAAGCTTTTCGGCTAGAGCTACTAAATGCTCGTTCTCTTCGTCCATTTGATGATCCTTCAGATCTACCGTACCATTGTTCGTCAGAGTGATGGCATAGTCCTCATATGATTTAGCTTGAACAGCTGCGGCCTTTTCCTTTTCCCGGAATTTCTTGGCCTTCGCCAGCAGCAGAGATGTAGTCAATTTCTCGGGAATCAATGCCGAATCTTTCGAAAATTAACCTTTCTGATCCCGAATTGTTCTCATCGCCCTCTCCCGTTTCTTCTCCGTTCGCCGTTAACAAATTCGGAAAGAAAGGAGCGTTTCGTTTGATATTCACTCGATTAAGTTCTTCCATAGTAAACGGGCTTTGAAAGACGGTCGGATCGATATTTCGTCTAAATTCCTCTGCCTTAGTCAAGAATTCAGACACGAAACTATTCATCTTCTCCATGTCCGTGGACACCTCAGCTCCTCTAGTACTCGCCGACTTGTTCCCTCTGTTCACCGCTGACTTGTCCTTTAGTACCAAGCTCACGCTAGCTTTTGTCTTCTTCTGTTTCTTGACCGCCGAAGAATTCTCCTCTGCCGTATTCACAACTTCTTCAAGCTGACGAATAAATTCATCAAAACTGGTGTATTCTGTCATACTGCTTGCTCGGCAAGAGACTGAGTGAGTAGAAGGATGTGTGAATGAAAGATGAAGATGAGATGAAACTAAAGAGTTGAAATAAACATTTCTAGCGCATGACCTAGCCCTTTTGAGCGAACCCTAACAACGAAATTGATCTGATTAGATGTTTGATGAATCCTCGAATCTGAGCTCAGATCTTTGATTGATTGAGCACAGTCTAGGTCAGTAAGACCACACTGCTTCATCGCTTTTGACAGCGAGAGAGGCGTGCTTCATAGGTAGTTTAACGTCATTGCGGACGTAGTTCCGCCATATCTCTGTTCCCTAGTTAGTTCAAATATAGCCTAGATCAAACGCCCTTTGCCCAGGAAAGTCGGCTAGAGCCATTGCATTTCGGGGAACGAGTACGTCGGACTCTCTGGAGCAGTACACCTTAAGATCATTCAGATGATATCTTTTTACCTGGTCGTTATAAAGATCTTTGACATAGGCTGACACTCCGGACGAAAATATTTCAACCAGAAGCCTCGGGGATAGCCATCGAGCTTTCAATTTACGGCCGTGAGCTTTGTCTCGTTTCATATCTCTAATCATCACTAGGTCTTCTACTTTCGGCGTTTCCCAGACTGCTCTCGCTTTGACTTCCATATGCGTATTGGTTTTAGCCATAGCCAGACTAGAAGAATGCCGTAAATCTTTCCTTCTAATGTTCCAGTGATACAATAATTCTGAAGAGACCTCCTCTTCGGTAAGCTCCGGTAGATCTGCTACTGAAACTCGCCATTCCTATATCCTAGTAGAATTTGGGCTGAAGTGAACCCGTGTATGCGGAGTAACCTACTGTACCGTTAATGTTAGGCATTATTTCAGGTAACGACCTTCCCCATATGACTTTTGCCGTATATCCGTGCTGTAGTACTCATTTCCTTATTTGCCCTGTTACCAATTGAACATTCCTTTCCACTAGTCCCACCGAAGAAGAATGGCTTATCGGAGCGAAATAGACCTTGGTATCGTGAGATTCGAACAACGAGACTGTTTCTGACCCCCGGAAATGGGACCCATTATCGCAAAAGACCGATTTCGGAAACCCAAACACCGATGCTATTCGATTGAGCCACATATCGTGTACAGCCACCTGATCTGCCGCAGCATACGTGTGTGCCCACACGAAACGGGAGAAATAATCGACTACTACCAGCACGTAGGCAGCTCCCGTTGCTTCGCAGCGTGGCGAGATAGGGCCCAAAAAGTCTATCTTCACCATACTCAACGGGTGAAATTGTTGAATTGTTCGAATATTGGTGCTCCTCTTCCTAGAACCATCAAATTGACAAACCGGACATGTACGGCAGAATCGCTCAACGTCCACGATACGGGTTGGTCAATACCACTGTCCTTTCAACTTATAAAGGGTTACCGCATTGGAAAAATGACCGTGTTCGTCGTGAGCTCATTGAAGAATCCTTTTGACTAGATATGAAAGAAGGCATTTGACAGTTTCTCCGCCGTATTCAACGTATAGTAGGTGTTTGTCAGCTAGCCTGTAACGGTAGACCATTCTCTTTATAGCTCTTATTTCGCTTCTACTTCGCTCACTTATGCCTGCTAGACCGTCCTGAAGGAAGGCTACGGTTCCCCCGTACCATATAGAATCCCGGTACTCTGCCAGAAGATTGACGTGAACTCTCGATTTTTCTTCCTGAACGGAAGCCGAAGTTCTTATCAATGTCATGATCATCCTTTCGGAATCCTCGACTATGACAAACTGACTGTATCGTTCAGGCATTCGGGACATGTCATCTGCTATTTGCATTATATTCGCTTTGCATGGTCTATGACGAACCACGTAATCGTATTCGGTTAGTCGATTCATCCAACGAGATATGCGATCGTGCGCATTGGTTCCTACCTTCATAATTGACTCCAATGCTTGGTGATCGATATACACAAATGTCGGAAAATCACTACCTACTATCAATCATTTCACCTCAGTCAATCCTCGAACTACTGCAAGGGATTCTCTCTCCGTGGTATGATAACGAGTCTCCGCTTCCTCCAGCTTAAAGGATAGAAACATAATTATCCTCACTTGATCCTTATGCTTATCAGTGGCTTCCGTGCCTGCTGGCTCTTCCGTGAGCTGAAACAACACTCCTCCCAAGGCGTATTTACTAGCATCCGTAGCCAGATGATATTGCCTCAAAGGATCCGCCCCAGCCATTGCGTTATCGGTTAATGATTTCTTGATATGTATGAAAGACTCCCGCTGTTCAGATCCCCAGTCAAATCGAGGTGAATCCTTCTCAATTCATTTCTTCCGTACCGAGACGCTTTTTCCGCTGGGCAAAGAGATTTCTACCTCTTCCATATAGGCCTTCTTTAGTCGTAGAACATGCTCGGCTCTTCCCGGGATGAAGATTCTTAAAAAGGGTGTCAGTCATATAATGACGTTCAACTCTTCTCGATTGGCAGGCTCCGGCCAGTTGAGTATTTTCTCGCGATGTTTAATGAAAGGCCTCAGGCCCCCCGCTCCATCGGTAAATCCCACCATTTTCAGTGAGTCGGAAAAAACAAAGGTTTTTGAGCCCGATAAATAGACTGGTCCAAAGGCTACTCTGGGAAAGTACTTCTCATGCAGAAAGATGAACATGAAATCAAACGAGGTGGCAGATTCACAGTGGTCATTCATAAACAGCGAAAACGCTTTCTGTCCGTTCGATTGTTCCCCTATAAGCGAAGGCATAGCCGGTACTTCATCAGTTTTCGGCAGTGGTCCAAACACCAGATCTCCAAACTGGGTATAAGTTGCCGCAGCTCCTTTCAATCCCTGTTCCATTCTAAGGTATAGATATTGACCATGGGGGGTGACTATGGCACATTTGTGCTCATCCCCTGGCCTAACCGGTACTGCCCAATATTCGTTGGAAGCATCCGAGCTGAAGAATACTCCGAATTTGGGTTTCACAATCGTGTCAATGACCTTCTCAATGCGATGACCTGGATATTGAGGCTTCATCGTACAGTTGTTGAGAGGAATAAAATTGTGTACTACCCGTAACTGATCCGAGCCTTTCTTTTTGAATGAAAATTTGCTTCTCGCTCCCCATTCGCTGGCCCCTCGTACCAATATTCCGGCTTCCTCCATTTCCGGAAATATTCTGGCCGCAAATTCTCGTTCCTTGACCGTATATCTGAGAACCCGTTTGTAGACCGGCTTCGAATCCGGTTTGAGATCAATGGCATGATACACCAAGTCCGTAGGTTTTATCTCCCTCATGGTAGCGGCAAAGCAGTCCTTCCACGTATGAAGCAGCCTTTTCGCATTAGCAATTTGTTCAGTGATCTCAGCCATGTTGCCTATAACTATCCCGCTTTCAATAAACCATTCCTCAACCTTCTCTTCGTCTGCTTCGCTCAGTTTCCTCAATTTAGGCCTTCGTTTGACCGGAAACCCCGTGATTTTCCTGGCAGAGATAGGAATATCTTCCTTGATACTTGAAACTTTAGCCGTAGCTACTTGCTGCATCTGCCGTATTTCTTTTGTTGAGAATTTGAAAGCAATCATAGCCGGAATTTTGAGGGATCCCCTACTAGCTAGAACGTCGAACAAGTTCTCTTTTCTTTTCCCTTCGTAGTCGTTTTCAGGACCTTTGTCGCTACCATCAACCTCCTGAGTAGTTAATGGTGCAGGACTTTTCCCATATCCGCTATGTAGTCAATGTCATCTAGTTCTTCTGTCAAACGAGTCAGTTTCTCTTCAGCTATGGCAGTCTTCCACTCGTCTACCGATGGCCCACCAACTATATCTTTACCTACTTCGGAAGATTCCGCTTCCCTTCCTCGTATCGTTCGTTTCACTCCATCTTTCCCTTCCAGAGTAAGCGTGGCAGCGTGATGATTCTCTACCGCACGCACCCGATGCATCCATCGTTTGGATAGAAGTAAGTCGTAAATATCTCCAGCCCCTAAGATGAACGCTCTCATCATCGCTTTCACCCCTTGAACATTAACCGGTGCTCAGACGTATTCCTTTACCGTAGCTAGCCCGTCATCCGCTAATTGAAGTACCCACTCCTCTTCCATAGTATGAATCTTCAGTTCGAGCTTGGTCACTAATTTTGGATTGATGAGCTCTACTACCGCTTCCGTATTCACTAGTGTCTTAGACATCATAGTGTCGTTGATTCATGAACCGATATACAAACAAACCATCTCTTCCTCGTCATAAGCGAAGATTTCAACTACTGATGCTCTGGCAATGGTCGCAGCTGGTTTCCCCGCGATTGCGCCCGCGGATACTGACGTAATTGACTTTTTACCCCGCTTTGAGAATTTGGATGACGTCATTGCTCTGGCGAGTTGAGCACGAATTTGCGGGGACCGATCGAGCAACTGCCATATGAGAAGCGTTACCGAAAAGTTCAGGAATTGATTCACCTGAAATCTTTCCTTCCCCTTCGCCATATTTATGGAAATGGTCTCCTTGAGGCCGTCATATTTAGCTTCCTCATCATCATTGACGTGGAGAACTTTCGATCTTTTGAATAGTTTTCGTTGCGAGATAGCTTCTGATGTAAACGCTTCAGGAGGTTGAGAATTCATCGTTTGAGAAACCAGAGGAGGTCTTCTAGAAGACTCGGCCTCTTCTGTTTCCACCGTAAGATTGAGCGAAAAGAATACTCTTTTTCCCTTGAATGTAGTACTTGGTAGAAGAAGGGGAGGCGCGTCTTCGACAATCGTATTCTGACTAATATTCTCTTCCGTAACATCTTCTACCACCGCACCGTGAGACCTTCTATTAGTAAACACACGTTCAGCTACCTTCTTTGCTTCTTTCGAAGGTTTCCTTGTTTCACCAGGCTTCGTTATCTTGATTGACCCTGGTACAGAAGATTTCCCCGCATCTATTCTTCCGATCTTTTCACCTTGACTTCGGATAGCTGCTCCTATAACAGTCAGAGCCTTTCCCTTCAAAGCATCTTTCGGAAGTTCCTCATTGCGACGTAGAATAGCTGACATCGCCGCTCAACTATTCATCACTCTGTCGGCATTCCCAGATATGACGCCTAAGGGATTTTCTGCAGAGGGTTGAGCCGACGCCGCCGATGCAGCTCCATCCGTGTTCTCAGTCAACAGCTCGTCTATCTTTCTACGATTGTCCATCCTTTGCTTGTAGGTCACTTTGGGTTCTGGACAACTATCAGACATATGATCCGGTTGAGTGCAGTTATGACAGTAGAAATCTCCCCGTAGGTTCGAGTACGGCTTCGCCCCTTCAATAGGCAAAGGCTTCGTATAAGCCGGGCCGGTTTCAGATCGAGCATGAAAATTTTGAGATTGCACCCGTAGTTCTTTGAAAAAGATCATAATCTCACGGTTGACCTCCGTTTGAGTGTTCACCGTAGTCGGTTTCGAATCTTCCATAATGTCAAAAGGGCTGGCTCTTCCGATTCTACTGTAGGCCTTAATTACAGCTTCCTTGACTTCCGGAAAGGTGATCGTAGTCTTTTCCGCAAGATATACCTGAACCATATCGATCTTGTTCTCGTCAGCTAACCCTGCAATGAACTGATTTCCTAGGTACGTTCGAAGGTCAGCCGGACATTTCTCATATAGGCCTTCTGCTTCTGCCACATATTGAGCTATGGTAGACCTTCTCTGCTTCAGGTTGTAGACCAGGCTGAAGTACTTGTTGAAATCACCGGTAGTCACGACCATAATCCGGAACTCGGTCAGAAAATCTGCTTTCAGATATTTCCAATTGTTCTTCCTATCTGGTATCACTTTTTGGTACCATTCGTAGGCCTTTTCCCGTAGGTGTAACCTAAAAGTGAACCGTAATGCAGTGGCTTTCCTAATCTCAGTGTAATCCCTCTCTTCTACCACGAACTCCACATTTTCCACAAACTCGTAGGGGTCCTCTTTGCCGTCCTTTCTTCCGTAAAATGGAGGAAATTGCTCTTTGGAGGTGTCCATAGTGGCTAGAGAGCGACGGGTGAATTTGGGAGTGGGAGAGGTAGGTTTGGAAGATAGTGAGGCACTTTTTCGGCTGAGACTTGTAGACGATGATTCAATCGAAAAGGTCCGGAATTTAGATAGAAGTTCTTCTTCTATAGTCGAGTATCTGGCTGGGCTGTCCGGAAACCGTTGCCAACTCCTAATCCGTTCGGATTGGTCGGTTGGTGGAGACTCTCTACTTGGTGAGTCACTTGACTCTACCATAGAGCTCCAGAGGGGAGTTTGTCGTATACTCGTTGATATTCTAACAGAGTAGTTGAAGGGGTTAATGGGTAAAAGGGTGTCCAGCTACACTTTGGTAAACACACCAGTCCCCGCGTTGGGCTCCATTGAAAAGATAGGAACGTTTGGTGTGAGTGTACGAAGTACGGGGAAGAGTTTTTACATGTAAATGCCCTAGGCCGCTTTGGGCTAGTGCCTAGTCCGGCAGAAGCCGGATCTGACCCTCCACAGCGTGGCACGGTTACTACTAGGTACCTTAAGCGTGCTTAAGGTAGTAGTACCTTAGTGTTGGTCTGGCTACATAAAGCCCTGCCCTTTCATTCCTATCCCACCCCTCACCGCTGAAGTGCATTTTGTTGACGGAAATATGTATTCATAAAAGCGCTACTGGGGATCATTTCAGCTGCAACACAGAGTCTGTAGGTAGGCATCAAGATCTTCAATTATTTCGGATATCCCTTGAATTCAGCTAATATATTCCTCTTATCGCCAGGCTATTGAGAATGCAACATGAAGCGAAGGCGCACAACTTCAACCCAAAGTCGTTGCAATACACCTTCCGCAACAAGATCAATGCAGACCAGCCAAGACTGCCCATTGCTTCTGCTGCCTCCAGAGCTTCGAGTTCTCATTTTACAATATCTTCTTTACTCCTCTGAGCCACTAGGGATGAAGTTTGTTGTCAATAATGACAGATCGAAACATCTTTTAGTCAGACCCAACAAAAGAACCTTTACATTCTGTCCAGCTATTCTATGTGTATCTAAACAAGTCCAGAACGAAGGATACGAAATTCTATATCATCAAAATACTGCAACGGCCACGATAAGCCTGGATTCTGATGATGAACATTCCACCGTCGAATGTCTTGACAACCTTATACCCTTTGATGGTCGTATCGCTTGCCGCTTCACCACATGGAATGTCACCATCAAACTCAATATACAACCTTTGCACTATGCGACCAATGTGATATACGATTTTGTATCTGTTGTCCTTCGCGCGAATCCAAATCTGAACAAGCTAAAGGTTCAACTTAAACTTTGGGATTACCCAGAAAGTCGAAAATTTATCACATTCGTCAATCCTCACGATTTTGATGACATCGCCGAGCGGATCCTTCGTCCTTTCTCAATCATACGAGTCAAGCAAGCTGATTTTGTTGATAAACAAGGAATTCACGTCGCCTCGTCATTGTCTAAGTTGATGACGAGTGATACTGCTCCTCCGCCTATCACGTTACATGAGCTGTTCGACAATCCGATCTCATTTCTCCACGATTCACTTCCTGAGCAATCTTTCAGAGTGGTAAAGGCCCGTCTTCCTCTCCTTGAGCTTGCTTGTTCCCAGTATGACGTCGACGCCTTTCGCTCCATTCTACGATTACTCCTAAAACATCTCAACTGTCGGGCTCTCATGCCTCCACAACATCTCGTTGAATTCGCGCAGGACTCGGCACCTGCCGTGATCGATATGTGAATGCCAAAAGGACATACATGGGATGGTCTCTAATCACTATCATGATTGCCGTCGTATCATTTGAAGCAAAGTCTTTTCTGCATCAGTTCTTCCCTGTTGGGATCGGGGTTCGGTGTTCTAGGCTTCTTCCACGAGGGGACTGGCGACGTGGGACGAGGTACGGGCAGGCGGTGTGCTAACGGCAGGGCGAGCAGCTGGAGCAATTGGGGCTCGAGCGGCTGATCGGGCGTTCAATTCAGTTAGCCTAACATCGGCTCGCATGCAGATGTCAGCAAACTCGTTCAAGTCCGTGGTTCGTTCATTGAGCGTTGCTCGTTGAAGGTCTGGGTTGATCTTATGCTGAAGATCATCTAGTAGGGTCTCGTTATTGTACCCTAATTCTGCGCTAAATCTTTGAAATTCCATTCAGAATTCATGAAAGGAAGTCTTGTTCTGGTACAACTTCAAGTACTGCCGTTGAGCTGTGTGATGATGATTGGGATCGCCGTACGCCTTCTTAATGACCGATAGTACTTCTTCGCCTTCTAGAAACGGGTTCGATGATGTATCCTGCATGCGTGAAGCTATGTGCTTGACCGCGACTTCACCAACTCGGCTTTCGATAGGCTATTTTCAACTCTTCGGTAGGAAAGTGATCCTTGTTAGCCTTCAGCTTGTTCCGCATTCGTGACAGCCAGTTGTCTACATCCTGCGACGGACCTTCAAACAGGGGTGGGTCCGGTAACTTGGTCGACTTCGCTGTTCGATCTTCGAAGGCAGGAGATTCCGATCGACCTCATGCAGAGGATTCCAAGTGGCGTATAACCACGTCCTTGTCTCTTAATTCTTGCCTCGTTGGCATCTTCTAACATCTGGACCAGGCCATTGTGGGTTCCTATTTCGGTGTCGTTCTTGTGACACATGTGTTGGATAAAGGCGATGATATCGTCTGCTCCGTGAGCGGCTATCCAAGCATTCAGTTCAGTGCTGGTGCTGATTCTTGTCATTCTGTAGTCAAAGGGCAACGCGTTCATGTCGTCTTGTTCTGTTTGTTCCGGCAACGCATTCGTGCCTTCTTCTGGTACTGTTCGGTTCTGTGCTAGAAGTGATTTTCTTCTAGCATTCCGATATTCGTAGCGAGACGCACTTCGCTGGTTCTGAGCTTCTAGCCATGTTATGGGTAGAAAATTGCTGGTCGGGGGGTTCTGATGTTACTGTCGGAATTCTTGGAATACGAGGACACGAGGGTAGAAAGGCATATAGATATATTTGACTGAACTATGTAGTAGGTAGAGCATACGGATGAAGGATGAAGGAAAGAAGTGGGCGAAGGGTAAATACCCATCCACTAGCGCCGGATTAATGCGGAGATTGCTCCGCCGGATCAATGCGGAGATTCCTAACCACAGGGGTAACAGTACTGTTCCCTGTTTCCAACAGGAATTTCTGGTTCTAGTTCTGGTTCTGTGATGGACGGGCTTAGTAAAGAGGTTAGTCTATGTTGTCTTCTGGTTTATGCCTGCAACGCGTCGCAGGGCTTGTTCTGGTTCTACTATTGGAATTTCTGGTTCCGAGTCTGGGTCTGGGTTGTGTAGCTTGTTTTGTATCGTCTACACGTCGATAGCAAGGTTAATGAGCTTTGAACTAATGTTATGGGCCAACACCAAGTCTAAGGCTAACATGACCTATGTTAGGCTAACCCAAAGGGTGCGCTGCACGCTCGCAACAATTGCGACCGGCAGAACTGAGGTGAACTTCAGATTCCCATTCCAGAGCCTCCCAGATACGTCCCAAATTCTTTCTCTTCGCCAAAGATACAAGATTCTGCCAGAGATGCATCTTCTTTCGCTTCAAAGCTTTACAAGATTGTACTCAATCGTCATAACCTTCAAAATGAGCAAATTATGTTTGTTTTGGGCACTCGATTTGGTGATACCATGACGCAAGACTCACTGAAGGTTTCATTGAACAAAATTGATCAATTTGTCACTCATCAGAAGCTTCAGCGCTATGAAAATGAACGTTTTAGGATAGAGCTTGAGGCGCAAAACGCAAAGAAGCGTTTAGAGAGACCATCGCAATCTCATATCTGTTCGCTGATGACTTCAAGGCTTCATCAAGCCGCTCGCCTGAGCGCAATTTAGCATCATGGAAGAAGTCTCACAGAAGACTCAGAAAAATGTTCTGTATCAGTTCTTCTGATATGAACGAACCTATCAAGCCAAAAGATGACCGGCCTAAGAAAATGCTGAACTTCTCTAAAGAGCCGTCAATTGATGAAATTGATCAACCAGTAACATTCGCTAAGAAACAAAGTCGGTTCATATCTAACACAATCACAGTTCAGATTCCCTTGAAAACTAAAATCCAGATGAATGCAATATGCTTCAACATGCCATCTGCAATAGCACCTTTCACCAATGATCACAGACATTCTTCACCCTCATGTTCTTACGCTTCTAAACAAGACACTATCAAAGAAGTCATACAAATAGTCTTCAAGCGAAATTCTGATCTCATTCTCACTCACAGCAACTCTACCTTATCAATGTCACAATCATTGATCTTTGGTTCAAAACCGCTTCACAAGATCATAGCTTCAGATGAGTATTCTTCTCTAAGAAAACAAATATCACTTTCAACAAAGATCGCTGTCGACTCATCTCAGTCGTTCATCATTAACTTCGATTTCAGTAGTCTTAAGCGCTATAAATTCTGCTACGCTTCAAGCAAGCCTGACTTCAGTTGCAGAGATCTGAGAAGCAAATGAGTCAAGACATTCATAGACAGAACATTTGCACACTTGAGAACAAGTCTGCAGAACATCATAAATTATTTAATTCGTTAGAAGATGAATCTTTCAATACAGACGTTGTGTGACGGCCAGGTCTATCCGAGAGGTAGACGGGGCCTAAAGGATGGTATGACAATGTGATATTCTAAGTAGGCACAGAATGAGTATATATTTGTGGTAGAGCGGCCGGCGACGAGATTCACCTGTACGTGGTGTCGGCTACGAACCTTTTGATTCTATTTCCTCGATAGAAGTCAAAGAGCCTAGAGATCTCAATTCGACGCAGTTTGACCGAAGTTAGGACGTTGCGTGAGCAGGAAAGCCGATCGTGCAGAGTTTTCACCTACGCGACAGCACCCCCCCTAACAGCCACAATCGATCTACGAAGAAGATTAATGACATGTCGATGTCAGTAAAAGATGGAAAGATATCTAGTGAAAAAGTCGGCCTCAGTATGAGAGTCGTGACTACAAGTGGTCGAAGGATTTGCGACCCGTCGACCGCGTCGATATACTGGAACGTCTCCATCACATCGACAGTGCCGTCGAGTAATTGATGGAAAGATATCAGATAGAATAGTCGACCTCAGTCTGAGAATCGTGACTACAGTGCTCGAAGGAGTAGTGACCCGTCGATCACGCTGGTATACTGAGGGGGCTTGAGCCCATCTTCTTTACTTGACGCCAAGTCATACATCTATCTACGTGGAAAATCGAGAACGCAAGCGGACGATCAGAACGCATCCTCTTCTATCGATCAGAGTCAAACATCGAACGATTGCGACCGCACGCCTATACTAACAATTCATTCAACGTCTACGTGACACAAGTCAAATCAAGAGAAGGAAACGGGTTTTTCAATACAACCACACTCTACCTTCCCATCGTGCGCGTCTCTCTTCCATCACATATTTCTCTGCTCAATGAATGGCAATCATTGAGCAGAGAACACAGTTTCGTACGTTACAACCACGCACCACGGGTGCAAAGAAAACGTCTTTCGTCTTCGAATCGAGGATCGGACCGGAACATCGTTTGTAAAGGATATCATCAATGAAGAGCAGGGCAAGGACGATGCGGCATAATCAAAGCAGCACAGACATGCAACAAGAGTTTACTCGAGCGTCACGCGCTGGATAGAAGCTATAGGTTCAAACATGATACATAGTCTCATAGTCATTGTTTCGGCGACGAGAAGTCATCGTGTAGTCGGCGAGCGGTTTTATTCCTCAGAGGATTTTGTCCGTTCGATACAGATAGCATAGAGTTCCCCATGGGTCGAGCCTAAACCGATGTCACAAGGGTGTATGAATTACAATTACAATTTGTGGTAGAGCTAATTATTAAGGAGCCCTCGATAACTCGAGGGGACCGATCGACTAATAAACTATAGGAAGTTTGTCAAGCATTGTCAAGTTGGTCACGTCATAGCTTATGGCATACTTTCTATTAAGCCGGAGGTACCTAAGACGTGGCCTAAGCGATGCCTTGGCAGAGTCATAGAGTATCAAGGTCAGCTCAGGTCTGGCCTTCGGCCTAGCCCCTGGTCTAACCCCTTGGTCTAACCCCTATGTATCAATCCATCATGACACGTTGCAATTTTCATCGAAAATTTCGTCAAAGATTTGAACGACGAGTCTTTCAATCAAAACCTAGAGCCTCAATATGAAGATTTCTGTAAAAAAGATTCAGAGATGAAGTATCTCTTTTGCAACAGTCTCTCAGGCCTCAGTTTCTTTATTTGGCTCTCACCAAGTGCGTCAACATCTAGCCTTAGTCATCGCTCGGCCCTCTTGTTTCGGAAACTTGATTCACTTTGAATGTTAGAAAAACCATCTTATCAAAAATACAATCAAGAAAATGTATGAACGAACAATGAAGATGATGCAGTTGCACTCTTACAGCAATTTCGAGCACCTATTCCTCTACCTTCAGCTTCTACCAAAGTGTCTGCGCCAGCTCAGCTCCCTAGCCATAGCCATCGCTCCACGTCCTCGCCAAGGAAAACCCCAATTCTCCAGATATCGCCTGGGAGTTGTTGCGAACGTGCCTTGGGTTAGCCTAACATAGGTCATGTTAGCCTAACATAGGTCGTGACAGGCTATCATAGACTAGTATGAGGCTGGTGTTGACACGCTAGTGGCCTAGCGTGCCTTCGTGGGTACAAGACCTTCGACGTGTTGCACCTTCTTCCTTCTTTAGCTTTGAACTCCTAGTTAGAATACACCCATATGATCCGCTCTATGCTGGCCCATAACAAGAGTCGGCGAAATGTAAACATGACATCGCACTATCCGTCTCACAGACCATTTGTCAAGACCCTTGAGCGGAAGGACAGATGAGATAAAGGAAGCGGAAGAAAGCGAAAACGTGTAGGAAAGATGATGGTGAGTGAAAGGAAACGAGAGAAAAGCATGTAAGTCATGCAAGAGATTGAGAGCTTCGATTTTCTTTATGTATTTCATGAGTGATTGAATTTGGCTTGAGGGCTACCTCTGAATGAAGGTGAACCATTTAGCTTTCGGGCAGAGAGCGAATATCTGTGTGAAGAAAGATAATGACTTGGTTTATTTCATAACTTGACAAGGTTTTCTTGTTGATATCTTGTACAGATTACTTATAGTTGACTTAGGTACGGTTTTCCTGCTCGCACCAGTGAAAACAACATGCTAGTGAGACTTAGGCTTACAGCTTCTTTGAAATTGACCATTGAGACGATCACAAAAATTTATAAAAAATCTATACATGATGTCTCAGTTTGCATCTTATGTGTTGAGACATGAGAAGCTAGTATTCAGAGAACGTCAAATCAATCTTCTTTCTTCAAGCATGTAGATTCTCTTTGATATCTTCTTTGATCATATGTGATGCACTTCACTCTCGAAATCTCTGTACTGTAAACTGCGAATCATTCCCGAATCGACAGATGCAGTATATCGATCGAATCAAAAAAATTTCGCAACATTGTTCTAGCACGTCGAGAAAACTGTCGCAAGCAGAACGCTTTCTTTCACTGCGGCAACTATATCTGAAAACGATATATTAACGCTGTTCTGTACATGACAGATGTTGAATTGAACTTCTTCTCTGACGTCTATCAATAGAGGTTCATCGTCAGATTCTTCTTGAGCCTTGCTATATGTCTTCGCAGATATATGATCATGATTGTTGAGTATTTGCATTGAGGCTCTCACTCCGCAAAATGTTGCGTAATGCAAGAAGCCGAAGATCAAGGACTCACGTGTGATTGACGCATTTTCCGAGCAAGAAGGACAATGCGCTCGCTTTTCATGTAATCTTACACTTCGAAAGGGTGGATTACCGAATGCGGAGTACAGTAGAAGCGAACGCTTTTCCTGGTTAGGAGGCTCTGGCTTCGCCGTTCTCATTGCAGCCATGTCAGCAGGCTTGACATTGGCGACGACAATCTTCACTGCCTCCACAGCCATCAAAACTCCCATCACGCCTATCACAGGTCCCAATATACCTCCCTCGCCACAGCTCAAAACACTCTCAGAGGGAGGCGGCGTGGGAAACACGCATCAGTAGCAGAAACCAGCCTTGCCTTCTCCCTGTCCTACAGGCGGGCTGTTAAGAACCATGAGTTGGCCCTTCGTTCTAAGGGCAGAAGCTGACACCAGGGGTTTACCCGCTATCACTGCTGCATCTGAAATATCTAAGGTAGCGGGACGAAGGTCGATCTGTGCAGTCGAGAATACCACGCAAGTAGCAAAAAAAGCCGCACCGCAAAACTCGCTTATTTTAAATACCTAAGAAAGCTATGTGATGTAGAAAGAGCTGTATTTTGCGGAGGCCCTGGGGTTGCCAAAGTAAAGGTCAAATTCACCAACTCGTTGCCGCTTGAAAGTATCTATCTATTCACGATTATCATACGTGACTTGAAGTATTGCCGCCCTTACTATTTATTTCAGCATTAATCCTTGAAGGGTTAGTCAGAAATCCACGGTCAGTCACACACAAAGAAGATAAATGGAAGCGCCCTCGGCCGTTGTGTTCACATGAGCAATGCCTTCGCGTCGCGGTATCGTCGACAATCTTACAGTGGAAGAGTATCTCGCTGATGACGCATATTATGATAACAACCAGACTAGTCAAGAATTACGCCAATAGAACCAGAGAGGGCTTCCGTCAGGTAGAAAGAAAATGGAACAGGTGTGTCTACTTCCTTCCAAAAGCTTTTAACTGTGACGGGATTGACCCTTTCTCCAAATGGTGCAATCAATTCGGTTTCGATCCACAAGCGACTCTTCTGAAGAACACTAAGTTCCGGCTCTTTATCAGATGGATGGTAAAAAATTCCCGTATGAAGAAGCAGAGCTCCGTCATGCAACAATGGAAACGTCTTACGCCTAGGCTTCTGGACAAAAGCTTCAGGAGAAGACCGGTTATGAAATTTTCAGAGTACGTGTTCTAAATTCTACAGCTACTGCTTACACAGCCACACCATTCTTGATCCCACCATCATGCAGGCTCCTATATTCTCGAACAGTCCAGCTCGTGCCTCTATATTCTTGAACAGTCCCGCTCGTGCGCTGAATTCTACAGCTGCTGCTTCCACAGATGCATCATTTCCCCGCTTATCGGTTTCTTATTCACAGACCAATTCTCAAGGCAACATTCAGTCAATGGGGACGTTCAGCTCTCTCGAAATACCTTGACTTGCATGGAAGGAATTTATTAGTTTCTCCCTACGTGGTTTGCATCCACGTGTTGTTCTATCACACTTTTCCTACAAAACGTAACTTGTATCGAATTTACTTTACAGCTGATGCTAATTATTGAGCTCTTCCTCGTTACTTGAATGTGAAATTCGTTCCAATCCTCGTTGATGAACTGCTGATATTCGCAATCAACTTTTCCAGCTCGGGGGAATGTGGAAGTCGCATCTTGTCCCAGCCATCCACAAGCTCCTGAACTGCAAAAACGAAGGTGATAGCAAACCCCTTAGTAATAGTAAATCCTAAACGGACATCAAGCATGGTCCTAAATAGTTCAGCCTACGTATCTCATAATGATGTGAAACCAGCTCACAAGCCTCCTTCTTCCATGGTCACTGTGACACGTTCACAGCTTGTCAGCTGCTCAAGAGGAATTCCCAGCATCTCATTATGACTCGACAGTTTGTTGAGCGAAAGATGTTGAGACCCTGTAAAGAATATAACCTCTGATCCTCGACCCCATATCTGCACTATAAGACCCCGATTCTGTGACGTTTCAGGCGAGGAAGCAATGCGCGCAGGTTGGAAACGGAAGGAGGTAGGTGAACGATCCCAGAACAGACAAGTCAGGAATTCAGTAATCCGCTATTCGTGATGTGAGATCAGGTGAAAAGAGAGAGTGTAGAGTTCCCTTACCGGGTCACCAAATGTATGGTCTTTGCAAAACTCTATACCGTCGACAGTCGTTATTGGGAATCCTTTTCCTTTGAAGGCTTCGGCTTCTGAACCCTTGGGTGCGTCCTCTTCAGAAAAAAAGCCTTTCGCCTTAATGATCTGTATTAGTTGATCACTACTCAAGAGCGGTGCAGCAGGTAATGCAATAAAGTTCGGAGCCGGCCCATTGCAGGCCCACCACCTGAGCACCAAGCCATTCCATTGATGGGTACCTCAATGACGCGAGATCTTGGAGATTGAAAGCCGTAAGTGATCCGTGATCGTTGTTCCTATTGCGACCTATAAACTGAGACAAGTTTCAGAATTCCTCATCGTCACACAAGATACAAAACTCTGATCGGGATGTATATTCAACAGAAACATTCCCCTCACTTTCCTTTCGAACCCGTCATCTGCGCACCCAGTCCGTCTCCCTTTGATGATAACCTCATATATTTAAGAAGCAATCCCCCCCCTTTTGTCACCACTGCCCCTAACCCGATTCTGCAAAGCGTCGCATCCGCACTGCGGGATCTAGAAGCTCAGATCACGAGGTTAAGGACGGAGTGGTGGGGTGGCGAGGCATGGGCTGTGAGGATTTGCAGCGAGAGTTTTGAGGTGGGGTGGAGATGAATGAGGGGGAGGGTGGGAGAAGAGTAAGGGTAGTAGATGGCGGTGATGGCTAGGGAAACCACAAGCGGGTGAAAGCAACGTGGGTCAAAGGCTCATACATTCTCCTTCTTAAGGACCGGCTCATAGCAACTACTAATGGCAGGATAATGGGGATGCCCAGAGACGCGTCCACCTTAGAGCCTTCTACTCACAGCATGTCTCAGTCCTCTATCGAGCCGGATGCGCCAAAATCTGAGACATCCGCCGACGAGCTTGCCCAGGACGTGGGCCAAGGTTCCGGCCTTTCCCACAAGCGCCTGAAAAGAGAACCAGAGAAGCACTCTTCCAATCCTGTTCTGAAAATACGCCCCAAGAAGAGCTATTCTGGAGCTAACAGCAGGTCTCGCAGCAGAGGTCGGCTCTCTCAGAGGCGATAGTGTTTCCTGGTCCATACTCGGCCGCACAACTGTGCAGAGGCAAGCACTGATCGTTCCCTGAATCCCAAATGCGTGGGCACTGCTTGTTTTGCCAGCGTCAACGGTTGGATATGGGCGAGTGCAACATGCTTGGCTCTTGCTCCTCGAAGGCTGACAGATACCCAAGTGTAGCACCGCTGCGATGTCTTGAAGTCTCCTGGATACGTGCTTCTCCACTTCCTCCGCGGTTCTCTCCTATGGCAGGTTCCCCTGACCACGAATCAACAGCCAAAGGAGGAGCTCATCTTGGCGAAGAAAGAGACGATCCATACAGGAGACGTTTTTCTCCTGCAGAAGGAACTCGACCTTCTCTTCCGTCTTTTGAGCATGTTTTTCGGCCTTTTGGATCCGTTCTTCTGCTCTTTAGACCTATCCTTCTGCCCGGCTGGCACGTGTATCTCTGTCTCTTTGGAGGTCAATGACCATATCAACAAGCTTGGCTAAGAGAGCGTTATTGGGGTTTTGACGTACTGCGGGCTGCAGGCCTTTCGTTCTTGGGGCTGGGAGGTTTTTCAAAGGCCTCGTCATCTATTGCAACACCTCTCCCCGAGTAGACCCTCCAAAGCTTGAGGGAGCTGAGGGGAGGAGTCTGTCTGTCGAGCCGTGCAAAATCCTCGCATATTCCTGAATGTTGGGGCGCCATGGTCAGTGTTTATCCTCGTTAAACTCATCAAAATGAGTCTGTAGTACTTCCGGATCATGCGCGTTCTTTCTTTCAGCTGCTAAAGGCTTTCGTTTAGCTTTGAAGAGATCTGGCTGACGATCTAACTAGCGTTTGGCCCATTGAGCGTTCAGTAGAGGTGAAGAATTCCAACAAGAAGAGTTCTGATCACGAAGAGCGTTTGCCGTCGATTGCATCATGTGTAGTCTAGGCTCTAGCTGACAAGCTTAACTGGTTCACTGTAGTTAAGTATTGCCGTAAAGCTGACTCCTGATCAGGTTTTAAAGCCCTATTATGCAGTTCTCGTACTGCTGTTTGAACTGATAACCCTTTAGTCTAGATCGAAGTCTTTCATATGGAACGCGAAATTCGCGCGCCATTTCGGCCCGATTAGGATTTTCGCGCGTGTTTATGGCGTCAATAGCCTTCTGAATGCGACCTTCGATGATAGCGTATGTAGAAGTCATTGCGTGGACTTTTGGTGGATTTTTGAAGGTGGTGGATCAAAAATATGAAAATTTAGTGGTGTATGGCTGCCGAGCACTATTCTAAGTGAAGAATGAGCTTAGTGTTACCTTACTTCATATTACGGAACGGAGGAGCCGATTTACCTCCGTTATACTCCGTAGGCAGCTTTGCATAAGGTATGGTTAGCCACGTTAGCTCACTCTTAGCTGACAGATTTCTGGTCCCAAAAATGTATACGCTAGTAGCCCTATGAGGCTGACCAGTTGCTGGGGTTGCCAAAGTCCTTCCGTATCAATGTCTGGCTTCCTTATCATGCTGGTTGGTCCTGAATCAGAGGAAATCCACGATGGTGCGCATTGCTTTCAGCAAGCCACTTCCAGAATGCGAAGGCCCAAAACTCGTTCCCTTCAAGGACAGGAAAGCCAACGTGGATTTCGTACGGCTGCTCAGCGACAATGAACAGGATGGCCAGTCGCATGTTTTTGAAGTCTCGATCAAAGGGAAGGCCTACGCGCTAAAGATTGTGAGCTTGCTGTGTCCAAATCCGATTACCCTGCTGACAGGTTTCGCAGTTCAAGTTCTATGATGTTACTGAAGCTTTAAGTCTTCTCAGTCAGCAAGAAAAAGCCGACCTTTCTATCGGCGTCGTTCGCGCCCTATCGGACCCTTTCTACAACGAGTGTCGTGCTTATGGCCGACTCATCGAGTCTAAGGTGAACGGAACGGTTGCCGCTCGCTGCTATGGTCATATGGCTGTCTCAGCAGACCAGGAAGCACATCTGCGTGAGAAATTTGACGTGTCCGTATGGGATAGGTCCCACAAAGATGCCTCAGTCCCAGTCTTCAAGAGACAGCCTTTTCGTGCAATTCTTAAGGATCTGATTCCGGATACAGTCCCGCTAAGTAACAAGCTGCTCAACAAGATGCAAAAAGACCTCGTAAGGATGCGAAGGTTAGGTGTCTTCCCGAGGGATATAAGACTGCGGAACTACAGAGGCCTTCTTGTAGACATGAGCATTGCTATAACGGTACCCCATTATATCTTCGAGGTCGGAAGTGTGCGGAATACTGTATACCTTCTACGGGAAGACATACTCAGATTTCAAGTGATCAGAGACGAGTCTGGAATTCAATCGTGGGACCGTACAATTAGGAACATTGAATATTGCAAAAAGCTTCGTGGTTGTCCTGATGGCAAGCCGAGGAGACACCGCTCCATAAAGAAGTAGCAGAGAGCATATATTGAAGTGCCTTTCCCCGAGAGTTCTTGATAGTTTTGAACAACATCTACGCGATAGAGCAAGAGAGAGAGCTGGCTGATTGTTGAACCGGCCGGTTCCTTCAGCAAGAGAGGAAGCTGGCTGGTTGTTGAACCGGCTGGTCTCACAAGAGAGGGAGCCCTTCCTCCTCATCATCCGTAATCAACCACATCCTCCTCATCCCCTCTCACCGTTTGTGCCCAATTAGCTTTTGTCTCGTTCTTAATCCGCATTTCCTTCAAGTGCCGCGCCTCTCCTGTTGTGATGAGGGAAACTCTCAAGTCATCTACCCCAAAATCAGCGTCAGCTAGTCAAACCTCGAAAAAGAAACAGCGCAGACGTACCTCCCTTTCCACCCTGCTCTTCTTCCCCACTCCTCCCTTTGCCCTTGCCCCCGCATCCCACCACTCATCCCTCAACATCGGCAGCTTACGGCTTGGATCATGCTGGGGGAAGCGGGCGAGCGCAAGTGAAAGAGTCAGCAAAAGGCGTCGAATGAGTTGTCGAGTGTGAATACGGCATCCAAGGACGGTGTAAGCAGAGAGACGGAGGTAGCGGCGGTGAGGGGACACTGGTGAGTTGTGAGTGGTAAATGGGGTTTGAGCGTGATAGTAATTGAGATTTTTCGTCTGCCGGGAAACTTCCGCTCTTCTGATGACTTCATCAATCAAAAAAATCTCTGTCCTCCAATCGCATCAACCGCATCAACACCCCCTTTGTTAACCTCAACCCGCGATTTCTCTCCGCAACCACCTCTCCCCAGCACCCCGCCCCTCCCGCCTTGCCCCCACAACCCTACCAACATCAACTCTTCACCATCATCTCCGTCTCTGCGCCCTCTCCCTCTCCCTCTACCGTCGCATCTGCCGCACCTCGTTCAATATCGCAGACAAATCGACCCGAAAAGAATCGAGGGTTTGAGAGCAATTGACGAGTGGTGAATTTGTTGCAGACACTTCTTAATTCCACTGAAGCCGAATGTCTCAAGGGAAAGCTTCGGAGTCCTGCCACATGAAGGCCTGGCGGATTGATTGCGGTTGACATGATCTATTGTATCGGATCAGAAGGAAAATGACAAACACTTCTATTTGAACTTCAAAGCCCTCACTACCCGATCACAATGACACCAAGGCTCTTTCCTTCGTTTGGCGGCATGCGGCCTTCGGCAAACCACGGCCGACGCTGGCAGGAAAGGGAGTATTCGAAGGAGGTTGAGGGAAGTTCGGATTGGGAAAGAGGACATCGTACATTGTATGAGAGAAGGCCAAGTGAGTTGTGGAGAGCGAAGGATGATAAGGCCGAATTAAAGTCAAACGGACACCAAGCCAGTTCAGTGCTCAACTGGTAAGGGATCGTTACTAGCCCTGGTGTCCCTAACCTTTTGGCACGGCATCGTCTGGCCCAGAGCTAAGCAACGCTGTGCCGAAAGTTTCGCAGCTCCTGCGGATACCGGGGCGGGGGGTTACTGCAGGGGCAACGAGGCGGTCGATCGTGCAGAAACCATGCAGTTGAGTGAGACGTCGACTTGCCTAGCTCCTATGCTCACGATCAAAGGTTTCTGGCCACAATACTTGACAGAACTTCGTCCTTCGTCAGATGCCCCTCCGCTTCTGGGGTGCAGATATCGGCACATTTTCAAGGCGTTGCCAGTCGAGGGAAGAGGAGGAAGCGGAGGAGAAGGACTCAGGCATCGTTGACGAAAGATATCATTAGCTCCTACATCATACCTGCACCGCTCAAGCTTTGACACACCGTGTTGAGAAGCAATGGTAGAAGCAATAGTAGAAGCAGGAGGAGTACCTTAGTCGTTCGATGATAGTTGCAGTGCCATTGCGCTGCCCGCTAGTGTAGTTGGGGCTAGCGCTAATTGGCTTGTGCAAGCAATTTACAATAATGCTATAACACTAAAACCTCCCTCTCAAACTAGCCATGACTTGGTAGACACCAGCAACGGGGTTAATAAGCTGACGTAGGCGAGCAAACTGACATGCCGATGGATGCAAGAGCTTGATCTACAACATCCACAGTGCTCACAGATCTATCCGTACCCCGCACTTTCACTCATCCTAAGCGAAGGATGAGTGAAAGTGCGGGGTACGGATACATGATTTGGTCAAGGGTATGAAGCGGATTGCCAAAGGCAGAAAGGTTATATCATCAGGTGTAAAAGGAAAGTTTGAAGCAATGAGTGTCGATCTGAAAGACGATGAATGAATGAAAGAGGATGGGAAGGAGACCGAGGAGAAGGCGACTGTCTTCACTTATGGAATATCTCTACGGGCGCGATGCAGTCAAAGATGGTGGATTATGCAATCGTCATCAAGCCCAGTCGCGACTTTTCCAGCGCTACCTTCCAATGTCTTCACAGCTGCATTATCGAGAAGCTTAGGTTCGAGATAGGCGTTGCAAGTATCAATCAGACTGCCTCTGAGTGAGTCCGCTTCAAATCGATCGCCGTCAACATTGAGACGAAGAGAGGCGCTGTGAATGTGCAATTGGGGACATGAACCCATGACTATGTACAGGCTTTCAGCTCTTATGCCTTACTATCTCTTATACTTTTTGCAATTGAATGATAAACTTCCTTTAAAGCTATGGGTTCTGAAAAAACGGATCTTTAAGCTTTCAGTCTTTTCTGAGAGTTCCGCAAGAGATCGATCCTTCAGTACATCTTTCCCCTTAGCATCAATGTTCTTTATTGTGGTAATTTGATTTCCATAAAGCTCGAGGTATTCCCAAAAGGCTTGCTCTTCTTCGACTGTTCAGGAACGATCGCTTCTAGCTTCGCGAAAAGCGGCAGCAATTCAATTGTATCTCATTCAGTCAAGCATGTTTTACATCATGTTATTGATTGATTGATTGATTTCATACACCCTTGTGACATCGGTTTAAGCCCGACCCATGGGGGACGCTATGCTATGTGTATCGAACGGACAAAACCCTCTGGGGGAGAAAACCGCTCGCCGGCTACACAGTGACTGCACGCCGCCGAGTGACGCTCGAGTAAACTCTTAATGCGTGTCTGTGCTGTTTCTTTGCAATGCATCGTTCTTGCCCTGCTCTTCATTGACGATATCCTATACAACGATGTTCCGGTCTCCCATCGCGAAGACCATGATTCCTTTGCACCCGTGGTGCTCATGGTTGTAATGCTGAAAACTGTATATGTGGTGGAAGAGAGGCGCGTACGATGAGGAGGTAGAGTGTGGTTGTATCGAATAACCCTATCCTGCTCTTGACTTGTGTCACGTAGACGTTGGGTAAGTTGTCGGTATAGGCGTGCGATCGCAGTCGTTTGATGCTTAGCTCTGATCGATAGTAGAGGATGCGGTCTACCCGGGATCACTACAATCCTGGTCGTCCTCATGTGCTTTCGATCGCTCACGTAGATAGATGGGCGACTTGTCGTTATAAGTAGAGAACCTCAATTTATCGATGTCCAGGATGACGCCGCATACACATCCGTGAACTCTTGGGTTCATTTCTGCTATCTCGGATTGATAGGCCTCGGACCTGGTAGAGCATTTGTTACCAGATTGATGGGAGCCATCACCATTGCCTCAACCATATTTGAGGCAATAGCCATCGAGGATTTACCTAGTCTGTTGCTCGGATGTGTCTGCGAAACTGCCCGTGTTGAAGGACCAAGGCGTCTCCTTTGGAACAGACTGCTTACTGGTAACAGTGACTCGACGTATTGCTTGTACAAGCTCTCGTGCGATATACGCCATTGATCCTTCCGTTCTGCATCCTCGTAGATCTCAATTGTGACGTCCGGGGCCGAAATAGAAGGGTGCATCGCGCACTGATCCCACACTAGCGCTTCGGGCATCGCAGCTCGTTCAGAGAATGTTTCGCTCGCGTCCTTTAGTGACAGGTTACAGTAGCAATTTACAACACGGCTCGAAAGACTCTGAGGGAGCTTTGGGTTCAGAAAATATCTGAAGATAAGAGATAAATCTTTGCTTTGAGCTTGTGCGAATACTTCGGACTCGCTATCATCGCCCCGAATCAGGTCCACCCCAATATCCATCATGGAGAGGACGCGACATCAAACGAAATTGTAAACCGCGAGAGCAGAGCATGTGTAGCGAAGGGACAATGGTTCTAGACGTTATGCTTTGGCGAAGGTTGTTGTTGTCCAGAAAGAAAAAGGATAAAACGGGTCATTGATGAATGATGAACGTCTTACTATTCTAGTTCCGAATTAGTCAAGCCAATACTAACAGAAAATTGTCTCGGGTCGGGGCCCAGTTCTTGTTATCATACAGTAGTCATGAATAAATGCCAACCCAAAATGTTGTTACGGTCAGATTCAATATCGAACATGGTATAACTAACAAAAATCGGAAGTAGCACGAAGCCCGTGATTCGGTACGTTTCACCAGGTGAAAAGTCTGTAGCCTCATCGAGAAACAGATAGGCGTCAATGCAGGTACATCGTGCTATCCTGCATTTCACACTCAAGATGAAGAACGGCTAATGTAAATAGATCTGTAATTAATTACAAATTCTCCTGTATCGGTTTTCTCAACATTATTCATGCCCTCTCACTCTTCTTCGCATCAATCAACCGATCCATCCACTCATCCACCTCCTCCAGCGCCCGCCGTGGGTCCTTCTTCCGCGTGAGAAGATACCCCTGTATCTCAGCTGGCGTAAGCACGTTCTCCGGCAACCTAATCGCAAATTCTTCCGCCATATCCTTCAACTCCATCGACGCGGGTGTGACAGCTGCGCTGGGGGAAGGGCTATTGGAAGGCGTGACGGTGACAAGATCGCTGGCACGTTCCTGAGCAAGAAGATCATCGACATGTTGTTGTTGTTGTGTGGGGGTTTCTTTGCTGAAAGTAGCAATGAGTCTTGAAGGGCTGTCATCGGGGGAGTACATGCGAGTGAAGAGCTCGGAGATTTGGGAACGTGTGGCCATGGTAAATTCAACTTTGATATCTATACGACCTGGTCGAATTAAAGCTTCGTCAAGCTTTTCGGGGCAGTTGGTTGTCATCACTAGAACTCTTCCTTCGTGCGAAGCCACACCATCGATAGCGTTGAGGAGACCGGACAAGCTGATTCCCTTGTTTTTTTTACCTTTCCCGTTGTTCTCCGAAGCATCCTTGAGGGCCTTGCTAATTTCGGCGCCAATTCTCGCAGCCGCGTCGTCGGCTGGTATGGCGGATTTTTCGCCTTCTTCTTGGCGTTTAATCAGGCCGGCGCTGTCGATATCTTCAAGCAGAACTACACAGCGTCGGGGCAGTGAACTGAACAGTGTCCCCAAGTGTTCTTCTGTAAGAGTTGTTGTTATACGAGGTCATATGGGTAGAAGAACATGTATATATTGACTGAACTATTTAGTAGATAGATCATATATTTGGTAGAGCATATGGATGAAGGAAAGAAGTGGGCGAAGGGTAAATACCCATCGCTTAGCGCCGGATCAGTGCGGAGATTACTAACCACAGGGGTAACAGTACTGTTCCCTGTTTCGTAGGGGCGCAGACTCAGCAGAGCCGAAGTTGGTGTACGAAAAGTACTGTGGCCCAGACCGGGAAAAACTTGCCTGGGGTCGACCCAAGTGGAATGTTTTTCCACGCTGAAGGGATTTGTATCCCCGGGCCTTGAAGGCAGCAGAGGTTTTCAGCCTCGGTCGAACCATGTGAATGCTGTTGGACCTTGATGAAGTCGTTGTCTCCTGGAGCGAAATGGTAAAGACATCCCGGAGGATTGGAAGGGCGTTGTGAGTCACTGTCTCGATTCTGATCCCAACGATAGAATTGACTTGTTGGAGCTGGTGGACTAGGCCGGGCATGTTATCATCAGTCTAGGAAGCATCCTGGAGCTCGCTCAAGCATTCGAAAACGTGAACAGATGCATTTTTCTCTGCTCGTGAGTGACAGAGGCTCCCCTAACACCGAAGCTTTAAGTCCGAATATAAGTCACAACCATTCAGCTGCTGCCTAGAAAGGAAAGCCAGCCACACATAACTCGACAGACCTACGCTTTCATTCTACAACATCGACCATACGTGCTCAAGTTGCAATGGCTCTTCACGTCCTGCCTTACGCTGTGGAGCATTACAACTCCCTGCCCAAGCTTCGTGTAGCAAAAGACCAATCCGAGTCCGCCCGACCCTCTGAGATGAAATTGGGAAGGCATTTGTGAAACACCACGTCGAAAACACCCTGGAAATTGCCCTACTGCACAATCATTTTCTCTTGGAGCACCATGAATGTTGATTCGGTGGCAGTGTCGTGGGACACTACAAGCGGCGCGACGGAGCTCGCGGGTGTCAATGCCAGTGCCTGGCGCTTCACGGATCAGGGCCATATGAGTTCGCCCACGCGGCTGTGGAGGTATCTCTACACCGCCATCCGATGCAATCCTTCCTTCTGGAACTCGGGGCCATAATCGAGAAGCGGAATCTGTTTTCGGGCGAAAGGACATGTCTATCAGCAGGACCTTGAGCTATTACTCACTGTCTTCTTATCGACGTGCATTCACTACGGTCATAAAAGAATGTGGCTGCATATGCCTTTAAGTTGGGTGCAGATAATGGCGAGGCTACCAGCGGGTACATATTAGCTTCCAGTGGGATTGGTCTCCATTAGTGAGTTCCAGCAGGTAGTTGCGTTCCATCCTACCTGGAACTCCTGCTGTACTGCTTTGATGCACATAGCACCAATGGCGTCATTAACCCCAGTACCTATCTTGACTCCCTCAGTATGTTGTCATGGATGACGCTGCCGAGTGGGCTGAGTCCCATCCAGATGCCATACGCCTTCTAGCAATTGAGGAGCCTACGGCCCAGGACCTAGCAAGCTTCAGGTCCCTACTATGTGCCTACTAAAGCAGTCGAAATATCCTCGATCTCCTTTGATGCTGAGCTGTGTGGGATGTAGGGTGGCTTCTCAGCGGTCAACTTCTTTTAAGTCCCTCAGAACAAAGTGATTGGCTGAATTTTATCCCCGATTATTTGCACTTTGGCGCCACAACTTCGAATCGTGTGGAAGATGTGCTAGCTAAGATTTTCAGTACGTAGCTGCTGCTACATCATACCTGCAGCCATCTCTACTATATAGCCAGTTATCTTTGGTACTATTGTAACATTTTGGTGAACCCTCAATACCCGCAAAACAAGGCATACAAATCTATAAATTCTTTCGTATCTTGAAAGTGAAGTGACCACTGTTCATTTGCCAGACTTATTTCAGGAGGAGCTGCATCGAGTCTACTGTTGAGTTTCCATTGGAAGATCTGAAGGTGATTGCACCCCATATGCTTCTACATCGGGCCAACACGAGGCTGAGGATTTTCATCTTCCCTAAGTCTCTCCGATGTCTATAATATTGATTCTGCCTGGGGCAAAGGTTCTATTAGATTGCTCAACAGTCTTGAGATGTGTAATCAAGGCCTTAGCCGTTTCATACCGAAGAGATATCTGCTCGCGATTATTGCAACCGGCGATACTAAGAGGTGAACAAGAAGTATCGTTGCACAGGTCTGTCTGTACAAAGACTTCACAGAATCACATATGAAAGGTCTATAGAGAGAGGGGAGGATCAGGTGATGATGAAGAATCGAGGGCCCGCATCTACAGTACCTTTCTACTGGTACAATCATTGCATGTGCTCGTTGTTTGCTCACCCTGTTACTTCTATTCCGTAATGACTTCGCATATTGTCATACTACAGTATCAACTAAGCTACGGAATACCGCAGGCAGTCCAATGAAGAAAGACATCTGCCAGAGGCTTTCAAAAAACAGGCATGCGACCAGACCCCGCTACGACGGCGCTCAACCGCTGCTAAATCATGTGCGGAAAAATGATATAGTCAGTGATGGACACTGCACCATGTTACTATGCCGAGATTCTGCATAAAACCTCTTAACATCTATATTCGCAGTTGGGGAGTGGGCCGACGGGGAGAGCGCCTGGGGGACGTGGCGTGGAACTTTGCGACGAATCATGGTCAGTCAGACAGAGACCACTAATGGCTGCAAGGTGTGAAAAGAGAAGAGGGAGTATGTCAAGGGATCACAGTGTGCGGAGGAGATGGGGCCACGGGCAGAGGACCAGAATTGGCTTATGGGTAAGCGCCCTGGGGCAACCCAGGGTACTCAGGAATCCTTCTGGCGTCGGAATCTTGTATCTTGGTGTGTGTGCACTCAGCCGACCATGAACCTCCACCCACCACGGAAGAGCATCCCCAACATGTGAATGATGCTTGGTTGACGTTGGCAAATAGGGAGTTGCGGTAAATTCCCTCATAAGTTTCTCCTTAGAGTAGTATACTACTCTTCAACGCTGGCTTCAGATCCTTGAGAGTCGTTGATGTTTACGTTGTCAAGTCGTCTTCTGAAATTGCTAGTGAACGAGTGCCTCAAATTTGGCATGCGAGTTTTCTTGAGATGCTGCGGATTGCTGAAGTTCTGCCAGCGAATGTGCGGGCGCTTTGCACGGATAAAGTTTTAGCAATTGGGCTATCGTCTTCTTCAGAATTGGATGAAGCTTTAAGACACCGTAAGTATGCAGTATATTGTATACAATACTATTTGCCTGAGCTCTTGA
>JAABUV010001160.1_pt1 | contig 38710 bp, 52 predicted proteins | sample 5559971 | NCBI WGS metagenome assembly JAABUV01 (sample SAMN10711881, study PRJNA513362) | rock metagenome | isolation source: Antarctica rocks | place: Antarctica: Victoria Land, Knobhead nord | collected 2015-12-19
CTCCAGCAGCCGCTCCTCCACCGGCAGCGCTGGCATCAGCGCCTGCAGCTTCCGCAGGGCGCGCTGCGCCTGCTCCACCCCATCCTGCGCAGCAGGACGTGTGCACCAGGTGTGAGTGCTGGCCGGTGTGCCGCAGGGGTAGCTCGAGCCTGACAGCTGTGAAGCCTACCAGGTGGAGAGGCTTATCCCTTGAGCGGACGTGCACAGCGCCAGGGCGTGCTCAAAACCACTGAGCAGGCGAGCCTGCCCCCTGAGGCCCGCTGCGACGGGGCGCACCTCTTGCGTGAGGAGCCAGGGCGCGCGCTGGACCACTGCGCGCAGGTCGGTTCTGGGCAAAGCAAGCTTCAGCTGCAGCGTCCTCCCAGCCAGCGCTGTAGGAGGCAGTAGTATGAGGTAGGGATTCCTCCTGCGGGGTGCTCAGTGTTGGGCGGGCTACTTCTGGCTCAAGCAGAGGTGAGCACTGCAGGTGGCCTCAGGCCCGGCCCCCTACCTCAAAGTCGCCAAGGCGTCAGCCCTTGGCAGGTCGATGAGCTCGGACAGCAACACCACAGCCTCGCCAAACACAGCGCTGTCCTGCTGGCAGCGCTCGACAAAGTCCTGTGCGTACGCCTTGTGCTCGGCGGCGCTCTCGTGCGCGAAGACAGGCAGGCGAGTCTGCGCAGCCGCCGCGGGTGTTTGCTGCAGCATTGTGGCCTAGAGGTAACACCAACTCTCTTCCGCATGAGTGCGGTCCGCACCAAGATGTCCAGGCCCTCAGCCAAGTGAACGTAAGCCTTGCTGCCACGCTCCAAGCTGCTCTTCTCCTCACAGCTTGCTCTTACAGAGACACACTGTGCGTGACGCTTGGCACTGCGTACAGGCGGAGCGCAGATCTGCGACCAGTAAGGAGCGGTGTTGCAGGTGTGTCCGAGCAGCGCAGCTGTCCTCAGCTGCTGGTGCGGTCTGCTCAGCATCAAAGGATTATGAAGGATTATGAAGCCAGAATTAATCTTCCTTGTGCCTGATCACTTCCATGCTGCGCATGCTGCGGTGGACCACTGCAGGTGGTGAGAAGTAAGAATGGTAGTTCACATTGCAGAGCTAACCTGCGCCTGTGCAGGATGTCACAAACGAGGTTACATGTCCGCACACTGCCTTGGATGCGCATCGCCAATTCTTAGATATCCTGGGCACAGCGAGCAGCAACAAAGAAAAGTATAAAACACGCGTGCATCAGCAACGCTACTCTGGGCAGCCTGTGAAGGCGAGGCGGCCGCTGCGCAGCAGCGCGTCCTTCTGGTCGCGCTTGTACTCCGCCGGGAAGGGGTGCCCGATGCCGTCGTGGAACTGGTGGTACACCTGCGCGCACGCCCGCACCCGTGAGCGCCAGCCCGTGCGCTCACAGGCCCTCAACATAAGAATCGGCGGCTGCTGCTGGCACTGCGTGCCTGCCGCGTGCCCCAGCGCATGCCCCAGCAGCTCGTGAGTCGGGTACTGCAGGGTATGCTGACCTGCCAACTTGCCTACCAGTCACATGCCTGCCCACAGTCCGCACCAGGACGACACGCCGGCAGCGCGCCGACGCCCTGGGCTGCAGGTGCGCATGCCGACGCCCGGGAACACGAGGACCAGATCCAGCAGGAGTGCACAGCCAGGCGCGGCGCACCTCCGCCTGGTTGAAGGGCAGCACGTCGCTGTCGAGCACGTACACGCGGTTGATGGCGTCGCCCTCGCGCGCCCGCCCGTCCACAAACTCGTTGCCGCGGCCCTCCACCAGCTCCATCTTGTGCACGTTGCGCGCCTGCAGAGTCGCGCCGCTCAGCCCACAGCTCTGAAATCATGCCAGTAGCGGTCCCGTCCTCTGCTGCCTGAGGATTCGCTTGGCGAGCGCTTGACAGAGCGCTGGTAGATACCTTGTTCTCTGCTGTCCAAGGACTCGCTTGGCGGGTGCCGCGCCACATGTACTATATCAGTTTAAGCGCACAGTCCGTGCCTACAGGCTCACAAGGGGCCCTGCTTCAAGCAGCTGGTGCAGGGTCCCCCACCTGCAGCACCTTGAACAGCGGCGAGCGCACGCCGCCCGGGATGCCGATCACGTTGCGGTAGCCGGGGCCCATGTCCTGGCGCGCACCGCAGGCCTCAGCAAACGCATCGCAGTACGGCCCGATATGCAGTGCTGTAGCGCAGAAGGCAGAAAATGCCTGCTTGTGCAGCGGGCGGGGGGTGGTTGTGAGCAGCGCACCCTGCGACACGTGTGAGACGCAGCTCAGAGCAGGACATGCAGCCAAGGCGGGCTGGTATCCGCACAGCTCAAGCACGCGCCCGGCAGGCGACGCGGGCAGACCTGCGGGTCCAGGCGCAGCATGCCAAAGGGCGTCCGCTGGAACTGGCTGAAGTAGACCTGCGCGCCGCGCACCGGCGCATGTCACGGTGCCACGCTCTTGTAGGGTAGAGATTAAGAGAGGGCCGCCGCACAGGACGCAGCTCTGTCCCAGAGCTACCTCATACTCACTCCAGCCATGAAATGTACTCGAACACGAACACGTTCCGCAGCTGCGCCGCCCGCCAGCGGCGCCAGGCTGCGGGGGCGCCGCACGTCTGCAAAGCGCTCCAGCTCCTCGTGCGCGGCGTCCCTGTCCAGCTGCACCTGCACCACCTCCGCGTGCCCTGCGGCGCCACACAGCTTTCACAGCTCAGGACCCGCACTGCTGTCAACTAAGACAGCATGCACACTCGAGGCTGTATGGCGCTGCAGGCTGGAGTGTGAGGCTGCCAGCTCCGGAGCCGTATCATCTCTAAAAAAAAGTGCGAGACGTCCACGTCGTCCGGCACACAAGCAGACGTGGTGCAGGCAGCCTGGTGCGCACCCAAGCGCTCATAGACGCTGCCGGGCGGCCCGTAGTAGTAGCACACCTTCCCGTCGCGGCCTGGCGCGCAGGCAGCGCATCAGCACGGCCCTGCAAGTGCCAGCACGCCGTTCGTAGGACAGCCTTCCACTGCGCTCTGCCAGAACATGACAGCAGGTTGCTCCATCGCTTGCTCCACTGTTTCTAAAAGGTGCACAGTCGCAGGGCGCACCCTGCTTCTTCCCGCCAGCGTAGCCCACGACGGCGGTGACCTGCTCCGGCGCGCGGCCCAGCACCTTGCGCTCCGCGTCCACATAGTCCTTTTGCCGCCCCCAGAAGCAGCCGTTGCCAAAGTACAGGGGCACGCTGTCGGCGGCGGCCGCAGCGCTGCACGGCGCGAATGCGGCCGCGACCGCGAGCAGGGCGGCCGTGAGCTGCGAAGCCGGGCCAGACCTCCAAGCTGCAGCACTGTGCGCACCACAAGTTGGCTGTCATGGCGCTGCTGTGTAGCCTACTCTGCTAGCCAAGCTAGCTTGGCTAGCACTGACTCAAGCAGACAAAAGCGCGTGTGCTGTTAGACGTACAAGCAGAACGGCACATGAAACGTAACAAGTTACATCAGTGCTTCGCGAACGTTTAGCGGGGCAATAACTACTTGTACAAGGATCTAACAAATGCGCCCGGGTAGCGGCCTGAGTGGTGTCGCAGGCTTGCTCACTCATGCGCTGGTGCTGGCACAAGGATGTTAGGACACCACGTGGCATATTGCTCGCTGCGCTTGTGCGTACCTGCTTGCTGCTGCATGTGGGCGAGCTGCACAGCAGGCTGTATGCCTGAGGCGACGCTGGCCGGTCGGCCATGGTGAGTGCGCTGGCTGCGCCTGTGCCTTGCAAGAGGGCGGCGCCATGTGTGCAAGCATGTCTGCAGCAGAACAGCAGGCAGGACAGCTAGTGGAGCAGGTAGTAGTGACTGGCAAACAGTACAGCTCAGTGACTCACTACCAGTGACTGGCAGGCAGAAAGCTAGGGTGCATCAAGGAGTTACAGCCAACATTTGGGCCTTGCGCATGGACTCACTTGCATGCACGTTCAGCACAACCAGATCACAGCAACTTAAGCACTGCATTTATGTATAAAGACATGACTATAGGCAATCGTGCAGTGGTTAAGTGCATACACTGCTCGCTTGCGCCCACTCGACCAGCACGTGCAAGTTTCCCAGCTACATAACTTGCCCACACAATCAATGGTGCGGCCCTGCACCTGTCGCCGCGTCAGTCCGTACTTAGCAGGACGGCACTGCCACCAGCCGGTCCCACAGCTGCATCTGAGTCTCACCTGACCCGCCCAGCGCCCACCCCGACCCCTCACCGGCTTGCTGCCGCCTGGCTGCACACCTCATGCGCTCAGAGCGCGAGGCCATGGCGCATGCCAGCAGCAGCTCCTGCCTGTCCTCACTGCAGACATGCACGCGCATGAACCCCCCAGGCCCTACTGCAACCCCACCTCAGCTGGGCGTGGATGCGGCCGCCACCTGGCCCAGGGCGGCGCCCCCCAGGCCCGCCCGCGCGCCGCCGTCGCCGCCCTCGCGCTCGCCCCCCGCCTCTCCGCCGCCAACCGGCTCAGGAGCGGCGGGCGCGGGCGCGAGCGCGGCAACAGGCGCTGCCATCCCAGCGGCCGCCTTTGTTGGGGGCTCTAGCCCGGGGGCCGCCGAGGGCGCCCCGGGCGCCAGCAGGTCGGCCGGGAGGACCCAGGGGTCCGCGGGCGCGGCCGGCGCCGCGGCGGCCAGGCTGCTGAGCATGGACACGCCGGCGCCGGGCGCGCCGGCGGGCGGCAGGACCGGGCGCGCCTCCGACGGCGACGGCGCGGGCGCCAGCACCAGCCCCGGCCAGAAGTCCAGCATCGTGCACTCGTAGCGGTACCTGCCCGCGATGCAACCCCATGTCGACCCTGTCCTTGGTGCTCTTGAGCCTCTCTGGAGCAGGATGCGTTTGGAGCAGTCTCGGCATGCCTCATTCATTGGAGGAGGTCAGCTGTCTTGCACAGCTGCCGCATGCCCGGTTGCACGGCCTCAGGCTATCAGGACCATCCAGGCGCGCTGCTGACGCAGCAAGGGTCAAGCAGGACTGACGGCCAGGCCGCCAGCTGCATCCGTCGGGTGGCCGGCCGTGCGACGTGAGCCTCAGGGCGCACCGCAGGCGGGAGTAGTAATTCATGTAGGCCTGCACGGGCGGCGCGCAGGCAGCCGTGCCCGGCGGGCACGCGCTGGCCTTGAGCAGCCCGCGCGCAGGCGGGCGCTGCAGCGCTGCCGCCCTGGGCGCTGGGGGCTCAGCGGAGGCGTTGGCAGGCGCCAGCGCAGCTGGCGGCGGCGGCGGCCTCTGCGCGGATGCCACCGCAAGCAGTCAGCGCTCTGCGTCATGAGCGGAACAGGCGCGCACCTGTGCCACCTCGAGGTGAGGCTGCAGCCTGCCCTGCCGCCGGCACCCGCCTGCGCATGCGGGAGGAGAGTCTGGCCAGCTTTCTTGCATGTGCATACATAGACATGAAGCACAACTTTTTTACATGCAGTTATGCAGTGGCCCTTTGACAATGCGGAGCTGCGGTGAGACACCGGACTTGGGGGTGAGAGCCAGAGCTGGGGTGAGAGCCAGAGCCGCAGGCGCCCGCGGCAGGTCGGCGCGCGGACCGGGCAGCTGACGGTGTACCGCGAGGGGCAGCCCTTGAGGAAGCAGTTGCGCATGGCCGGCAGGTATGTCACGGCCGAGCAGCCGGGCGCCGACTCGCACGGGACCAGGCACTGCGTCAGCGTGTCCACCGGCCCCGGGTTGCCCACGCCCAGCTGCGCGCGCGGGCCGGTTGTCGCGTCCTGGAGCTTGATTGCAGGCGGAGCTTACTTGCGAGCGGCAGACAGCAGACGATACGCAGCAGGCGCCAGCGCGCAGCCCCGTGTCTGTGCTCTTCAGGGCCCTGCCCAATCTTCTGAGCCTACACCCTAGCCCAAAGCACGAGCCCGGGCTGGCGGCGCGCGCGCGCGCCTGCTTGCCCGAGCGCAGCGCGCTGAGCGCGGTGGCGCCGGTGGGGTCGTCGATGTCGCCGGGCGCGGCGCGCGGGTAGGCCACGTCGCAGAACAGCGGCCCGTGCGTGCCGGCCGGCGAATACTGCGCCGCCAGGTCCTCCACCGCGGCGCTGGCCTCGCACACGCGCCCGTTGCCTGCGCGCGGGGCCCCACATCAAAGCTGCATCCGCCACGATCTGCATGAGGCGCTTGCGCGAGGCATGCTGCTCCGGCAGCTTGACCACCGCCTGGCGGGACTGCGAGCATGCGGGCTGCCTGCGCCTGTGAGCGCAGGTGAGAAGCGCGCCCGCTTGAGGACTGGTCAAGTAGTAATAATGGCATCTACACACACGCCGCTTGCGTGGACATTGTTCACACGCTGCGCTTGGAGCATCCTGACGGGGTCCCTCTTGGAGGTCACATGCGTTCCACACAGACACAGGATTCCGGTGTCTGTGTGGAATACAAATGACCTGCAGGAGGGACGCCGTCAGGATGCTCCAGGCAGCTTGTGAACCTGTCCTGTGACAGGACAGGTTTGCGTGCATACGCACAGGGGCACCGCCGCGCCCGCCAGCAAAAATGCACCCCAAAGAGCTGTGTCACACAAAGTAGGCTCGGCCGTAGCACAGGCGCGCACCTGCATAGCCCGCCCAGCAGGTGCACTCGAAGCCGCCGCGCGTGTTGATGCACGTCGAGTTGGCCGCGCAGCTGGACGTCCCGCGCACGCACTCGTTGATGTCTACGTTGCACGCCGCGCCCTCAAACCTGCACAATGTCAGGAGACGTTTGGTGTTCGTGTGACGCAGTTCCAAGCGTGCAGGGACGCTCCCAAACCAATGCTCGCGCACCCAGTGCCTGCACCCGAGCATGTACCTGTCTGCCAGCCCTGCAGCCCATACAAAGGAGCGTGCGTCTGCTCTGCAGCTGGAGCATTTTGTGCTCGCGACCCCAAGACATCAACTCCCGCGCAGAACTTGGCACACATCTGATTCGGCTCGGGCGCGCAAAGCCGGACCCCGCTGCCCGCACGGGCGCGCGCACCCAGTGCCGGGAAGGCCGGCCACGCGCGTGGCGGCGCAGTCGGCCGCGCCGCCGGGCGCCGCGTGCGCGGACGCGTTGCAGTGCGCCACGGGCTGGCCGCCGCGCGCGGCCAGGAACGCGGCCTCGCCGGCGATCAGGCCGCTGGTGGCGTCCGTGGTGTAGATGCCGTACCTGCACGGCGCGCAGTGGCTATCATGTAATGCCGAGAGGGTAAGGTAGTGTAGGTTATCTTAGGGTAGTTTAGTTCAGGGTATGGACGCTGGCACAGCACCCTCAGGGGTTGCTCAGGGGGCATCGGGGCGGCATGGCAGCTGCAGGGCGCGCAGGGGCTGCAGGTGGGAACCCGTGCTCACAGAGCGACTGCTGTACAGTGCAGCAGCATGAGTTAACACCGTGGAGTACTGCCTATGGCTTGCTGCATGGCTCTGATCTGTGTGGCTGTTAACCCAGCCAGCCGCAGTGCGGTGAGGGGCACAGGGGCGCACAGGCCCTGGCCGCCGCCCTCGCTCGCGGGGCCCAGCTGCCCCGGCGCCAGCCACTCCCAGAAGCCCAAGCCCTGCGCGCGCGTGCGCTATTTTGCCCTCCGCCGTCGCTGCCACGGACAGGCAGGTTTTGAGCTCCACACATGTCAGGACCACACAGAGCATGCACTGGCAGGCGCGCTGGCGCCTGCAGCCACACCGCGAGGGCACACGCGACCAGTGTGGCGCAATCTGGCAAGCCAGACATGCGCCACGGAGCACTTGCAGAAAGCCGGGCTTGCAGAAAGCGGGGAAGCAGGGCAGGCTCCGCGACCGCGGGGGCACACGTAGCAAGTGCGGCGCGGCCTGGCGATCTGCCTATGCGCCATGCTACCTATGCGCCATGAAGCATTTGGAAAACGGGCGGGCGCCGCCGGCGCGCGCCTTGAGGCTGGACCCCGGCGCGATGAGGCCGTTGGACTCGTTGAAGACGACGCCGAAGTAGCGGTCGCGCTCGGCCATGGTCGCGTTCTCGCTCGCGTTCAGCCACTTGCCAAACTCCTCGAGGATGACCTGCGCGGCGCCGGCCAGGGCTCGCGGGCTGCGCGGCATGCCGGCAGCTCCTTGCAGGCACCGATCGCCGTGCCACCTAGAGCGCTCACAGCGGTTGCGAGCGCGGCACTGAGCGCCCCCAAACAGTCTCCAGGGGGCGTGCACATTGCCAGCGACATACACATGCACACACTCCAGCATGCTCACAGCCACAGGACGACGGTCAACGCCGCAACAGCCCCGCTGCTTGCGCTGGGGGGCAAGGCCGCTCACAGCGGGGGGCGCGCCGGCTTGCGCAGCTTGGCGGCGTCCTCGACGTGCGCCCGGATCCATGCGCGCAGGAAGCCCTCGTTCACGGCCTGCGCGCTCGCTGCCGCTGTGTCACGGGGTAGGGTATGATTAGGGCACGCATCTCACACCGTGCGTGCAGAAATCAGCCAGCAGCGGTGCGTGAAGGCCGGCAGATGCACAAGCACAGCCAGCCACGCGCACGCGGCCGACCCAGATCGGCACGTATGTCGTGCCCGCCGGCTGAGCGCGGAGCCGGTGCTGCAGGGCGACGGCGGGGCAGAGGCGTCGGCGAGCGCCATGCGCGCAGCGCGCGCAGCGCTTGCAGCTCGGGCGCGCGCGCCTTCCAGTTGTCGACCCACGCGTGGAAGGTGGCAAAGTCGATGTCGGGCGAGGCGTGGTCGGCCAGGAAGTCCTGCCCCTCCGCCGCCGCCCAGGGCGAGCCGCCTGCGCGCGCGCGGCAGTAAGCGCGGCGGGGTGGGCGGGGGCGCTCGCGGGCAGACAGGCAGGCCTTGCCCTCCGCCGCCGCCGCCGCCGTCGAGAGCGGTCCGTCCGTAGGCGGCGCCCCTTGCGCGGGCTGCGGCAACAAGCGAGCGAGCTGCTGATGTTGCTCTCGGGGACGCTCGGAGAAGACCGCTTCCCCCAGCATGCAGACTGAGCCGTTCCGACGCAGCCAGGCTTCAGCGCAAAGATGCTGCTGCCAAGTGCGCCGCTGTCTGCCACGCTACTACCGAAAGAGAAGCCTGCATGTGATCAGGGGCATGAGTGGCTCGCATGCCAGCCCCTGGGGCGAACGAAGACCCTCAGTGCACAAGCGGACATGCTCCTGGGCTGTATGAGCACGGCATGCTGCGACCGCTCCAGCTGGCAGCATATGGCCGCGCGCAGGGCGCCGGGGGAACGCTCGCCTGCGCGCGCATGCTGGTGTACAAGAGCGGCCGCGCGAGGGCGCGCGCCCTGGCCGGGGTTGATGGGCAGGCGCGCGGCGGACGTGGAGTAAAACCCTCGGTGCCCGTGGTCACCAGGTGGTTGGCGTCCAGCGACTTCACATACGCGGCCATCCGCGTCATCCACGCCTGCGCGCGCGGCGCTTGCGGCTCGACGCCAGGCCCGTTGCCCTGCTTCATGGCAAGACGGCCACACCAGCAAGAAATTGAAAGTGTACGTCGCACCCGAGTCTGCCAGCCTTTCACAATGGCCCTGCAGGCGATGGGCAAGCTTGTGCACAGGCGCTCGCACTTGCCGTGTCTGTGTGCATGGAGCGCAAGCGCCGAGAGTGGGCAGACGGGTGCGGCGCGGGGTCGGGCGCACTGCGACGGTGCCGTTCGGGCACTTTTGGCAGCGGGCCTCGTTGAGCAGGTCCCATGCTGCGCGCGCTCATGACCCTGGTAAGCAGGGCAGCGCCAGCATGTTGCGCTGGTGGAGCGCTGCCGGTGACTCAGACAGGCACGCTACATCTGTGAAAGGACGCCCGGGCAGCTGGTGTGCGCGGCGCCGCGCGGGGCTCGTTCTCTGCCTGGGGAGAAGTGCGGTTAGGAACGAGACGTGGAGTGCTGCAGCTCACATGAGTACAAACGCCACAGCAGTGACGTGAATGAAGTTTAGAAGAAAAAACATCGCGCTGGTGGAACCCAGCAACACCCGCGGCGTCCACGCTCTTCACAACCACGCGAAGCACGCAGCCGGGGCAGGGCGCGACGGCGGGGGGCGCGCACGCGCGCGCCGTGCGTACCCATAATCGTGTCGTCGTCCGCGTACCGGCGCCCGTTGACCGTGTTGACGCGCGTGATCAGGTGCCGCGCGTAGTCCTCGTACCTGCGCGCCGCAGCGACGCCTCGCGCACCGCGGCTTGCGCCGCCCCGGGGTTGGCCTCATGGGACAGTGCGGGGCTGCACGCGCAATGCTCGCAGCCCTGCAGGAAGAGGTCAGCAGGAGCAGCCATGCACAGCATCCAGTCAAAGCATCCACAAAGGCCAGTCACTCACACTCCTTGCATCAGTTATCGCTGTGTGTCATGACCGTCTTGAGCTTGTAACGACCACCAAGCTTGCAGGCCGCCGTGGGGGCCCAGGCGGGTGGCCGCGGGCTGCGGCGGCGCGCCAGCGCTGCGTGGCCGGGTGCGTGTAGAAGTCGGCGTGTGTCAGACTGGCATTGCCGGTCCAGGCCACATACTCGTCCACGCCGCCCGTTGACTGCCAATTGTCCATGATGGCCACGATCGCCTGCGCGAGCGGCGCCCGCTCGGCAGGGGGTGGGGTATAGGAATAGGGTTAGAGTACGAGCGCACGACCCCGCTCCCCGCTCCCCCGCCGTGCGCCGCCCGCGGCCTGTGCGCTGAGGGCCCCTTCGGCGAAGCCTCCCGGCTGGCCTGGTGGCGCGCATGGCCTGGTCCGCGGCGCCCGAGCGCTCGGCCGCGCGCGGCGTGTCACGGGCGGCCGACCAGCCACGCCGGCAGGACTCTGTAAGTGCTTGGCCATCGCGCTGCCGCACAGGAGCCCTTCACCGGGGGCGCGCCTTGAGCTTGCGCTGCCGCGCCTGGTCCAGCGCATAGTCCAGGCCGCGGAACATGTGCTCGGTGTACACGCCCGGCGCCGGCTGACTGGAGAAGGCGGCCGTCACGCCGTGGCTCCACAGGCGCAGCGTGTTGAGCCCGGCCGCGAGCGCCGCGTCCATGAGCGTGCGGATGAGCTGCGCGCCAGGGTAGGGTTAGCGCATGGGGGCAGGCGCGCGCGCGCTTGCGGCGGCCGCGCTCAGGCTCGCTACGTGCAGCACCGCGTGTTCCGACCTCTGTGAGACTACCTGAGCTGTGTAGACACACCCTGTGGCAGCGTCCCGCAACGGCAGCATCACACGCGACAAGGGGGAGCGCTGCCTCTGTCGGCAGGACACTTTCAGGTCCCTTGCGCGTCAAGGGAGCTTTACCGCATGGATCCTTGCTGGCCATGCGGGTCAGACTGCTCATGCACTGCAACTCCGTGCATGCAAGCAAGAGCAGAGGGCTGCATGTCTGTCCGAGCGCTGGGGCGCGTGCGCATGGGAAGGGCGCGCCTCAGAGCCCGTCATGCCGGGCGGCAGCGACGCGCCCAGCAGCCAGGGCGCGCCCGCTCCCGCCTCCACCACCTGGCGCGGGCCGCGTATGCGGCGAAGCGCCTGTCACTGATTACGCGCCTCCTTCCGCGCACATGGATGGGAGCTGCTGCACTGCGGTGCATACAAGGATGGAGAATTGGGGCAGTGATGTGGGGACACCACTGTCCTGTGTGGGGACACACTGTCCCCACACCACTGCCCCAGTTCTCCTTCCTTGTTTGCACCGCAGTGCAGCAGCTCCGCATCCATGCTGCTGCTCTCTCATAAAAACGCACGCGCATTTCGCACCGCCGCGCCAGGCAGGCAGGTTGACTTACAAAGCGGACCGGCCCCGAGTGGCGGTGGACGCCTTTGACAGCCAGTGTGGCTCTTTGGCTGTCCGAGGCACGTACCAGGCCATGACGCACTCAGGGCCGCCAAGCAAGCAGCGAGAGCGAGGGCGCGGGGGCTGCTGGAAGCGCGCGCGCGCCGCACCTCCCACCTGCGCAGCAGACCTGAGGTGAGCGCGGTCGCAGGACACGACGACATGCAGCCTCTCCAAAACACACCCGCTTGCTTGGCGCGCAGCGCATGGCCGGTCATGCGGACCACGGAGTAGCCACAGGGGCGGCGAAGGAGCGGGGGCGCACAGGTTGAAGATGGCCGGGAAGAAGGTGCGGCAGCCGACCTGGAAGTCGCCGCCCTCGCCCACGCTGACGAAAAAGTCGCCCGGCGGCGCCTGCGCGTCCCAAAGGGCTTCGCCCTCGGCGGCGCATGGTCCAGCGTTCCGAGCGGCACAGGATGGAGCTGGGCAGCCCAGGAGCACATACATGTCTTTCAGGATACCAGCCCAGCAGGCCTTCAGGCCACCTGCAGCTCTCAGAGCTGAGCGCTGCACTCTGCAAGGGCGCGCACACGCGCGGATGCACCAGGGGCGCGGGGCGGGTGCGCGCCGTGCTGTTCTTTGCAGCCGCCGCGCACGCGCACAGCAGCGCGAGCGCGAGCGCGCGGCACGCGCGCGCCGCAGCCATGCTTGCGTGCTGCCCGCCAGGCCAAGCGTGCAGCCGCCGAGCCTGCGGTTCGAGCCTTGCCGGGTAGTGCACCAGGAACAAGGGGTCAGAGCCTGTGGTGTGCACAGCACACACACCATCTGTCCAATGTTGGCTGGGCCCATGAAGGCAGGCAAACCCTGCCAGGTCATGTCTGCACCAGGGCACATTTGCTCTGTGTCCTGAGACATGTTGAGCCACACCAGTCGACCATAATCACCGGTGCTCTCCTTCTGGGTGCGCGCAGGGCGTGCGGGCTGGCAGGCACTGGAATGTCAGCTTGCCGCGCAGAGCCAAGCCGTCACCTGCCAGCATCCTTACACGGAGCACTGCGGCCCAGTAGAGGTGACTCCTCCACAACAATGTATGGTGGCCCATGCACATCGGCGCGTCTCAAAGATACATGACCAGTCATGCGCGACCCCAGCGTCCCGCATGCACCCAACACTTACAGCGCGGCTGGCTCAGGACAGCAGACCCGCAGCGCCTATGTCTCGCGCCGCGTGCGCGTGCTTCGCCGCCGCGCAGGCTCCTCCTCGGTGTCTTCGCTGTTGGTGCTCTCCTGCGCGGCGCCGCTGTAATTGACCAATGTGTGGTGCCCATTCACCACCGGATGCGGACATCATCCCAGCCAGAAACCGCGAATTCGTCGCTGCGCTTTTGAGCACCGTGACTGTTAGCATCTCGAGATGGACAGGAGCATGCAGTGCAGCACCAGCGGACAGGCATTCTATGCTAGCCTGCGCCTGTTGATATCAGAAGCACATCATCCACAAGCTGCAGTCATGCGCGTGCAAGCGTGAGCAGCGCTTCAGCAGACACACCGCGGCTGCACCCCACGCCTCCCTCGTCCAGAGCGGCTCTTCATTCAACAACCCCAGCATTGGGGGCCCTACCGTGAGCCTCAGCCCTGGCGCCCTGGCAGGCGGGCCGGCAGCTGCGGGGCCGGCAGGCGCGCCAAACTTCCAGACGTACGTCATGACCAAGCGCACGCACAGGACCACCCTGCGCGCCGTCTCGCAGTGGCCTCAGCTCTTAGAGTTGTAATCAAGTATCTGTGACGATCATGATGCTCACTCCGTCACTGAGCAAGGCGCGTCAAAAATAGCCAGCGCATACGTATGGGCACCAGCAAGGTCCTGCACAGCCGTTTGAGGACCTCACCCTGGCCCCGCTGCTGGCTCTGACGCCGCAACAACGCCGAAGGCGGGCCAGTCCAACTGCCCCATGCCTTGGCGCTCCCAAGAAGGGGTGGCGCTGGCTCTGCATGCTGCCAAGGCGACACCGCCCATGCATTAGCGTACCTAGCAAGTGTGTATACTTGAGGGGGCGTGCTATTCCCGCAGCGCACGACAAGCACGCCAAGGCGCCTACCTGCCTCAGGACAGGCCCAGGACAGACCCAGCCTGCTTTCACCCATGCTCCACCAGACACCTGGCAGCAGTGCGCCAGCGGCAAGCCGGGTGCGAGGGGGCCCGCGACGCACCAGAACGCGATGACGCAGTTGACGAGCCGCTGCTCGAAGCCGAAGCGCTCCTTGGCTTGCTGCAGCACGAGCGCGCCGCCGCTCGCCGCGGTGACGCCCAGCAGCGTCCACTGGAAGTTCTGTTTCAGCTCTCTCTCCCTGCAGACGGGCCGGTGGCTTCCTTATGCTTGTGGGTGTCTTATATAGCCTGGGCCTGCACCCCGCAGCACCACTGTAGCCCTGCAGTTCAGCTGTGCTCCCCTGAGTGTCAGCAAGATAGCAGAACAGCGCTCTACTTGCCTCGGGCTAGCTGCTGTGCTGCCAAGGTTGCGCAGTGTGAGGAGGGCCGGCACGGAGCGAGTGCCCGGCGCAGCTTGAAGTAAGCTGAAGACAGGTAGAAGACAGGCATTGCCGTGTAGCTCAGATGTAATCTCTTCTGTGAGCAGGCGAGAGCCGAAAGGTGAGCTCTGCTTCAGCCACTCCCATACAAACCACTGTCCTGCATTAAGCATTTTAACGCATAGGCGCAACAGACAGCCTCCGCTGGCCGCTGCCTCTCACATGCAGAGAGCACAGGCACAGCACTCAACGCGGCTGACCTGGCAGGCGTGCGTTGTGCCATGCTAGATGTAGCTCGCTGATGCGCCGGCCAGTCGCTGCACACTGCGCTCCACGTGTGCTCACACACAACCGTGAGCCTCTTTAGCAAGCCTGCAGACTGCAGACTGCCCGGTTTCCCAGGTATGCTGCAGCTTTCAATGCCAAATCTGGCAGGTTTATGAACTGGCTGGGCAGCAGCCCAATGGAAGCTCTGATTCAGAGCTGCCGGCAGCAGGCAGCACCTGGGATGGTCAGGGAGTCTGCCAGGGGACGAGCGTCGCTTCACCCAGCATCCCACGCGCCCATCAGGGCCAGGAACTTCCACCTTGCGCTGCGCTGCGGCGCCTCCCGCCTGCCGAGCGGGCTGCGCATCCGCCACGTCAGCAAGCCGGACGTGCCCTTCCTGTACCGCGAGGTGTTCGAGGAGCAGGCATACGCCCGGCATGGCGTGCGGCTCGGGCCGGGGGACGCCGTGCTTGATGTCGGCGCAAACATCGGCATGTTCTCGCTCTGGGCGGCCGAGCGCGTGGCGCCCGGCGGCCGCGTGGTAGCGCTGGAGCCGCTGCCGCCGATCCACGACGCGCTGCTGCACAACATCGGCGCGCACGCGGAATGGTGCCGGCGCGCGGGCGCGCCCCCAGCGGGGCTCTGACAGCATACCAAGAGCGTGACTGCAGCTTTTCTGAGTGCATCTGCTGAAGCATACCCCCCTATGCTGCACTTTGTGGTTTGTCAGCAGGTGTGCTGAGCCCGTGGTCTTGTAGCAGGCAACAGTCAGCACAAGCGCGATTGTGTAATTTCCTTGCCGACATATTCAAAGAACGCACACGTTGCTGAGCGGGTCCGCCAGAGCAGCGGGCTCGGCCAAGGCTCTCGGCAGCGCCGAACCACTGCGTCATGCTCCAGCACTGGCTGAAGCGCAGGCCTCTCAGCAGGCACGCCGGCGGCGCCCGTCGCCGCCGTGCTCTCCGGCGTGGGCTCCGGCGCGGCAAGCGAGGCCGACTTCTTCTTCTACCCTGCCGCAGCAGGCGCGGCGCCCTACCCTACCCTGCACCCCCGCACGCGCGCGGCAGGGGCGCGCCTGCCGCTCGGCCCTTCGGTGGCAGGCCCACCGCGGCAGCGGGGGCGCAGGCTGGCCGGGCCGCGAGCCCGCCGTGCGCGAGCAGGCGCCGCGCGCGTGCCGCAGCTGGGCCACGTCGGGCAGCTAACAGTGACGCCGGCGCGTGGTTGCGTGCTGGCCGCTCGAGCCTTCGTGCCGGCCCCACCCGGGCAAGCGCGGTGCCCGCCTGGGCAAGCGCGTAAAAGGTACCGAGGCGCTCCGCTCGCGCTCGAGCAGAGCCGCGAGGCGCCGCGCGCACGGGCGCGGCCGGGGCCCGATGCATGGCCCCCCCGCGCAGGCTGGAGCACCAGATTCCCCGACGACGGCGAGGTGACGGACGCCATGGGCGTGTACCTGCAGCACGCCCTCCCCGCGCTGGCCGGCTTGCAGCGCTCGCCGCTCAACCTCGCGGCCGCCGCCCTGCAGGTGCGCGGCGCGTAGGTGCGCGGTCGCGCGGCCGCGGCGGGGGCATGCCTCCTTTGTGCAAGCAGCGGTTGCCCACGCACTCACCCTCGGACATGCGCGCACTGGCGGGGTCGTCCATAAGCGGTCTGGCTGCTTCCTGAAGGCTTGTCAACCTAGAACAAATGTCGCAGCACTGCGTGCAGTGCTCAGGCGTCCAAGGGTGTGGCCCGACATGGGACCGGGCTTGGGCGCAGGGCCTCCTGCCGCCGCGGGTGTTTGCGTGGCTGTGGCGAGCGCGGGTGCGGGCGATGCTGCGGCGGCGTGAGCGCCATGTGTGCAAGCTGCAGACCGTCAGCGCAGTGATGGCGCGGCCCCGGCCCCGCCGGCCCATGCTGACCCCGCTCGGCAGGCCTGAGCCGTCAGAGACCTTGACAGGCCTGCACGGCATGCCTGGGCAATCAAGTGGTGTCATTGTGGTGTCAGCTCGCCAGCCCTGGCGGCAAGCTGAGGCACTGCATGGGTTTGTGCGCAGTGCGGAAACTTGTTGTCGTGACAGGCCTCCTGCGAGTCTGCACAGACATGGGCTTGCATGGGTGAAGCAGTGCTTGCGTGGCAGCTCCGCCGGGCGCCGCGGCCCTCCCCGCACGGCTCCCGTCCCGCTAGCACGCGCCCGCGAAAGAGTTGATTTCACATAACATAGCAAAGTTGGCGGTGTACTTGATTCGCTCAGCTGGGGGCACGTGGTGACGCGGGGCCCGGGGGCCGGCGGGCCAGGCCGCGCAGGGCCTGCAGCGCGTGGACCTGCTCAAGGTGGACGTGGAGCGCGCGGAGCTGGACGTGCTGCAGGGCGTCGCGCAAGATGACTGGTTACCCAACCCAACCCTAAGCCTGAACCTAGGTCCAAGCGTGTCTGGCTTTCTCACGCGTCCTCTGCGGTGCAATCTGTTTAAGAAGCCCCTTATGAGCGCCCCGTCACAAGCCAAACCAGGATCCGTCGCTCCGGGTTTCATGCACCAGGCCAGGCCGCCGTGCGCTCGCACGGACCGAGGGGGCGGCCCGCGCGCGCGCTGGGCGCAGGGCGCGCGTGCGGCAGCTGGTGGTGGAGGTGCACGAGGACGGGTCGGGGCGCGTGGCGGCCGCGCGCGCGCTGGCGGGCCGCGCCGGCTTCTCCGCCTGCATCGCCGACCAGGACGCGGCGCTGCGCGGGTCCGCCATCCACCTGCTCTACTGCACGCGCGACCCGCCGGGCGCGGCGGGCCGGTAACCGCGGCCGCGGCGCCGCGCGCGGCGTCCGCGGCGGCGCCGAGCGTGCGACGTGGGCGCGGAGCAGAGTCGTGCTGGACAGGGCTGTCGGCGTCTCTGTGGCAGCATGTGCCGTCGTGCATGAGAAGCCAGGTGTGCAGACAGAGCTGCTGCTGATGTGGACCAGAGACCTGAGTAGAGCGTTCCAGGGTTGCCCAGTGATAGCATATCTTACAGCCAAAAGTCCATGAGCAGAGCGCACGCAGCCCAACCCTGTCGCCTTATTCATTGTAACCTTGGACAAACCCGACTCGGACAGGTGTCACGACGCCGACCATGCAGCAGCTCATGCTACATATGACTCCTTTTACGACGCGGCAGACGGCTGTTCTACAACAAAGAATGGAAGCGAGCCAGGAACCCTGGGCGCCGAGCGCAACACTTGTCATCAACCGCATCAGCCGTCAGGACTGCCCTTTGCAAGCTCTCCGAGCATGGTTGCAACGCCCACCCGCGGCTGTCCAGAGGCTGTAAAAGAGGCAACAGTGTAGTGCCAAAGTGTCCTTCGGCTCATTTTTTGGTGCGTTATGTGCCGCCCCTGCCATAACCACCAACGCCCTCAGCAGAAATTGGACTTTCTCTGCCACTGACCCTGACATTGGTCACGCGCCTCTGGCTGCGCATGCCTGCTCCCCCCGCACCCCCAAAACAAACTCTGCATTTGTTCTTACCGTAGACGCATCAGACAACCTCCAAAGACAGCCACACTCGCGCTTGCAGCAGCAACAGCTCCACAATGCTCCTGCCTCTCAGACAACCCGAAGCAAGAATGCCAGCGCATGTACGGCGATCGACCGCCGCCGCCGGCTCTCCGACTGGCTCCCGCCCCACTCAAAGTTAGGGGCGACAAGCGCCGTGCGCCGGCCGGCGCGCTTCACGCGGCCTTGGCGGGCGCGCTGGCGGCGGCGCTCGGCGCGGCGCCGTTGCCGCTGCTCCCGTTGGCGCCGGCGCTGCCGTTGGCGCCGACGCGCATGCTGCGCAGGTTGCTGTTGCTGCGGCCCAGCTTGGTGTGCGGCCCGCGGTAGCCCAGCAGCTGCATGCTCTTGATCTGCTCGCGCACGAAGCTCGGCACCTGCGCCGGCCGCCAGCGCGCTTGGCGCCCAGCGGCCGAAGCACGCTCTAAAGCTGGGCGGGCGCAGAGCCGGGCACATGCGCAGGTCCACTGTACGCACAGGCTCCATCGGTTTGCAGTGATAGCTTCAAACATGGCTGTCGCCAGCCTGCAGGGGCATTACCTCAGGGATGCACATCTTGGGACTGCGCGGCTGCCAGGTAATCAGTGCATGTGCAACAACGTCCTCCTATGCCGCTGATGTCAGCCGCGGCCAAAGCAGACACGCGGCCAGCGCACAGCACTTGAGCCACAGGCCGGCGCCGAGCCAGCGACGCGCGCGCGCACCAGGGACTCCCAGTCGGCCGTGCCGGTGCGGATGGACTCGGTGACGCGCTTGGACACGTCGCCGTGCAGCAGCAGCTCGTGGTTGTACTCGGTGATGCTGTGGATGGTGCCGCGCTCCAGGATGTAGTCGTACAGCTTCTGCACGCTCGGCTCCACCTGCGCCCGCGGCGCCAGCGCCGCGTCAGGCACCCTGGCCCCCGATGCACCATCTGCGCAGCCCTTCACCATCGGCGGCTGAATGCGGCCACGCATCAGCGCGTCGTGTCAGGCACCCCTAACCCTACGCGCACGGTCAGCTCCATCCGCGCCTGCGGCGGCCGCGCCATGTAAGGCTCCTCAATTCTAGGAAGCACCACCTGCTGTGCATTGCTCACCCGACAGGCCATGCACGGTCACGCAGGTGCAGCCCTGACCCTACCCTCACCTTGATGTTGTCGGCGGTCATGAGCTCGCCGGTGCTGTCGTCGAGCGTGGGGTACACGTACAGCTTCAGGTCGAACTTGAGCAGGCGGCCGAAGCCCTCCAGGATGCCGCCGTCCAGGTCGACGTAGTGCTTCTCCCGGAACAGCTCCTGCGCGCCGGCGGCGCGTTGGCTGTCAGCTTCCCCAGTGGCCTCGTGCCACGCGATCGCCAGCCCACGGATAGGCGCTCAAGGCTCAGGAAAGTGAGGGCAAAGCACTATGATGTGCACTCACCACAACACATCATAAGGCATGTCTCCTTCTGCATCTGGGAGAAAGCGCACCCACACATGCCTGGGAAAGGCTAGAAAGGCTACACCGGCTGTGCTGAAAAAACTGTACTTGCTGTGAACCACCCTGCACCGCTTGCCATCTTTGGGCAGCGCGCAGCACGGACGCCGGGCGCACCACCAGGCTGGGCAGGCCGAGCGCGATGACGATGCTCTCTTGCGTGAATGTGGACAGGTAGGCGGCCAACTTGAAGTAGCGCCGGTAGTTGCTCAGCAGCACCGAGTAGCCCATCGTGGACAGCGCCTCAATGCGCTGGATGAACGCCTGCTCCTGGATGCCGCTGTCGCTGGTCCAGTCCAGCAGGTCGCCGCCCTGGCGCCGCCCCCCGGCGCGCGCGCCCGGCTCGCTGTCTGCACTACCCTAATCCTGACCCTATATGCCGTGCGCCCGCAAGCCAGCATACCAGCAGGCACCCGCGCCTCTGCCGCCTTTGTTTCATGGAGCCCGGGGCCGCCAACGCAGGGCACGGCCTGAACGGGACGCCGCCCGAGCACGCACGCCCCGCGCTGCCACGAGCTCAGCGGCGCGCGCGCCTCGCGAGGCGCCCGTCGTGCGGGGCGCCGCGCCTGCACAATCTTCAGGGGCAGGGCGGGGCGGGGCGGGCCGAGCCCGCCTGACCCTAAACCTGAACCTACCTCCATCATGTCGCGCGTGGTCATCTCCAGCAGCACGAGCGTGTCGTCGCGGAACACACACTCGTCGGTGGAGTCGGTGACCGCCGACAGCGCGTCGCCGTCCGCAACGCCGCCCGCGTTGCCCGGGCCGCAGAAGAACTGGCTGGCCGCGCCTGCGACCACAGGGTGCAGGGTAGGTTTAGGCGCGCGCGGCCCGCCAGTGTGCTGTGGGTGCTGTGCCCCCGCACCGGCCGGTCTCGAGCCAGGCCTCAAGCGAGACGGCGCCTCTCCCTAAACCCAAAGCGAGAAGCTGCCTGGTGAGCCGCATGTGTGCACCCTCAGTGGCGGCAGCGGCGGCAGCGGCCGCTGAGAAGCAGGATGGCGCCTGGGTGCAGTGGTGCTGGTGCGCAAGCAACACCCACAGTGGCAGGCGAGCACAGCAGTTGAGAAGCATCTTTCTGGCCAGCCCGGCGCCCAGGCGGGCGGCGCACCGAGTAGCATGTCGTTGTGCAGCAGCGTGAACGGCCGGAAGCGCCCGCGCACCAGCAGCACGTTCTTCTTGTACAGCGTCTCCTGCGGGATCTGCAGGCCCCCTGGCGGCCCGCGGCATGCCGGGCGTCAGGTGCGCGTGCGCGGCACCAGGCTCTGCAGTGCGCGCGCGTGGTGCAGAGGCCTGCTGCCATCCGCCCAGGGCAGCAGGCCATACGGCCTGGCGTGCAGAGCTCGGGAAACGCTGCAGGTCTGATGCAGCAGCAAGCTGAATGGAGCGACTGCAAGCAGTACATCCACGCCAATGAACCAGAAGGTTGAGTGATGGACGGACGCAGCAGACCGCCAGTCGCCACAGGCGGGCGCAGAGCACCGCCGCGCGCGCACCGGACGGGTCGAACAGCGCGGCGTCGCACAGGCCCTTCTGCACCAGGCGCAGCGCGGCCACGCGGTTGTCGAAGCCGGAGTAGAGCAGGCCCACGAAGTCGATGAGGTCCACCTGCGCGCCGCTGGGCAGCCGACCCGTGAGTTAGAGTATTCTGCGGCCGCTGGCGGCAAAGACCCCAAGGCCGCGGCACCCACGCGCCCCCATGGCCTGCAGCGGCTGCACAGGAGCGCGCCTGCTCCCTAGGCATGCGCCGCGCCGGCGAGGCATGACCCAGCGACGTGCAGGGCCCCTGACAATGCCAGCACATGGCGGCATGCGGCCGCAGGTTCAGGCGAACAGCCTGCCGTGCAAGCCTGCTGCAGCCACGGCCGCAGGGCGCCGCAGCGCGCATGGCAGGCGGGCGGACCTCGATGCGCGCACGCGTCAGGTCGTCCAGGAGCGCGGAGATGATCGCGGTAGGGTTGCCGGCATGCATAAGCGACGCATGGATCAGGTTCACGCCCATCACTGCGTGGCGCAGGCGCCGCCACACATGCGGTCAAGGGCCCATGCCATGACAAGTATTTTGTCTGGGCGCCTCACTCTTGCAGAGTCGCACGTGAGGGGCTGGCACGACAACCATGATCTGACGCTGCACGGGCGCAGTCAAAGCTGGCACGTCTGCGGCATGTCAGGTGCGACAGGTGCGAGCTCCACGGTGCACACAAGCCGAGCCGTGCAGCCTGGGCGACGGGCTTCCACCAGGGCGCCACCAGAACCGGGTCAGCATGGCAGCTGCAAGGAGCAACTCGCGCTGAATCGTCCCGCTTGCTGCCATGCGCGCACCGCCCACGGCCTCCTGCTGCAGCTGCGCGCTCTTGTCCAGCATGCGGATGTGCACCAGCACGCGGCTGGGCTCCTGCCTGCGCGCCCGCGCGCACCATCGCACCGCAGTGTGCGTAGTGTGCACCATGCGATGCAGGAGTGCGGCTGGCCTGCGCGGCGCGGCGGGTGGCGGGCGGGGGCGCGCCGGGGGTTGGGCTGCATCTTCACGCCCAGCCAGCCGTGGCACTCGTTGTCGCGGTTGAACGCCTGCGCGCCGCCCGTCCAGTCAAACTCGGTCTCGGGCACACAGCGCGCAGCACAGCGTGTGTCCCCGCCACGCCGTCCCGGCAGCGGCGCTCTGGCGGCGGCATGCTTTGAAATGCAGCGCTCGCCTGCCCGGTCACCAGCCGGCGCGCGCCCCAGCCGCTGTGCACACGCAGCGCTCGCCCGCCCGGGCACCAGCCGGCGCGCGCCCCAGTGAGCGCTCTGCAGCCTATGCGTAGGGTATGCCTAGGGTATGCCGCGCCTTGGTCGTGAGCGTGTCGGCGAACGCGAAGAAGGCGGTGCGATCGCCGCGCTGCGTGCGCAGCGTGAGGTTGCACTGCAGGTACTCGTAGTCCAGCATTGCCTCCACGCGCTCGCGCGTCACGTACCTGCGCGCCGACGGCGGACGCCTCGGCGCTCAGCCGGCGAGCAGCGCACGCTGGAGCAGGTGCGTACGCTGCCGCTGCAGCCTGACGCCGGGCGGCCTGGAGAGCGCACGGCACGCGCCTGCGCGTGCTTTTGTCGATAAACACAAATGCCTTTGCGTTGAAACCCATGCGCACAGTTTCCAGACTCGTGGGTGAAAATGCATAGATATGGCCCATGTCATATGGCTGCAGGGAGTGGAGGTTCGCCCTCGCAACAACGTAATAGTTTGGCAGTCGCCACTCCTGTTCACACAGGCTTGGGGCGACAGCACAGCGCACCGCTTGGCCGCGCCGTACATGCTGTCGCTGATGGTCATGTCGTACGCGCTGACGGACTTGGCGATCGTGCCGGCAGCGCCGCCGACGCGGAAGAACCACCGCGCCACCTGCATGGGTCGCCAGCCAGTGCTCACTTGGCCCATATGGCTACCTTGCTATAGAAGATCCTTTTGCTCACGAAGGCGAGCGCTCAGCCAGTGATTGAGCGGAGGAATCGGCCGCGGCGCGCCTCCTGCCCGGCGCCAATCTCGGCCAGCGTCCCATACCACTTCGGGTTGAGGTTGATCTCTAAGGCCTGCGCTGCCGCCCGGCCGTCAGGCCACAGCTGCACGGGGTCGCGCAGGTACCACACGCAGCACCTACAGAGACTATGCGCACCTTCTCGGCAGCCTTAGAAAACGCCCGCTCGGCGCTGTGCACCTGCGCCTGCAGCACCCAACATAGTGAGGCGCAGCCTGCAACACCTGACACAGTGAGGCACGGAGTGGTCTGCCACGGAATGACAGTTAGCCAAGCCCGCATACGGCAAGCTTGAAACCTCCCGCTCATGCATGTGCTCGCCTGGCACGTCGTGGATGCGCGCTTCTGCTCAGTCCGGCGGCTGGTCCGGCAGCGCTTCAGCATCCCCGCGCAGCTGGGCGAGTCTGAAGCGAGCGCGGAGCTAGCCAGCAGGTGGTATTGCCGCAAGTTGGTGAGCGCGGGCTGGCGCTGGTGGTGCCGGAGGCAGCCCAGGCTGCGGGTGTCGGCACAGGGCGCCGCGTGCAACTGCATCCATGTTCCGCTATGCATGGTTCCGCTGCTCAATCGCCAAAACGCGTAACCCCCAGTGTACTCATGTACAGCGTTGTGAGAAAGGCAGTGCAGTATCCTGGTAACAACGTCAGTCTGCTCTGACGTAGGATTCGTTTGGCCATGGCCAGGCTCATCAGTGCACGAGAGGAGAGAACCCTTAATACAGCTGTTTCAGAGCATGGATGTCTTTTATTGCATCTGCACCAGCCCAGCTCCTCGGCCCAGAGACCTCACAGCCGGGCCGCCGGCGCGCGCGCGCGCAGCACGGCCACGGCCGCCGCGCTGAACACGCCGCCATTGCCGTACACGAGCGCTCCGCGCGCGCGCGACAGCTGCCGCCCGGCCGCCTCGCGCCGCAGCTGCTCCACCGCTTCCGCCACCGCGTACATGGCCGGCACTTCCCACGGCGCGCCGTAGCCGAGCAGGCCGCCATGCGTGTTCACGGGGAAGACGTCCTGCGGGGCCGCGTCCGGGCCGGCGCTGCGGCCGGCCGTGCTGTCCGCGCGGGCGCTGGCGTGCCCGGCCCCGCCCTCTGCTTGTCCGCCAGAGTTGGAGCCAGCTGCCCGGTCGCCCTGTGCACCAGGCGGCATGAGGCGCCAGTACGCTTGCTCAATGAAGGCGCCGCCGCCACCAGGCGCTGCCAGGCCGACAGCCTCCAGCGCGCGGATGAGGCAGATGGGGAAGCAGTCCTGCCGCCCGCAGCCACACGGTCAGCCGAACAGGCACGTGGGGGCAGCAGCACATGCACATGCATACTCAGCCTTCATACGAGCCAGTGCCCTGCAATGCCGGGTCAGTTTCAGAGACAGTATTTCTCTTTGCTGCCAAACACACAGCAACCACAGTTGCATCATGCTCAGCATGGGGCGCGCGTAGAGGCCGAAGAAGTCAATGTCGGCGGCGCTGGCGCCCGCCTCGGCGTACGCAGCGGCGGCTGCGTGGTGGCCCGCGCCCAGCGCGTCCTCGGTCAGCGCCTCGGGCGGCCAGAGCGGGCCAGCAGCCTCGCCGCCTCCTGCCGCGCCAAGTCCAGGTTGACGCAAGCGACAGCACCGACCATCGCGATGCGCTTGCACCCTGCTGTGTCACGTGGCTGTGTCGGCGTTCCTGCACTGCTGCGTTTTTATGCTACAGCGCGCCTTGCCGGCTATCACTGCCTGGGTGTGCAGGGCACCGCGCGAGCACGGAAAAGCTCCTGCAGGGGGGCTCAGGCGCGCCGTCTATGGACACCGCCCGCCGCGCCACGCCCGCCGGCGCAGCGCTTAGAAACTGCTCCGAGCAGACGATGACCGCCGCGCCGCCGTCCGCGCGGCGCGCGCACTCCAGCTGCGTGGTCGCTGGCGCGACCGGCGCGGACGCCGCCACCTCCTGCCAGGTCGGCACCCTGGCGGCGCGGCAGCATGCATGCAGGTGTCTGCGCATGCTGTTGTTGCCTGTCGAGGGCTCTTGGGAGTGCTCGCGGGTGAGGGTGCTCGTTGTGGCGCCAAACGCCCGCCTGCACCAGAAATACTACAGCTGCACAATGTCACGCAGGGCCGACACCTCTTGCGACATTGACGTTGATGTTGCCGCACTGTCCAACAACAGAGTGCACGGCGGCCGGCACGCGACGTGCCTGCGGCCCTGCAGGCGCGGGTTGCGCGCCGCGTGCAGCGCCATCAGGCTGGCGCACATCGCGAGCTGGCGCCGCGCCAGGCCCCGGGCCAGGCAGTGCTGCGCGACGCGGGCGTAGCCGTGCGGCAGCGCGGGCGAGGGCAGCGCGCCGGCCGGCGCGGCGCCCCCGCCGCCGCCGCCGCCCGAGCGCGGGTCGCCGCCAAGGGGCGCCTCGCCGCTGCCCACGGCGGCGTCCGCGCGCGCCAGGAACTCGGCCGTCGGCTGCGAGCGCACGGCGTCGCCCGCCGCCAGCGCGACCAGGTGGCGCCCTGCGCGCGCCGCGACGCTGCCTGCCTGACATGGATTTGATTTGATTGCGTGACCGCTCTGAGGACCACTTCGTTCCAAGACGCTGGGTCATTCCAAGACGCTGGGTGCCCGAGCGCACAGCTGCTGGCCTGTGCTCTGCCGCTAATCTGGGTCCTTTTACGACCGTTTGGGCACAGCATCGGTGTGGTGGTGAGACAGGAGGGTGTGACGGAGCAGGCAGCAGGGCGTACCCTCGTGGAGCACCATCCGCCGCGCCTCCAGCAGGCCCGAGACGCCGCCCGCGCCGCAGGTGTCCACCGTGCGAGCAATCACCTGTACAGCAATGCGCACAGTTGTCAGCAAACACCTGTGCAAGTATGTGCACAGCAGTTCTGGCCTGCTACGTCAAGGACCTGCGGGGCGCCTGAAGAAGGGCCACTGCACGTATATTGTAAGATTGCCCACCTGCGCCGCGCTCGGTAGCAGCCCGCACAGCGTGGCCAGCCTGTGCGCGTGCAAGTAGCCGGACGGGCCCGCCAGGGGCGGGAGAGCAACCAGCGCATCCAGCTGCTGCATGTGCGCCCGGGCATCCGTGAGGGCGGCAGCCAGCGCGTGCAGCGCCAGCTGCGTCGGGGACACGGGCGGCTGCGGGTTGAGGCTTGTGAGCCCGATGCCAATGATGTAAGCCCTGCGTCCAGCCATCAGGGACCGGCAAGCGGGATGGAGGCCTGGCACGGGTGTAGCGCCGTGCAGCTGGCACCAAGGTGGACTGGACAGAGAGGGACGAGCAGTGACGGATCAGAAGTGGAACAAGAGAGGCGTCAGAGGACTCTTAGGACTTCTGCCGGTCTGCCCCATCTCACTGCCCGCTCCCAGGCACCTAAGTTGGCTCTGTGGCACAGAGCGCCTGCTGGCAAAGCCAGGAGCCGCAAACGGCCTGTGTATGCTGCGAGTAGCTCCCACGGGGCAGTCGTCCAGGTGCCTAGAGGCTCGGGGTAGGCAGGCGCGTGCCCGACGCAAGACATCACTGCTGGCGGACTCGGGCCTTGTATGATAGCTTATTGGGCCTGAATCTGTGCCTTATAAAGTTCTGACGGGCTTGTAGGAGGGCAGAGGGGCCCTGATGGGCACTGACAGCGCCTCGAGTGCCTTCGCGGCTGCGCTCAGCCTGCTGGAGGGATGGCGATCGGCGGCGGCCCGGAGAGCGCGGCAGACTGTGGGCACTGTGCTGCGCTTCGGCCCCGTGCCGCAGCACATCGCCTTCATCATGGACGGCAACCGGCGCTTTGCAGAGCGCCGCAGCGAGGACCGCGCAGCAGGCCACACCTATGGCTTCTACAAGGTGTGCTGCGCTGAACGCGCGGTGCACTCCAGTGCGTGCCACAGCAGTAGTCCGCGCTCATGCGCACAAGAGCCTGCAATAGACAGATTTGATACACCACAGTGCATACAGCCCCAGCTAGGCTGATGAGCTTTGCAGATCTGCTGCACTTCATATTGTCCTCATATAGTTTGTATGCGTCTGCTCGGCCGGCAGCTGGTGGACGCGCTGGAGTGGTGCCTGGACCTGGGAGTCACGACGGTGAGCGTGTACGCCTTTAGCGTGGACAACTTCAGGCGGCCGCCAGCCGAGGTCGCCACGCTTATGGAGCTCGCGCGCGTCAAGCTGCGTGAGATAATCACGGCGCGCCCCCGGCCGGTGGTCTCAGCCTCGAGGACTGCGTGCAGGCCGCATCCAGGCTGCGGTTGGCCCAAACTGCTTGACGCCAGAGGTGGCCCCACACTGCCCCTTGTGAGTGCACGCGGCTGTATCGCGAAGCCCGGTGCTTGAGGGCGTCACATCAGTGCGCGCCTGCGCGCCATGCAGTATTGCGTCACAGCAGTGCGCGCCTGCGCGCCATACAGAATTGTGTTACAGCAGTGTGCGCCCGCGTGCCGTACTGTGACTACTGCTGGCTATGGGCAGCCCGCGCTCCTCGGTGCGCTTGGTGGCAGCCTGAGCACGGCTACCGACCAAACCCTACTGGTCCCACTTGTGCAGGAGCGGGGCCTGGTGGAGCGGCACGGCGTGCGCGTGCGCGTGCTGGGCGACCTGGCGCGGCTGCCGCCGGAGGTGCGGCGCGCGGCGCAGGACGTGATGGCCGCCACGGCGCACCACACGCGCGGCGTGCTCAACATCTGCTTCGCGTACTCGTGCGCCCAGCCCCGCTGGCCGCCCCCAGGCCCGGCCCACCTTCGCCCCGCGACGACCGACCCGCAATGTTTTCCGACCTCCCGACTCGCCGACCGGGTAGTTGGGTAGCCTTTCCCACTGCCCCGTATCCGCATACAACAGTACAAGGGAGTCCGATCCGGCGGAGCCGGCAGTCCTGTCCGCCGCGCAGTGCCTTGTGCTCATCCCAGCCCTGCCCCGGCATTGGCCTGCGGAAGCAACTACCCTACCCTAGCTGACGGCGGCAGCGCCTGCGCAGGTCGCGCCAGGAGATGGCGGAGGCGGCGGCGGCGGTGCAGGCCGCGGTGGCGGCGGGGGCCGTGCGGGCAGCGGACGTCACGCCCGAGCTGCTGGCCGCGCACCTGTACACGCGGGTGACGCCTCTCGCTGCCTCTGCGCTCTGTGAATGGCCCTGCCGTGCGGCGGCGCAAGCGCGCACCCGCGCCGCGAGGGGTGGTCCGGCGCGGCGCGCCTGGCGGAAATGGTGCTCTGAAAGGTCCATTGTGGGCTGCAGCATGGCACAGGATGGCGGGCACCAGGCGCCGGCGCATGCCGGGTGAGGATGCGTCATGCGGGTGTGCCATCAGACCTGCTGTATGGCAGGCCATCAGGCGCCCTGCTGCAGCAGGCCTCCGCCGCGCCGACACTGCCGCGCTTGTGTTAAGGAGCCCGAGAGCGCAGGCTCGCGCCCGACCGCAGCCCGGCGCGGCGCGCGTGCGCAGGGCTGCCCGCCGGTGGACCTGCTGCTGCGCACGAGCGGCGAGGCGCGGCTGTCGGACTTCCTGCTGTGGCAGGCCGGCGGCGCGCAGCTGGCGTTTGCGCGCGCGCTGTGGCCCGAGCTCGGCTTCGCCGACCTGCTGCGCGCGCTGGTCGCCTGGCAGGCGGCGCGTCCGCGCCTGGCCGTGCTGCGCGCTGCCGCCGCCGCCGCCGCGGATGGCCTCGGCGCGACGCGCGACGCCGCCTGCGTTGCGGCGGACGGCCTGCCGCAGAGCTGGGCCGCAGGCGCAGGGCGGCGCCGCGAAGCGCCGTCTGCCGAGCGCGCTGACGCTGGCGCTTGCGGCGCTGCCGCGCGGGGGGCGGCGGCGGCCGCTGCGGCTGGGCCCGCTGCAGGCTGCAGCGCACCAGTCTCCGTCGTCGCATGTCGTGCGGCGTCCCTGGTGCCGCATGCCGAGGCAGAGTGCCGGCCTGCGCGGCTGTGGGACTCTGCGCTGCCGTTGGCGGCGGACGCATCGACCGGGGCGTTGCCTGTGTCAGCGATTGTGGGCGCGGCAGCGCCTGCAGCCGTCGCCGCGCGGCGCAGTGCGCCGGACGCCGATGCACCCTGGCCCGCGTCGCCGCCCGCGCCGCACGCGGCGGCAGGCCCGGCGCCAGGCGCGGGCGAGGCGGGGGCCGCGTGCACGGCCTGGCTGGCGGACGCCGCATGCGCAGTGAGTGCGCGGCCCGCCGTCAGAGCCGGGGCGGCCCCGGCACTGGGCGGCGCGCGAGGGAGTCCAGGGGGCCAGGGCCTCGAGCAGGCGCGCCCCTCCTGTGCACAGGGTGCGCAGGCTTGTGAGGCGGGCCCCGCCAGCGCAACATCGGACGGGGCTGCAAGCGCCAGGCGCACCGTGCTAGCGGTGCCTGCTACTCAGGCCGCTGCGGCGCCAGCGCCCGACTGCGGCCGCGGCCCGGTCCGCCCCGGCGCGGCAGCCGCCGCGCCAGGCGCCGCGTCTGTCAGCGGCCCAGACCGCGCGGAGCCTCGGCAGCGAGCAGTGCCCGCGGGTGTCGCGCGACGCGCTGGCGCCGGCGCGGCCATGGAGCGCGGGGGATGCGCGCCGCATGCTCAGCCGGCCCGCGCGCCGCGTGCCTCGGAAGGGTTGCGGAGCGCGGCTGCGCCCATGGGGCAGCTGCTGCTGCGGCGGCGGCCGTGCGCGGCGGGGCCCGGCTGCGGCGGCCTGAGCGAGGAGGGCGGCGCGCTGGACGCTGTGCCTTCTGCAGCCATCACTGCGCGCTTCTGAGCCTAGGCTGGCATGGGGCAGTTCATGTAAGAGTTTATTTAAATCTGTCCTTGCGCAAGGAGCATGGCACATGCTGAGATGACCTCTCTCTCATGGTTGGCAGGGTCTGCGGTACTGGGCCCTGCACGTTTGGCAGGGTAGACCACCAGGCAGGCATGGTAGCTGCCTGGGGCTGCGGGCTGGAATAGAAGCATGTGTACAGCGCCCTGTGCACCATACCGCGTGATAGCTGTGGAGTCTGACTGACAACTGACAACGGTGCAATGCAAGGGTGTGTAGTGAGCATATGCTCACTACACATGCATGCTCCGTATTGGCTGATCAGTCTCAGGCTCATTATCAGACCAGGCTGGTACCATGCATGCGCAGGTCTCCACTTGCAACATCGTGAGACACTTCTCTGTCAAGGAAAGCATGCTTGACCTGTTAAACAACAAGTGTATCACACGTGTGAGCGGTGGTTGCAAGGACGGCCAACTGGTGACTCACAGCGGCAAGCAGGCTCGGCATGCAGACTCGCCCGGCACTAGCCATACTGTGCAGCCTCCAAGTGGCAGCGCTCGCTTGTCTATTTACAGCGACGCGTGCAAACACTCCAGGGCTGCCAGTTATTGTCAACACATGGCCTTTTGTGAGCGCCACGGAAGCCGCATGGCGCGCTCTGCAAGGCACTGACGGCCACCTGGCGGCTCTGGACGCTGTAGAACAGGTGTGAAGCCTTCTACGAAAGGAGCTGCCGCTTCCACCAAGCATTGCAAGGAGCGTTTGTCTGGCTAGACTATAAGATGGGGGGCTCTATGCGCAGGGGTGCTCCGCCTGTGAGCAGGAGGTGGAAGAGTGCAACTTCAATGTTGGGTACGGCGGCTCGCCTGACGAGGGTGGTCAGACAACGCTGGACGCGGTCATCATGGACGGGGCATGACCCGCCTCATGCCTTATCAGAACACAGGCCTGCGTCCATGTCAGGCAAGGGGACAAGACATGCTCGTGGCTGCCCCCAGTATGCTGCGCACCAGTGCCACGTGAGAGCACTAATAAAGCAAGACGAAGGTGCACGCGCCTGGCCTGGGACGCTTTGTGGTGCTGCCTGTGCAGGGCACGCTGGAGGTGGGTGCAGTGGGCAACCTGCAGCACGTGCGGCAGGCCATCTCCGCGGCGCGCCTTGTGCTGCGGCACTCTGAGCACACGCTCCTCGCGGGCCTGCAGGCGACGGAATTTGTGCAGGCCATGGTCCGCACCAGCAGCCTGGCTGCTCTGTGCCTGTGCCCGTCGAGCATTTGCGTGCACACCTTCTCTTTGTGCTTTGCATTTGCGTCTGCGTCTGCGTCTGCATGTGCCCTGGCAAGTGCATGTGCATCATCAGCAGTGCTTACTTGCAATGGTGGAGTGCATGACAGCATGCCCCTCTCTGGCTGCGCCTGCCCCACTCGCGCTCCACGGCTCTCCTGTGGTGTCGTCCGGCCTGTGGCTCGGGAAGGCGGAAGCCGTTTCTCAACCGGTCTGTCTTCACAGGGCCTGCATGTCAGCAACCTCACCACCCAGCGCTCCAGCGGGGTATACCATGACTGGTGAGCCCCCTGCCACACACCCACCAGCTGTGCATCGAGCTCAGCAGCTGCCCTCCAGTCACTGGGCCCTGCCGGAAGCCCACGCGTACGGCCTGCAGCCGATGACCTCTCGCAACCTGCAGGCGGCGCGCCAGCTGCCAGCCCAACTACTGGCGCGATGTGCGCCCGGACCCACGCACGAGCTGCGGGCCGTACGCGCCCCGCGCGCCTGACAGGGCGCCCGTCGCAGACAGCCCAGGCGGCGGCCTTGCAGAGCCGCTTCCTGCAGGCTGGGCTGCTGCGCAGCAGGCGACGGCGGCCAAAGCAGGCTTGCCTGCCCCCGTGCCCCCGGCCAGCGCTGAGCCGGGGCCGGAGCGGGCGGCGGGCAGCGGGGCAGGGTCGGGCAGCCGGGCGGGCGGGTGCCGGCTGCGCAGCGGCTGCACAGGCGGCGCGCGGTCGCACGACACGGTCGCCATGGTGGCGATCGATGCGGCCGGGCGCATGGCCGCTGGCGCGTCGACCAACGGCATGACTCACAAGGCATGCGCACTGCGGGGCCGCTGGTGTGGCCATGCTGCACCCCTGGGTGCCCACTGGGCTAATGAAGGCAAGGGAATGCAGGCATGCCTCTGCGTTTGGAGGACCTTCCAGAGGTCAGACCTGTACGCGCACCATTTGTTGGCCTCTACCGTACGGCCATGGTCAGGTAGTCTCGTAGTATTCCGGCATGCGCTGGTCATGCCTGGAGGACCCACAGGGGACACATGACGAGGTCAGGCGCACCTGGCGGCAGGTACCAGGCCGGGTGGGCGACGGGGCGGTTGCGGGCGGCGCTGCGTACGCAGACAGCGATTTTGGCGGCTGTGGGTCGACCGGCGACGGCGATGCGCACCTCCGCTTCCTGCCCTGCTTCCAGGCGCCGTTCCTCTTGTGCTGTTGTTCTGTTTTTGTATTGGTGGTAATTGTATTGGTGGTAGAACTGGTGTCAAGCATATGCTCACGTGAATTCTGACTGGCATGCTCCGAGTGCAAAAGTCATGGGCCTGCGGCAGACTGGCGCTGTCCTGTTGCGCCCAGAGGCGCGGCACTGTTTGGTGCTCCCTGAGCCATGTTTGTCGCTCCTGCTCGCTTGCGCGCGCGCGCAGCGGACGGACGGCGCCAGGTCACTTCCAGCCGGCGGCCGCGCCTGCTTGGGGCTGCAGACATGCTTGCCGCGCTCACGGCCCTCACCTCATCCCAGCCGGCATGCCGACCATGAGGCTCCCTGCAGGGTCGTCACCCTGTCTGTAAACCCCTGTTGCGGCCAGGTGGTGGAGGCGATGCGGCGCGGGGCCGTGCCGCGCGCCGCCGCCGAGCACGCGATTGCGCGCATCGCGGCCCGTGTGCCCGGCTACACGGGCGCGCTGGTGGCGGTGGACCCGCGCGGCCGGCACGCCGGCGCGGCATTCGGGCGCGCGGCCATGCGCATGGCCACATGCATGGCATCCGCCGCCCGCGCCGTCCTGCCGCGCAGGGTCTGTCTGGCCGGGCCCTGGCCGTACGCTCGCCTGTGCTGCTGCGGCTGGCCAGCTGAGCCTCTGCGCCCTCGCACCAAGCGGTGCACCTCGACTGGGCATATTTGGGCGCGTCAGGAGTTGGTGATATATGTGCATGTGCTATCTGTGGTGTGAAAGAGGTGGCGGGACTGCATACACAGCTGTGCTGTCGGTGAAGGCAAGCCTGTCACGCGCAGGTGGCGGTTCCAGTACGCAGTGCGCAACGCGTCGCTGGCGCGCGCGCTGGTGGTGGACGTGGAGCCGCTGACGCTGCTCGCCGCGCAGCAGCTTGTGCACAGACAAGACGTCGCATGTCAAGCGGGCTGCACAGGTCAGTGATTGTTTGGCTCAGGGGGCAGGTCTGCTGCGAACCCATGCCTCAAGAGGCTTTTGCATGTGCAAAAGTTGCCGCATGCAGTGCAACAGCTTGCCACGGGTGCAGAACTAGTCACATACCAAAGCCACATCGCGCTCACCCACACGACCCTGCTTCCCTCTTAGGACAGACACACAGACCGCACTCCAATGCCATGACTGAGACCAGCCGCCCCCAACACCGCCCGGCAAACACCAGGACAACTACAAGAGAAGCCACATCTTGCATTGCAACGGCCGCCGGGCATCATCCCGGCTTGGCGGCCCGGGGCACCAGCAGCCCGGCGTCCGCATCGCCCTGCGCCGGCCACGGCCGCGCCGAGCGCGCGTGGGCGGTGAAGACTGCCGCCGCGAGCATGACGACCGCGCAGGAGCCGAACATCAGCCACTCGAAGGCCTGCGGCCAGCGCGCCCGCGACCTCACCCTGGCGTGCAAGGCTGCCTCGCTTTATATGTCGCCCCTGCGAAGACTCGACAGCACCCTGCCAGCTTCAGGAGACTGCGGCGCCAGCGGGCGCGGTTTCCAGATGGCCGCTCGCGGCCGCGCACCTGCGGCTGCCAGACAAACAGCCCGGCCACGTAGCTCAGACTTCGGAAGGCCGTCTGCGCGCTGCCCTGGACGCCGTTCACCACGCCTGCGCGCCGGCACTGCAGCTCGCGCCCCGCACCATCATGTGCACGCTGCCGGTGATGCCCCGCCCGGCCAACCAGCAGGACTGTGCTAACCGGGAGGCATGCAGGTAATGGGGGGGTGGTGTCACGAGATACTATCAGCCGGCAAGGAATGCAAGCCAGCCACTCATGCATTGTCGTTCCCCATGCAGGCACTCATAGGGGTCTGCTCGTCGGGCCGGCCAGGCGGCGCGCCCAGCTCCTGCGGCGGCACGCGCTCCTGCAGCATCTGGCCGACCGCCAGGTCGAACAGCCACAGGCCGGCGCGCGACGCGGCCAGGCCGGCGGCCAGCACGCGCGCGCCGAGCGGCGCCGCGGCGGGCCGCGCCGCGCCCGCGCGCGCGACCGCGGCAGGGATAATCGCGACCAGCAGGCACGCCAGCTGCAGCCACACGCCGATGACGCCCGTCGCCTCCAGGCCTGGCCGGCGCATACGGTACGATTAGGTTGTATGGCCTATGGTCGCAGATCAAAGCAGGAAGGCCTGTGCAAGGCGGGCTGGTGAGGCCCCATGGTCCCGCAGTCTCCCTGAGCTGCGTCCGCCCTCGCCGTCCTCCGGCTGCGCGCGCAAGCGCGGGCGGGCGCGGCCGCCGCCGGCGGGCGCGCCCGCGGCTGCCGCCGCGCACCGCATGCCCCTGCTCGAGGCCATGAACAGGGCTGCCATGCATGGTGCCTCCACCTGAGGATCAGAGAGTCTGACAGCCGGGAATGCGTCATGCTCTGCACCCTGCCGCAGCATCCTGCCGATGATGGCCAGCCGCCCTGCAGGCCTGCCCCAGCTCGGCGCTCGTGCTCGCTCTCGCCGCTGAAGACCGCCTGGACAGGGTGGGACAGGATGTACCCTACCCCAACCTGGACACGCCTAATGCGTAAGCAGCGACAGCAGCATGTCTGCCGCCCATGCGCGCCTGACAGCTTGCTCCCCAGATGGGCCACCGCGGGGCGCTCTGTGCCGGCCCCGCCGGCTGCGCTGCGGGGGCCGCGCCGGCGCACCCTGCCCGGCGTGCAGGCGCGGGTAGGCGAACGTGGCGCCGACGCCCGCGAGCGCGCCCGCGCCGCGCCACAGGCTGATCTCCGCTTCGGCCACGCCCAGCCAGTGCAGGTAGGCAGTCATCAGCAGGCCCTGCGCGGCCACGGGGGCCCTGCTCGGCGCCCCTGCTCTGCTCCCGTCAAGGCTTCTCGCGCTCTCCCTGGCCACTCCAAACTCCCTTTCCAAGCACATCCTTCCCGGGCATAAATCATTCACTGACCTTCCTCATCTGTCTACCTCTTCAGAACCCACTCGCTTTAGGTGCTGCTCATGCGAGCACCGCTGGTGCAACATTCACAGCCTCCAGCATGCCACACTGCAGGCGGTTCTGACACAGTCAAGGATGAGAGTCCCAGTCATTTTGAGTGCGAGATGAGCACAGCAGAGTGGCGCCTCCCATCTATTCATGCGCATGATGAGCATGACAGGCGCGCGCGCGCCGCGCGCACCATGGACAAGACGGTGCAGTACAGCAGCGCCAGCGCCAGCGCGGCCGGCAGGGTCGGCTGGCGCGCGTACGTCGCCCAGGCGCGCCACAGCTGCGGGCCGCCGCCCGCGCGCGCCGCGCTCGCCGCCTTGGCTCGCCTGGCGGCAGTGGCAGAAGCGAGGCTGGGGCCGAGCCGAAGCGGCCGTGTCTGGCTGCATTTCGGGAAATGCTCGCGCGAGCGCTCGGTGCACCGCTCACCCAGCATGTCCTGGCTTGCCTTGAGAGGCTGGCAGAGGCAGCACTGGCAATTGGCAGCCATCACAGCAACCCCCCGCAAGAAACACCCTGGGCTTGTTTCCCTTGCAGGCACAGTGCTGCCGGCACGTGTGCGCACTGCAGACCGCGCGAGCAGCGCACGACGTGCGCGGCCAGGAGGCACTCTGGCGCGCACGCGGCGAGGTTCCAGGCCAGCACGGCCAGCACGGCCGTACGCGAGCCCGCGTAGGTCATCAGGACCCCGGCGAAGATTGGCGACACGATCAGGCACGTCAGGTCGATGCGCCGCATGCCTGCACTAGCAGCCCGCCCCCGCTTAGGCCTGACCCCTCTGGCATGCACAAAGAAGCCCCGCTCAGGCTGCCGAAGGCGCTTCGGTGCGACTACTTGGATCTGACCTGCGTTGCGCATCCTAACAGAAAGCACAGTCATGAGCACACGCGGAGCTGCTCGTAGGAGACTCGCAGGGGAAGCACACCCACAGGCTCACGGCCGGCAGCAAATCCATGTTAACACGCTGCTCATGCATGTCAGGACAGCGTGCGCGTCTGGTCCACGGGTATACGAGGTTTGGTGCATGAGCGGCGGACTATGCAGTCACCGACGCTCGCGCGGTGACCGCATGCACAGGTGCAGGCATGCTGCGGGCACCTGCGTTCAGCCGCGACAGCGCCGCGGAGTCGCCGCCGCAGAGCACTTTTGGCCACTCGCGCTCGACCGCCAGCGAGCTGCCCAGCGCAAACAGGCTGCTGGCTGCGCCGGCCACGACGGTGACGGCGGCGCAGCCCCAAAAGGCGGGGCCGCCGCGCGGCAGGAACCCCGCGGCGACCAGCGCGGCCGCGGAGGCCGCGACCGCGCCGGCCTGCAGCACGTACAAGCTGCAGGCGGCGCGCACGCGCTCCGAGCTGTTGGGCCAGGGGCAAGAGTGAGCCGCTGCAGCGCTGTCACAAGACAGTGAAAGCCAGAGTCAGCACCCGCAACACGAGCTGCTGAGGGGTCACCGGTCCACGTATGCCCCGACCGCTCCACCAAACAGCACGAGCGCCAAACAGTCCACCAGTCCAAAGACGGACACGAGCGTGAGCGATGCCGGGTTGAGGTCGAGCAGGACCAGGCCTGGTGCATATGCGCAGTCGGGTATGGCGTGCAAGGACAAGCCTGTACTGGCTGCTGAGAGCCTGACGAATCCAGATGAGCAGTCCTGTTGGCTCATAGGCGATACTGTGCAGGTGCTTCAGTAGTTGTTGTGCTCACGCGCAGCATGCCAGACTGCGACAGGGCGCGCCTATCACAAACTCCCACATCCTCTGCACCGGGCAGCAACACATAGTCAGGTTGTTCAGGTTAAGTTCGCAAGGCCTTCCTGAACACGTTGTGCTTGAGAGTAAGACGAGCCTGTTACTTTTGGCATCGTGCGTGAGCACGTCTAGCAAGGATATCTCGCAGGAGCGCGCCTGGCCCCACATGGACAGCGCATGAGATGCATACAGAGCTGCGCTCGACTGACTATTGCTGTTTGTTATTTGAGCTGTCACGTCCCCGCTGACTTCATCCGCAACCGCCGCTTGCTGTGCTGCGCTGCCCTCCGTTGCAAAAGTGGTGACCTGTTGCTCTTTGGCGGACGTGTCTGGCTGCAGCCCATCGCCAAGGGCTGGCTCTGGCCGCAGGGGCAGGAGGGGCAACCAATAATCTGGCTCAGCCATGTCTGCGCTGCAGCTCGCAAACGCTACTGCGCTGCTCCGCGCCACCCTCTGTTACAACAACAAGAATCGAGCGGTGCTAGCTCTGTGAGCCGCACACGCACGCAAACCACCCTGTGTATCCCAGACACTATCTGCACAGCGCACGGCATGGGATGGACAACTTCACACATCAACACCAGAGCAGACGGGGGAGCGACCAACGGGTCCACGGTGACATCCACAGATGGCATGCATGTATGTTTGTTATCAACCCTCAAGAAAACCCCCCCCCCCCCCACCCCCCCCCAAAAGTGCTGCGCCTCCCTACAAAGCTTGGCTGCGCCGAACAAGCAGTTGTGCAGGACATCCAGTCAGCCTGCGCGTCAGTGGCAGTACACAGGCGGCGGCGGCTCCTCCGGTATGCGGCCGCGCTCAAAGCTGGGCGCCAGCCACGGGTCGGCCGCCCCATTCTCGCTGGCCACCGCCGCGTCCATGGCCGCCTCGCCGCCGCCGCCAGGCGTGGGCGGCGGCGGCTGCGGGCCGGGCGCAGGCGCTGGTCCGGGCGCCGCCGCCAGCTGGCCGACAGCGGGCTGCTGGCCGAAGGGCGTGTTCCCGAACGGCGTCGCCACAACCGGGAAGGCCGCCGCGAGGGGCTGCCCGAACGCAGGAGCGCCGCCTGCCGGCGGCGGCGTGCCAAATGCCCCCGGCTGGCGCGCCGGCCAGGGCGCCCCGCCACCTGCACGGCCACGCCGCGTTTGTGCTGTATCGACCTGAGCATGCGTGGCTTCCTCCGTGCCGGAGTCCACCTAGATGAAGCATTTGGAGAGCAAACACATCATTGGGAGTGCAAGGCCGCATGCGCACTATAAGGCTTCATCTGCCTCCACACTGCATCCGTATTGAGGACGGATGGTACAGACAGTGTGAGCAACATTCCTGGATCATCGCACCGCCAAAAGCGCCTGCCGTTGCACCAAACCCTGCTGCCGCGCCGCCGCCGCCAAAACCCATGCCGCCGCCGCCGCCGAAGCCGCCGCCGCCGCCGCTGCCGAACCCCGCGCCGCGGCTGCTCCCGCCAAACCCCGCACCGCCGCCGCCGCCAAAACCTGCGCCGCCACCGCCGCCAAACCCCGTGCGGCCGCTGCTGCCGCTGCCACCAAATATGGGCGGCGCGGCAGCGGGCTGGGCGCCAAACGCGCCCACGCGCTGCCCGAGCGGCGTGGCTGGTGACAGCGGCGCCGCCAGCGCCGCGCCGGCGGCCTGCAGCGATGGTCCGCCCAGCGACGGCGGCTGCGCGGCCTTCAACAGGGCCTGCCGCCACCACACGCATGTCTGCCGTGCGCATTTACAGCGTGCACGCAACTCCCCTCCCTTAGCTTTTCCAAACAAGAATGCGCACAAGAGGCCTACCCATGCACATGGTGCGCTGGCAAGCGGGGATTTGCACAGCCGCAGCACTCAAGGATGCCGCATAACCCCCCGAGCCAATGAGCGCGCCTGGTACAGGCGGTTTTGCACGGCCGCGGCGGCCGGCAGCTCAGCGATGAGCGCGGCGGCAGGCCGGCCGGCGCGTAGCGCCTGCAGCTGCGCCCAGCGCGCCTCCTCAAAGCTCACGTCGCCCTCCCAGTCGCAGCGGCCG
>JAABUV010001161.1_pt1 | contig 38684 bp, 47 predicted proteins | sample 5559971 | NCBI WGS metagenome assembly JAABUV01 (sample SAMN10711881, study PRJNA513362) | rock metagenome | isolation source: Antarctica rocks | place: Antarctica: Victoria Land, Knobhead nord | collected 2015-12-19
CCCTGCGCGAGCGCATCCTGGCCTTCGTCGCGTACTTCAACCAGACCGCCCACCCCTTCCGCTGGACCTATCGCGGGCGACCCCTGTGCCGCTAATCCGGTACGTATCTCCGCCGCGCTGTACTAGCATCTTCAGCTTGGCTGGGTCCTGCACCTTGTTCTGCGCCTTGCGGAAGATCACACCGAGGAGGCCGGGCTGCTTGCCGAGCTCCTCCAGCGCGTGGCGATAGTGCGCCTCCAGCGCGTCGCCGCTCTTGTTGAGGAGCGAGGGCCACGCATACGCCTCGGGGATGCGCGAGGGCTCGCTATACGGCGGCTGCGTCCGCTCGTGCGCCATCTTCAGGAAGAGCAGGTAGGTCAGCTGCTCCAGGTAGTCACCGTAGGACATGCCGTCGTCGCGCAGGGTGTTGCAGTAGTTCCAGAGGCGCTGGACGATCGTGCTCGTTGCGGTGCTCATCTCAACCTTTCATCTGGCGACGCACAAGCGTCATTAAATCCGTCGCTGCGGCCGGAATCTGTTGAGCGAGGACGGATCGCGTTATCATGCGGCCAAGATCAATCACTACATCGCCCAAACCACGCCCGAAGGGGGCGGAGTTTGGGCTGGCGGCGTGCTCGCCGCGTGTGCGCCAGGGGATATACCCGGCCCCGGTAAGGGCGACGGTGACCGCCAGAGTGGTCAGCTGCTTCTTACGATCGATCCTGTTGAGCACGACCCCGGCGAAGCGCAGGGCACGGGTGATCGAATCGACGACGTCCTCCTCGATGATGGCAGATAGGCCCAGGCGACCGCCATCGGCTTGACGCCGCGCCGGTTGCACGATCGTCAGGGCGCCGTCCTCGGCGAGACTGAGCGATGCTTCATCCTGCGCAATCCGCAACACCCCATTCTCAACTTTCGCGGCAACCTGCTTTCCCCGAGCCAGGATCGCATGTGTCCCATAGAGAGCTTTTTGTTCCAGGTCACTCGCCAGAGCAGGGTCTTCGATCTCGGTCGGGCGCAGCACTTGCTGTGATGGTCCGCCTACCACGATTACTTGAAGATCGCCGTCGCCGTAATAGTTGTTACGTTCAGTTACCACGAGGGAGCGGGCGCGCTTCACCAAGGAAGCACTATCGATCGGGGCGGTTGGTGCGGGTGGAGTCGCTGGTTTACGTGTGCGGGTAGAGACTGGGTTGGTGCTTGCAACCGGGGTGGGTGCGGACGGCGTAGGCTTCGATCTGCTCTTTGCCGGTGCCTGGGCCTGTTCTTGTCCTGCTGGGGCGGATTGAAACTGCTTGATGGCCGCTTTGATCTCGTTGACCACGATCGTCCAGGCTTTGTCCTGGGGGCGCCAATTGATTACCGGCTTGCCGTCGGTCGGCACCGCCTTCAGTTTGCCGAATGCGCCATGCCAGTCGCAGTCGCGGACGATAACCGGGACGACACGGGCGGTCCCAGCCTTATGACGCCGCATCGACCGTTTCACTTCAACATCCATACAGTATCTGGAACTCAGGAAGTCGGCACTGACGAGGAAGATGATGAGCTGCGAATCTCGCAACGCCTTCTCGATCGCGGGGTCCAACTCCTCCCCCGCCGTGATCTTGTGGTCAAACCAGGTTGAGATGACGTTCTCCCGCTGTTGTTGGGCGAGGTGCGAGACGAGCGCTCGGCGAAAGCGCTCATCTTTGTGCGAGTACGAGATGAACGCTTGCAATGGTTTGCGTTGTTTGCTGCCGCTCATCCGTCCTCCGCTTCATATGGGATGACTTGTGTATGGGATTCCTGAGGGTTTAATCATTCGCGGGCAACGGTAGTTGGGCTGGCTTTGCCGCAGCTTTCTTCTGCTGCCGCGCAGTACTTAATACCGTTAGCCCAACTTGAATCCGTTTCAGAAGAGCGCTCGCGGGCTCATCCCTCTCGTTTTGAGGCACAAGCCGCCCGGAGAACGCTTCGGTGAGAATACTCTGACGCAGACGTTCGGCGCGTTGTAAGCCCGCCGTTACAGTTTTTTCTAATGCGCTAAGGACCGAAAGCCGTCTCTCAACCTCTTCCACGATCTGTAGCTGTTCCAGTTCGGGTGGGAGCGCAAAGGCCAAAGCTTGCAGCTTCGTCCCGTTCACATTCGCTTGTCCAACTTGCTGCACCACTACAGAGGCAATCCACTCTCGGCCATGCGATGAGTTCAGAAAGAAGGCTAAATACTCGGGCGAGCAGCCCTCAACTAGCCGCACGTTGATTAAATACGACGCGTATGAGCAAGGGTAAGGCGTGCCGCGATAAACTGCTGACTTGCCAACCAGTTCAGGGCTGTTAGTCCGGTTGAATAGCAGATCACCAGGAGCAAGTAGCAGATCAGGAAACTCTGTATGATTTACAGGAAGATACTTGAGGTTCGTCAGGTCGAGAGCGCCGAGCTGTATATTCCCCATACGCAAAACCGCTATACCAGTTGCATCCTCGGATGTTTTGGCAGACGAGCCATAGCGAACAATTTGACTAACCTGCTCGACGGTCGCAATACACCATGTTCGTGGCGAAAGAGCTGCCGTTGCTATAATTGTTGTTACCGGTTCTTGATACCGCCCTTTCGCCGGGTCTTTATCCTTCGCCCGCTGCTCCCCCTCCCACCGCGCCCGCCGTTCCGCCAGGATACGCGCCAGCAGTTCGCTCGCCGGTTCGGTGTCCGGGTGTGCCTCGCGCCACGCCTTCGTCAGCTCGCCCTCGACCGCCGCCTTCAGCACGGCGGCGCGGTACTGCTTCAGGCGGGCACGGGCGCTCTTCAGCGCGGCCACGCCCGCATCGAGCCGCGTGAACTGCTCCTCGATGGCGGCGACGATGCGGCGCTGCTCGGGGGGAGAGGGCAACGGAAACGGAGCCTCGGCCATGAATGAGGTCGGCACACGGAGTTGCCCCGCTGTGCCGGTCATGTGCATTCGGGCAGTCTGACGAAACTGCTCTTGCGAGACGTAGTAGTAGAGGAACTGGGCATCTACTCCGTCATGCGGGCGCAGGACATGGAACTCGGTGGAGCCGAGGCCGATGCCCCCGACGAGGCCCCTGGCAACGGCTGTCTTGCCGTTCTCCATACAGGGGGTAATCTTGGCGAAAACCACGTCGCCTTCGAGGAAAGAGGTATAGCCCCGTCGTACCGCAGCGAGTGGGCGCTGCTCAGATGGATCGAGGCAACCGGAACCTGCCTCCACGGCGGCCATCGGAACGAACGAGACGACGGTATCATCCGGCAGTGCTTGAAGATTGGGCCGGGGGTTGATAGTTGCAGCCGTCCCCAGCGTGGTCCAGACCCAACCATTCGGTAACTCTCGCTCCTCGCTCACGCCGCCAGCCTCTCATTCAACTCTTGCAAGATCGTCGGTAACTCCGCCCCGAAGAGCTGATGCGCCCGGCCCAGCCCGCCGTGCCCGACGAACGGATCGTAGTCGAAGTCGTCCTTCTCCATCGAGAGCGAGGTCGCGATCTGGTCGCGAATCAGCCCCAGCCACGCCGCTTGCTCGGCGGTGAACGGCGCGCCGCGCCGCCGCTCCTGCTCGTCGAGCCATGCCGCGAAGCGCCCAGACACGATCTCGGGCCAGGGCGTCAGCGTCGCGTCCTCGCCCCGCTCCCGCTCGAGCGCGAAGCGCACCAGCGCCACCAGATCGGTCGCCAGCCGCCGCGCGCCCGCCCCGCGCACCCGCGAGCCCTCCAGCGTCGCGTAGGCCCGCCAGAGGCGATCGGTCGTCAGCCCGAGCGGCGGGGCCGCGATCGTCTGCGCCAGCGCCTTCAGGTCGCGCCACTTCAGCCGCCCGTGCCCCGGCGCGTAGAGCACCTGGAGCGCGGCGATCTCGTCGCGGTTGTCGCGGATGAACTGCCGGAACGTGCCGACCGCCTCCCGCGCCCGCGCGTCCGCGTCCCGGTCGTGGCCGACGCTCAGCAGGTGGTCTTGCAGATTGATCGCGATCGTCTGCTCGTCGCGCCGCTGCGCCGCCTCGATCGCGTCGCGCACCGTGGGATTGCTGAACGGCATGGCCGCCACCCCGGCGAGCTTGTCGTGGGCCGCATCCAGCGCCGCGTCATCGGGATCGGTCAGCCCCGTGTCGGCCCGCGCGACCGCCAGCCGCCGGTCGGGGTCCAGCGCCGCGAGCAGGTCGTTGGCGAGCGCCCGCAGGTCCCGGCCCCCGGTCGCCTCGATGATCCCGAGCGCGTCTACGGGCTTCACCCGGCCCGCCAGCCGCCCCAGCCGCCCCGCCAGCGTGGACAGGGTGTCGGGCCGATGATCGCCGAGCGCCACGTTCATGAGCAGGTTGCCGAACGGCACCGACTTCTGCCGCTCCAGCGGCGGCTCGTCGGTCTTGATCCGCTCCGTCACGCCCACCGCGTCGAAGAGGACGAAGCCGGTCTTGCTCGTCGCGGAGGGCGACACGGACTGGAGGTCGCTGTCCGAGATCACCCGCGTCCCGCGCCCCTTCATCTGCTCGAAGAAGCCCTTGCTCTTGACCGAGCGGAGGAAGACCAGCGCCTCCAGGGGGCGGATGTCGGTCCCGGTGGCGATCATGTCCACCGTCACCGCCACGCGCGGGTAGTAGCTGGTGCGGAACTCCTTGATCAGCTCCTCGGGTTTCTTGCCGGTCGTCTTGTAGGTGATCTTCTGGGCGAACTCGTTCCCCGCATCGAAGACCTCGCGCACCATCTGCACCACGTCGTCCGCGTGCGCGTCGTCGAGCGCGAAGATCAGCGTCTTCGGCACCTCGGCCCGGTCGGGGAAGCAGACGCGCAGGCCGTCCTTCACGGCGCGCAGCACCGTGCGGAGCTGGTCGGGGACGACGACCGCGCGATTGAGATCCTTGGCCCCGAACGCCAGCTCCTCGTCCAGCTCCTCCCAGCGGCGGGCGCGGGTCTGCCGGTCGCGCCGGTCCACCCACTCGCCCGCTTCCAGCAGGCCGCCCCCCTCCCCGATTGCCGTCTTGATCCGATAGGTCGAGTAATCGACGTTGACCGCCTCGGCCACGGCGCGCTGGTGGCCATACTCCATCACGAGGTTCTGATTGAAGAAGCCGAATGTCTGCTTGTTCGGCGTGGCGGTCAATCCGATCAACGAGGCGTCGAAGTATTCGAGGACGCCACGCCAGAGGTTGTAGATCGAGCGGTGGCACTCGTCCACGATCAGGGCGTCGAAGAACTCGATCGGCACGACCGGGTTATAGCGCACCTCGCGCACGTAATCGCCGCCCCCGTCGAGCTCGAAGAGCGAGGTCTCGTCGAGGGCCGGGTCGAGCTCGGGCTGCCCGGCCAGGATCGAGAAGAGGCGCTGGATCGTGGTGATGCAAACGGCGGCGGTCCTGTTCAGCACGTTCGACTGGAGGTGCTGCACGTTGTAGAGCTCGGTGAACTTTCGCCCGTCGTCGGGCGTGACGAACGTCTGGAATTCGGCGAGCGCCTGCCGCCCCAGGTTGGCGCGATCGACCAGGAAGAGGACCCGCTTCGCCCCGCCGTGCTTCAGCAGGCGGTAGACCGCGCCGATCGCGGTGTAGGTTTTGCCGCTGCCGGTCGCCATCTGGATCAGGGCGCGCGGGCGGTCGGCGGCGAGCGAGCGTTCCAGGTTGGTGATCGCCTCGAACTGGCAGTCGCGCAGCCCCACCCCGGCCAGCGGCGGCAGGTGGTGCACCAGATTGCGGAAGGTGCCGTTCTCGCCGCCCGTCGGGGCCTCGTCGAGCCACTCGGCCAGCTGCTCGGGGCGGTGGAAGGCGAAGACGGCGCGGCTGCGCTCCAGGAAGTCGAGCCCGCTGGTGAAGCGCGTCTCCACGCCGGTGCTCTCGTAGCCGAACGGCAACGGCAGGCGCGGGGTCTTCAGGTTCGTTGGCACGCCCTCGCGATACTTCTCCACCTGGAGCTCGACGCCGGTCAGCGCCGTCCCGACCTTCTTCGCCTCGACGACCCCGACCGCCTTGCCGTCCACGAAGAGGAGATAATCGGTCGGCCCGGCCAGGAGCGGGAACTCGCGCACCGCGACGCCGCGCCCCGCGTGGAGATTCAGTTGCTTGTAGTCCTGCACGACCCAGCCCGACGCCGCGAGCTGGGCGTCGATTGTCAGGCGCGCTTGCTGCTCCGGCGTCACCGAACACCCCTCCCCGCATGGCGGTCAATCCCGGTCGGCGGTATGCGCGCCCTCGCTGACGACGTGGGCGACGATGAATAGGCCGCCGCTGGTCCGGTCCGCCCGGGTCGACCAGTGATCCTGACGGGGCACAAACCGCCGCGGCACGATTCTCGGTCCTGCTCCCTGCCGCGCGGGCGATCTCGCCAGCCGCCCGCCACCTGCGCTCTGCGGACCGGCTCCGCGCCGCTCCACCGGACCGCGCCGCGCACCCCGCCCCGCCGCCCCGGGCTGGTGCGCGTCGCGCCTGGTCCCCGCCATGGTGGTCCCTGCGGTCCGCCCGCACGGCGGGGCCGGCGGTGCCACGCGCGTCATGCCCGTCGCTGAACTGGCATCGTGAGCAGGGACAGGCCCCGCGCCCCAGCGCTCCGGGTGTCGCTCCGGCGGTGCGGCTGCGCCGCGCGTTGTCGCGTCCTCCCTCTCCCTCCACGCTAGCGGCCACCCCACCCGGTCAAGGGCGCTGCGCGCCGCCTGCGGCGGTTCCCACCCTTGACCGGGCGAGGCCCCGGCCACTGTGCCCCCGGCAGAGGGCGAAGCGACGGTGGCTCCAGACGGTAGAGGACGGCCGACGGGGTAGCCTGTTTGCCCGCGCGAGGGTCGGCGGTGCGCCCTGCGGGCCGCGATTCTGAGAGGGCTCGCTCGGGTTCACCACCGGTAGGGGTGCTGGGATGCGGCCCGGCCGCGCCCGGTTACGACGCGGCGGCGAAGACGCGCGGCGGCGGGATCGGGTCGCCGAAGCGCCGCGCCGTGGCGAGCCAAGTGGCGATCGCGTCCTCGCCCTGCCGCACGGCCGCCTCGTGCGTCACTCCGTGGGTCATGCAGCCGGGCAGCTCGGGGACGGTGACGACGTACAGGCCGTCCTCATCGCTCCACTCGATCGTCAGGGAGTAGCGCCGGATCTCGGCCAATTCGTCGGCTACCCGTTGGTCGCTCATCGTTGGTGCCCCTGTGCCTCGCGTAATTGGGTCAGGATGCGCCGCACCTGCCGCTCCTGGTAGGGCTGCGCGTCGTCGCCGTCGCCGCCGGAGAGGGTCAGCTTCTCCGACAGGAGGGGGTGCCGCCAACCGGTGTGGCTGCCCCGCCCCGGTGCCTCGGCGAAGCCCGCCCGCCGCAGATCGGCCTGCAATTCCCGGAGCTTGCGGGGCACTGGTACACTTCCACCGCTCATCGGCGACGCAACCGCCGCGAGCGCCGGGCCGCGTAGGTCACTCTACGCGGCCGCTTTTCCCTCCGCTGGCTCCAACCCCATCTCTTGGCGCAACCGCTCGACCTCGGCGATGGTGAAGCGCCGGTAGCCGCTCGGCAGTTTCACATGCGCTACCAGCCCCTTATCGGCCCAGGACCGCAACGTGTTCTGATGCACCCCGAGCCGCGCGGCTGCCTGGCTGATGGTCAGGAGCCGTTCCTGCTGTGGCATCGCTACACCTCCTCCTTGCCTGCTCACCATAAGACAACAATGGAGACTTTGTCAAGAACTATTGACAAACTATGTAGACTTTGGTAAACTATAGGCAGGTAGAAGGAGGCCCTGGGGAGTGCCGGCAAGCTCTGACCCCAGGGCCGCAAGTGGGCCGAGGCCCGAAAGGAAGTCTAGCATGGTCAAGACGTTCAGCAAGCCCCAGGCGGCGCGGGAGATCGAGGCCCGCGCCCGCGCCCGCACCTGCGGCGTCCGGGTCGCGGTCGTCGTCGAGGCCCGGCGCTACGTCGCAGTCAGCCAGTCCGAGCCGGGCCTCATCCGCACCATCGCGCGCACCCCCGTCGGCTGGGCCTGCTCCTGCCCCGGCTACGAGCACACCGGCGTTTGCAAACATCTCGGCGCGGTCGCGCGCCGCGCCGAGCGCGAGGGCTGGCCCTTCGGCAGCATCGCCCCCCTGGACAAGGTGGAGCGCTACATGCCCCTCGACCCGGACCCGGAGCCGGAGCCGACGCCCCCCGCCGGGGGCGCGGCCCGGCCCCGGTCGCTCGACAAGTACCGGGCGCGCGGCGCGGCGGCCCTGGCCGATCTCTACGGCGACGCGGCCTAGCGTCATCGTGGCCGGGGCCGCGCCGCACCCCCGGCCCTACGCACAAACACCATGCAATCACCCGTCATTTGCCATATAGGAGGGGACCATGATCGAGCGCTTGCTGCGCGAACTGCTCACCGAGTTGCTCGCCGCCGGGGTGCCCGCGCCCTTGGGCCAGCCGCTGACCCTGGCCGCCGTCTGAGCCGACCTCGCCCGCCTGGCCGGGGAGGAGCCGCCCGCCGACGTACTGGCCCTCCTCGACAGCCCCGCGCCCCGTACCCCCGTCGACCGGGATGATTGAGCGCCCCCACCCTCACCCGACACGCATAACAGGAAGGAGCACCCCCATGAGCGACCGGCAGCCCGAGCCCACCGCCGCCCACGAGCGCGCCCAGGAGCGCCTGGCCACAGCGCTGGCCCTCCTCGACGCGGGGATCGGGGCGATCGTCGATAGCGCGAGCTTCCGCGCCTATCTCGCCACGCTGGCCCGCTTCCCGACCTACTCCGCCCGCAATGTGGCCCTGATCCACGCGCAGCGCCCGGACGCGACCCGCGTCGCCGGGTACCGCGCCTGGCAGGCGCTCGGGCGGCAGGTCCGCACAGGGGAGCGGGGCATCCGCATCCTCGCCCCCTACCGGCGTGTCCTCGCCGAGGGCGACGAGCATGACGATGCCGACGATCGGGGCGCGCTCGTGACCGGCTTCGGGGTGGCGACCGTCTTCGATCTCGCCCAGACCGAGGGGACGCCCCTCGCCGAGGCCCCGGCCCCACATCTGTTAGCGGGCGCGAGCGACGCCGGTACGTGGCTGTGGGACCGGCTGGCGACCTTCCTCGCCGCCGAAGGGATCGCGCTGGCCCGCGAGGAGACCGGGCGAGCGAACGGCTACTACGCCCCCGCCGAGCGGCGCGTCGCGGTCCATGCGTGCCTCACCGGTGATCAGGCGACCAAGACCCTGGCCCACGAGTGCGCGCACCACGTCGCCGGGGCGCGGGCCGGTGTGAACAGCGCGGACGCCGAGACGATCGCCGAGGGCGCGGCCTTCGTTGTCCTGGCCCATTACGGGATCGACGCCAGCGGCTACACCTTCCCGTACGTCGCCCGCTGGGCCGCCGATCGGGCGACTCTGACGCGGAATCTCGAGGCGATCCGGGCCACCGCGTACACGCTGATCCACGTCGCCACCGGCGGCACGGGCGCGGCGCTGGACGCCGCCGCCTGATCAGGGGGAGCTGGGTGCGGTGGTGGGCGGGTATGCGCTCGCCGCCGCGCCCGCAGGGGAAAGGGAACAGACATGATGCGGCAACTTCGCAGGGTGACGAAGATGTGGTACCGCGCCGACCATGCGACGGTGAACGTGGGGTGCGCGCTGATCGCCGGGTACCCCGCCGGGCTCCTGAAGGCGCGCGGGGTGTCGGCCGGCGCGATCGCCCGTGGCACGGCCAGCGGCGGGGATCTCGTCGTCGCCTGGGCCAACGCGTGGGGCTACCTCCTCGAACCGGGCGAGGACCTCCGCGCGGACCGGGCGCGGGCGGTGCTGCTGACGCGGGGCGGCACCTACCGCTGCACCCTCGAATTCGCGCCGGACACCCCGGAGGGCTGGTTCGTGCCGCCGATGTATCAGACCGACGGCGCGCGCCGGGCGGCCTGAGCGGGACTGGGAGGGCGGGACAATCGCGCCCGTCCGCCCCATGCGCCAGCGGGCCGGCGCGCGCCTATCAGCAGGGGATCGCCATGCGGAAGATCCACGACTACACCCACCACTACCAGGGCAGCTGGCGCGACGGCGGATGTTGCCGCATCGAAATCTATGAGCCCGAGGCGGGCGAGGCCGATCGCCGCCCGGTGATCGTCGCCGCCGAGCGCGACGACAACGCGGGGCCTCTGTGACCAACATGGCCGAGTACCTGGCCGCCGCGATCGTCGCTCGCCACTTCCCGCACCTCCTGGACGCGCCCGACGCGGGGGGCCGCCGGTCGTCTGGCTCGAGCACTACCCGCCGGGGCGCGGGGCGCCGGGGGAATACGACCGCGTGACCTTCACGCCCTGGCGCATCCGCGCGGCCTGGCTGGGCGGCACCCTCCGGTGGGCGCTCGGCACGCCCGCCTGGGCGCGGCTCGACCGCGTGGGGGTGGCGGCGCTGCTCGGGCCGATGGCGGACGCCGGGGAGTGGTGAGGTGGCCGGACGATAGCGCAGGGATTGTCGGATGCCGGGTGCCAAGCCCGCCTCTCCCGCCCGGTCCGCCGCTCGGTGCCCCCGCCGAGCGGGGGCGCTAGCATGACGCTGCGGGGCGGGATGGCGCACATGAGGCAGGGGGCCGGCGGGCGCGCACCAGCTGGCGGCCCGCGCGGCACCCTTGGTGGTGGAAGCTCGCCCCCGGTGGGGTACCACGACAGCGCTCGCGCTCACCTACGATCGGGGACGGGGTGTCGCTCGCTGTCTCGACACGGCCCCCATAGTCATGCGACATACATACAAAGCACTAGCGTCAGTCGCCACCTCGCCGACATTCAGCGATCTCGTGCCCGGTGCCCTGGTAGCAACCGAGGCCGGCGCGCCAGAGTCGGGCGGTCACGGCACCGCCGCGGGCGCTGCGCTACCCCAGCGCCGGGATCACCCCGGCGCGTCTCGGTCCGTCGCAGGGAACAGGGCCTCCCGGAGCGCCGCGGTTAGCCCCGCGAGTTCCGGCGGTGCTAAGCGCCGCGCCGGGGATGGCACTGCGTAATGGCCTGGGTAGTCGGGGTCCGCAAAGACCTGCACGCCGAAGCTGCGCGGCGAGGCGTAGCGCGGGATGATGTGCAGGTGGACATGCCGGTCCTGGTTCTGGAGGAACGCATAGTTGACGTGATCCGGGCGGAAGGTGGCCGCCAGCGCGCGTGTGGCGCGGGCCAGCTCCCGCTGCAACTCGGCCCACTCGGCGGCGGTCACGTCGGGCACCGCCTCCTGGTGGCGCCGCAGCACCAGGAAGCATTTACCCAGCAGGTTCTGGTTGTGGTTGAGGATCAGTCGCCAGTGGGCGCTCTCCGCGAGGAGCGGGCCGAGATCCGGCGAGCATAAGCTACAGGCAGGCGTCAGGCGGTCCATTGGCGTTCGGTCCTCCCATGTTCTTCGCGGGGGCGGCCCGTTATCGCCCCTCCTCGCGCGCGGGTCGCCGGCAGCGGGCACCGAGGATCGCTGGGACCTCCGCGTAGCGCGGGACCCGCTCGGCCATCAGGCCTGTCGCCGGCGGCTCCGCCAGGCGCTCCAGCGCCAGGCCGGCGTCCACGGCGGTGTTGAGGTAGGTGCTCAGCGTGCGGTGGTGCGCGTCCACCTTGCCGCGCACCCCCTCCGGGCTGGCCGAGCGCCAGGGGCCTTCCACGAAGTAGCCCCGCACCTCGCGGACGCCGCTGCCCTCGCGCACAAGGTGGGTCCGGCGGAGGGCCATCTCCGCGCAGGGGTGGGTGATCGTGAAGGCGAACCAGCCCCCAGGGCGCAGGACCCGCCGCACCACCCGGCAGGTCGCCGCCAAATCGGGGATGTCCATGAGGGCCATGTTGCAGGCCACCCCGTCGAAGGCCGCGTCCCCCACCGCCGCGAGCGTCTGGGCGTCGTCGTGCAGGTAGGCGATGCCGAGCGGTTCGACCTCCTCGTAGCGGCGGGCGAAGTCGAGGAGCTTGGTCGAGAGATCGACGCCGACGACCGCGGCGCCGCGCCGGGCGAGCTGCCGGGCCACGACGCCCTGCCCGCAGGCGAGGTCGCAGACCCGCTGCCCGGCGACCTCGCCGGCGAGCGCGTGGAGCGTCGGGAAGACGAACTCGTGGATGAGCGCGCCATTGCGGACGCTCTCGTCGTACCAGTCGGCGATGGCGTCGTACGCCGCTGCTGTCATGGCCGCTCCTCCTCGTGTCGCGACGCCGCCTCGCCCGGCGCGCCGGGGCAACGCCGCCCCCGCGCTGTCGGCCACCTGTCCGTTATCCCGTACCTCCCCAATGGTGCAACACGGCCCCTCTTCGGTTTGCAACCAGTGTCGCTAGAGCGTAGACCGGTGCCGTGGTCGGGAGTATAGTGGAACCGAGGAGGGTGCCGGGGGTCGCTCCCCCGGCGGGAGGGGTGGCCGGAGAACCTTCAGGCGACATCGGGGCGTGACCCCTGGGCGATATTTGGGGGGTGCGGTCGGGAACCTGCATAAGAATGTGAAGGGCCGGTGCAGACTTCTCGTATGTATCTGGGCGCGACGCACCCACGGCGGCCCCGCCCTCCTCACCACTCACTTCACCGGGCCGGCGCGTGTGCGGCGGAGGGCGACGATGGCGAGCGCGATTGCCCAGGCTGACCCGCCGCCGGCCATCCCCACCCTGGCTCACGAATCTCTCTACGTCGGCGTCGGTGCCGGGCGAGCAGCGCCATGTGGCCGGCTTCGTCTCGACCACGCTGCTCGCCCGGCACCGACGCGCCTCATTACTTGGCGGTCAGCTTGCCCTGCTGGGCGAACTGCGCCAACTGCTGCAAGAGCTGCCGCACCGCCTGCTCGTCCTGCTGCCGCAACTGCTGCCAGATCGGGTCATTGGCCTGGCCATCCTGCTGGTACTTGTCGTAAGCGGCCAAGCCCTCCAGCTTGGTCGCGGTGGTCTTGATCAGGTTGTAGACCTCGTTGTCGACGATCGTCGTCTCTTTCCCCGAACTCATCCGTCGCCTCCCTGCCTCCTGGTGAACCGCGTGGCGCACGACCGGCCACACCGGCAAGCGGGCAAGTTCCATGCCCACGTCGGCGGCCAGGTGGGGTCAGGGGGCGTCAGGACGGTCGCACGCCGTGGGAAGCCATGCCTGGCGGACGACATGGGCCTGGGCAAGACCCTCCAGGTGATCGCCCGCCTGCTCACGGAGCGAGAGGAGGCCGCCGACAGGCCCCCGACCCTGATCATCGCCCCGACCTCGGTGCTGAGCAACTGGCGCAAGGAGATCGAGCGCTTCGCGCCGCAACTCGGGGTCCGACGAGCAACGGACCTGAAAGTGGGGTTAGGCCGTTCAGTTTGCTGAACAGTATTGGGTCCCCGCCGCTCGTCGCACCTTACTGGGGCGGCAGGCCCACCTCGGCGCGGAGCCGGGCGCGCGCCTCGCGCGGGCTCAGTTGGGGTGGCGACGGCGGTGGCTCCGCCAGCCGCTGGCGATGCCGTACCCGCAGATCGTCCGCGCCAGGTGCCACACCCGCCGCCCCCACCTCGTGGGCGTGGGTCAACGCGTCAAGGTCCGCAGCGATCCGCGCCAGGACGCGGAGGATCCGCAGCCGGTCGAACGCGACGTACTCGGTTTCGTCGTCGCTGTCCGGACGGAGGTTCACCACGACGGGTTCACCACGCGCATCTTGCTCCAGCCAGTCGCGGCAGCGCCGCAGTGCCGCGACTTCCGCAGCGACTTGCCCACGCCACGCGGCGTCCGTGCCGGGTGCCGCGCCCTCGTCCGCCGCCCCGCCTACCCCGCCCCGCTCCCGCAGCCGACTCAGCCACACGGGGATGGCCGCGGCGGTGGACGCGGCGAGGAGTTGGTGGACCCGCGTCGCGCTGAGACCGGTCGCCGCGGCGATCCGGCGGATCGTGAGGCCCTGCTGGTGCGCGGCCACGATTGCCCAGGTGCGCTCCTCTTGGGCAGCGGCGAGGCGGAACGCCGCCAGACGGAGCCGCTCGGTGAGCCGCTGCTCCTCGTATACGCGTTGGCGCAGTGCTGCCTGCTCATCCATGGGCCATATCATAGCGGCTTGCGCCTCGCTTGTACAGGAAACTGAACGGCTTAACGCGGTTCTCCGGTCGGATGCTTGCGCTACCCCATGATCATATAGCGGCGCTCACCTTCGGTTTTTGGACCGGCATCATGAATGGCCCCTACGAGCTGAAGCTTTGGGACGCCAGGCCGGGCGGGGTGAATCTGAGCCATGCCGCGTTTCCGCACGCAGGTCGTTCAAATCGCCAGCGGTCGGTGATCTTCCCGCTGGTCAACAGCCTGCGCCTGTTGCGCAATCGTGTGTCGCATAATGAGCCGATCCTGTGGTGGCAGCCATCACTCCAGGCCGAATACAAGTCGGCGTGCCAGGTGCTAAGTTGGATCAGCCCGGCGCTTTCCGCTTTGGTTCAATGTGTCGATGGCTTTGACGCGGCCTATGCAACCGGACACACGCACTATATGACGATGGTGGCGCTCACAACCTGAGTCAGGAGGCGCTTTGCCGTTTAAGGATGATCTGGTGGAGTTGTTTTTCCAATTCCACCAGATCTACATCTGCCTGCACGTCCTCCGGGATGACCCCTTGCTTCTTCGCTAAGAAAAGCACATGACGCCGCCACTTTCGCGCGGCGCTGAGGATTTCTGGGACCATCTCCTCGGTGAAATCATCCCCAGCAATAAAATTGATCTCTCGCTCTTCCATCGCTCGCTACCTCCATACATCCCACTCAATCAGCCTATGGGAAGAGGTTGTCGTGCCTATCACCCAACGGTGCCAAGTGTCACCGTGACGAACGGCGGCATCATACGCGATGATACCTTGGGCCGGCTACGACGACGGGCTGGCATGCCGCTGGAAGCGCCTCATTTGAGAGGAGATCCGCGCATTCAGATTTGTGGGCGATAGAGTGGACTGGACGTTGAGCAGATACGAGACGGGCGAGTTTTTCAGCAAATCCTTCCTGGCCTGTTGTTTCTTGTGCCGCACCGTGCTGAGCGCGAGCGCTATCGATCCGGTGCCGATGGCAAGCGTGCCCGCGCCGACTGCGCTTGGCGGAAGCTTCGCCAGGTGTTCGGCGCCGAAGAGCGCGGCGCCGCTTGTCAGTGCAGCGGGCACTGATACCTGCATCGTCATGAGGCTGGTGAGCGCGTCGAAGCCGGCCCCCCGCAAGCCCTCCTTAAGTTCATCGAGTTGCGGCTTTAATGTTGTCTCGTATGCGGTTTCCAGATGCAGTCGCACCGCGGCGGCGTCGCCAAGGCTCTGGAGTCCGGTCATGCTGCTCGCCAGCTCGTGCAGGTGCTGCTGGAATGCCGCCCGCCCTCCGGCATATTGCTCGCGTATCAGCAGTAATTTTTCGACCGGGATTTTGCCGATGTCCTGCGGGACGACGCACTGCAAGGCAATCGTCGCCAGGACCTCCTCGACCTCGCTCGCTGTCGGCTCGGCCTCGATCAGGTCGTTGTCGTCGAGCAACGCGTGGGCGAGTCTCTCCATCGTCCAGCCCGTGGAGGCGATGAAATCGAATTCCCTGTCCGCCAGCGGCTGGAATCCGCGTCGGCGCGCCATCTCCTCGGCCAGCGCCGCCATGTAGATATACTCGAGCTTGGGGTGCATGCCGATCCATGTCCCCCATCGCCCGATCGGACTCTCCGCCCTTATGGCCAGGTTTTCTTCGATTAAGAGCCGGCTCAGCTCGGTATCCACTTTGATGTCGAGCAGGACGTAGCGCAGGCGCGGGTCCTCGGCATCAAACCACGTATGATTCGTTGCACCGGCTACTTGCGGCCAGTCGTACCGCTGATCAACGTCGTATTTCTTCCGGAGTTCGGGGCCGCGCGCCTGGATCAGCGCCATGAACGTCCTGCCGACGCGCGCCTTCTCGATGCCCATGCCGGGAGAAATGTTCCGGACATACTCGGCATCGACGAGCTCCCTGACTGTGCGCGAGTCGCCCCCAGAGTAGCCCTCCGGGCTGATGCGGGCCATGCGATCCCAGTAGAGCATGCTCAGCTTGAGCCACGCCTCGTCCCGGAAGTGCATGTACGGGAAATACAGGCCGATCTGCGCAGCCATGCCAGCTAGACCTCCTTCGTGCGGCCAGGTGACGAGTATTTGCCCGTAGAATACGCCACATGGCGCGGAGATGCGATAGCGCGCTGCCGCTTAGGCAGGGTCTATTCAAGTTGAGGGATGAGGCCGAGAGCCTGGAAGGCGGCGAGTGGTTGGGCGGCGAAGCGGCGGCAAGTGGCGGCGACCGTGGTGGAGCCGCGGGCGTGGATGAGGCCGATGGCGGCGTTGCGGAACGCGGTCATGAGCTGGGGGGCGTGGTTGGCGCGCACGGTGGCGCGATCCTCGTCGAAGGTCATGTCGCGGACATAGTGCAGGCGATTCTCAATGATCTAATTGCTACTACTACAGTGGTAGTTATACGTCCGTACTAACCTCTTGAGCCGTGGTGGTTCGTGACGAGGCAGCGTTCGTACTGGTCTTACTGTCACGCCGTTCATTAACTACCACTGTAGTACTACGGCATGTCGTCAGTTGCGCAAGATACATGGAGCTACAACCTAATCGCCGATGCTTAAGGCGCGATTAAGCTCTTGATTGCGAGAGCTTCACCCAAGTGCTGACAGTTGTGCGGCGCGAGTGCTGAGATGAGGAGTTCAGCTCTGGTCCGGCCACGCCAGAATGTTGCCACGCGCCGCGCGCCATCCTTGGGGTTGGCAAACGCTCCGGCGGCGAGGAGCCGATCGGGCTCCACCGTGCCACGCCAATCGTCCGCACGCAGCCCCGTGAGCACCGCGCGCGTGCGCCGCCCAACCGCGACCAAGTAGTCGTGGAGGGCGGGGAGCGCTACGTGGGCGCTAATAATGTCCACCTGCGCGCTCGTCATCCCGGTGCCCATGTCGCGCTCGGTCAGATTGAGGCGCGTCGGCCAGCCACCTATGTCGAGGATCTGCGGCCCACCGGTGAGGAGGACATTGATGAGCACATCCTCGCTGCGGGCGAGATGCCAAAGTAACCAGGCGATCGAGTTGAGGCACGATGCCGGGCGCGCGCGCAACTGCGCCTCGTCTAGGCCTACGAGAACCCGATCGGCCAGCAGCGGCCCCGCCGCGCCGGACATGGCGGCCACATGCCCGGTAGCATGTTGCGCTAGAAGGATCTCATTCAGGAGCACGACCCCCCACCTTTTCCGACTTTGCCTTACGACACCATTAGGTGTTGAGCATAGCACACACCGCCGAGACGCCATATCCTTTCGTACCAGTGGTCGTATTCTGCGGCAGCGTGGGGAGGCACCGATGATGCGGCGATATGGGCTGCGCGACGATCTAATGGGAACGGATCGCCCCCTGTTACCGAGCCGCGTGGGGCACGTGGATGGGACGGCGCGCGACAATCGGCTGTTCGTGGAAGCAGTGCTGTACCGATAGTGCGCGGGGATCCCCTGGCGCGACTTACCAGAGCAATTCGGAGACTGAAGGGGCAAGTGGCAATCATCCCGCCCAAACGGCGTCACAGTGCGCCACGCGCCTATGACTGCGATCTCTATCAGGTGCGTCATCTCATCCTTGCGGCGGTTCAGCTATTTATGTCGCGTTGTGCAATAGCGAACCACCCCAGAGACCACTATGCCCGAACAAGCCATAGACTATCCCATCGCCCTCGCCGAGCTGGCGTACTCCCGCAGCCTGATACCCAATAAGGCGGCGCGAGAGAACGCCGCCTTCGACAACAAGGTGCAGGAGGTGCGCGAACGTCTCACCTCCTCGCCGTTACCGAGGTGCAAAAGGATCTGCTGGCCGCTAATATAGTGGTCTTCCAGCGGCTGTATGGCGCGCAGACGGCGGAAATATTGCGCCGTTACATACGAGCAGCCGATGCACTCCCGCGTGAGGATGCCCGCTACCAGTCTCACTTTCAACACCTTATTGCGCCAATAGTTATGGCTGTAGCCATAAATAAAATTCTGTAATAATGGCTATAGCCGGTCATTCTATTGCTTTACTTATGGCGGTAGCCGATAATTCTTGCATGGATGAGATGAATACTAATGCCTTACGGCGTGAACAAATCGACCGCAAGTTGTGCCAGACAAAGGGTCTCGCGAACTTTGTCGAGCCGCGGCGTGGCTGGATTACCGAGGTGCGGCGGATCATCGGTATGCGCGGCGACCAGTTGGCGGCGCGTATGCAGGTTTCGCGTTCGACGGTGAGCGACCTTGAACGCTCCGAAGAGCTCGGGACGATCTCGCTCAACACCCTACGCCGGGCGGCGACGGCGATGGAGTGCAAGCTCATCTATGCCTTCGTGCCGCACGAGAAGTCGTTCGAGGATCTCGTTCGCGCACGCGCCGAGGAATTCGCCAGAAATCTCGCCAACACCGTTGGCCATACGATGGCGCTCGAAGACCAAGCGACCAGCGAGCACGCGCGCGAGGAACTGATAAAGCATTATGTCGAAAGCATCGTGCGCCACATGCCCCGCGAGCTGTGGGACGAGCGGCATTAATGTTCGAGCTGCCGGCGGGTGCCACCCCGCTTTCGCCCGAAGATGAGGTCGGTCTCATCCCCAATCTCGCCACGAAGGCCGATCTCAACGAATTCGAGGCCGTGAATATCGCCGCCGGGGCGCTCTGGGCCGTCCGGAGTCGGCGCATCAGGAAAGACTTTCCCAATGTCACGGCGCTCATGCTGCTCCACAAGCGGATGTTCGATAAAACATGGCGCTGGACCGGGAAGTTTCGCCGGGTCGATACAAATATCGGCATCGACTGGCACAACATCGCGGCGGAACTCCACAATCTTTGCGAGAACGTCCGCGCCCAGCTGGAGTATGGCGCCTACCCCATCGACGAGATCGCTGCGCGCTTCCACCACGAGTTGGTCGCGATCCACCCCTTCCCCAATGGCAACGGCCGACACGCGCGGCTTGCCGCCGATCTCCTCCTCGCCCAGTATGGCCGCCCACCGTTCAGCTGGGGGCAAGCATCCCTTGTCGTGGCCGGCGACACGCGCAGTGCCTACATCCACGCGCTCAAGCAGGCCGACGCCGGGCTCATCGGGTCGCTGCTCGCGTTCGTGCGCAGCTGACGCACCGCTGCCGCTTGCTTAACCCGCCTCGCTGAACGTACACTTCTTTTCACCAGCCGACTACTAGACGTCCGATAGCCGTGTAACATACGTGGGCCATCGAGGAGGGAGCCGTGATCCTCACCGTCGGCAATATCAAGGGCGGGGTCGGGAAGACCACCCTCGCCGTCAACCTGGCGATCATCCGGGCCAACGAGGGGCGCGACGTGCTGCTGGTCGATGGCGACGAGCAGGGCACCGCGCAGACCTTCACCGAGCTCCGCGCCGAGTTGCTCGGGCAGCCGGGCTACACCGCCGTGGCACTCCAGGGCGCGGCGCTGCGCACGCAGGTGCGCCAGCTCGCCACCAAGTACGACGACATCGTGATCGACGTGGGCGGGCGCGACACCGGTAGCTTGCGCGCCGCGCTGACGATCTCCGACACCCTCCTCATCCCCGTGCAACCCCGCACCTTCGACATCTGGGCGGTGGACGCGATCGCCGCGCTGGTGGCCGAGGCGCGCGAGATCAACGACCGGCTCCAGGCGCTGCTGGTGATCAATGCCGCCGATTTCCAGGGCAAGGACAACGAGGACGCGGCCGAGGTGTTGCGGTCGGTCGAGGGCATGCACATGCTTCCCGTCACCATCGGTCGCCGCAAGGCCTTCCCCAACGCCGCCGCCCAGGGCCGGGCCGTGACCGAGCAGGCGCCGCGCGACCCGAAGGCCGTGCAGGAGCTGGAAGCGCTCGCCGAGGAGATTTACGGCCGCGTGCTGGCGGGCCGCTAGCAAGGAGACAGACGATGGCTATCGCACAGAAGCCCAAAATTAAGCAGTCCGCCATCCCCCAGGATAAGGCCGAAGCGTTCATCGCCGGGACCGGCGGCAAGCAGAAAGGTGACATATCGCCTGAGCAGGGGAAGATCGTGACCACGCTGCGTTTCGACCCGACGCTCTTGCAGCAGATCGACCAGGCCGCGAAGAAGCGCGGCGTCTCCCGAACGGCCTGGATCATGATGGCGGCCAGCCGGGCGGTCGAGGAAGGGCTGTGAGCCTCTCGCCGATCAGGAAACGGCTCGTCAACGCCTCGGTCGAAATCCAGGCGGACCCGCCGGAAGCGATCGCCTTTCAGCATAGTCTGTTATGTCAGGTCGGCCTGCCCCGCAAGGAGACGACCGAGCGGGAATTCACGCGCGTCAACGGCGCGATGTCCCTCAGCATCGAGGCGGGCAAGCTCTTCGACGGCAAGGCACTGGTCAACCAGCCACTGCCCTACGGCGCACGGCCCCGACTGATCCTGGTCCATATTAGCTCTGAGGCGGTCCGTACGCGCTCACCGGTGGTCGAGGTGGGTCATTCCGCCTACGCTTTCCTGCGGACGCTTGGATTCGACGTGAACGGCCAGAGCTACCGGCAGACCCGAAAGCAGGTGCTCGCGCTGGCCGCCTGCCACATGACGCTCGGCTTCATGGCCGACGGCTACCCCCAAACGATCAAGACCGACCCGATCAGGAAGTTCGAGGCGTGGCTCCAGCGCGAGGGCAACCAGACGGTGATGTGGCCGGGCGTGCTGGAGCTGTCGGGCGACTTCTTCGCCTCGCTCCAGGAACACGCGGTGCCGCTCGACCCGACCGCACTGAAGAGCCTGCGGCACAGCTCCCTCGCGCTCGACCTCTATACCTGGCTCGCCACCCGCCTCCACCGGGTGAACCGACTCGACGGCGTGAAGGTCTCCTGGCGGGCGTTGCAGGGGCAGTTCGGGCAGGAGATCGCCGACCTGAACAACTTCCGCCGCAAGATGCTGAAAGCGCTGGCGGAAGTGAAGGCGGTCTATCCCGACGCCCGCTTCGAGGCGGTGCACGGTGGGCTGCTGCTCAAGCCCTCGGCCCCGCCGATCACCAAGCAGGCGGTGCAGCTGGCCCTGCCCGAGCGCAGTGCATAACCCTGTGGATAGCCGAGTTATCCACGAACGATCGGTACTGGTTTATTCTCGGTGAATCGGTACTGTTTTAAGGTGAAACACCATAAAAAGGCACGGTGAATCGGTACTGCCTTACCGTTAAGGGATCGATCCCGTTAAACAATTAGCCGATAATAGCCACCGAAGACGCTGGGGATATGTGGATCAACGCGGCGGCGATGATAGTTGCTGGTGAAAAAAGAAGGACGGCCCGTCCGCAGCATCCCCAACCTCTGTAGCACTCGAAACTGGTTAATCGGCTGCCAGGCCGCGGGCCAAGAGGTGCCGCAGGATCGTCTCGGCGACCGCGCCCGGGGCTTGCCCATCGGTCGGGGCGGCGATGCCGAACCGCGGGTCGTTCGCCGCCGCCAGGCCGGACTCCTGGTGGGCCAGGCACCAGGCATGGCTGCCCTCGGCGTCGGGGCGGCCAAGAATGCGCGCCGTCAGGGTTCTGGGGGTGCAGGTCAAGCGGAAGCAGACGAGCTGCCGCTCGAAGCCGTGGATGCCCGCGCGATCTCCGCGAAGTAGTCATGCCGCCAGAGGCACATCGGCACGACCAGGTCGCATTCGAGCTGCCGCCCGTCGGTGGTCAGCCGCGCCTCGCTCCCCACGTACGTAGTCGCGGCGCAGCGCGCGCCATGTCGACCGTCAGTGACCGCCAGAGCAGCAGATCCTGGAAATCCCCGACGGTGGCCGCGGGCCCCAGCACGCGCTGCAGGAAGTAGCCGATCTCCTCGGAGTTGAGGAGCACGTTCCCCGGGAAGCGCCGGAGCAGCTGGTGCGCGGTGGTCGTCTTCCCCACCCCAAAACGGCCCGTTGATGAGCACGATCATGCGACAGCACTCCACACCTCGTCACATGATGTCGGACGCATATTTGCACCGCGGCCGGCAAGGGCCTACCATACTGCCCAACGGCGAGGGTGGGTCGGCCCTGCCGGGCGGTGGCTGATGAGCGTGTGCCACCGCCCCATTAGCAACGGTGGTGGACGGGATGAAGCGGCAGCAGGCACCCCTATTCCCGGACGACCTAACGGGATAACGGCAGGGGGCGGAGGGGATGCGGTCACCGGACACAACGCGCAGGGGCATCATCGGCCAGTTGGCCGAGGCGATCAGCGCGGTGCCGCGCTCCCACCCGATCCGCGTCGCCATCGATGGCCGCTCGGGCGCCGGGAAGAGTACGCTCGGCGACGAGCTGGCGGCGCTGCTCCGGCACCGCCGCCCGGTGATCCAGGCGTCGATCGACGACTTTTACGGCCTGTGGGTGCACCGCCACAGTCGTCGCTTCCTGTCCGCCGAGGCGTTCTACGCGGCTGCCTACGATTACGCCGCGCTCCACGCTCTCCTGCTTGGGCCACTCGGCCCGGGCGGGTCGCGCCGGTATCGGGCGCGCTGGCACGACGGCTGGCACGAGGGCGTCAGCGACGAGCCCGAGCGGGTGGCACCCGACGACGCGGTGCTGCTCATGGAAGGGGTCTTCCTCCTCCGCCCCGAGCTCAACGGCAACTGGGATGTGCGCGTGTTCGTGGACATCGACGCGGAACAGAGTCTCGAGCGCGGTGTCGAGCGCGATCTGACCCTCGCCGCTGCGGCGCCGCGCGCCGCCCTGCGTGCGCAGCGGGAGCAGGTCTACCGGGAACGCTACCTCCCAGCGGACGACCGATACCTGCGCGCGGTCGCCCCGATAGCCCTCGCGGACATCGTCGTGGACAACCGCGCCTTGCAATCCCCACGCCTCATCGTGCGACGCCGTCCGACCTGAGGCCGGGCAGCGGCCGGATGGTGCGGCGCAAGGGAACGCTCCGATCCTCGAAGCCATCAGCGCCTCCCGGCGTGGCAACACCCTGCGCCGAACGAAGCGATTCTTGCCGACCGCGGTGCAAATATCCCTACAGTGCCACTTCGCCATTCCCCACGTTAGGCTTCTCTCCTAACACATGAGTCGGGAGGGAATCGTGGAGATATGTGGGACGCCCACCGCTGAGTTCGTGGCGCTGGACCAGTGGACGGAGACCCTGGCGGAGGTGCAGCGGCGGATTGCACGCCGCTTCCGGCGGGTGGAGGTGCGCGAGCGGGTCGGCCGCTATCTGGCCGGTTTGCTGGGGCGGGTGGAACGCAAGAACGGCTGGCAGCTTGCGGAGGCGATGGGGGAGGCCGATCCGCACGGCGTGCAGCGGCTCCTCAACGGTGCCGTATGGGACGCCGATGCCGTGCGGGACGACCTGCGCGCCTACGTCGTGGAGCACCTCGGCGATGCGACCAGCGGCGTGCTCATTGTGGATGAGACCGGCTTCCTGAAGCAGGGGACGTGCTCCTGCGGCGTCGCGCCCCAGTACAGCGGCACGGCTGGCACGACGGCCAACGCGCAGGTCGGGGTGTTCCTCGCCTATGCCGCGGACCGTGGCACGGCGTTCATCGACCGCGCCCTCTACCTCCCGCGTGCCTGGACCAGCGACCCCGCGCGCCGCGCAGCGGCGGGCATCCCGCAGGGGGCGCGCTTCGTCACCAAGGTCGCGTTGGCGCGGCGTCTCCTCACCAGGGCGTTCGCCGCGGCAGTGCCCGCGCGCTGGGTGGTCGCGGACGCGTTCTACGGGCGGTCGCACGCCTTCCGGCGCTGGTTGGAGCAGCGGGGACGCGCCTACGTGCTGATGCTGCCCAAGACGACCGCCATCCAGTACCGTGGGCGCCGCGAGCGCGCGGAGCAACTCGGGGCGCGACTGTCCGAGGCCGCAGGGCGCATCCCCGCGACCGGCACGAACAGCCAGGCCGCCGGGGCACACCAGTGGGCGTGCCTCACGCTGACCGACCCCGCCCCGGACGGGATGCGCCGCTGGCTGCGCATCCACCGCCGCACGGGGGCCCCGGGCGACCTCGCCTACCACCTGGCCTACGGCCCGGAGGGGACCACGGTTGAGGAGCTGGTGCGCGTCTGCAGTGTCCGTTGGCAGATCGAAGAGGGTTTCGCGCAAGCGAAGGGGGAGATCGGCCTGGACCACTATGAGGCGCGCGGCTGGGTGGCCTGGCACCGCTGGGTGACCTTGTGCCTGCTCGCGCACGCCTACCTCGTCGTCCTCCGCCAGCGCGCCCGCGCGCCGGACCCCGACGTACGGGACGATGCTGCCGAGCCCGACCTGCTCCCGCTCACCGTGCCGGAGGTCCGCCGCCTCGTGCTCGCGCTCGCCGAACCGACCGAGCGACGCGCATTCCGGCTCGGGTGGTCACGGTGGCGCCGCGCCCACCAGGCACGCGCGGCGCGGTGCCACGACGCGCGCGCCGCGCCCGGGCAGCACTCGCCGGACTCTACCCGGGTCGCCCTGCTGCCGGCGAAGCCGAGTGCCGCGCTGACCGACGCCGAGTGGGCGGGCGTGCTGCCGCTGTTACCGCCGCGGCGGCCGACGACGGGGCGGCCGCGCCACAAGCACCGCACGGTGCTCAGCGGGATCGTGTGGGTGTTCCGGACCGACGCCTCCTGGCGGGCCATGCCCAAGGAGTGCGGCAAGTGGGAAACCGCCTACAAGCGCTATCGGCTTTGGCGTGACGAGGGCCGCTGGCAGCGCATCGCCGCCGCACTTGGTCTCGCCGAGCGCGAAGTGGCACTGTAAGGATATGTCCGACATCATATGGCGAGGTGTGAGCACTCCTCTCCGCTCGCACCGGTGGCCGCATTGTTCGCGCCGCCGCCCCCCCCACCGGCCCCGCCTTCCGGGCATGGTGTGGTGCCAGTATAGTCGAGGAGTTTAAGTATGGGAGTATGCTACCGGACCAGCTTATAAACGATAGCTAATAGATATACAATAGCAAGTAAAGTAGATGTGTCCTGAAACCGCCTAGAAGCACCACACGAGCCCCCTGCTCGCCGTGGTGATCCTGATCGTGTTGGCTTTGGTGGTTCTCTGCCGAGCGCGATCGATACGCCCCTGGCCGACCCCGCCCGCCTCGCTGGTCAAGGGCTCTCTTCGGCCCGCTTGGCTTACGATAAAATTCACCCCGATGTGGCGACGGCGTCTAATTCGAGGCGTAGCGACTGGCGCTCGATCACCACCAGGGCATCGAGACGCTGCGCGAGGGCGGCCGCGCCCGCCGACCCGTGGCGCGCATGGCGGAGGCGATGCAGGAACGCCGCCATGCGCCCAAGCAGCAGTGCGGTCGGCAGGGCCCGGCACTCCGCCGCCGTGAGAGGCGCGACGGCCGCGTACCCGGCGACAAATACCGCCGCATCGGTCGCGTCTCCCCCCATGCCGAGGCGCACGCAGCCATGCAGCGCGAGCGCCAGATCGACGACGCGCAGGTCGACGGCCGCGAACTCGAAGTCAAGCACCGCCCCGACCTGGCCGCCGATGAGGAGGACATTGCTGGGATCGAAGTCACGGTGGACGATCTGCCGCGGCAGTGCCGAGGGGAGCGCGGCCGCGCGCGCGCTCGCCCGCGCGAGCAGTTCCGCGAGTGTGCCCCGCCGGTCGGGGTCAAGCGGCGCAGCGGCGAGCGCCCGCGCGATGGCCGCAGGGCGCAGGAACGCGCGGACCGGCGGGAGCGCGGGGGCACCGGGCGGGGCAACCAGCGGGGCCAGTGCCCGGTGCAGCGCCCCGAGGGCCGCCCCCAGGGCGCGCACCTGCGCCGGGTCGCCGACGTCCGGCGGGCTGCCGGGGAGGAGGGGGGCGAGGGCCAGGAGCCGCCGGCCTGCCCCCGCTGCCAGCGTGGCGTAGGTCGGGCCGGCGCGCGTTACGAGTGGCGCGGGCACGGCGAAGGGGGGGCACGCTGCGGCCAGCGCCGCCAAGATGGCGTGCTCGTGCCGTACATGGGCGGGGCGCGCGTGCGAGGGGTAGGCGCGCAGGATGTACGCTCCCGTGGCGGTGTCCACCTGCCAGGTATGGTTGTTGCTGCCCTCGGCACGGGGCTGGAATGCCCGCACCGGGGCGATCGGCCAGAGCTGGGGGAGCAGCGCGACGAGGTCGTGGTCCACTATTACCTTCCTCATAGTCGCCCGCGTGTGCCCGCAGTGCATGCTCGCGGGGCGATGCAGGCGACGGTCTCCCCGCTCATGAGTCATGCCGCTCACGCCGGGCCACGGGCCGCTGCAGGAGAGTTGCGAATGCTGCACGACAATACGTAGTATGCGATCAAGGGATTCGTGGCGCACGATCCTTCAGATTGCCGACGAGGCCGCGCGGCCGGACGCGATCGCGTCTCTCTGCATCTCCACCGATGATCCGCGCGGTGCTTACCGGCGCGATCGGGGGGCGTGGCAGCGGCACGAGCGGCGGTTGGAGGACGGACTGGGACGCCGGCAGCGATAATATTGTGACATACAAGAGCAAGTGAACCACCATATGAACGCTACACAAGCGAAGCAAATATCGCTGGAGGATTTCCTGGCCCGGCTCGGCCATGCGCCGGTGCGCGAGCGGGATGAGGAGTGCTGGTACCGGTCGCCGCTGCGCGAGGAGCAGGAGCCGTCCTTCCGCGTCAGCGCGCGTTTCAACAATTGGGTGGACTGGGGCACCGGCGAGCGAGGCGACATAATACGGTTAGCCGAGCGGCTTTTCGGCGTGGATACGTCCGGGGCATTGCGCGAGATCGGGCGGGTGATGGGGGAGCGGGCGGCTTTCCGCGCCACGCGGGCGCAGCCGATCGAGACGAGTATCGCAGCGGAGCAGATCGCGGTCGGCGACATCGGTAGCCTCGCGCTCCTGGGCTACCTGGAGACGCGGGGCATCGACCATCGCTTGGCGCGCGCGCACCTGCGAGAGATCCGCTACGCCGTGCGCGGCAGCCCCTACTTCGCGCTGGCCTTCGCCAATGACGCGGGCGGCCACGAGGCACGCAACCCACGCTTCAAGGGCACCATCGGGCATAAGGACATCAGCACCCGCCGGCTGGGGGAGGGGCAGGGCGTCGCCGTCTTCGAGGGGTTCCTGGATTACCTGAGCGCGATCCAACTCAACGCGCTGCCCGACGAGGTGGGGCATGCGGTGATCCTGAACTCGGTGGCGCTCGCCGAGCGAGGGCTGGAGAAGATCAAGGAGCTGACGCCCGACGCCGCCTATCTCTTCCTGGATAACGATGACGCCGGCGACAGGCTCGTGGGGCTGATGACGCAGCGGCTCGCCTGCCCGCTGGTGGACGCCTCGCTCCTCTATGCTCGGCATAAAGACCTGAATGACATGCTGCTGGCCCGGCAGGGGCGGGGGCACTGACGCCCGAAGCGGGCTGCGAACGTATTCCTCGTCACTAACCGGTGCTCAGGGCGCGCTGCTTCATCACTACGAATGGAGAATGTGGGAGGGGACGCCGCTCCCGACAATCGGGGGCGGCATCCGTCTCGTCGTTCTCCGGGACCGAGGAGCGTGTCAATCGGCGGCACAGTCTCGGGCCAGGCCGGGGCGATACGGCCGGTCCTGCCCGGCACGGTAGCGCGCGAGGAACGTCCGCACGCGCGCGGGCGACGCGGCACAGCGGGGGCACAGGGCGATCGTGCGCCCGTCGGCGAGCCGGGCGTACACGATGATGGGGCCGTCTTGCGCGCAGGAAGTGCATGCGACAGCGGTCGGCGGCATGGCGGGCTCCTTTCCTCGCTCACGAGGATAGCGGCGCATGCGGGGACGGTCGGTACGGGATTGACCTATTCCTGCTCGCGCGTCGTCGGGGAAGAGCTGCGCGAACTGGGCCTGGATGATGCCGTAGCACTCGCAGGCGGCCGCCTCCAGCCCCGCGCGGTCGATGATCGTCATCTGACCCCGCTCGTAGGCGATGAAGCCGGCCTGCTGCATGATCCCCAGCGCGAGGGTCACCGTCGGGCGGCGCACCCCGAGCATCTGCCCGAGGACCTCGTGCGTGAGCAGGAAGCTATCGGTTTGTGCGCGGTCGTGGACCAGCAGCAGCCAGCGGGCGCAGCGCTCCTCCGCCGGATGCAGCCGGTTGCAGGCCGCCGACTGCCCGGCGAGGACCGAGAAGGCCTGGGCGTAGCGCATCAGGAGCGCGTGCAGGACGGAGCCGGGCGCGGCGACGGCCAGCAGGTCGGCGATCGGCACGCGGGCGTGCTCGCCGGGGACCTCGCCCATCGACTGGAAGGGGCTGGATGGCATGCCGAGGAAGCTGGGCAGCCCGATCATCCCCTCGTTGCCCGCCGTCCCCACCTCCACGACCCGGCCCTCGGCGTCGAGGGCGACGATCGAGAGCAGGCCGGTGAGCGGGAAGTAGGCGTGGGTGATCGGGGCGTCGGGCTCGCCGATCACCTCCAGCGCCTCCAGGTGGACGATCTCCGCATGCGGGAGGAAGGCCAGCAGGCGGTTGTTCGTGAGGCGCACGGCGGCAGCGGCGCCGGGCTCGACGGGGGCGGGCATGGGAAGGTCCTCCTCGGTTGGGCCTCGCGATAAGCACCTGGGCTCACACGGGGCAAGGCGGCGTGTTGTCGGGGCTGAGCGCCAGTATAGCAGCACCGGCCTACGGCGCGACCACGTCCGGTGCTCGTACCGGATGGTCGGGCGCGGCGAGGATCTGCCGCAGTCCTCCCGCGATCCGGCCCGCGCCCTGGTCGGTCCCGGCACCCTGCGCCAACGAGCCACAGCGTCAGGCAACGAGCGGTTGACTGCGCGCGCGATCCCGCCGCGTACGCATCCGCCGCGCCACTATCCTCGTACCCGCTATGCGCGAGCCCCGCCGCGCACTCGTCGTCGGTCGTAGAGCGCACCTGCGCGTAGGCGTTACTGACGGCCCAGTCGCGCTCCTCAGGCGTGCGGAGGATGATCATCGGTGGCGTCCCCGCACGTGGGCGGCCGCGCGGAACCTTTCGCGCCGCATGCGGATACCTGTGATCGTGGTGGGCGCGCGGGAGGTTGGGGGGGCGATGGAGCGGGACTGGATCGCCCGGACGCGCGCTGGGGACGCCCTCACCACCCGCGCCGTGACGGCTTGGCGCGGGTGGGTGGCCGCTTCGGGCGTTCGGCCAGGTAGTACACTCGGTCGTCGTGGATCAACTCCTTCGGATCGGCCTTCCCGGATGCGCCGAGGTCAGGGTCGGCAGCATCGATGGAATCGGGGAGCACGAAGTAGTGGACCTCGGCGACGAAGTTATCACCTTGGTGGTAGATAACCACTTCACTCGAGCTGCCCGCTGCCTGGCCCGAGAAATCACTCGGAGCGGCTTGGTACACAACGTACTGCTCGAATTCGCCCTGCACTACCGCGCGATCGTAGTAGAAGTTATCATTGAAGAGACTCCGGATGACGCTCGGCGCGCACATCCGTTTCGCGTCGTAGCGGTACACGAACTGGCGTGCGCCTTTCATGCCGTAGGTGACGAACATGGTACTTATAACCTCGCAGATCCGCCAGCAGCTGCGCCGCTACCTCGACGGCGAACTAAACTATGAGCCGTTCTGGGACTGGCTGGGCGCGCAGAAGCCGCGCGTCAACATCGGCTCGCCCGAGCAGGCGTTGCTCTATCGCATCATCGGGCGCTTCTACGAGTACGATCGCGGCGTGTGGGACGACGAGCAGATCATCGACAAGCTGGAGGAATTGGTCGCAGAGGAGCGTATGCCCGGCGTCACACTCCTCGCCACACCAGCCCCGGTCTGGCTTATTGCCCTGTCCCCTCGCCCTGCGGTGCGGGAGCATCACTCGGTGCCACCTGGCCTGCACCTTCCGCTGCGGCGGCAACGTGCAGTGACATTTGGGTGATCCGCTCGCGCTGACCGTTGAGGACATCGAAGAAATACAGCCCCTCTGCCGCAAATGTGATCGGCTGGATCATCTGATAATCGTAATTTGTTTGCCCTTCCGGGAATGCCGCATGGAATGAGGCGATGATGGCCTCGCTCCCCTCCGGGCTGTGTTGGCGGATGCCGATGAACTCCCCGAACACCCCACGCGTATACCGGAACGAGAAGTGCATGCGCAGGGGTAGGGTCACCGGGAAGGCGCTGCTCGATGCAGCCCGCTCAACGTAAAGGTGATCGAACATCCGTATGATGGTGAAGAGCCCGTCGCGACCCTCGATCACCTGCTCGCAGAAGACGGCTACTGCCAGCTGCACATGGTTGCTGGGCGCGTCCTCGATGGCGCGGCGGATCGCCTCCGCCTGTGCCGGCTCCATCGGCGAACCATCGGCGTTCCGGTAACCGCCAAAGCCTACGCGCACATCGCCTGACACCCTTCGCCTCCTCGTCGCTGGCTCATTTGGGCAACTGGTTTGACCCGCCCGCCCGGCGATCCCGCTCGGCCCATTCGCGCGCGGCCTGCTTCGCCAGTGGCAAGTACGACATGAGCAGCCCGACGTAGTGCTCAGTCAGCCCCGTGTCCTTGGCCTCGCCCACGGCGTCGCTCTGCACGAAGCCGTGGTAGTACTGGTAAACGGCATCGGCGAGGAGCGGGGCCAAGCTCTGCCCCATCTCCTCCAAATCGTGCGGCCTGACTGTGCGCGGGTGATGCGTGCCATCGGGCAAATCCGCGACCGCGACTGTGCTGACAGTCAGCTTGCCGCCGCCGACTGCAACGATACCCACAGTCTCGCTGTTATACATTGCCCCCTGCCCCCTTACCATCCGCCCGGCGATCCCGGGCGGATGCGGTGCTACCGGAACCGGTGTCGGTCCCAGCCCTGGTTCCGGCCCTATCGCAGCGCTCATGCGTGCAGGATAGCACAGGGGGCATACAGGGGCGATCCCCGCAACATTGCGGGGATCGCCCCGTTGAAGCACGTGCCGTGCGCGGGTCACACAGTTACTCGCCCCGGTCTGCCAGTCGGAGGGGCGCGCGGCACCGCCCCAATCCTGTAGCAGGGAGCGAGCCAGCGCTGGCGAGACGAGGGCGTAGCCCCCTGCCCAGCTGAGGCAAAGGTAACGGGATATTTCGATGGGGTAGACAGCCTGTGGGAAGGCCGCAGTACCTCCCCAGCCCAGCCGCAGATCGTGGTAGCCGCCCCGACAGCGAGCGCGGGCGCGGGCGCGCCACCGTCACTCTACGGGGGCCTGCTGCCCACCGCGCCGTTACCCACGCCCTCGCCCTCGGCGAACTCCGCCACACACTCGTCGTAGGCCGCGTAGCGCACCCGCCCCGCGCCCGTGGCGCTGACCCGCGCATAGTTGGGGAATTGCGCGCGCAGCCGCCGCTCCAGATCCTGACGCTCCTTCGCATACGTACCGCCGACCGCCCGGTCGCGCTCCTGGAACGTGCGGAGGATGATCACCGGCGCAACCCCCGCGCATGGGGCGCGGAAGAGGGCCGCACGGAAGATCGCGGGCAGGGGTGTCGGGCTCGTGAGGAGGGCGTGCCAGGTTGTCTGGTCCGCCGCCGTGGCCCCCACGGCAGCCAGGGTCGCCGCGTACTCTTCACGGCGGCGCTCGTCCTCGGCCGCGCGGGCGGCCCGGGCCTCGGCGCGCTGCCGGTCCTCCTCGGTGGCCCGGCGCGCGCGCTCGGCCGCTGGCACGAAGTCGGGTGGCGGCGCCCAGTCCCCCTCGATCCGCCGTCGCAGCCGCCCGGGCGTCAGCCGCGGGTCATCGGGGGCGACCGCGCGCTCGTGGTCGTAGTGCGCGATCTGCCGCGCCACCGCCGCCGGCGCGCGGGCCGCGACCAGGCGCCGCGCCACCCCCGCCGTGATCCCCCGCTCCGTCAATGACTGAACGAGTTGATCGGCATGAGCAACAACAACATCGTCGGGGTGCGGAGCGCCCGCAGTTGTGGGGGAGGCCCCCGCGTGTTGTTGTAGTAGTCTCTGCGTAGTCTCTGTTGTAGTCTCTGCTCCTATTAATGGCTGGCGCTTCCCGCCATCCTGGTCTGGCGCATTCCGCCCGGCAAGGGTGGCGCTTCCCGCCATCCTTGGTTGGCGCTTCCCGCCATCCTGGGGGGGGGCCTCGGCCCCAGGCTGGCACTTTCCACTATCCTGGCCCGCCACCCCCCGCAGCAGCGCCGCGAGCCGGGCCAGGTCGACGCGGAAGTACAGCTTCGCCGGCACCCCGGCGTGGCGCTCCTGGAGGACGCCGGTCGCCCGCAGCCGGGCGCGCGCGGTCTCCTGCTCACGCCGGGTCAGGGCCGTCTCGGCCTGCCACTCCTGCTGCGTCTTCCAGAACCAGCCCGCGCGGTCCGTGGTCCGCCGGGACCAGTAGAGGGCCTGGGAGAGGAAGAGCCCGGCGGTCGCGCCGCCGCCGACATCCGCGAGGGCGCGGTGGAAGCCCACCGGGCGATCGAGGAGCGTGCCGAGCAGGTCGAGCAGGTCGTGCGGGCTAATCGGTGGCTGATCGTCCGGTGGGGGGGATGACGGGGTGGGCATCGGGCGCACTCCTCCCGTTGACGGGGGGCGGGGTGCCCGGTACAATGCAACAGCAAAGCAACGGGGCGGCAACCCGCTCCGCGAATAGTTTGAGCAATTGGCCGGGGCTTGGTTGGCGCCACGCACCCCGGTCTTTTGCGTATTCCCACCTTAGCACGTACGACCTTTTCTGCCAAGATTGATTAGCTCACGTTTATAAAACCCCCTCGCTGTCCCCTGTTGTCCTGCTGCGCACGTCGTCACCCGGGGCATAAGGGACGCGGCGACCACGTCGCCGCGCTAGCCCCCAGACGTGCTCCCAGGCAGCCTCCTCCGCTTCTGCGAAGTTGGCCCCTGTCGAGTGGAAGGCGAGGGCGCGCAGGCGTTGCGCCAGCTCCAGGTATTCGCGGCGAGTGCCGTGGCGCCGCGTCGTGCCCTCCGGCGGGGAAGCGGCGTCAGCGAGTGGCCCTCGTTCCTGGCCGCGATCGGACGCGAGTTCGTGCAGTTGCGGCCAGAGCCAGCTTTCGCGCGCGAGGAGTAGGTCGGGCGCGACGGTATAGGCGAGGATGCGGAGCTGCCCGGCGAGGGCACGATAGCGCGTTTGCACGGTGGCGTATTCGGCCGTGCCGACGGGCTCCTCCTCCGGCGCGGCCATCCGTCGCCCGCGCCGGGCTGGGGCGGTGGGACGGTCGGTCATAGCACTGTTCCTCCCGCTATGCTGCTACGAGGTACGCCGATCATACTATTGGAGGGCGTTGAGCAGCGGCCTGAAGACCGTCCCCGTAACCAGTGCGCCCATCAGGCCTCCGGCGAGGACCTGAGGGCCGGTGTGCGCCCCAAGGTGGACGCGCGACCAAGCGACGGCGGCGACGAGCGGCGCAAGCGCGAGCATCGACGGGCCGAGGAGTTGGGTCAGCACGACCGTGAGGCCCGCCAACACCCCCACATGTAGGGAGATTTTCCACGCGAGCGTGATCGCTAGGACCACGACCAGTGCGATCAGCCCCGTACCGAGGGTGGCGATGAGCGCGGGAGGGGCACCGACAGCGCGCAGCAACCCCGCCACTGCGAGGGTCGAGAGACCGGCAAGCACCAGTACTGGCGCCCGCTGCTCCCGCCGTCCCACATGAATGTCGGTTATGGTGCCGCGGCGTACTTGATGGTCGACAAAGGCCATCACTGGTGACGATGGGCTCAAGGCTGCCGCCGCGAGGGTCCAGCCGAGCGCGGCTCGGCGAGTGGGGGCCGAGTGCCAGGCGACGAGGCCCAGGGCGACCGGCGCGGCCCAGCGGGGCGCGAGGGCCTCAGTCAGCAGATGCGCGAGGCGGTCGAGGGGCTGCTGGTCGCTCATTGTATCGTTCCTCCTTTATCGCCGGGCCTGGCGGTTTGCCATGCCCGAGCTACTCGCTGCAGATACGCCGCCTCGCTCGCGAGATCGGCTGTGGGCGGCGCGCCCAGGTGCCAGGCTCCCCCCACCTGTGGCGGCATAGTAGCGCGCGCCTGCAACCCCAGCGCGATGCAGAACCCATCGATTGTCGCCGGGTCGGAGGGGCGGTGATGCTCCCCGGCACGCCACTGCGCCTGTGCGAGGAGTTGCGGGGTGATGTAGCCGCTCAGGGCGTGCGCCCCGTCGCGAATGCCGACGATCAGGAAGTGGACCTGGAGATCGAGATCGCGGAGTGGGGCAGCGTGCTCACAAGAGGCTTGGCCTAAGGCGGGGGTGGGGAGGGCGTCGACGTGCAGGGCGCGGGCAAGGGGCTCGAGTTGCTGGTAGGCGCGGTACCGCGCGCGCCGCTGCCGGAACTGCGACATCTGCCTGATGAGGGGCAGAGCGCGGCCGGCGCCGATGCCGAGGATCGTCGCGGCGAGGAGGAGGGGGCGGAGGCGTGTCCCCTGGTCCGCAGGGTACGGGCCGCCCGCGTATTGGAGGACGGCCTGGGCAATGCTCTGGACCAGGTAGAGTACCCCAACGGCCCAGCCGCCGGTTTGGAGCGTCAGGGCGCGCCGTAGGAGGGGTTGGCGGGCCGCTTGGCGATAAGACCATGAGTGCGAGCACAGACTCACCCCGATGATCGCCAGATACCCGTAGAACAGGATGCGGTAGAGCGGGACGCTAATGGGGTCGCCCAGGCGCACGACGTACTCGACCTCCTCGATCGCACTGTGGGGCGTGATTGCCCACAGGATGACGAGGGCGATCGCGGTCGCAAGGGCCAAGCCCTGGCTCCGGGAGAGCCGCCCCAGTCGCGTCGCAGGACCCCGTGGCGAGGGCATGACCATCAGCCATCGGCCGATACACCAGGCGGCGGCGACGGCGAGGGTATGCGCGACGAGTTGGGCGAAATTGCGGAGACCGAGCAGCTGATCCGCGAAGTAGTAGACGGGCGGTTGCAGCAGCGTCCAGCAGCAGGCCAGGAGGAGAGCCGCGAGCGAGAACCAGCGCCGACGGGCCGTTTCGAGGGGCTGTCGGCGGCGGGCCGCCCGCGCACGAAGCCAAGCCGGGCAGGTCGCGAGAGCGAGCCCCCAGAGGGCGGTGGTCGTGGCGAGGAACAGCATTGTGCCCCCTCTGGTCACGCGCCGAAGAACAGGAAGCTGCTGTAACCCCGAAGTCCGGGGTCGTCTTCGCCATACGCGACGCTTCCGCTCCGGCGGTCGATCTCTTCGAGCACGAGGGCGCTGAACCCCTCGGCCTCGATCTCGTCCGGATGTTCAGGATGGCGGCCGCGATACCGCCCATTGATATGCCGGATCGCGGCCGGGGTGAGCTTATCGAGCGTCCGCAGGAGCGCCAGTTCGGACTCCTCGGCGGTCGGTTCATGCCCGCAGACGGGGTGACCGATCTCGTGGAAGATGACCTGTAGGCGATGCCGACCGGTAAGGCGGGCGTCATATTGGATAATGTCTGCCGTCGCCGTGGCGAGCCAGCGCCCCGTAGTGCCAACCGGCAAGTGGAGTGTCGGTTCTAGCACGAACACGCGGCCGCGCTGTGCGCCAAGGGCGGCGCAGACGCGCTCGATGTCAACCGGGATAGTGAGGGGCATAGTCCGCACCCACGCCCCCCACCGCCGCCGGATATCCTCCATGTCCATTGTTGCTACGTCTCCGTAGGTTCCTCACCGCGCGATGGAGATGGTGCAGACTCACTCGCGCGGCGCAATATCTCCAGTAACTCGAGAACGTCATTGCGGCGGGATTCGGGCAGGGCGGCCGCCGTGGCCGCCGCGCGCTCGGCGATGTGCCGCACCTGCTGATCGCGATAGAGGGCCAGGACCTCCAACTGATCCTCGATCTCGCTGACGTCGTCCTCGAAGAAATAGCTCGGCGACACGCCGAAGAAGGAAGCCAAGGCTTCGAGGTGCTCCTTGGTGGGATTGTCGCGACGCCCCTTGCGAAGTTGCCAGAGGTAGACCGTCGACATGCGGGGGCCGCCCTGCGCCGCGATCCCGTCGACTACTTCCTGTGTGGAGTACTCGCCGCGGTGCAACGGGTGCATGGTCTTGAATAGTCGGTCCAGCCGCTGCGCCAGTGTGCCAGGGCGCGCTCGATCACTCACAATCGCTCTTTCCCTTCTGCTGCCTCCCTCCTCCGTCTGCCAACTACGCTTCAGGGGATGCTCAGCGTCCCCATTCTACATGGTTGACAGGTACCCTTGTCATTTCTTATACTCCTGCTATTATAATATACTAAATAAATTCTAGGAATTAAGAATTATCTGCGGTATTGGAGGGATCGACTGCATTGTCCTATTGGGAGGGAAGGTCGAGCGTTGGCAGAGAACACATGGTGTTGGCGTGAACCCTGTGATGGTGCTCACTCTCACCCACGTCCCGCCGTTGCGGCGACTTACCAACCGCAATCTCCTTCGTGGTCGAGGTGATATAGCGCCGGTGGACGCCACAGTCGGGAAGGGGTGGTGTCTACGGTGGGGTGGACCATCAACAGTAGCGAGATCAAGGAAATAAGTGCCTGTCCGAATTGCCGGACCCCTATGCTCCAAGGAGGTCGCATGCGCGAGCCGAGACCCGAGGACGATCTGTATACCCCACCGCCTGCGGCCGATCGAGCGGTGCCCAGCCTCAACGGCACGGCCAGCGTGGCGGCTAGTACGGGGGAGTCGCTCTCTAAACGCTCCCGCACAAAGGGGGGGCGCTTCGCCCCGGCCAGCATGGACACGGTCGCGCCGGAGCCGTCCGATTCCCCTGCGGTGAGTGAGCCCGATCAGGCTCCTCGCAGCCGGATGGTGGCCGATGGCCCCGCACTGGGGTCGGCTAGCGGTCTCCCTACCGATCATGCCGCGCAGCGGGATCCCACGCTCGCTGGTGCGGAGGAGCGCGTCGTCTTCACCCCCGGCCGACTCATCTTGGCGGAGGCCGACCCGGCGGCCCCGATCGTCGGCAGCGGCCTCGGCACCGCACCGACGGCGGAGGTCGGCATGCTCGCCGACGCCTTTCCCGACCTGCGCCGCCGCGCGCCGACGCCGGTCGTCCCCTGGCACCTGCGCGCCCGGCGGCTCGTGCGCGAGGCGACCCGGCCGGGCAAGGTCGAGGCCGAGCACGACGCGCGCATCGAGGCGTTGCTCCGGCGGATCGCCACCAGGCCGCACATCGTCGGCGTCATCGGCCCGAAGGGGGGTGCCGGGAAGAGCACGACCGCGCTCCTCCTCGGTCTGGTGCTGGCGCAGTATCCCTCCGCCCGCCCGGTCCTCTGCGAGGTCAATCCCGACTGGGGCACCCTCGCGGAGCTGCTCGGTCGACCGAGCACCCGCACCGTCGTCGACGTCCTGCGCGACTACACCGCGATCGACCGCGCCGGGATCGGGATGCTGCAGGGCTACCAGACGATGTTCGGTCGCCTGCCGGTGCTGACCGTCCCCAAGGACCCGGAGGTGATGGCCCGCCTCGCCCCGCGCGACTACGACCGGGTGCTGCGACTCCTCTCGGTGCACTACGGTCTCCTGGTCCTGGACTGCGGCACGAGCTTCACGCAGGTCCTCAACCAGTACGCGATCCGCAACTCCGATCACCTCATCGTGGTCGGCTGGCCCGAGCAGGCGACGATGCGGATGACCCTCGGGGCGGTCGAGTACCTGGCGTCGAGCCGTTACGAGCGCGACTACCGGGGGGTGCTGGCCGAGAGCGCGCGGGCCGAGGTGCGCGCCCGCGCCCTCGACGACATCACCCTCGTCGTCAACGGCCAGGGGCACACCGGGCGGGGCGATGCGCTCGACCCGGCGAAGATCCGCGCGGCCGCGGGCGGGCTGAACGCCACGATCGCGTTGCCTTACGCGCCCGCCCTGCGGCGGATGCTCGATGACGGCACCCTGACCATCGAGGCGCTGCCGACCCCCTATCGCCGCGCCGCCAAGGAGCTGCTGGTCGCCGTGCTGGGACGGCTGGCCGACGCCGAGAGTGCCCCTCAGGGGCAAGGAGTAGTCCGCATGACCGTGCCCGCGCTCGTCTACCCCGCCGCCGCGCAGTTCGCCGGCTTCGTGGAGAAGCTGTACACCGACCTCGTCCTGCCGCTGGCGATCCCGGTGGCGCTCCTGTCCCTCGTCGTCGCCGGGATCATGTGGATCGCCGGGAACAGCCGCGGTGTGATGCGCGCCCTGGAGGTCCTGGGCGGGGTGTGCCTCGTCGGCTTCGGCCCCTACATCGTTAACACCATCTACGCCACCGCCCAAAACTTCGCGAAGTAGCGCCCGGCACCGGATCGGGCGGGGAGGACCTCGATGGCGCGCACGCTCCGCCGCACCTACCGCCACCTCGACGCCCCGACCCGCCTGCTGGGGCTGACCCCGGGGCAGTGGGCCCTGGCCCTCCTCGCCCTCATCATTTTCTGGGGCTGCCTCCAGTTCGGCTTCCTGCCGGTCCGGCTGCGGCTGTCCGCCGGGGTTTTCCTCGGCGGGCTGCCCCTGGGGCTCTCCTACGCCGGCGCGGGCGGGGGGCGGCTCCTGGAGTGGCCGTTGCGGCTGTGGCACACCCTCGCCACCCCGCGCGAGCGGGTCCCCGGCCCGCCCCGCCGCGGCCCGCTGACCTTCGCGCTCTACGACGGCCACGCGGCCGAGGAGGATCTGCCCGATGCGTAACCCCCTGCGCGGGTCCGCCGCCGACCTGCTGCCCCTCCTCCACGCCGAGGAGGACCACTACGTGACGACCGACGGGCGGGTGGGGCGGGCGCTGGCCTGCACGGGCCTCAACGCGCGCATCCAGAGCCAGGAAGAGGCCGACCGCACCGCCGCCCGCTTCGCCCAGGCCCTCGGCGTCCTGCGCCGCTACCGGGGGGCGCGGGCCCAACTTATCGCCATCAACCGGCCCCTCCGGGGGGAGGACTGGGTGCCGCGGCACATGGCGCAGTACGACCGCTGCCCGGCACCCCTCGCCCACGTCCGCGAGCACCTCGGGGCGGCCTACCGGCGCGAACTGGCGGGTCGCGTCATCCCCGACCTACAGCGTTTCGCAGAATTATTTAGCGGTGCCGTAGCCGCAGTGGGTGAAGTAGTGGCGGGCGTGGCGCGGCGTGACCGCAGCAAGCGCGTCGCCGAGGGCCGTCTCCAGCGCCGCCGCCGTGCGC
>JAABUV010001164.1_pt1 | contig 38655 bp, 42 predicted proteins | sample 5559971 | NCBI WGS metagenome assembly JAABUV01 (sample SAMN10711881, study PRJNA513362) | rock metagenome | isolation source: Antarctica rocks | place: Antarctica: Victoria Land, Knobhead nord | collected 2015-12-19
CTTAATCATACCCTGTGCACCGGCCTGCAGGCGCGCCCCGAGCTGCTGCTGGACCAGCTGCCGGGGCTGCTGCCCGCGCTGCTGCGCGTGGTCGCGGCCGGCCTGGGCGACGCGGACGCCGAGGCGGTCGCGGCCGCGGCCGCGGCGGCCGAGGAGGCGGCGCGGGAGGAGGCGGCCGCGCGCGCGGCGCGCGCGGCCGCGCGGCCGCGCGTGGCGAAGCGCGCGCGCGCGGCCGAGCCGCCCGGCGCGCCCAAGGTGCCGGTGCCCCGCTGTGAGCGCGGAGCGGCTGTGCGGGGCCGCTGCGTGGGCTTGGGGGCCCTGCCTGGCGCACACGCTGGCGGCCCAGGCGGGACGCCCGTGTCCTGCGCCGGCACTGCTGCCTCCAGCCGCAGCCAAGGCTGGCCTGGCGCGCCACCTGACGAGCTTGCCTGCTGGAACGCGGGGCACCGTGCCCATGCCTTGGCGCGCCGCGGGCCGGCAGGGCTGGTGGTGGGAGGCGCCCGGCGAGGGCCTGCTGTCGGACGGCGGCGCGGGCGACGAGCGCTTCGCGTGGGCGACCGCCGCGGCGAGCGCGCTGCGCAACCTGGCGCTCACGCCGGCCAACGCGCCGCACTGCGCGCGCGCCGCATGCGTCACCGTGCTGGCGCGCGCCGGGCCTCCTGGCCTCCGGCTCGCCTGTTGTGCCCGCTGTCCTGCTGTACTGAGCCGTGAAGACAGTGCGGCGCATAGGTTCAACAGGGTCGTGGGTGCCTGCAAGGCCCGCTTCAGCACGGCTCCTGTGTGGCAGCCTGTTCTGGCTTGGCCCCTACGCTGATGCCCCGTGGAAGCCCTGCGGCAGGTGCGCTGCCTGGACCTGCGGGACGCGCTGCGCTCGCCTGGCTGCAACGAGCTGGCGGCCGACGCGCTGGCGGTGCTCGCGCTGGCCGGCCGCCACCTCGCGCTGCCCACGCCGCCCGCGCTGCTGCGCGCGCTGGGCGCGCTGCTGGAGCCCGGCGCCGCGCCGCCGCGCCTGGCCGCGGCCGCGGCGGCCGCGCTGGCCGCGGCCGCCGAGGCGCCCGCCGCGTGCGGCGCCGTGGCGGCTGGCGCCGGTGCACGCCCCGCGTGACTCGCTGCACAGTGGAGCGGTCCGGCCTGACTTCTTGCGCCGGTTTTAATGAGTGCAGCAGTCTCGCCTGGGTTCGCCTGCCTCTCGGTGCCATCCTGCCGGCAAGCGCGGCCGCGCGCCGAGAGGGCTGCCTGAGCAGCCCGGTGCCGGGCTCGCAGGGCTGCGGGTGCTGCGCGGGCTGGGCTGGCTGGCGGCGCTGCCACTGGCGGCGGCGGCCGCTGCAGCGGCGGCGGACGCGGCCGGCGAGTGCGGCCCGTCGGAGGTGGCGCTGGCCGACGCGGCGCCGGCCGCGCTGCAGCGCGCCGGCGCCGCGCTGCAGGCCGACGCCGCGGCCGCGGCTGCGGAGGCGAGCCCTTGGCTCACTGTTCGCACTGCTGTGCACGGAGGCGTCTGTGTCAGTGCGCACGCGCGGCCGCGCCTGGCCACGGCAGCATTAGAGGAGGCGGAAGTCCTCGCTGGAGGCTGTGCGCTCATCAAAGGAGTGCCCCGTGCGCACCCTCGCCTGCCGCATGGCGCCGGAGGCCGTTGCGGATCTCTCTGCGGCTGTTTGTGCCCATCCCCGCGTCCCACACGGAGTCGTTGAAACAGTGCTGGTCGATGCGCCAGGCGCTCGCGGCGCTCGCAGCGCTGGACGGCGGGGCAGCGGCGCTGGGGGCGCAGCCCAGGGTTGTGAGGACCCTGGCACGGCTCCTGACCGGCGCGCACCCGCCGGCCTGGGAGGCGCCGCCGCGACCGCCCGACAAGCTGACTGCGCACATGGCCGCCACGCTCGAACGGCGCGCCCGCCGCCCGACCCAAGCTTGTTTAGACATGAAGTCCTGCAAACTGCCTGGAGCGCCCAGGCTCCATCAAGCCCGTGACAGGACATGCAGGCAGTATTTGTGTCGGACTCCGTAGGGCCACCTTTGGTGACTCTTTGGGAGCGCGAGCGCTGTTAATAAAGCGGCACCTTGTCATACACTTAGCTTTGCATTTTTCATGCGCAGTGCGCGCGTTTCGGCGGGCCGCGCGCTGCTCCATGCAGCGGCGGCAGCGCCTGCGCGCGCGCTGCTGCGCGGCCACGAGGCCGCGCTGGCCGGCGCCGCAATGCGCGAGGGCGTCCAGGCAGCCCCCGCGGCAGCCGTGCTCGCGCGCCTTGCGCGAGGGACATGATCGCGTCTGGTGGAAGTGCTGGAGTCGCAGGGGCAGCCGTAGCTGTCCAGCCACCCGGCGGCAGGGCAGGGCGCGCTGCAACTTGCAAGAGCAGCGCATGCTCATCGAAGAACGTATGGCAAACCCACTGTTTATGCTTTTGTCGGTGCCATGCTTTGCTTGTGGTGCACCCGTCCTTGTGTCGCACTTTGAGTGCTAACGCTGCCGTTGCGTACGGCTCCTATGTTTCTCTGGATGGCCAACACATAGCGTGTAGTGAGCCCGAGCACACTACTCCGCGGCTCTCGACATCAGCTTCTAGAGTATGCGATCTGTCTCAGTAGCGCAGGGGTAACTTCCACCGCCCTACGCAGCCGTGGAGCACCAAAAGGCAATGCGATCTGTGCTTTATTGTGCTTTTTATTGTGCGAGGAGCGCGGGGCGCGTGGGTAAGTCGCTATGGAGTCTGCGGCCTGGCAGCTTCAGGACTGGAACTGGGACCCGTTCAGTCTCCGCGCGGTCCCAACCCACGAGAAGCAAGCCAAGCCTGCCTGCAGCGACAACCCGGACTCCGCGCCGTCGCTGGACCTGGGCTCAGCCTCGACGCAGCTGGTCGAGGATGCGCAGACCGCGAAGGCGCCGGGCAAGGGGCGGCCGCAGTGCCAAGTGGAAGGGTGCTGCGCGGACCTGAGCTCGCTCAAGGAATACCACCAGCGGTACAAGATATGCGAGTACCACCTCAAGGTTCGGCCTCTGCTGCATCCCGCGCGCCGGGCGGCGCCGCATGCCAGGGTTTGCGGCGGACGACGGCGCGCGCCGGGGCGCGCAGGTGAACAGCATCGTGTGCGAGGGGCGCCGCCAGCGCTTCTGCCAGCAGTGCGGCCGCTTCCACGACCTCGCGTCCTTCGACGGCGACAAGCGCAGCTGCCGCGCGCGCCTGCAGCGACACAACGCGCGGCGTCGCAAGAAGGCGGACGTGACCGAGTCGTCGCGCGTGGGCGGGCCCAGCGTGCGCCTGCGCGGCGGGCACAGCCTGGCGAAGAAGGGCGCGCGGGAGGATGAGACCGTGGACTATGCGCGCGCGAGCAGCGTCCGGCAAAAGCAGTCGCACGGCTCCTCCTGCTTGAAGGCGCGGCGCACTCCGTATCACAGTTGCCCAAAGAAAAATTCGGGCAATTGTGCCAGGCGCGCTCTTTGCAAGACAGGACACAGCGTATCGACAGCGCATGCCTTGAGTAAGCGCCGCGCCTTGCGCTGCTCGGACCCCAGGCGAGTGGAGAGCTGAGGCGCGCTGCAGCGCGAGTGGCGCGACAGCTGTAACAGCCAGTTGCGCTCGAGCTGCTTGACAGTAAATTTGTGCTAAAGCAGTTGCGCGGCAACGCGCAGGGTCCCAGCGTGTGCAAGGAGGAGCCGGCGCCGCCGGCGCGCCGCGCGGGGCGCGCCGCCGAGCGCGCGCAGCTGGAGGAGCGGCACGGCAGCAACGCGCTCGCGCAGCTGCCGGGCGGGTCGCGCACGTACATGCCTATGGGCCAGACCCTGGAGGAGGGCTCGCTGACCTCCGCGGCGGCGGCGGGCGCGCACAGCCAGGGCCTCGAGGACCGCGGCCGCAGCCTCTCCGCGTCGTCGGGCCGGGTGCGCGCGCGCGCGGTTCACATCTTAGTGTCTGCAGTCAGCCTAGAGCCAGCATCCTGTTCGAAGCGCTGCTCGTTTGGCCCGGGCGAGGCTGGGAGGTCGCTGCCTGCCGGGCTGCGCAGGGCGGGAGCGGTCTGGCCCGTGACCGGCAGTCGGGCCACCTGAGTGGGGCCGCGAGCCCGGCGGCTCGCGCAGGGGGCGCGAGTCATGCACAGGCCTGCTCCTGGGTCGGGTTGCCGGCTGGGCTCGGGACGCTGGTCCTATGCTGGCAGCGCGCCCGCCGCGAGCCTTTGAGGGCTGAAGCGGCGGCGGCGGGCTCGCGTGCAGATGTCTATTGGCGCGTCGGCGGACGCGTCGGCGGGCGCGTCCGGCGGCTGCGAGGATCTGGACGCGGACGGCGTGCCGCCCGCGCCGGCCGACTTCCAGGGCGGCCTGGGGCCCTACTCAGGGCCCTACCCGGGGCCCTACCCGGGGCCCTACCCGGGCATGGAGGCGATCGCGTCGCTGGGCGAACTGGAAGCGCTGAGCGCGGACACGGGCTTCATGGACCTGCCGGGCATGCCGCCGGCGATGCCCGACTACTCCGACCTGGAGTATGCCGCGTACCGCATGCAGGCGCGCGCAGCGGCGGTAAATCCTCGCGCTGGTAAATCCTATTGTCAGGGGCGCAGACACCTGTCCTAGAGGACGACGCGTACTGCAAGCGCCGGCCGGTTGCGAGACCAAGGGCGCACTAGCGAGACATACGACTAAGCAGAGCGCTATGTTTACGATTTTCCTGAACACAGCTCTGAACACAGCTCTGAGAGACACCCGTGGCGCGAGCCCTGCAGGGCTTGTACGGCAACGCGCCGCACCTGCCGCCGCACGCAGCGGCCCCGTCCAGCGACGCGCCCAGCACCGACGCCGGTACCGCCTCGGTGCTGAATGCGGGCGTGTCGATGCTGGACGAGGCGCGCGTGCTGCTCAGCTTCAATGCCGGGCCGCCCGTCATGGACTACGCGGCCGAGGAGCACTTCGCGCGGTGCGCTTCCCTTAGGGTTTGAGTAACAGAGATTTCAGTAGGTTTTACGCCCTACCTTTATAACAGGTTAGCTCACAGCTGAGGGACATATGCTGCACGGCTGTCACGGCCTTCTGACAGCGCGTATGTTGGGCTGGGCGAGCTGGCTTGCTTTGCGGCGGTGTGCGCACACGCGCGACTGTCAGGCCGCCCTGCTCGCGGCGGGGCCGCGCGCGGCGGCGCGGCGTTGACGGCGCGGCGGCGCGGCCGGCAGGATGTCCGCCAAGCTGTTCAACTGCACGCCGGCGCAGCTGCCGGCCGACCTGAAGGCCAACCTGGTCACGATGCTGCAGTGCGGCGTGAACGCGCTGGAGGGCTACATCCGCCCGGGCTGCGTGCACCTGGCGCGGCGCCCGCCCTGCGCGGTGTTCTGCAGGGTGGAGGGGCCCCGGCGGCCGAGCGTTTATGTGGCTGCTTTCGTTTTGGGCGTGGCGTGCCGTGCCTCGGCCGGCCGTGCGCGCCTCTGCGTCAGCGCTTGTCGGGAGGGGGAACAACAAAGCAGGCGCTGAACAGCATGCAGCGCCGAGTAAGCCGCCTTTAGGTGACAAACTGGTGCTTGACCTGACCCCGACGCTCCGCATGCATTTCTGTATATGAACCGAGTTAAGTTATAACCCCACACCACACCTGCTCAAGCAGGTGTGCTGCCAAGGCCAGCAGAGCGGGACTGCTATGATGTCATGATGTGTTGCAGGAAGCAAGAGCGCATGCAGTGAGCTCCTGGCGGCGCGCTGAGGCGGGCGCTGCGGCGCGGGGCAGGTGTTGCACGTGCTGCTGGGCGAGGAGGCGGACGGCGCGCTGCAGCGCTGCGGGCTGCGCGACGCCGTGCGCGCGCTCGTGGACGGTCCCTGCGCTGCCTTCTGGCGCCAGGAGGTCCTTCTGGTGCGCGGCGCGCATGGATTGGTTATTATATATGGATAAAAAAACACAGGGCTCTGCCAAATGGCAATACCAAAACCACTAGGAGAGAGAGAGACTAGTGTAGACAACAGTTGGACGAAAGGTGGATGAAGAGGACGGAGTGAAGAAAGGGCTGAGAGTTTCTTGCGCAGGCAGCCAGTGTCGAGTCTGTTGCTGCCGCGTGATGTGGGCCCGCAAGAAAGGGGTTTATTGTCGCGCTGATGTTTCCTGGCAGCCTGGGCGCGTGCTTGGTGCTGCACGTCCTTGGGGCCGCCTTCCGGTCGCCTGTGCGGCCACAGTACGCGCGTGTCGGCGAACCGGCGGGCGCGCGGCCGGCGCGCAGGTGCAGCTGCACGACGAGGTGGCGCTCGTGCGCAACGGCAAGGTGCTGCACGTGCTGTCGGGCTCAGGCAGCCGCGGCGTGTTCCCGGCGATCGATGCGGTGGCGCCGCGCGCGGTGCTGTCGGCGTCGCCCGCCGCGGTCACGCTGGCCGGCGTCAACCTGGCTGTGCCGGAGAACGCGGTGCTGGCGCGCTGCCAGGGTGCGCCCCCTAAGTGGGGTTGCGTGCCCTAGGTAGGGTTGCGCGCCCTGGTCAGGTATGTGATGGGCCTCGACAGCGGCAGTGAGGGTGCCGCAGAAAGCGGTGCTGGAGCGCTGCCAGGGTGTGCGCCCTGATCAGGATGTTGACGGGGTTTGTACGGGTCTTGGGAAGCTGCAGCGGAGGGCGCCGGCGCTGCGCGCGGTGCTGGCGGCTGTGCCGGGCGCTGTCAGCCCGACTGCCGCCGCGGCGGCGGCCGGTGCGCGGCGCCAGCGCTGCAGCGCGCGGCGAAGCGCCCGGCGCGGCGCGGTGAGGGGCGGGCGGGAGGCGGCGCCCGATCTGACGCCGCCGGCGCGCGCGCAGGCCAGTACATGCCCGTCAAGGTGGACATGGGCGCTGAGGACGGCGGCGGCGGCGCGCGCGGCGCGGTCACCGTGCGGCTGCCGCCTGGGCAGCGCGCGGGCGCGGTGCTGCTGGAGGTCGTGCGCGGCGGCTTCGTGAGCAACATGCGCCCGCTGCTCGTGCTGGATAGCGCGGCCGCTGTGGCGGACGTAGCGCGCCTGGAGGCCGCAGCGCCCGCGGGTGCGTGCCGGGCGCGGAGCGCTCGCTCTTGGGGCGTGTCCTAGGGTTTCGGTTCTGCGCCGCGCACATCGGCCTGGGCTGGCCAGGGCGCGTGCATAGCTGGGCAAGGTGTGCGGCGCGCGGGCTGCGGGCTAGGGTTGGGGCTGGCGGGCGCGCCGGCGCCTGCGGGTGGCGGGGGGCGCCGCAGTGAGGGCGGCGCTGGGCGGGCGGCGGGGGCAACACCTTCAAATATTGTCAACAAGCTGGAAATTTATGCAGGCGTGGACCTGGACGCGGTTGCGCTGGATGCGGGCCGCGTGCTGGAGCTGCGCAACGCTGTGCGCGCGGCTGCCGCGTGCTCCGCGGAGCCCGTGCGGCGCTACGGCGCGCCCGACCTGGCCGCGCTGGCCGCCACCGCGCGCCGCCTCCTGCTGCTCTGCATCGACCACGTGCGGCCCCAACCGAGCGCGCACCCAGCGTGACTGCATGCCGCGCGCAAGCTATGACAAGCTGAAGAGCGCGGGAGGCGCCGGGAGGGGTGCTCGCGGGGGCCGCGCGTGCTGCTCGAGGCAGCCAGCGGCGTCGGCGCGCGGGTCTTGTGACGGGTGTGGCGCCTGCTGTGTGCTGCGGCACTGCTGTCACGGTTAACAGTGCGTGCGTCTCTGCCATGCTCTGGCACGGCGGACCTCCACGTGCCCGCCGCCAGCACCGAGCAGAGCGCGCAGGCCGGCCGGCGCCGCGGCGCGCTGAGCCCTGTGTGTGCGCGATGTGGCCGCGCAGGGCTGCGCGGGGCTCGCGGCGGTGGTGCTGCCGGCGGTGGGCCTGGACTGCGCGAGCGTGCGGCAAGCGGTGGAGCGGCTGGAGGCAGCGGCGGCGGCGCGCGCGCCCGCCGGCGGCCGGCTGTCGCTGCTGCACCTGGCCGTGCGCTTGGGCAGCCCGGCGCTGGTGCGCCCGCGCTTGACCGGGGCGTTTATTATGGTGGGGCGGCCCGGGGGCGGGGTTGAGACATCGCCGTCCGCCATGTTCAGCATCGGGTCACCCCGGCGCGGTGGTGCCTGCATGCAGCCCGGCACTGGCGTGGGCTGGCGGGGCCCGGGCATGACAGAAGCGGCCGTACATATGGCTGCTCTGGTCTGTTGACCAGGACGCGGTCGAGGCTGGCCTGGAGGCAGTTCCTGTCCACACGCAGCACACCGGCCGGTGTTGGGCCCAACAGGCAGGGTTATGGTTAGGGCTAGGGTGCAACAGCTGCACGAACGGCAGCGACGGCGCGCAGGTAGAGCTGCTGGTGACGTGGGCGTGCACGGGGCGCTACGAGCTGCTGGCCACCACGCGCGGCCCGCGCGGCGTCACGCCCATGCACCTGGCCGCGCTGCTGCCCGACGACGGCGCCGTCGCCGCAGCGCTGATCGGTGTGCCCTCTCTGGAGACTCACAGTGCGTGTGATAAGGCAGCAGTGGGGCGCAAGCGGGCAGGCTGCTCTGCATATGTCCACGCCATGTGGCAAGACGATGGCAACGTCTGCTGTGGTGTGGCGACACCCCGCTTCTGTGGCCATGACAGCATGCAATTGCATGGTGCGCCGAGCTGGCAGCCCCTGCTTCACAAGCAACCGTGCTGGAGCATGTCCGGGCGTCGCACGAGCCGCCCGGCGCACGGCAGGCGTGTGCGAGGACGGTCGCGAGGCGTGGACGTGCGCGCGCCACGGCGGCCCGTCGGCCGCGACGCTGGCGGCGGCCGCGGGCAACGCGGCCGCCGAGGAGCACGTCCGCGCCAAGCTTTCCGCGCTGGCTGGTGCGCGCCCGGCCGCCCAGGCGGCGCGGCCGCGTGCCGCGCCGGCCTTCAGTCGGCAGCGGTGCGCGGGGCGTTGCGCATGGGCCGCTGCCGCTCTGCCGCGGGCCTGCTGCCGATCACCGGCAGGCCGCCACGCCGCGCCAGGCCGCAGGCGCCGGCTGTCCTGACCGCCCTGCGCCGCTTGGGGGCAGCCGCGGCGGCTCTGGCGCCTGAACGCAGCGCTGCAGAACCACCGGGTCCGCTCAGTAGTGCAAGCGATGCGTGCATGCCAGATCAGCGTCGAAAGACACAAAGCCTAGTTGACCCTCGACATGCGTCGTCGATGGCGACCCGGACGCGCGCCGCCAGGCCCGTGGGAGGAGGCCAGCGCGGACGAGGACGCGAGCATGGAGCGGGTCTCTGCGTCCATTTCGGCCGAGGACGCGGGCATGGCGGTTGAGGATGCGGGCGTGGACTCGGCATTCAGAGACGCGAGCCTGGACGAAGAAGAGGGCTTCAGCGATGCGGAGGGGCAGGCTGATGCGCCGCAGGTGGCCGCGCCGCAGCCGGCGCCGGCTGCCAGCGTGGGCGCCGCGGGCGCCGGCGCGGGGGCCAAGGGTGTCGAGGGGGAGCGTGATGCGGAGGGCGGCGCAGATCTAGAGAAGATGGCGGACCTGGACAGCGCGTTCGACTCGGCCGCGGCCAAGGCCGCGGTTAAGGCGGCGCAGGCGCGCAATCCTGTCCGGACAGTGCCTGCGAGGCGGGCGCGTGGGCGCCGAGCGTGTGCGCGTGCGGGGTGCTCGCGGACGGCGCGTTTGGCCCAGCGGCGGGCAGAGCGGGCGGGCTGGACTGGGGTGTGGCCAGGGTTGTGCCGGGTGTTGCAACCTTGCGAGTGCTCGCCGGCGCGTGCCGAGCGTCCGGGAGGGGGACCAGGGCTACAAGGCAAGCGCTTGCTGCGTACGCCTGCCGCATGCCCGCCGCGGAGGGCTCATCCTGACCTGGCCTGAAGTGCCGAGCGCGCTGCAGGCAAACCTGGCCGAGGGGCCTTGGAAAGGCTCAGCGCCGGAGGGTGTAACTTTGGCTGCGGCGCAACCCGAGGGGCTGCACGGCGTCGACGGCAAGAACAGCACCGCGCCGCCCACGCCGTCGCTGTCCGTGCAGGCGCGCCGCCCCCCGTCCATGTGCGGGCGAACAGGCCGCACCGTTCCCAGGCCTGCAGCTGCGCCGCCCCTGCGCACAGCCGCGTGGCGTGCAGCGAGCGTGGCTAGGGTCGGGTATCGCCGCGCAAGCAGCGGCCTGCTGACCATACCCTACCCTGACCTGCGGCGCCCCGCGCCGCCAGAGCGTGGCGCTGGACGGCGCGACCAGCAGCTCGTGCTCCGGCGGCAGCGCGCAGCTGCCGGACGCGGTCGCGCTGGGCCTGCGCCAGCGCGGCCGCGGCGGCAAGGGCGCCGGCGACGCGGCGCCGTACGGCAAGGGCAAGGCCGATGGGCAGCGCGCGCTGTGCAGCGGCGACTACTACGACGACTGCGACCTGTACGCTGTCAAGGCGTGGCCGCGCTGCCGCGCCGGCGGGGCGCTGTAAGGGCGACCAGGCAAGTGTGTCCGGTTACGCGGGAGGATGAAGCTGTATTGGTTCGTGGCATGAGAAGCCAGACACTTCCGAAACCTGGAGACTTAAGGATGCCACTGGTAAGGCAGGGCTTCCAAGCCGCGTTGGCTCAAAACCATGTGCAGGTTGTGTGCTGGGCGTGCAACAGGCACTGTAGTCAGGGCGTCAAGTCAAGGCGTCATCTGCCGGCTGAGGCCCGGCGACCATGGCACGCAGGTCGCGCCCACCGTCTTCGATCGCACCAGCGCCACCGCGAGCGCGGCGCTGATCGGCGCGTTCGGCGGCGCCACGCTGGTGCTGCGGTACTACATCGACTACTTCATGGACTGAGTGGGGTTGGAGGTCGTTGATGAGTTCGTGATTTGAGGGGGTTAGGGTCACGGGCTACCTCATGGACCGAGGGGTGGACTGAGGGAAGTGGGGCATGGACTGCTTCAGTGGCAGAGGCTGTGCGTACGTGCTGCACCAGAGGCAGCTGTATGCTGCCTGGTGCACCACAGGCAGCTGTGTGATGCCTGGGTTGAGGCCCTGTGCGGTGCAAGGCGTTGAAGCGGCGTGCGCTGTGGTGCGTCGGGGCCGGCTTTGCTGGTACTGGCGCGTGGCGAGTGGGTAATTTGTAAAGAGCGTCCGTGTGTTGGGTCGGACGTTCCTGCAGGTGTGGCGGGCTCAGCCTGTGGGTCAAAAGCACTTGCTGCCTGCCTGCGAGGGGACGCGCGTGAACCAGGCATTCCAAGGCAACTGGGGGTTGCTACTTACAAACTTTATGCACCGACCTAATTTAGGAAGCTCCGCTGCCGCGTGATGCGGCCTGGGAGCGGCGGTTGCTCGGCGCCTGGCGCTTACCCCGGTCCCATCTATGCACTATGTACGACTGCCTGGCACCGTCTTATCTGCGCTATTTGGCGACATTATTATCAAGCGCTGTTGCGGGCAGCAGCAGCCACTGCGCTCCTTGTGGGGCGGGCAGGGCGCCGGTCGGCTGCGGTGCCGAGCCTGCTCAGCGCTGGGGTTGCGCGTGTGCGCTTCGGCCGCCGTGACGGCTGCTGAAGCCGAAGCAAGCGGGTGGCTGGAGCTGCCAGGCAGATACATTGGCTCAAGGCGTCTGTCTGGGCGGCCGTGCCTGCCTTGTGCGCCCGGCCACGCCTCCGCAAAGCCGCATGCTCGGCGTGCACGCGGCTGCGTTTGCGCCCAGCGCCGGCCGCCGCATGTGCCCCCTCCCCATTTGTGTCACCCCTGAATGCTGTGCGTGTGTAGGGGTGATCAGGGCCAGGGCGCCCGCCGACGGCTCGCGATGGCTTGCAGCATTTTCACGCGCAGACCTGGGCCAAACCCGCCATCGCGAGCGGCGGGGGGTTTCCGCGCCTCCCCTTGCGGGGCCGCAGACTGCAATGCGGGCAGCGCTGGGGCCATGCTCATGCGCACTTCACAAAAGCTGTGGTACTGTGCGATCACTGCACATGCTTCGCCTGTTGCTTTACTCACTTTGTGTCCGTGGTGGCAGTGGGCCATGGGGCGACCAGGCTTCAAGCACATGCCCTGGGCACCAGTTCTGGTCGCCGGCTTGGCAGCATTTGCAGTGGCGTTGCGCCGAGAGCTGGGCTGTACCTGTGGGAGTTGCTGGGTGTGTGGTGCTAGAGCCGGTTCGTTTAAGCCACGCCACACCTGGCTAATTTTCCCTGCTTTTGCCACTTGTAATGTATTTGCCATCATGATGGTGACAAAACCGCAGGACGACGGTGTCAAAGTGGTTGTGTGGTGCTGCTCCCACTGCATCCCACCGGCAGCTGGACAATGAGCAGAATCTGGAGGAAGGACGACACATGAACCCCAGGCAGATGCGCGCTGCACGGCACACCTACCGGGAATTGAATTGCCAGGCATGGACAACACACTTTTTTCTCGTATGTATGTTTTCACGGACGAAAATACCTGAAAAGCAAGGAGCAGCTTACGGCCAAGCCCCGTCATTTGCAGCGCAACAAAGCGTTTATGCCACATACACCATGCGGCATGTGTCTTTCTTCCTCCCAGCAACCCCGCTCCTGCATATGCCAGCATGCACACATGAAGGCAGGTCCTTTAAGTGCACAATTGCCCATGTGACACGGAAAGGCTGCATGCATGCAGCTTGTGCAACAGCACATGGCCGCCGCTTTCCTTCCTTCCTTCATGCATGCTCGTGCATGCGCTTGCTGCTGCTGCTGCGCGCTTCATGCCTCGCTGCTTGGACTGCCAACACTCAAGCAGGTGGTTGTTGCGTGCGGCCGCTCACATGGGGACTACCATGCTTGCTGACTAAGTCATGGCACTAATAGCCATCTTTGGGAAGTACCCAGCGGTCTGGAGCATGTGTACCCCGCGGCCGTCCCGCGCATCACCGCGGGCGCTGCCAGAGCCAAGCATACACATGCGCCAGACCTGCTGGGCAGGTCTCACACACGGCACTAGCGGGGCGGCCGCGGGCGCGCAGTCGAGCCTGAGGCGGCGTACAAGGAGAAAGCGGCGCTCGACGGATGGCTGGAGGGCGCGCTGCTGGCGATGCCGGGCGTCAGGGAGGGCGCGGGCTTCCGCAGCGGGAGTCCGGGGCACCGCTCAGGGCGAGGGGCTCCAGGAGCTGGACGAGCTGGCAGCCGCCCACGCCCGCATAGAGCAGGACGGCTGTGGGAGGGCTGAGCGGGAGGGCTATGAGGCACTTGTCAGGGAGCTGAGGGCCTGGCTGGCGCAGGGCCGCCGGCGCGCGGGCCAGGACTGCCTGCCAGGCCTCCCGCTCCCTGGCAGTGCCGCACACCCCTCCCGCCCAGCCCTCCCGCAGCCGCACGGCTCGACCCGGGCGTGGACGGCGGCCAGGCCCGCCAGCTCTTCCCGGCGCTGACACAGCTGCCTGCCAGAGCGTGTGACGCTGTTCATGGCGTGGGTGTCCATGCACGAGCGTCAGGACCCCACGCCCGCCAGCGGGGCGCCCTGCCGGGCGCCGCGCGCTGCAGAGCAGGCGCTGGCCCCACTCCCGCACATGCCCTGGGCGCGCGCGGGGAAGGGGGAGCCGGCCGCCTGCGCCGCAGCCCAGCCAGCCCATGCCGGTCATGGGACAGGAGAACAACAAGGCCAAGCTTCGCAGGACGCAGGCCCTGGCCATCAGGCTCGAGCCGCAGGCGGCCCGCCTGCTGCGCCACTGGGAGCAGGGCGCGCATGCAGGCGGGCCTCCTGATGCTCGAGTCTGATGGCCAGGGCCTGGGCCGCGCGAAACTTTGGCCTTGTTGTCCTGCATCAGAACCGGCGTGGGCTGGCTGGGCGGCGGCGCATGCGGCCAGACTGCGCCGCCCGTCATGGGGTCCCTCATCGGCGCCGCTGCTGCCCATGCCGCTCACGTCCTGTGCGCGCTTGCCCACGCGCGGTCAGCAGCACGCGCGCGCGCGCACCTGTCGGCGTCCCTGTGAGCCTCCCATAGCAGGCTCACATCAGCCGGCATGCGGGCGCGGCGCTCGCACTCTGCTTGCAGCGTCTGGGTTGGCCTGCGGCCAGGCATACAGGGCAGCGCGCACACTGCCAGACGCGAGGCCCTCCTGCCAGCAGGCGCCGCTGCCAGGGGTGATGCGCCGCTGCCCTCTGCCGCGCGGACAATCCTGTGCTTCGCGGGCCTGCCGGTGCCGCCCGCGCTGCTGCCGCCCATGGCCTTGCCCACCAAGCCATGCTGAAAGCCCGGGCATTAGCTGGCGCGGCGATTCCGAGCGCCGCCTGTGCACATGAGGCGCTGAGCACGACAGCTGCGCCGCCGCGCCTCCCGCGACAGCCTCAGTGAGCAGCATGGCCTGATGGGCGTGGCCGTAGGTGACAGCAGCACGGGCGCACCAAGAGGCCCCCAACGCGCAGGGTTGTACATGCGGCAGAGGGCAGCGGCGCGTCACCCCTGGCAGCGTTGCTGGCTGGCAGGGGGGCCTCATATCTGGCGGGCGCTGGGCACAGGCGGCACTCGGGGTTGCCGCGCTCGGTTACGCCGCGGCTTCCCCTTCGGGCCACCCGCGCATGCGGCGCGCCGGTCGCCACGGCAGCCTACTCACGGCTGCGCGCCCGCGACAGCAGCAGCGCGCCCGCGGCAGCAGCTGCGCCGGGCGCACAGGCTGCCGCGCCGCCCGCGCCCGCTCCGCTGCCGCCTGCAGCCGAGACAGCATTGCGGCCGCCGCGCGGGCCCCGCTCAAGCACACCCAGCACGTCATCCATCAGACATGTAGTCTGCGGTCGTCTGCGCGTAGTCGCAAACGCCCAATCCGCAGCCGGCGCCCGAGCAGGCGTGCGCCCGGGCAGGGCGCCGCCGGCCTATTGGACGACCGCACCTACGCGCAAGGAGGCCGCGGACCACATTCGTGCGACGGAGGACGTGCTGGGCGGGCAGGGGCGGGCGCGCGCGGCGGCTGCTATGCGGTCTCTGCAGCAGGCAGCAGTGGAGCAGGCACGGACTGCTTCCGCCCCGACCACCCGCGCGTGCGGCGCGCCGGTCGCCGCGGTAGCCTGCTCCCTGCGCGAATCCCGCAGCCGCCGCGCCGCCGCGCCGCCTTGCTTGGGCCCTGCCGCGCCGCCCTGCGTGGCGGGTGCCGCAGCGGCCGCTGCGACGCCCGCAGAAGCATACTTTAGTAAAATGACGCTGACCAGCTGGCGCCGCGCACAAAGCGCTCCCAGGCTCAGGCAGCGCAGCCTCCCCTGACAGCCTCGGGGGGTAGAAGCTGCACCCGGCGGGAGCTATGCGCCGCAGGGGGGCGTCAGGCGTCAGCAGGCGCGCATGCTCGCGAGCACTCTCAACAGGTGATACTTGGTAGCCGGGCGGGCACAATCGCATATAACTGCTCGGAGCTGGCGAGTTTTTGTTTTGTTTAAGCAACGCGGCAGCACGTCGCACACATAGTCCAAACTTTGAAGTTTGGACTCTAAAGGGCGCAGGACATAGAGACTGCTGCGCCTCGCGCACAGCGCTTTAGTAGGAGGCACAGCGCACTAGTAGGAGGGCTGTCCCTGCCCAGTCAGACTGCACCCGGAGGCGGCGCGCCCGCTGTCAGCACGTGGCACGGGCGAGGCACGCACATACTGCCATCGGCGCTCCAGCACACCAGGTCGTGTGCGCAGCGATCCTCCAGCGGCGCACACCTGCACGCGCGCGCGACCAAGCTGCTCACGCGCGTACCTAGAGCATGTCTCCTGCTACATCGGCATGACATAAGACACAGTGCGTTCAACTTCGCCACGGACTGCTTGCCCGCGCCACAGCTTGTCGGCACCGACAATCCAAGGCGAAAGCTGGAGACACCGAGTGCCATGGTGACCTAGCGAGCGACTGCCTGCCTGCCAGGATGCCGCTCCACCCACCTAACAGTCAAAGACAAGAGAAGGCGGGAACACAGCGTGTGGATAACCGCGATCTCTTGTGGCGCTGCTGGCGTGGGAATTTTTAGCGAGTGCGCCCAGCACAGCAGCCCAACCAGCACAGGGCGCTACGCAAGTGCTAGCGCATGAGCTGCGGTGGTGCAGGACACAGTTGTGCCTCCCCGGCTGCGGGTCAGATGAATATGGGGAGCTTCACCTCGAGGCTGTAACTCCCCAGTAATCCCTAAGCAGCGGCGCTTGTTTAGTTTCAAAACCAGAACTGATAGCCACAGGAGGCGGGGCACGGAGCGCGTGCACGCGCGCCAGAGCAGACCCGCGATGTCCGCGTTCGAGGCCGGCGCGGAGCCGCGGCGCTTCCTGGAAGACCCGGCGGAGGATGACTTTGATGACAGCGAGAGCAGCGTCAGCTCGTACGACGACGAGCAGGCGAGCGCGGGGCCCGCCGCGCGCGCGCCCGCGGCGCCCTCCCGCGTCCCGCCGCTCGCCCTGGGCCCGCCGCCCGGCGCGGCGCCCAAGCCCGCGCCGCGCGTGCCGCTGCTGGGCCTGCGGCTGCCGCTGGCGCGCGAGGGCCAGCCCGGCGAGACGCCGCGCGCGATGGCCAAGCCGGACGCGCCCGCGCTCGCGCGCAAGCCGAGCGCGGAGGCGAGCGGCGGCGACGCGCTGCCGCCCAAGCCGCCGCGGCTCAACCTCGGCTCGGTGGCCGGCGAGCCGTCGCCGAGCCCCAAGCGCGCGGCGCACAGCGCGCGGGGCGCGCGCGACGCGCCGCCGCCGCTCACCGTCAGAAGCAAACCATGGACTACCATACAGTAGCTTGGATGCGTTCCTCTCTGAGGCATGCTGTCTCGCTCTGCAGGTGGTCCAGGGGAAGATCGGGCTGCTGCTCGAGGCGCACTTCGGCAGCGCCCTGGCAGAGCCGGCTCTGCAGGACCCCGTGCTGTTTGGCGCGGTCGCCGGCCCCCAGGCGCGCGCCCGGCCTCGCGCTCCCTGCCTGCCAGACGGTGCGCACGGGCGCACAACTGCTCATTCGACATCCTCATCCGGCGCTCTCTGCCTGCCAGACGGTGTGCATAGGCTGCACAGCCGCTCAATCCGCTTCCACATGCGGCGACAGGAGAGAGCCGGAGCGGACGCCGTCTGCGAGTACTCAGACATGAAGACTTATGCGGCGGCCAAGGCCGCATTTGAGGGCATCCTGGCGGCGTACAACCAGCGCCGCAAGCCCATGAAGCTGGTGTTCTTCGACGATGCGCTGGACCACCTGCTGCGCCTGCACCGCACGCTCTCGCTGCCGCAGGTCCGCGCTAGTGATTGGCAGCACATTGACGCTTGCCCACAATGCATGAGAGGCCGAGCCGCCCGACCTCCGCGTTGACGCTCCCTGTGCTCTTGCCGCGACAGTTGCGGCAACCGGACTTATTGTACTTGTACTGTGTTGCCAGGCCACGAATGCTGCATGGCCGGTCTGTGCAGTGCCCAGCGCCATTATGTGCTGCCCACTCTGCGAGGTGTATGCGCCCTTCATGGCTTGTGAGCTCATACACATTTGCACATGAGCTTAGCCAGCATGCAGACGCCATTTTTGTCATCAGCTGCCGCGCGCGCCAATGCCCAGGGCCACCTGCTGCTGGTGGGCGTGGGCGGCAGCGGCAAGCAGAGCCTGGCGCAGCTCGCCGCCTTCGCGGCGGGCTGCGCGGTGTTCGAGATCCAGCTCAAGCGCGGGTACGGCCGGGCGGCCTTCCAGGAGGACCTGAAGGCGCTCTACACGCTGCTGGGGCAGGACAACCAGAAGGCGCGCCCGCACGCGCGCCTGCCCACCTGCCGCACCCTGCGCCTTGGCATGCCCCCGTTGGCATCAGATGCTCGTGTTTACAATTCCGTGACAGGACTTGTATGCCTGCTTGCAGCCTAGGACATGCAGTCTGTGTGGCCACACACTCGCATCGAGCATACCAGGCATGCCTGTGTGTGTGCACACAGACTGGGTGTCCTGTGCTCTGAGCAGACATACAGGCCCTGAAACAGAATTTGTGGACACGAGCAGTCCTTTAACAAGCGTGGTGCAGGCGCTCACGGTCCTACCCATTGGAAAATGCTCTACCGCTGCCCCGCAGGTGGCCTTCCTGTTCACGGACGCGCACGTGGCCGACAAGGGCTTCCTGGAGCCGGTGAACAGCATGCTGACGACGGCGGTGCAGGCACACGCGCTACCTTCAGCGCGCCGGTGGCCTTGTCGCGGTAGAGCCAGATCTTCGGCTTGCCCTTCTTCTTGTCCTGCTTGAGCAGGCCGATGGTGCCAAAGTGCGCGGCCATGTCCTCCTCTGTGATGCCCTCTGGCAGGCCCGCTATGTACACCATGTCTGTTGCCGGCTCCGTGAAGCTGAGCGTGTCTGGATTATACGCCATCGCGCGACCGCTGTGCGCTGCTGTGCTCGCAAGGCTGTCGCGGTGTAAATCAAGCTTCAACCGTCACACACTGACTGATAAGTTTCCGCTCTGTCGCCCGAGCGCAGTGAGCCGCAAATGCGTTCTTGCGAGCATCAAGCACGCCTCTGCACAACTGTGGCCTGACCAGCTACCTTCTTGCTTGACAACAGTGCTCACTCGCTGGATAGAGAACAGGCGTGATAGAGGCTCACCATTACTTTGCAACAAAGTCTTGCTTGCCCTGGAGGCAGAAAAGGGTCAGAGGCTGTTAAGTAGGGCTCTTTCTGGTCATGGCAACTTCAGCACAAAGTGTAGCAGTGCCCAAGGCCGCAAGCCTTAAGTGAGGCGCCTGGCGCCAAGCCTCCAAGAACCCACTCCCCGACCGCCCCGCTTGCAGCAAGCACCTCCATCAACACCTGAGCACCAGGATGCGGCTGATGCAACCTCCCGCACGATACTCAGTATCGGTCCCCCCGGTCGCGGTCGCGGCCGCCACCGTACCCGCCGCCGCCGCCGCCTCCGCCATAGCCGCCACCCCCGCGGTCGTACCCTCCTCGGTCCCTGCAGCGCGCGCACGCTAAGGAGCCGACCGCCACATGTGCCCTGTGGCAACTAGCGCCGCGCAGCGTCACCGCCGCGCCCGCTGCCCTCCAAATTTCACATAGTCATCCGCTAGCTCTGCCAGGTGATCGAGTCACAAGTGCAAAGCGCGACGGTGTTCGCTACGACGGCGAGTCACCAGGTACGCTGCACCCTAGGCTCGTAACAGTTCAGCCTGACGACAATCCACGACGACAGGAACAACAGAGATCGCTCTCCACCAAAAGATACTACGCAGGCTGCCGTCCTGAGGTCCCCGCGCCGCACCTGCCGCCGCCGTAGCCGCCGCCATCCCTGCGCCCGCCTCCGCCGCCGCCGCCGCCATAGCCGCCGCCGCCGCCGTAGCCGCCGCCGCCACCGCCATAGCCGCCGCCGCCGCCGTAGCGGCTCCCGCCGCCGCCGCCATACTTTTCCGGCTTGGTCTCCGCCAGGCTGACGGTCAGCGTGGACCCTGGCGCAGCCAGGGTATCCCTGTCAGCTCACACGGCTGCGGTGGCACGCACCGCACCGCACATGGGAGGTGGTGCGAACGCGCTGCAAGCGCGCTGCAAGCCCTGGGCACACGGAGCTGAGCTACAGGGCGGACGCCAGCGTCGCGTTACACGGGCACAAGCCCCAGCTGGCCGCATCTCTGGCCCTCGCTCGCCACGACCGCGGCAGCCCACAGGCAGGGGCGCGGGCGGAGGAGCGGCCCGCGCACCCTTGAAGTCCTTCCCATTGAACCACTCCACGGCTGACGCGGCGGAGAAGGGGTCCTCGTAGGACACCGTGCCGTCCCCCTACAATCCAGTGCCACAGGCAGGGGCACGGTCAGCGCCTGCACCAGCGCGCAGGACACAGGAAGGTCCACGTGCCAGAGGGAGCTGCCACTGTCTAGCGAAACGGTTCGAAACTGGCCCAAGGCTGGCACAGCCCGCGTGCGCTGTGACTGTGCGGCGCCCGTGACGCGGCACGCCGTGCGCTGGAAGCCAAGCCGCCGTGGCACTCCAGGCGATGAAGGCCAAAACTGTGCAGCTCAGCGCAGCAAAAGCGAACGGCGACCGGGCGCATGCGCTACCCCAGGCGACCGGGCGCGACGCGCGCGACTGGCTGCCGGCTGGCCGGGCGCCCGCGCGCGCCTTGAGCGCGCCGGTGGCCTTGTCGCGGTAGAGCCAGATCTTCGGCTTGCCCTTCTTCTTGTCCTGCTTCAGCACGCCGATCGTGCCAAAGTGCGCGGCCATGGCCTCCTCCGTGATGCCCGGTGGCAGGCCGGCGACGTATATCATATCCACGTCCGGCACCGTGAAGCTCAGCGTGTCCGGGTTGTACGCCATGGCGGCTGCCCAGCGGTGCGCGCGCCGCGGCCGAGGCCACAGCAGCCCGCTGGAGTGCGGCGCGCACTAGCTACACCGCACTGCTCACCAAGTTCAGGCTCAGCACCGTGCACTGAAGCGCTGCACCCTCCAGATGCCTGCCTGGCCGCCTCCTTGAACCGCGCCACAAGTATGCACCAGGTTTGTGAAGTAAGCTTGTCCCCTGGTTACTTTATGTTCATCAAAGGGCACACTTTGGCACTCATCCATGCCTGTGCCTGGGTGCAGCCTTGGGGGGGTTTGAGGTGCCCTGGGGGCCGCTGGGCGTGCATAGCTATGCAGCTTGGCCAACTCGGAAAACACTTTTTCCCACACTTCCCAGAGTGTAGAACGCTCAAGTGCTCTCCGCGGGCGCCAAGCCGTGGGTGCGCAACTTGCAAAGCAGAGAGGAGGCTAGGGAGGACCGCCGTTCTCCTGTCCTTGCAAACGTACCGCGCAGGCTAGACAGCAGACCGCCCGACTGCAGATGGCCTCGGCGGCGCCTGCCAGCGGTGCATGCCCCAGAGTTCGGACGCTGCTGGTAGACCTTGATGGCACGCTCTACGACATAAGCAACGGCTATGAAGAGCATGTGAGGTATGCACGCTTTTGCGTGAACAGAGCAAGCCCATATCAGCCAAGTGGGGCAGCTGAGGCGGGCAGTCCCTGCGTTGGTGGGTAAAGCAAGTCGTGCTTGCAGGCATGCAGGCAAACTCGCGCTCTGCTCACGCCGCATTGGCATCAGGCCTCCGCCATGTAGCACCAAAAGGCCCTGCAGACCTGGTGGTCAAAGTTCGGCCTTGCGCAGGCAGAACGTGTTTAGGTTCATGGTGCAGCGGCTGGGCGTGTCTGACGTGGCGACGGCGCGCGGCATCTGGAAGCAGCACTTTGCCACCTACAACCAGAGCCTGCGCGCGCTGCGCGCCGGGGCCGGCTTCCGCTTCGACACGACGGAGTACTGGGACTGCATACGCGCCGGCGCCAGCGACTTTCTGAGGCCAGACCCTGCGGTGAGCACACGCGTGTGCAGCAACTGACATGCGCAACAGGCGCAGCCTCCTGCACGGTGGCCTGTGCCTCCCAAGGCGCAGAGGGGCTGGCCTATGGCATTGCTTGCGCGGTCGTATGTTGAAAGGCGTGCGCCCGGCTCGCCGACCCGGTGTTGTGCTGCGCGCAGCTGCGCGCGCTGCTGCTCTCCCTGCCACAGCGCAAGTGGGTCTTCACCAACTGCAGCGAGGCGCACTGCCGAGCCGCGCTCAACCTCCTGGGCCTCCAGGTGCGTGCTGGCGCCTGCGCCTGCGTCCGCCAAGTCGAGTGCCCGTAAGCAGCCAACGTTTGCTGATACACGGTTGTACCTCATTCATTCTGCACCTGTGCCTGTCTGTTTGTGGGTGGCAGGCAGCGCATGGGAGCACATGAGCAAACATTAACAAACTCCACCAAAGTACACCAACAGTGCACGCAGACTCACACACTTGCAGAGCACGCAGCCTCAATCTGACCCTACAGCTCTGCCCAGCAGCGGGCCGCGGCGCTGACGGGCCCGCCGCCTGGCCAGGGCTGCTTCCAGGGCATCATTGGCGCGGACGCGATGGGCGACTCGGCCAAGCCCAGCCACGACGCGTTCCGGGTCGCGCTGGCGGCCGCGGGCGAAGCCCCCGGGCCCCACATCGCCATGTTTGAGGACAGCCTCAAGAACCTGCGCACCGCCAAAGCGCTGGGCCTCACCACGCTGCTGGTCGGCAGCGCGACGGCGGCCGAGGAGGCGGGCGCCCCGGCGGCGCTCGGGCGCAAGCCCTGCCAGGGCTTGGGCGGGGTCGCCGGCGACGTGCGCGGCCTGGGCGAGACGGGCGTGGGAGCCGGTGATGCTGCGGCAGGTGGGGCATGCAGACCCTGCCAGGGTACCGGCAAGGACGCGTGCGCTGAGGCCTGCGTTGACGCTGCAGTGTCCGCGCTCACTGAAGCTGAGCTGCGGCGCGCACTGCCCCACCTGTGGGACTGGGACGGCGACAGTTGGGAAGGTGCTGGACCTTTAGGGGCACACGGTACAGCAGCGCTGCATTGCACTGTGTAGAGGTTTTGTGGGCTTGAACACGAGCAGCTGTGCGCACGCGTCCGGGTGCTGCTCTTGCGCTGGAGGGCATACCCGCAAAGTGCCTACAAATATTTATTTGCTGCACGCAGAGCTGATGTACGGCGGGGGATTGTCAGCCTGTCCCTGTGTGCACAATGCATGACCTCCCTAGCGAGCTGGCACATCTGTTCTTGTAGCAACATCAGTTGTGAACGCATATCAACAATCATGGTAGGTAATGAGTGACGCGAGAGTAATGAGAACGTCTGACTGCTTACATTGCAAGGACACTGTTGTTGCATTTTGACATGCATGCAGACTGACCAGACAGCCAGTCTGGTGAGCACCTACATTGCAAGCCAAATGCACACCATCACGCATCCCCATTGCTGCGTCAGGGCATGCGCATGGGGTGGGGTGTCCTTTCTTGCACCGCAGCACCGGCGCCTCCTTTCCTGCCCCTTGCCAAAGCGCGCCCACGCGCATCAAACAGCTTCCGGCGCCGTGGGGCGCCTGGAAAGCGCAGCCGACGGCCACGCACGACGGGGATGTCCTGCTCGCGTAAACAGCTACGTTCCCTGGTACCATGCTTGGCCCCAAAGGCAGCCATAGCAGCATCCCCAGAACGGACATCCGCTACACAGGCTTCCGAGCCCGCTGCCCCAGCTTCGCTGGACGCTGCGCCAACTGCTGGCCGCTCCCCGCGAGCGGGCCCCGATACCCCAGCCACAGCAGCCGGAGGCCCTGAGCCCTCAGCATGAGCGCACTGCATGGCAGCAAGGCCACCCCCGCCATGCATGGGCCCCGGCCCAGGCACCTGGCCAGCGCCAGGCGCCGGCGGCCCCGCAGCGCGTTGCACGTCCGCCAGCACGGCAGCCCATGCGTGGGCGGGCAGGCCGGCGGCTGCCGCGCCCTTCGCCCAGCGCAGCGGCTCAACGCGGTTGTTGAGCACGTGGGGGTGCCGCCTGGCCAGCTCGTTCGCTGGCGCCGGCCCCCTGCCGTTGCCAAACGCCGCGCTCAATCGTGGTACTCCAGCAAGCCCTTGAAAGGTGTTGTGCTGGAGCACCTCATCCCTTGGGAGCAGTGTACATGCCCAGGGCATGATACTTTGCTAAACAGCGCGCCAGAGTACCGCGCTGGGCCCCTGCTGCCATGCCCGCCTTGCTGTTGAGGCTCCTGCAGTATTTGCACGGTATGAGGTCCTGCCGTGTGAAAAGTTCGAATTTTGCAGGGACCTCACAAGCAAGGCGGGCTTCACAGCAGGGGGGTTGAGCGCGTGGTTGGACGCGCTGTTCAGCACGGCGTGTACGCTTGTGCTGGGGAGACCAGCCAGGTGTGCAGGAGCACCTGCTGTGGGGCAGCAGGGCCAGGATTGCTTGGTCCCACCGCGCCAGGTAGGTGGCGAGGTAGGGCAGGTCGCGGTAGCGCGCGTACATGCGTGCAAAGTTCACCAGGCGCTGCATGTGCGCTGGGCTCCCGACGCTGCGCTCGCGCCAGAACGACCTGCTTGGGGCCCACGTGACACCTTCCTCGCCGACGAGTGTGGGAGTGACAGGGGAACCTCAAGTGCCTGCGTGCTCCACAGCAAACAAAGCGCACCGCAGCTCCATTTCGCGCTGCGGCTTGAGAGCGATGCTAAAGCGCTGGTGCTTTGTTGCCGTGTGCAGGGCGGCCAGTTTGGCCCCGGCGGGCGGAAGAAGCCAAGCTGCATGGGCCCGCACGTCGGCATCCCTGCCCCTGGCACAGCATGTCTGTATTGCTTCAGCACGTCTTGGTGTCATACGACCTTGGGAGTGAGCGCTTTACAGAGTGCAAGGAGCTGTAAGCACACCCGCTGCTTGTGCAAGGCACAGCATGCTTCGTCAAAGCTCGTTGGCCCTCGAGCAGCTGCGCCGCTGGAGCTGCAAAATTGTGCGTAGGCTCCCGGCCCGCAAACAGCAGCCAGACTGGCACAGTGCCCAACTGCTTTGACCCGCGCATGTACCACCTCCCAGCAGTGCCCTGATATGTCTATCCAAGGCTCTTTGGCTGCTCTGCGCGTGTGCTTGAGCGCGGAAGGCTGGGCTTCACCAGTGAGTCCGAGTACAACGCACGTGCACACTGGCGGGCAGAAGATAATGCATAATCTGTGGGAAAACTTTCTCATGGCTGCAGCCTGCAGCCAGTGCTGGACCTAGAACGGCATCTGGTCTGTCCTGGTTACTAGAGCCTGATGCACACAGCACCCGAGAGGGGTCTAGAAGTCAGAGCTTCGAGGCAGTGCCTGCATACTGGTGTCACTGCACGCACGTGGAGCTGCTTAGGTTGCTCCTTGACGGCACTGCTTGCACTGCCTGCATGAAGTGATGTAAGTCGCGCGTGATGGGGCAATCAAGTGCGCACAGCGTAGGCACGCTTGAAGGCGGAGCGCGCGCTCAAAATGTTTAGCCTGCGGAGCGGGCACACAGGGCCGGCCGCAAAGCCTCCAGAGCGCCATGGCCGGGGACATCAACAGCCAAGGCATGCGCACGCCTTGGCCCTGTCGCTTCGGGCCCCTCCCTTATGCGAGTGCCAGCACGGTGGCGCAGCTTATAGCGCGCTATCTTTGGAGACAAGTCGCTCGGAGCCCTGCATCGTGATATGTAGGTTGAGTTGCCGCGCTGCCTACCGCGGTGTCTGCACCGCTCTGCTCACCTGCTTCGGCAGAGCTCCACCAAGGCTCCAGGCAGGCGATCAATGGCTTGCATCCTGTGCAGGGCGGAGAGGCCGGTGCGGGGCCTGAGCGCGCGCTGGGCGTTCCTGCTGCTGCTGGCGGCGCGCCTGGTCAGCGCGCGGCTCAACCTGGTGCACGACTGCGACGAAGTGTACAACTACTGGGAGCCGCTGCACTTCCTGCTGTATGGCTCCGGGATGCAGACCTGGGAGTACAGGTGCCGCGGCGCCGCCCTTCACCTTCCTCTTTACAAGGGCGCCCTGCTTGTACTGGCATCTGCAGGGCCGGTGATGCTGTCCGCACTGCTTGTTTGCTGGGCCACGACAGCCTGCCCAGCCTGCCCTCGCTTGCGGTCGTACTAGGCCAAGCATGGCCATGCTGTGTTCGGATGGCCTGCGACCACACGCCTGCCGCGCGCAGCTCGAAGTATGCGCTGCGCTCCTACCTGTACCTGCTGCTGCATGCGGCGGTGGCCGGGCCTGCGGCGCTGCTATTTGGCACGGGCGCTGGTGCTGCCCTGCATACACGCCACACTGTGTTCCACGTGCCACTTGCCGAGTGTGCGCTACAGGCGACAAGGGGGCAGCACTCCGAGCATGACTGCAGCCGCGCTATACAAGTCGTGAAAGCAGGCTTGCGATGTTTTGCACATTGTCAAAGTCCGTGCTGCAGCTGGACAGACACATGGGCCTACTCCATGCCTGTTTCCCGCAACGCCTTGCTGTGCATGTGACTGGATCAGAATGTGCGTTCATTGGACTGGCGAGCTGCAAGTCTCTGAGGCATGAGGCGGGGTGCCGCAGGCAAGGTGTGGGTGTTCTACCTGACCAAGGCGGGCCTGGCGACGCTGTCTGCCCTGTGCGAGACCGCGCTCTACCAGTGCGCCCCCCGTGTGACGTGACTCTCTGCGTAGTCAAGCTGCGTGCGAGATGCGCTGCGCTGCAGGATAAGTGCTTTATTTAGTGGTATGCACCGTATATGTCTAAGTGCATCTCAACATCAACATTGCTGCAAGCACACAAATGTGCACTGCAGCTGCACATGTTACCGGCCCTGCTGCTCCGCACTTGGCACACCCGCTGCCTGTGCTGCTCATGCCCAGCACGCCAGGCTCATAGGACGCTGTCTGCGTAGCAAACCACTGCAAGGTACCTCCTTGCCCTTCACGTGCTTATGCGCTTCACCCGGCATCAGCAGCATGTGCACACGAGTACGGCCAGACAGCTCACTCGCAGCCCCATGCTCATACCCGCCAGGCCAATAGTGGTGTGACGCAGGTCGCTGCTGTGGGCCGTCACATGGCATGTGTGCCGCCCCAGGGCCACGCGGGAGGCCGTGGGCGGCTGGACGGCGCACCTGCTGCTGGCGCTCCTGGTGCCGAGCGCGGGAATGTTTGTCGCGGCCACCGGCCTGCTGCCGAGCAGCTTCGCGATGGCCTGCCTCACCGCGGCCGCCGCGGCCGTGCTGCAGGGCCGCCCCGCGCGCGTCGTCGCGGCCGCCGCCGCCGGCATCGTCTGGGGCTGGCCAGTCGCGGGTGCGCATGCTCGCGACCTCTGTCCTCGACGCTGGTTGGGTCAACACCCATGCGGAGGTGTTCTCCGCCGCTGCTAATCACCACGGCCGCGGCCGTCACGGCAGCCGCCGCGCATGAGCTGCAGGGCGCGCGTGCCTGTCGCCACTGACCTCCGTGACGGTGCGCGTGGCTTTCGCAGGCGTGGCGTTCTTGCCGTACGCCGTCTATGTGCTGGCGGCCGCGCCGCTGGGTCGCGCCTTCGGCACCGCTCTGGCCGCCCTGGCGCTCACGCTGGGGCCGCTTGTACTTGTTGACCGCGCTTTCTACGGCCGTTGGACGGTGCGGGGGAGTGTGGCCAGCCTGGCACTGCAGCTCTGGCCCGCCGGCCTGCGCACATGGCATGTGAGTGGATGTTTTCAGTATCTGTAGCCTCAGCTGCCACATGCCCATGTTGCTTGCAACCACGTTATCAGGCTGTCGTGCATGCGTGACATGTGTCCCTCACTGCTGGCGTGTCGCTCATGCGGAGGCCCGTCTATGATGCCGCTGCGGCGCTTCAGCGTGACTGCAGCTGCTGTTCCTGTTTGAATTTTGTTTGTACTTCTGGCCGGGCCCTGAGGCGGCCGCCGGCCCTGCTCACCCTATGCCCTGCAGGTGTCGCTGCTGAACTTCCTGCGCTACAACGTCGGCGGCGGCGGCGACAGTGCGCTGTACGGCACCGAGGGCGCGGGCTTCTACCTGCGCAGCGGCGCGCTCGCGCTCAACCTCGCGCTGCCGCTCGCGGCGGCCGCGCCGCTGGCGCTGCTGCTCCGCCGCGGCCACGGCCGGCCCGGTGCGGCCCCGGCCGGCACGCCTGCAAGGGCGGCTGACGCTTGCCAGCCTGTGCCGCTCGGCCAGGCTCGCGCGTCGTAGGCCGCTGACAGCATCCGGGTCACTGCAGCGCGCTTGAAGAGAGCAGGCGTCATCCGACACTGCTTGCACCGGCTGTCCTGCCTGCCGCCATGCTTCTCAGGTTGTGTGGGCATGCTGCCAGTGGGAGCGGGCACCTGCGCAGGCGGCCGCGCGCGCATGGCTGTGGCGCTCGCGCCTGTGCCGCTGTGGCTGGCGGCCATCAGCGCGCTGCCGCACAAGGAGGAGCGCTTCCTGTACGTGGTCTATCCGCTGGTGCGCTCGCCGCGCCCCCGCGGGGCGCGCGCGCCTGCCCCCTGCCCTGCGCCCTCGCACTGCTGGGGCGCGCATGCCTGCCCCCTGCCCAGCGCCCTCGCCGGCACTGCTGCGCCGGGCGAGCGCGCCCGGGCGCTGCGATGACACGGGCGGCCGCGCCAGCCGCTGCGCCCGCGCTGTGCGCAGGTTGCCGTGCCGCGTGAGCCTGTGCTAGTCTGGGCGACATTGTGCAGGCGACGAGCTCGTGGCATGCTCCGCTGCCCATTATCTCACTCGTTAGTTTCCGACCCTGGGAAGGCCCCCGCCGCGCAGGTGTGCCTGGGTGCGGCGGTGGCGCTGGCGGCGGCGCCGGCCGCGGTGCGGCTGCTGGGCGCGCGCGGCCTGCCACGCGCCGCGGTGCTGTGGGCGGCGTGGGCGGCGCCGCGCGGCGCGCTGGCGGCCGCGGCGGCGCTGTCGCTGCTGCGCGCTGCGGCGCTGGTGGCGCACTACGGCGCGCCCATGGCCGTGTACCGCCGCCTGCCAGAGGTGCGCCGGCGCGGGGCGCGCGCATCTGCGCATGCGCGTCACACGATGTTGGCCGGGGTGTTCATTCGGTACACAGCATAATACATGCGACATGGCCTGCCCGACCTGCTGCAGAAGGCGGCAGTGTTTCTCTGTCGCACGCCCGTACTGGCCTCGTACTGGCCGCGGCTGACACTGCCAGCGGCGTATGCAGCTGCCGGCGGGCGCCAACGCGACCTTCGTGTGCGTCGGCGACGAGTGGCACCGCCACCCGTCCGCGTACTTCCTGCCGGGGCCCGCCTACCGGCAGGCCTTCGTCGCGTCTGGCTTCCGCGGGCTCCTGCCGCGCGCGTTCGACCTCGCGCAGGCGCGCAGGCGTCGCACTCGCCCGGGCCCAGCAGAGCTGCTCGCATGACGGCGGCGGACTCGCCCGGGCCCAGCAGAGCTGCTCGCACGACGGTGGCGGACTTGCTCGCATGACGGTGACGACACAAGCGCAGTGGGGGCAGCAGGGGATGCGCTGGGGCTGATGTGGCGGCTCCCTGCAGCACAGGGACCTGGCTGTCGCCACAAGCATGGGTCCAGGAGGGAATCCTCTGCTTTGTGGAGCGCCGCTCAGCGTGCCAGGGTGCGACACACGCGCGCATGCCCGACAGACTGAGGCAGCGCGGGCGCTGAGCAGCATGCCAGGGGCGGGGACCGAGATCAACTTCGAGCCTGTTCTGGAGCCCGTGTGGCTATCCCCTCTCTGTCGCGCGCGCCCAGGGGGGCACGGCGGCGGCGCCGCCCGAGCTCAACGACCGCAACCGCTGGGAGCCTGCCAACGTGTGGCCCGACGCCGCGCGCTGCGACTTCTTCGTCGGGCTGCGGGGCGCCGGCGAGCCGCCGCTGCAGGGTATGGCCCAGCCAGCCTGCGTGCCGCCCGCGCAGCAGGGCTGGCGCGAAGGCCATGATGCAGCTGCGAGCCCGCTGCAGACTGATGCAGCCGCAATCGCACACAGAGCACATGCGCCTGCTCCGGACAGCACTTTGGCAAATTGTGTCTGGGCCCAGGCCGTACTTTTGGCGGACTCTGTCCGGGCCAGCCCGCATGCAAGACGCAACTGGTGTACCGCACGTGCGTTGCCTGACCTGTGTGTTGTGGCGGCATACGCTTGGCCATGTGCTGCGCGCTGGGCCGCGCTCATGCAGACCCGGCGGACTGGGAGCTGCTTGCGGCGAGGGTGCTCGTTGACGTGGCGCGCTCGCGCCCGGCCGGCTGCTGCGCGCTTCTGAAGCTCCACTCCATGTCTCGCGCAGACCCGGCGGTGTGGGAAGAGGTCGCGGCGCGGCCGTTTGTGGATGCGGCGCGCTCGCGCTCGATGCTCGCGCGCGCTCTGTACCTCCCGCGGCTCTCGCGCAGCCGCAACCACTGGGTGCAGTACACGCTGCTGCGGCGCATGGAGCCGCCTCGACAATGCCATGCGGATGGGGAGCATGGGGGCAGCCGCCATGCCGGGGCTGCAGAGGATGAGCAAGCTGTGTGACTGTGCCGCAATGATGAGCACAACTGACACCTTGTTGTCTGCACGATGTTGAAACAGAAGATTACACAAAACCCTTGTCTACTGCAGCCCCTTGTCAGCTAGAAGAATGTCCAGCATCTCTTGGAGCCCCTGCCATTCGTTGGCCGCAGGCGCGACCAAGACGTTCATGTTGCCGCTATCAGCACTTTGTGCTCCTGCGACCAAGCCTATCCTAAGCGCTTTGATGCCAAAAATTTGCAGCGCAAGGTTTGCGCCTTTGTTCCGAACCTTGCTCTGAAGCCAAAAGCCAAAAACCCGATTCCCACGTTACCCCGATGAGTGAACCTAGAGAGACATAGCTAGGAGCAGACCCTGGTCAGTCCCCAGCACGGCACAGCCGTCCCACGTCTGGTCTGTACACCGAGCCAGTATGAGGCGTGTAAAGCGTATGAGGCGTGTAAAGGTCAGGCCCCAAGTAGAGCTGGGCATTGCCCCACCAGCACACACACACACACGCCCGCTTGTTGGTCTTCGGCTTTGGGCCAACCATGAGAATTCGGCACGCTCGAAATGCGCCCACAACAATGTGTCGCGTCTGTGCAGAGCTGTGTGCCTCATCAAATCAAGCGGAGCACGCTGGCCAGTCAGACCCTGCTAGTAAGAGGCTGGAAGGACACGGCATGCACGCTCCTGAGTATTGGGCCTGGGGTGGGCCAGATCACAACAGACTCGCCTTGCGCTTGGGATACATAAGGCCGCGCCTGAACAGCAGAGCTGTGTGCTGCTCCGAGCGCAGCATGCTGGCCGATCAGAGCCTACTCAGTGCAAGTAATTGTGATGGAGACATGCATGCCCGGAGCATCCAGCCCATGGCCGGTCACTCTACTTGGCCCGCTCGCCTCGCGCGCCCGTTATAGTGAAATTGCGCGTGGCCAGAGCAGAGTGCCTCTCCCTCCGAACAGGTGACATGCCATATCAGTGCTTCAGCGTACATAGCGTTCCCCAAGACAGACACGCTTGCTCTGGACCCTCCGGCCGAAAGCCAAAGATTCGGCTCAACAGGCTCGCCGTGCGCCCGCAAACAGCTGGCATCGGCCTGGGCGGGGCTGTGTGCCTCATACAGAAGTGAGGGCAGCGTGCTGGCTAGTCGAGACCGCACCGCTCCTGTGCAAAAGCCCCGCGGGTTGCCCTGTGCCAGAAGGCTCTCCGATCAGTTTCAGGGGCAGACCCCGCGTCTAGCAAAGCTGCGGGCCACGTCCCATGATGGGCAGCCGCGCCACCACCACCCTAGTCAGAGAGGGCTGCATCAGCCAGACCTGGCTGCGCGAGTAAACACGACACACGGAGATGGTGCCCTATTGCGCACCCTGCTCCCCGCCCTCGCACACGTACAGGCACACTTTGGCTGCGTGCCAGGCGCTACCGCAGGCTGTCTGCAGGCCCGGCCAGCTCAGCCGCAAGTTCAGGGCATGCTCAGGCCAGACGCGCCTTCCCAGGCCAGACGCGCCTTCCCAGGCCAGATGCGCCTTCCCCCAGGCAGCTGCGCGCATGCCGCGCAGCACCCCCATCATACTCCCCGCTCAGCACCCTGGGGGCGCCTCCCTTCCCACGCCCTTTCCCCAGCATACCTGCCGGCAACTGCGGGGCGCGTCCCCAGGAGCGCGCGCCGGGGCTGCCGGGTTGCGCGCGGCGCCGCCGCCTCAGCAGTTCAGCAGGAGCAGCAGGCGGCACGCGCGCGGAACGCCGAGGCGCGCGGCCGGCAGCACCGCCGCGGCGACGGCCGCCGCGGCCGCCGGCAGCGCGCGCCGCACGGGCGGCAGCGAGACCGCCAGCGCCAGCAGCGCGCCCGTCGCCGGCAGCCGCGCCGCGCACAGGCACAGCACCGCCGCCGCCGCGCCCACGCCCAGCACCCTGGGTCGCGCGGCGCGAACGTCACGAAGGCGCGTTGGCTGAGGACGGCAAGCCGGCTGTGTGCAGCGCTGCTTGGGCGCACAGCGGCCGCGGCCTGACAGGCTGCACCGGCGCGGCGGCCAGTGTCAGAACAGCAGGACACCACAGGTGACCAGCGGGCGCCAGGCGGCCATGGCACCACCGTGATGCGCTTAGCTATGAAGCTCCCTGATAAAAAAAACCACTCATGAGCCCTTGTCGCGGCCATCCTGAGGAGGGCGGGGGCGGCACCGGCGCGGCGGCCGGCGCAGGAACACGAGCGGCAGCAGGCAGGCGCAGGCGTAGTTGAGGCTGGCCGGCGGCGGCGGCAGCAGCGGCAGCGGCTGCCCGCGCGCGGCCAGGCGGTCGCTGACGTGCAGCGCCTCCAGCACCAGCACCAGGACGAGGTTCACCTGCGCGCGCGCATGACCTTGGTTGAGTACTCTGTGCACACTCCACACCCCCAGCCACAAGAATCGGCCTCCGGGGTCACCAGTGCGCGCACCAGGCCCTGATCAGGCAACACGCGCAGTGCCCCCCTGGCGCCAGGTCGGCCGCTGGCACACGGACCGCAAGCAGGGCTAGCTCCCTCGCGCGCACGCGCGCGCCCGGGCGGCCCACACTCGCGCGCGCAGGCTCCTCCGGTGCCGCAAGCATGCGCGCTCACAAGAGGCTCACTAGCATTCTTCACAGCGCACACTCAGCAGCCAAGAAGCTGCATCGGATGACTGAACAGAGCTGGGCAGGCAGGCGCGCGCTGGAAGCGCGCGGGCAGCGCGCCAGCAGCAGCTTGACCTCGTCGATGCACGCCACGTGCGCGCCCAGGCGCCGCGCCAGGCCGCGGCCGCGGCCTGGCTTGCCGGCGGCGGCGTCCGCCGCGCCGGGCGCGGGGCCCGCGGCGGCGGGGCCGCTCGCCGCGCAGCCGCCGCGCTGGTCCGCCAGGATCTCATCCTGCAGCTCGCTGTCGCACGCCGAGCAGGCGGAGGAGTCGTCGTACGCGTCGTCATCTGCGGCGGCACACCCCAAGAGGTCGGCCGGGCAGCAAGGGCGCCTGTGCTGAGGCCCAGAGCAGGCAGCATGCCAACCTGCCTGCAGTGCCCCTGGCCTGCTTCGCCTGGTAGGGTTTGAGCAGGTGGGGCTTGCTCGCTGCCAGGCGCACGGAGGCCTGCACTGCGTACTGGACGCATGCGGGCTGGGTGAAATGTGCAGGACCTTGGCACTGTCACATGCTATTCAAGTATTAACACATTAAGCAAGCCACCGGGCCCCAGGACCATGCTTGCGCCGTCACACCGCGCCAGCACAGTTGGTGAGTCAGTAACCAGGACGCACCGTCGGCGAGTGCGACTCTCGCTGCGCACAGCGCCTCGCGCTTCAGCGCCGCGTCGCCGCGCAGCGGGATGCGCGCCGCGATGCTGCGCTGCAGCCTGTTCGACTGGCGCGCCAGGTGCGGCGCCATGAGCTGCGCCAGCAGCAGCAGGCGCGCGAGCAGCCTGCCGCGGCAGCGGCGTCAGTTGGCTGCACTGTCACCCTCCAGACAGGGCACCCCTGCCCACGCACAGCGCCAGCGCTCCTCCCCACGACGTTCTCCTGACGACGGCAAGACGCGCAATGTGTCAAGGCAGAGCCGCAAGTTATGACGCTGGCGCAGAGCAGGCGCAGCCAACGACTCGATCTGTTTGCAGGGCAGCACAGGCAGCGCCTGCACTGCCCGCAGCGCTGTCCCGCCGCCAGAGCGGCAGGACAACAGGCGCAGGTCACCGCACGAGCAGTCAGGCACGGGACACGGCGCCAGGCCGTGGGGCCGCACGGCGCATCCACGACGGCGTCGCCGTCGGTGCCCAGCGTAAGCACGGCGCACGCGCCGCCCTTGACGCCCGGGCCGGGCAACCCTGGGCCCGGCACGGGCGCGAAGACCACCGACTCGGCGCCCACGGCAAACGCATCCTCCAGGTCGCCGTAGCGGCTGGGCCTGGTGCAGCGCAGGTGGCAGCTCGATACAGGCGCTGAGCGAAATGCGTCCGTCCTATGGGCCACCAGTGGCTGAGCAGGGTGCTGACAAACAAGGCGCGCATTCAGGCGAGGCGACAGCGGATGAGCAGATGCCAGGGTGTGCCACGCAGCCCATGGCGACTCTCCATGGCGAGTGCATCCAAGTCGCAGCAGCGGCCTTAAGCGTGCTTGCGTGATAAGCTTTGTGGAGCAACAATAAGCCGAGGCAACCTCAGGCAGCGGTGCACATAGAAGGCAGCGGCCCAGAAGCGATTGCGCAATGTACTGCTCGGTACCGGCAAAAGCAGGCATGCGCACCGCCGGGACTCGGCAGCGCAGGCGCAACAGGCCACAGCAGCCAGGCAAGGCGGCGTTCCCAAGAGCCAGAGCGGCGGCTCTTCGCCCAGCAATAAGTGACCGGCCGGGCGTGCAGGGGCGCGCCGGTGCAGGGCGGCGCGCGCGGTGTGCAGCCAGCGGTTCTGCAGCAGCGAGAAGCCCGCGGCGGCGGCGGGCAGCGGCAGCGCGCCGAGGCGCAGCGCGCCGCCCAGCATGTTGCCCGTGCTCAGCACCCAGCCGCGCCCGCCGCTCAGCGCGACCACTCCCACGCTGCACCGCCCGCGCCCTGCTTTCAGGCGCCACTGGCTTGAAAAAACAGCCGAAGAGGCGCCTGCGGGCGCACCTGAAGAAGCGGGCGCTGGGGCAGAGCTCGCGCAGCGCCGCGGCCGCACCCCCCGAGAGGCGCCCGCTGCCGAACGCGCGGGAGAGCTGCCGCGCCAGCCGCTGCTGCATCCGCAGGTACTGGCCGCCGTGCGGGTCGCCCGCGTCCACTGCTGGCCCGCAATGCGGGCCGCGCTGCAGGCCATCACTGCAGGGCTGCTGCGCCATGCTGTCCACCGGCCACTGGACAGGCTGCCCATTGCCCTCCCCTCGGAGAGAGCTGTCCTCCTGCTGCGGCGCCTCCCTCGGCCGCTCCAGGCCAGGCGCATGCATGGGCTTCAAAAAGGTTGCACGGAAAGTTGGTTGACGCCGAGCCTGCAGCAGTGCTCGCACTTCACGCGACGCCTGGCCGAGCTGTACGCCTGAGACACAGCGTGAAGCCCAGCTAGGCCGGAAGTGTACAACAAACACGCGCTTCCGGCAGTACAATCTCAGGAGGACGACGGGAGCAGCACACCTCGCGCTCACCTCGCCAGTCGCTAGACCTTCACACACAGCCGTGACGTCCTTGCATTGCTGCACTTTATCAATATTGATATTAGTATTGCGAGTTCAAGGCCCAGCTCGGCCCGCTACAGCGCGGCCCCACATCCCAGGCTCAGGGTTTGCTGCTGTTTGAATCGCATCAACGGGCAAAGGGAGAGGCTGCGAGCATGCTGAATGAGGACAATCAGCTGACACAGTAGCCATCCGCTGACGGCCTGGCTATCGGCGCACAGCATCAGGTCGGCGCAGCCGCGATGCCCACCGTACGCGCCTGCTGCGCGGCGAGCAGGCCGCCCGCGCGCGCGTCCGCCCACACGCGCGCGTCCCGGGCGCGGCTCGCGGCGGGCCGCAGGCCCGTCGCCGTGCGCGCATTCCTCGGCGGCGAGGAGGCCGTCGCCGTGCCGCTCGACCCGTGCCAGGCGCTGCGCGTCAATGGCGCGGCCAGCCGAAGCACGTGCATCCGGGCATTTGATGCGGCCGTGCACGACCCGCCCGACGTCGGCTACAGCCACGTGCGCGCGCCCGCGCGCGCCTCGGCGCAGGGAGCCGCATTGCGCTCGTTTGACGCGGTGCTGGCACCAATGGACAGGCCTGACACCTGACCGCGCAGGATCTGCTCTGCGCGCGCGCGGCGGTGCTCAAGGCCGCGGCGGACGCGCTGATGGAGGACGCGGCGCGCCGCCGCCGCGATGCGGTGCCGCAGCTGTTCATCAGCTACGAAGACCTGCCAGGCGCGCCTGGCGCAGGCAGCGGGGCGCGCCTAGCGCGGCGCAGCCGGACGCCCTTCTGTGTGCGGGTGGGTGCGCGGGGCACGGCCAGGCATGGCTGCTTACCGCTGCTGCAGACCAGCCCGGGCGGCGGGTGTAAAAATGTGGGCGTGAGCGGTTGCGCACGGTCGTTGCGCTTTGCTCGCCATGCAGCCGGGCAGACAACTATGTGCGCCCGGCCTGGCAGGCGCGCTGGCGCTGATGCAGGAGGTGGGCGACGCCGACGTGGTGCGCCGCTGGGGCGCCGCGTGGCTGGCCGACAGCGGGCGCGACCCGGCCGCGCCCGACGTTGCGCTGGCCTGCGCGCTGGCGGCGTCGGATGCCGCGTCGGCCGCGCTGGGCGCCGGCGACTCGCTGGGCGCCGCCGCGCTGCTGGAGGAGGGCCTGGAGGTGCTGCGCGCGCACGGGGCCGCGCCTGCGACCGCCGCCGAGATCGCCGGCGCGCTGGAGGTGCGGGCGCGCGGGCGCGCCCGCGCGCTGTCGTGGCACAGGCCGTGCCCGGCGCGTTGTCACCCACCGCCGGCCCTCCCTGAGCCGCTGGGGGCCCAAACGCAGGAGCGGGCGGCGCCGCGCCTGCCGTGAGCGCCGCTCGCCGCTCGTCGTGCAGGCCGCGCTTGGCCCAGGTGGCACAGCCTTTGGCGTGGCGCGGGCCCCATGAGAACCCGGCACTGGTCGCAGGAGCTGGCGGCGCCGGTGGCGCTGCAGCGGATCGCGCTGGGCGCCGACGCGGGCGAGGCGCGCGGCGCGGGTGTGGCCGCGCTGGCGCGCCTGCTGTGGGCGGGCGGCGCGCCCGCGCAGCGCTTCCCGGGCCTGTCGCACAACCGCGCCGGCCTGCTGGCCGCCGCGCGCCCGCACCTGACCGCGGCCGAGCAGGCAAGCGCGCGGCCCCCGCGCCGCCCGTCACGCCGCGGCGCTTGTCTTGGAGCCTGCCAAAAGGCAAGAATCGGGCGTGCGCCTCACGCCGACGTTCGCCCGCATCGACCGCCCTGCCCGCGGCCTGCCCATGCCCAGCACATGGCCCACGACACCCGCGGATTGTGCCCTGCGTTCAGGCGAGACTACGTGTGTGCCATGTACGGTGCAATTGGGGTCTTGCGCACCGCCCCGCACCGCGCGACGGCGGCACCGCCGCGCCCAGGTGCACCTGTGGGAGGCGGGCGGTTCGGCGTGCGCGGCCGTCGCCGACGAGGAGGCCTACGACGCCGCGCTGGCGCACCTGGCGGCGGGCGTCCAGGCGCGCGCGCCGCGCCTGGTCCGCTCAGCGGCCGCGCTACTGGCGCGCCTGGACGGCGAGCCGGGCGGGTGGGCGGCCCGTCAGGGTAGGGTTAGGGTGTAGGGGCAGGGACCGTGCAAGCGCACGTGATGCAGTAGTCATGCGCGGTGCGCGCACGCTGCGTGAGCACCTTCGCGGGCGTGCCCGCTTGCCGCGCCTGCCGAGGGCCTGGGGGAGCAGTCGAGTCCGGCGTGGCGCCCTGCAGCGGCGCGCGCGCGCGGGCCTGAGCGGCGCTGCGGGGGCAGGCGGGCGCGGGACGTATCGGTGGAGGCGGCGGCGTGCCAGCTGCTGCTGGGCGACGCGGCGGCCGCGGAGGCGACGCTCGGGCTCGCGCCGGGCGCGCCGCGCGCCGCGGACCCTGGCGTGCGCGACTTTGTGCTGGCGCGCTCGCCTGGCCCTGCCTCCCAGCTTGGTTGTGGCGCCGGGGCCGCCTTGTGCGGCAACCAGGGGCAAGGAGGCGGCGGCGTGGCAACCGGGGGGGCGGGGAGTCAGCGCGCGCGCAGGCTGCAGCACGTGGCAGCAGCCTGAAGGCGGCCTGCATTCGCAGCGGCTCATCTAAGAGATGTGGTGACGTACTCCAACCCTAACCCTGTTGGGTGCGGCCGCAGGCGGCCGCCGCAGGCAGCGAGGACCTGCTGCCGGGCGTCTGCGCGTTGGTCCTACTGCCTTAACCCTGACCCTGATGTGTGTGGCCGCAGGCGGCCGCCGAAGGCGGCGAGGACCTGCTGCCGGGCGTGTGCGCCCTGGTCGAGGCGTGGCTGGGCGACGTGGTGCTGGCGGGCGTGCGCGACGCGCCCGCCGCGCCGCCGTCGCTGGGCGCCTGGTTTGACGACCCGCGCGTCGCGCTCGACCTGCGGGTGCGCTGCCCCTCGCACGCTGCGTACCCTCGAGCAACGCTGCACCGCCGTCTATGGCATGCAGCCTGACCGCCTTGAGAGGGATCGGCCGCAGAATGGCGCCTTGCAGAGTTGAGCCAGGCTACATGAGCCTGCGGGCTGTGAATAGTCTGCAGGCGCGCATTCTAAAAAAAAAAGGGTCGTGTGCGGAGGCGGCACTGGCGCAAGGACCCGAGCCAGGGCGGGGTTCTGCGGCGCAAGGTGTCACGTGCACGGAGATCCGCACCTACGCGGCGCGCTCGCCCAGGGCCATGACGTGTCCCGCGCCGGGGCCGCCGCAGACGCGCGGCGCCCTGCACGGCCTGCTCGGCGGCCTCGGCGGCGCGTTGCGCGGTGCGGCGGCCTCTGCCGCCGCCCTGCTGCGCACCGTCACGGCCGGCGGCGGCGGCGGGCGTGCTGCCGGCGCCGCTGCGCTCCCTGCGCCCGCGCCCGCGCCCCCGACGGCCCGGGCTGCGGACCCTGCTCGCGCGGCGCGGGCCGCTGACTGTCCCGGCGCGCCCGCGGTGGCGGCGGCGGCGGCCGCGCCGGCCGGCGGGGCTGGAGCGGGGCCTGCCGCTGCTGCGGCGGAGGGCGCGCCGGCCAGCGGCGCAGGAGCTGCGGCGGCGGGCGGGGAGGGCGGTCAGGAGCGGCGGGAGCCCGTGCGCATGCGCGCCCCGCTCGCGCTGTCGGCGGTGCAGGACTCAACGGTGGGCGAGCTGCAGGAGCTGGGTGCGCGCCCCTGGCGCGCGCAGCGTGCACCGCCGCAGATGGCGGCGCCGCCGGACTGCCCGCTTGAGCTTGATCACCATTGCATTGCTGTCCTTGGTGCCCGCCTACGCGCGGACGCTTTGCTCATTGGCTGTGCAGGCAGGCTTCGTGGCGCCGTGTCTGGACTGCTCAGCAACGTGAGTGCTCCGGCACTTTAAGCACTGAGGCATGTGTGACGGGGCGGGCACTGTTGCCCAGCGCTCCACAGCGGCCGCGCGCGCAGGCTCGAAGCACGCAGAGGGCCTGCCGGACGAGGCGGCCGCCGGCGCCGCCCCCGAGCCGCCCGCCGCGCCGGCGCCCGCGGCCGCAGCGCCCGCGCCGGCCCCGCCGCCGCCGGCCAAGCCGCTCGACCGCC
>JAABUV010001165.1_pt1 | contig 38648 bp, 47 predicted proteins | sample 5559971 | NCBI WGS metagenome assembly JAABUV01 (sample SAMN10711881, study PRJNA513362) | rock metagenome | isolation source: Antarctica rocks | place: Antarctica: Victoria Land, Knobhead nord | collected 2015-12-19
TACCCGCAAGGGCAAGGTGCGCTAGCAGACCAGAATCAGGGAACCGCTCTGGAAAGCGGAGTGCGGTGAAAGTCGCACGCTCCGTTTGGGACGGGGGAACGGCTGTAAAGCCCTACCTATCGTTACCTGTGCCACCAACTCCCCTTGTACCGCTCGACACGCCTGGGGGCGCGTGACGAGGCGCGATCGTCGTACAGGTGGGACTCGGATACCTGGGGCCAAGCGCTACCCATGACGCGCCACAGCCCCGGCACGACGGCGGGCTACCCGCTCGGCTTCACCGCCGAGGGTCGTGAGCTGGTGCGCCTCGACCTGGCCGACCCGGCGCTACGTAACCGCCTACTTGACATCCTGGGGCAGGCTGGACGCGGGAAGTCGGTCCTTGCAGCCAAGTTGGCAACATGGTTCCTCCTGACCGGCGGCCATGTGACCGTCGTGGACAATGCCGGTGGCTACGGCCCCTTGTGCGCCCTGGCCAACGGCGCGACGATCGCGCTGGGCGGGCCACGCACGGCCGCGCTCAACATGTGGGACGGCGCACGGGACACCCCCCAGGCGTACGCCACCAAAGTGGAGTTTGTGGCGGCCTGCCACGAGATGCTGCTGACGCGCTCTAGCGGGGCGCTGGACGACTACGAGTACGCCGTGGTCGAGGAGGGCATACACGCCGTCTACGCCGCGCACACGGGCGCGCAGGGCACGACAGCGCCTTTAGAGCGTGAGTTCGTGGCCTGGCTAGAGGGCAAAGCCGCCACCGAGGCGCACGCCGACGACGCGCACCAAATACGGCGCATGGCGATCCGCCTGCGGCCCTACGTCAACGACGGCCTGCATGCCGCCATGGTGGACCGTCCGACATCGGTGGACCTCGACGCGCGCCTGCTGGTGTTCGACCTGGCCGACCTGAAAGAGGGGAGCCCGGTGCGGGCCTTCGCCATGTTCGCCGTCACGGAGCTGGCCAACCGGCGGGCACGCACGGCACGGGCGCACAGCACGGCGGCTGGCTCATCGTCGCTTGACCATCTCCTCTTGATCGAGGAAGGCTGGTGGATGTTGAAACATGGGGGCGCGCGGGAATGGGTCAACACGCTCGGGCGCAAGGGCCGGCACTCCGGCGTCACGCCCGCCTTTATCTCGCAGCAGTTGAGCGACCTCACCGACGACCCGGCGGCGGCGGGGTACTTCAATCAGGCCAGCGTGCATCTCATCTTCGGCATTGAGGACAGCGGCGAGCGCGACGGCACGAACCCGCGCGCCTGGCTGGCCAGCAAGCTGAAACTTACCGACCACGAGGTCGGCCGGATTGAGCGCCTGGCCGGCGTCAAGGGATCCTACGCGCAATTGTTCATGATCCGGGGCGACCGGGACGCGGCGCGGACGGCGCGGGGCGTCGTTAATGTGCCCCTGTCTACCGAAGAGGCATGGCTCTATGCGAGTGATCCTGACGACAGGTGCGCGCGGGACCGCATGGTCGCGGTCTGCGCGGGCGATATGTGGCAGGCGATTCAACGCCTCGCCGAGGGGGACAGAGTATGACCACACGCCGCCACCTACCCATCGTGGCCAGCCTGCTCCTCCTCACGTGGGGGTCGCCCCTGTTGGCGAGCGCGGCCCGTACGCCGACGGCCACGGCCACACCGGCGCCAACCCAAACGGCGCGCGTCCTCATCGTCGTGGCCAGCCCGACGCCGTCACCGTCGCCGACTCCATCCCCATCGCCGACACCGCCCCCTGTGAGCGCGGGAACAGCCGGCGTGGGCACGGACGGCTGCGCGCCCGGCGTCATCCATCTAGCGACCATCCTGGGGACGCCCATTTGCCTGGATATATTCGCCGTCATCGCACAGTCGTGGGCGCACGCCATCACCGCCGCGCACGACAACCTCGTGGGGGCCTTTACGGGCATCACGACGCCCATTGTGTCCATGCTGACCACGACCCCCGACTACAGCGACCGGGGCGCGTGGGGGCCGCTCAACGTCTTGCAGGACGACTTACACACGGCGGCGACCTACCTCTTCGGGACCCTGGTCTTACTCGGCGCGTTCTGGTCGTTCTTCCCGGCGTGGTGGCGCGGATCGGCGCGCGACGCCGTGACGATCGTGTGGTATGCGGCCATCGCGGCAGCGGTCGTCAACGGCCTGCCCCTCCTGCTGCACACCGGCTTTATGCTGAGTAACGCCTTCACGGACACGGTGATGCAATCGAGCGCCGATAGTACGGCGCTGGGGCAGGCATTTAGTGGCGCGTTCGGCGGACTCAAGGGCACGTTCGGCCTCGTCGTGTTCGGGCCGATCATGCTCGTCGCGGCGACGGTGCTGGTCATCATCATCGGCGTCACCCGCCTTGTGGGGCTTGAGCTACTCGCGGCGCTCTACGCCCTGGCCCCACTGGCGATTATGGGCATGGTGTGGGGTCCGACGAGAAGCGCGGCGGCCACCTGGCTACGGGCCTATGTCAACCTGTCGTTGTGGGGGCCATTCTACGCGCTCACCATCAAGGTCGCCACGGTGATGCTGGCCGGTCTGGGCTTCGGGGGCGTCTTGCAGATGCTGCTCGGTGTCGCCAGCATCGTCACGTTGGGCAGCGCGCCGGTGTTGGTCAACATCCTGACGGGGATGGTCGTCAAGCAGGGGCCGAACATCATTGGCCGCGCGACACAAGCAGGTATCAAAGCCGCCACCGGCGGCGCGGCCGGATAGTCAAAAGAGGTAAAGGAGAAAAGCTATGTTGTTCCTCGTCGTCGTGTACGTCGTGATGATCGTGGCCGCCGTGTGGTTGGCCGGCAAGCGGGGGCGGCGAGCCTGGGTGTGGGCTCCGCTGAGCGCGTGGTTCCCGCCGTTCCTGCTGCTATTGGCGTGCCTGCCGAGCAAAGCACGCAGCGCGTAAGTTATGTCGAATGACGCCCCCGTGCTAGTAGCGCGGGGGCCATTTTCGGGGCTGGAAAATCCTGTAGTTTTCCCCGATTGGTACGCGTGCAATCCGTGAGCCGGATAAAGCTGGTGCCTCCTGGTGAACAGCACGGGGGCCAACGCCTGCCCCATACCACCACGCCTCAGCGGAGGCCCACACACGCCGCTACGCGACGACTGAGAGGAGGCGCACGACCATGATGATAGACGACGCGGACATCGAGGCGATGCCCCCAACGCTGATCAAGAGCCACTATCAGAAGCAGAATGCGCGGGCGGTCGATCGGCTCTGCAGCGCCGTGTACTACATGCAGAACCGTGAGCGAGGGGGCGATGAGGAGCCGGGGCCACGCCAACTCTTCGGGGCACGGGGGGACATGACAAACAAGCAGGCGCGTCTGATGCTGCGGGAACGGCGCGACCGCAGCGTCCTGTACCACCGCGAGATTATGAGCCCGAGCCCCGCCCACGGCCTGACCACACAACAGGAACTGGAAGCATGGACACGGGAAGTGATCGGGACCCTGAGCAACTACCTGGGGCTCGATCTCAGTTGGTGTGCCGCCGTGCATCGCAACACCGCGCATCCCCATTGCCACGTCCTCATTAGTGGCGCTGGCATCCGGCGCAGCGACGGCAAGCAGATAGGCGTGCGGCTCAAGCGGCAGCACCTCGACCTAATGCGCCAGGCTGGGATAGCCGCTGGCGTGCGCCTGTCGCTCCCACGGGAGGCGGCGCGCACGGTGGAGCGCCAGCGCGACATGGCCGCACTCGTCGAGCGGGCGCGCAGCAGACAACAGGAGACATCGCCCGTTATAGCACAACCCGTTAGCGTACAGGAGGAGCCCCGTGAAGGCATTCTTACTCGCCTGTTTAGTCGTGGCCGCTAGCGTTGGGATCGCCCTGCTGGCGCGTCCTCTGCTCGTCGTGGCCTGGCATACGGTGTACGTGGCCGTGGCGTGGCCAGCACAGGCGGCCGTCAGCGCCTACGAGATGACGCAGCACCCCCACTGGCTGACCACAACCCAGCGCACGGGCTGGCACATCGTCGGCTGGACGCGCTGGATGCTGCCCGCCTGGCGCGAGCGGAACTATCACGCCCTGCAGGCCACGACACGGCACGCCACCCTCGTCCGGTGGGGGATGCTGGCCGAAGTCGCCGCGGTCGTCCTCGTCGTCGTGCTGCCTCTCCTGCGCAAGGTGTGGGGGCCGGTGTGGTTCGTCATAGGGCGCGCGGGCAAGCTCACGCCGGGCACGGCCCACGGTGCCGCACGCTGGGCTGGCCAGCGGGACGCGCGCCGCTGGCGGCCACGGCGCGGGGCGGGCTCGTTCGTGCTGGGGCGTGTCGTGGGGATGCGCCGCGCGATCGCGCTCCCCGACGCCCTGGTGTACGTCCACACGCTGCTTGTCGGCCGCTCAGGGTCCGGCAAGAGTACCTTGCTCATTGGCGTGCTGCTGCGCGAGATAGACCGACGCGTGCCGCGCTCCATCGTCGCCGTCGATCCCAAGGGCGAGCTCTTCGAGCGCACCAGCGCGGCCCTCTCCAAGACGCATCGGGTACTCAGGCTCAATTTCTATGACCCGACCGGCTGCGGCTGGAACCCTTTCGCCCATATCGGGGCCGACCCGGAGCGGGCGCTCTCTTTCGCCAGGACGTGGGTCGCCAACACACGACGCCAGGACACGTCAGACGGCAGCTTCTGGGATGATACGGTGCTCTTGCTCATCCAGGCCGTTGCGCTCCACCTGAACGCGCTCAACGCGCCTGGGACGCTCTCACAGCTCGCGCAGTACCTTGGACGGACCGATATCAAGGCCATGCAGCGCGAACTGTTGGAGAGCGCCGACCCCAACGCGCGGGACGCGGCGCAAGGTTTCCTGATGCACTTGAAGGCTGACCCGACCCTGGCCGAGAAGGTGCTGACCGGGCTGCCCCTGCGCTTCATGGGCTTAAAGGGCGAGGCCATACAAGCGGTCACGGACCACGACGATATCGACTTCGAGGCCATGGGACGGCGCGAGGGACGGCCGATCGCTCTCTACGTGCAACTGACGCCCGGCCGGCAAGACACGCTGCGGCCGTTCGTGGCGACGCTGTTCGGCCAGATGTGGGACGCGCAGATCGCGCTCGCCAACACCTACCCCGACAAAGCGCTGCCCCGCGCCATCCTCAACCTGATCGACGAGGCCGGAACTATAGGCGCCATCGCCGGGCTGCTGCACGCGCTCAACACACTGCGCGCGGCACGGATCGGCGTCCTGCTAGCCTTCCAGTCGCCCACGCAGATGAGCGACGCGTACGGCGTGGACGCGCCGGCCGCGTTCGAGGACGGCTGCAATAACCTGCTGTTCTTCGCGGGCGCGGGTCCGACGACAGCCCAATGGATGAGCGACACGCTCGGACAGCGCACCGTCGTCAGCGCCAGCGCGGGCGCGTCGCGGGAGCGAGAGCGCGTCTTTACGCAAGGGGGTAGCCGGAGCAAGAGCGAGACGGGAGCGCCGCTGATCGGGGCCGACGAGCTGCGCGCCCTACCGAAGGGCACGCTCATCGTCAGCGCGGCCAACGAACGGCCGTTCATGGTCAAAGTTATCCGATGGGACAGAACGCGCCTGCGTCGCAGACAGGGGGCTATAACAGAGGGCACGCCGGCCACGCCGACGCTCGCGCCGATCGTAGAGAGTGCGCCGGCCGTGGCCACGGTGGAGGCGAGCCACGCCTAACTATTCAAACGCACAGAGATACAGGCAACGGTCAAGGAGGGCACAGAAACAGACGCATTGGACGCGGCCGCCGAAGCGAACGCTCATGTTACCCAGTCGCCACTCAAGCAAAAAGAACTGCGCCGCCTTGTTATCGAAATGGATGGTCGGCATGAGCCTGAATGGGGTGGGCAGTTAGAGATAGCGCGTCGCCTTCACGTTCCACAGGGAACTGTGTCACGCTGGTTAGCTGCGGAAGCAGTGAAAAGGCAAATTATTCATATGAATAATTTGCCTGACACTACAGTGCTTGCCATGACCGAAGCGCCCCCCGCCACGTACACACCGTTAGCCGAAGCCGCAACCGCGAGCAAGTGGAAGCCTCCCGATACGAGAGCGGTTGCACGCACGACCGCACTGGTCACAGCGCCACAGGATGATACCCCTGCCTTGCCTGTTGAGACAGCGGCGCACGTCCTCCATATCGCCGCTGAAAAGGAATGGACAGCACGCGAAACACGGGCGGCTCTCCATCTTTATTCCAGGTAGAAAGCGGTCGCCGGCAAAGGAAAGCGTAGGGCCGCCCCCACTCAAGGTGATGGGGCGGCTTTCCGCGATCGGGATACCCCGTACCTTTGGCCGTCTACTCGTTTCTCGGGCGGTACCCGCGCTACGAAACCCCCGGCCTATCGTATCAACGCATCGACCGCAGCCGTTCACTACTTGGAAAATAAAATAGAACTACTACGTACCCCCGACGCTGCCGCCCGTCGTGCGCCGTCGTGGCATGGGTCGCCTCGCGCCCGCACGCGCGGGGAGACACTTGGACCCGAAGCATAATATTATGCTGCCCGATACTCGCGCCCGCACGCGCGGGGAGCCACTCTCAAAAACAGCGGTTACATTGTCATTACTGTTCTCGCGCCCGCGCGTGCGGGGAGCCACTGTTGCCAGATAATGAATTAATTCATTATCTGGCCTCGCGCCCGCACGCGCGGGGAGCCACTGCCAGGTAAGGAATTAATTCCTTACCTGGCAACCTCGCGCCCGCACGCGCGGGGAGCCACTACTGCCCCCGCAGCAACAGCCGTACCCACCACGGCATCTGTCGCCTGGCCCGGCGCAGCTCCGCGACCTCGCGCTCGGCTGTCTCACGCATGGCGCGCTCATGGCCTAAGTCCTCGGCCTGCTGACGCGCAACCTCATGCACGCGGACCAGTTCGGCGGCCTGGCGCTCGTTAGCAGTTGTCAGGCGCTCATTCGCGTCGGCGAGCGGGGCGACGACCTGGCGTACCATCTTCTGCATCAGGGTCGCGGCGTCCCCACGCTCCTGGGCCAACGCCCGCGACCCATCGGCAACCTCGGCGGCAAGGTTGCCGGCAAGGTCTGCCGTTGCCGTGACCTTGCCGGCGGCAACGGCGGCAAGACCGTTGCCAAGATTGCCATCCTTGCCGGTAAGAGACGCGATCTCCCGCACATCACCCAGGCGTACGAGGCGACCATGTTTGCCGGCAATTGCCGGCAGCTTGCCAGTTTCGATCCAATACCGGAGCGTCCTGGCAGGGACGCCGGCAAGGTCGGCGGCAGTTGCCACCGTGACGTGTTCGTTACCATCCATCATGGGGCCAGTGTAACAAAGAGAAGCCGCTATCGTTCTGAACGATAGCGGCTCCTTGGATGGCGCGGTCGATGGGCGTTAGTTGTCGATGCTGACGCCGGCCTCCAGGCGGCGACTCGACCGCCACTCGGACTCGTAGAGCGTTTTGGCGAGATGGGCCAGAGCTTCCGCGTCGTTGCGCAGCAGATTGTAGCCCTCATGCGCGTCGATGGGCTGCGCCTGGCTCCCGTCGCCAAAGAGAGTAATGTCGTGGCCGGCAATGGCGCGCTGGAGGACGGTGATGAGATGCAACCCGTCCCCGTAGTCGAGCGCGATATCCCCGTTCCGGTCGAGGACGACAATCGCCTCCTCATAGGCGTGGCGGCGCGCGGCCAGGTGCTGCTCGACGGCAGCGCCGGGCGTGGCCGTGCGGCGCTTCTCTTCGTCGGCGAAGGCTTTGGCGGCCTCGAAGAATATCCGCGCAATCGACGGGAAGTGACTATGGTCCTCAGGACGCGCCTGGTAGTCCTCGACCCACTGGCGCAACAGAGCAACGACCTGGGCGTCGCTGCGCGCGTGCAGGTCCTGCGTGCGTGTGTCCGTGCTGGTGGAATCGCCGGCGGGCTGCTGTGACGCGGCGTGGTCTGTGTGGGTAGGCTGTTGTGTCGTGGTCATGGCTTTCATTCTCCTTAACGGTGTCGCAATGTACGGGTGGTGAGTCGATCAAAGAGGGTGATCAGCCGGTCCTCTCGCGCCGGCGTCGTGCAGGTCGCGACGGCGACGATCTTGCCGTCGAACGTGAGGTATCCGATCCCATCGTACAGATGAAGCCACCAGGAAGGCGCGTACGGCACCGTCGCAGGCGCCGGGGCTGGCCGCTGTTCCGTGAGTGTCATTGCACGGCGCTCCTGGCTGTCCGTGCGTTCATCGTGTCAGCGTAGCGGTTCCAGTCGTCGCACTCTTTGACCGCGGCGGCATTGGCTGGCAGAAACGTGCCATTGCCTTCATAGCGATACGCCGGACGGTCGTCGGCGAGCGGGGCGGCCGGCATCGTGCCGGCCGCTGTTGAGGTGGTAGCTGTTGAGGTAGTCATGGCTACGCCGCTCTCATAGCTTGCCAATGGAGCGCGGCCACTTCCCGCTCCAACCCATCGACCTGGCGCCACAAGACCGCGTAAGAGTCGTCGCGGAGATCCGCGTCTTGCAGCGCCCGGCCCGCCTGGGCGAGCCGTGACTCAGCCTCGTCGATCTGTGCGTCAATGCCGGCGACAACGGGCGCGGGCATGACGGGACGCACGATGCCGCTGGGGGCTCCTGCTGTCATAGGGACGACCACCGGAGCCTCTGGCGGGGCCTGCCCGTACCACCGCTCCATCGCCGGCGCCAGGGCCTGCACGAGGGTGACATGCTTGCAGGTCCCACGGTAGGAGAAGCCGGTGCACGAGCAGCTCGTCGCCGTCGTTGTGTGGCCCCGACCTGGGCGGGACGCGCTCTCGACTAAATAGCGGCCAGGGCCGAGACGGCGGACTCTTGGCTTAAAGGTGGACGTGCGGGCTGCGGTAGAATTGGTTGGCATGGCGGCTATACCCCGTTGTGCTCCGACCGGCGAGTGGTAAGAACACTCGCCGGCCATTTTCTTTGTGGAGGCTATCTGCTCCTCACCCTTCTAGTATAGCATACATTAGACATCTAATGCAATACCGTAACTATATCTTGTATACTACGTGTATGCGTTCATAGTTAAAGGGCGAAAGAGGTTGACCATAGTGGCTGAAGACAGCGGAGAAAAACGAGATCGGGTCGTCACACTGCGGCTGACTCCCTCACTCGTGGACAATATCAAGGCCCTGGCACGGATAGATCGGAGACCGTTTACTGACTGGATTCGCGTCCAAGTTGAGGAAGTTGTCGAGCGACGAAAGAGCGAGTTAGGGTAGGTGGTTCGCTGGATTGAGCGTTCGCCGTACCTGCACGAGGCCCGCGTGACCACCACCGACGGCGCGGATCGCTATGCCGGCTACATCGCCACGACGCCGGGCGACGACGTGTGGCGCGGTTATGTGGGCCGGGGGTTCGTCCCGATCGGCATGGGACCGCGCATGGTGATGCAAGCGGCCGTCGCGCAGCAGGTCACGGAGATGCTCCAGAGCGAGCCGCACCACGATCCGCACACGTCCGGTCCTGAACGCCATTTAACCGAATCGACGTTCTGTATACTTCGTGTACGAGTTCATGGCGATGTGGGAACGCCCATTGTGGCAAACGCCGACAGATAGCGCAAGATGCGCGTGGACAAGCGGCGAAGGGGAGGGTAGGCGATGGTCGAGCAAACGCAGGCGCTAGTGCTCCACGACGGGCGGGGGGCTGACCCGGCCGACCGCCTGAAAGGATGGACGGCCATGCCGACCGATGCACGCCGCAGGCGTGCCATGGCGTCCGCGATCACACACGACGCCACGGAGTTGTGGAGCCTCGCGGACGCCTACCTCACCCTCAAAGGCCGGGCCGCCGCCGCGACGTCCGAGAGAACCCGCGAGCGCTACCGTGAGGCTATCGCCCATCTCATCGCGGACTGGGCCACGGTGGACCTGCTTCACCCGGACGACAATGCCGGCGAGGCATGGGTCGCTAGCTTGCAGGTGAGCAGGGGTGAACGTGGCGCCTACCAACCGTCAACCATCCGGGTCTATCTGGCCACGGGGCGGTTACTCTATCGGGCCTTGCGGTGGGCCAGGGCGACGACGGCCGATCCCTTCGGCGAAGCGCGCGCTCCGCGTGATAGCACAGCCAGTTGGGAGAAACGCGCGGCCTACGGTGACGATGAGGTATCCGCGTTGCTGGCCGTCATCGACCGCCACGAGGCCGAGGGTGGGCCAGCCGCTCAGACGATGGCACGTCTCGATCGCGTGCTCGTGTTGCTTGGGGCACATGGCGCCCTACGGGCCAGTGAGATGCTCGGGCTACGATGGGTCGATGTGAACATGACCACGAAAGAGCTTGTCGTGGCGCACGGCAAAGGCGACAAGCGCCGGACGGTCGTGATGTCGAAGGGACTCCAACACGCACTGATGAGCGTCCCGCGTGACCAGTGGGGTGTGTATGTCTTGCCCTACCGCACGCGTCAGGCGGCGTGGTATCGCATCAAACGACTCGCGGAAGAGGCCGGCGTCGCCGAGCGCGGGCTGCATAGCTTGCGGCACACGGCGGGTACGCGTCTTTATGGGCAGACGCACGACCTGCTCCAGGTGGCCGCGCAGTTAGGACACGCCCACGTCGAGACCAGCCGAACGTACGCCAAGCGCGATCGGTCAGAATTACATCAGTCCGTGGGGGAGTGGAGCTAATGATGAGACGCTCCATGGTAATACAAAAGGCCGGCACTGTTCATATCAGGCTAGCCTCCCGCACACCGCACCGAAGGAATGGGCACGATGTCTAGCGATGCTCTACCACCCCTACCAGCCGATCTTCGTTGGCTCATTGACATGGAGCCGACACAGGATGCGCTCGACAACTATCTTGCCGGCCGCCCCTCAGCCAAGGTCGGACCTGAAACGCATCGTAATCCCTTCTCCATATCTAACATCTTTGCCAGTCCAAAAGAGGCACCTTCCCTTCAGCGCACGTATGACATTGTACGGAATGGGTGCCTAGCTGACGCACCAGACAGCAGGTTCCCCCTCTATGCCTATCAGGACAATCCTGAAGCCGAGGCAGCAATAGAGAAGATGCGCCAAAACCATATGACAAGCGGCTTTTCTGGCGACCCACCCATACCATACGAAGAGATGAGGAAAAGGCAACGGAGTACACATGACCTGCCCATACATCAGCTCTGTGGTGACTTACTACGCGAATGGGAAGGCGTATTCTTGCCGACCGATGTCTCTAGGATGCCCACTATGGCTCTCATACATGATCTCTATAAGCAGCATGCCGCGGCACATCTCATTCTACTGACGGCTAGACACGAACTCGGAACCTTATATGTAAAAGCTACGATGTGGGGTGAACGGGCCCAAAAGAGGGAATATACAAATTCAAATGACGTAGCGCTCAGCACGAACGATCTCGGACGATTATCAGCACGCGCGCGTGGTCATCGGTATTGGGACATCGGAGAAAGTATCAACCTAAGCCAAGACAAGGGCGATTGGGAAAAACGAACAGACGCTCCGACGCAATACCTTATTCCGTCCAGCGATCTCGCAGATTTATATTGGCAATTTTACAACTGGTATTGTTCCATTTATCGAGAAATCGTTAAGGGGCCAGAGTGCAAAGGTCCCGGAGGAGGTAAGACGTGTCCATACCACAGACGGCTCATTCTTAAACAAGGCCGAGGCACAAAGCCTGGACGTTGCGCAGACTGCAAGAGCGCAGTCGAACGGGCGCAGAGTAGAGTACGAGTGACGCGATTTCGGGCACCTAAGGATGGCGTAGTCGAAAATGTAACGCTTCGTTACGATTAATAAGCGAGGCCATATAGTGTCTGCGACACTGATAACCAGATGCCAATTCCGCTAAGTTCGTGTTTTGGCTAGCCGAGGAGGGGATGAGATGAGACACCCACGACAGCCACAAGACCTTTCGCCCATCGCTGTACCGGCCAGCACGGCAGCCAAGCTGCTAGGCGCCGCGCCAAGTACGATGCGCTACTGGTGCGCGACGGGGATTATCCCGGCTCGCAAAGTCGGCAAGGGCTGGTTGATCCGCCTGGATGAACTCAATGAGGTGACGCGGACCACGACGAAAGAAAAGGATGCAGCAATGACATAGAAAAGCACGTACCCCGGTATTGAGTTTGAGCGACCAAACCGGGGATACGCACCCACACGACGACACGTACGCTCGAAAATCGAGCTAACCTCGTTTGGCACGAGGGACGCAGGCGCTACACAGCACAACGTACTGCCAGAACCTGCCATGTCGTCGCTTATTAGGATACATCACCCGTCGCCACTGCGGATATCGCAGGGCAAACAAAAAGGCCAGCTCACACCCTCCCGCCAAGTCGGAGTGAACTAGCCCCTTAGAGAAACCGGAGGCACATCGAGATGCCCACTTGCTTTAGTATAGCACGCCTGCACACCAATCCGGTAGGAGGTGTGCAATGAGCGCCTCCCCTCGCGACAAGACCACCTGGGCCGCGCCCGCGCCCGCGACAGACCCCAGCGAGATCCGGCGTTTTGTGACCGCCGTGCCTGACGATGGTCTTCCCTACGAGCTGCGCATCCTGCGCAAAGACACCAGCCCGAACGGAAACAAACTCATTGACAGCGGCTTCTTCACGACGACTGAGCCCCAGGCGCTCATCGAGGCAGCGGCACGTATCACCGGTGACTATGCCTCTGGCGTATACCTCACCATGAGCCCGGTTGACCCCTCATTGCCGGCCGAGCTTGGGCGTCCCCTCAATCGCCTTGCGCGCGCTGTCGGCAAGACCACGACTGACCCAAGGATCACCAGGCGCCGCATCATCCTCATCGACGTGGACGCGGTGAAGCCAGCCGGCATGTCGGGTATGTCGGCGACCGACGCCGAGCGATCCGCCGCGCTGGCCACACGCGACGAGATCGAGATATGGCTACAGGGAGAGGGCTGGCCCACTCCACGCGTCAAAACATCCTCGGGCAATGGTGGCGGGATCCTGTACGAGGTCGACCTCCCGAACGATGAGATGTCCAGGCAGCTTATCAAGCGCGACCTGGAGGCCCTCTCCGCGCGCTTCACCACGGCGACTGCCACGGTTGACGTCGCCAACTCCAACGCCGCGCGCATCACCCGCATCCCCGGCACGGTCACGGCGAAGGGTGAAAACACTCCTGACCGGCCCTGGCGCCGCGCCACAGCGGTCTACCCCGACGGCGCGGGCCTCGTCACCCGCGCCCAGCTTGAAGCCCTGGCGACCCAAGCGCCCTCGGCCACGCGCCGCACGTCACAGCGAACCGGAGCGGCGACCGACGCCAATGGAACACCAATCATCGAAGACAGCGGCAACGATGAGTACGCCCGCTTGCTCGAAGAGGGCGCGCCGGAGGGACAGCGGCGCACTGCCCTGCTCAAGCTCGTCGGCCACTACATCGCGCGGGGCCTGAGTACGCGGGAGATAGGCGTCATCTTGCGAACGTGGGCGGATCGCTGCCAGCCGCCCGTCCCCCACGCGCACGTAGAAGACATCATCCGCGACGTGGCCACGGCCGAGGCGCGCAAGCAGACACAGGGCGCCGAGGACACGCCGCCAGAGGGCGTGTCCTCGGCCATGAGCGTCAGCGAGTTGCGCGCGCTTGTCGCCACCCAGCGCGCCGAGCTGGCCGACTGGAAGGCGCAAGCCAAGGCCTGGGAACACCTCTTCACGAATAGGGCAATCCCTGATAAGGCCAAGCGCGTCTTGATCCACCTGCACAAGCGGCTCGGCGTGACGGTTGGCCGTCCGGTCCCCGACACCAAACCGCGCGACCTCTTCCCCGACGCGCAAGACCTGCAAGCGGAAGGGCTGGCGATGACGGCCTTTAAAGAGGGACTAGACGTCCTTCTGAGTCTCGACCTCGTGACGCAGCAAAAGGTGATGAAGAAGGTTCCCGCGACGGAACCTGGCGACGAGATCGGGGCCTGCCGCGCTCGAGCGCGCGGCAGGGATTGGTACTACAAATATGGACTCAACGGCCCCGCGGTCAATGCGTTATGGAACCAGCTCCCCACCCTGACCGACATCGCTCCCACCGAGCGCCAGATCAAAGTCAAGCAAAGTCGTGAGGAGTGTTTGCAGAAGGCGATCGAGGAAGAGAAGCCCACCCTGCACGTTGTCCGTGCCCTCAAGCGAGAGGTCGCGGAGGTGCGCCAGGACCGCCAGAACGTCGTCTTCGAGTACCACACTGTGACCCAGGAACGGGACAATGCCCGTGAGCAGGCCGAGGCCGCCGCCAGAGAACGCGACCAGGCCCTACAGAACGCCCAGCGCATCATCCGCGACCACCAACAGCCGACGGTCATGCTCGGGTGCAAGGGCTGCGGGACACGCATTGACCTCGACACCTGGCGCTGTGACGACTGCCGCGCACGAGAACGCGAGGCAGCCTTTGATTCAAAGTCGGATGTTGACTTTGAATCTACCAGCCCGCACACCGTAGCGTTACTTACTGGTCAACATCCGACTTTGAATCCCCCCTTGCCGCCGGACACGTTCAAGAAGCCCTGCTACGGTGGCTGCGGGACACTGACCGATCATGGCTACACTTGCAAGGCGTGCCGAGAGGCTCCCGTCACTCCGCTGCACATACAGACGGGCTCCGCGCTCGGGCAGCGGGAGGTGCGTCATGATCGCTAACCTTGAACGTCCACAGGCGCTACAGGCGCCGCACGTCCCGCAAGATGCGCCCCTCGTGGTCGATGCGGGGCTGCTACACGTCGAGGTTGACGCGGACGCGCCATTCATGGCGGGGTATCTGAGCGCCGTTGATCAGGGCAAGGCGGCGACGATCGTGGCCTATCTCCGTGAGCGGGGCGTCCTCGTGACGGCCAGCGCCAGCGGCGAGGAGATCCTGCTGGTCATTAGTCGCGAGATCGCGCACGCGCTCTTCACGCGTATCGTGGCGAACGCCGCGCTGCTGCGCGCCTACCTGGCCTGTCCCCAGTGTGGCCAGCGCCATAGCCTGTCGCCCCCGTATGGCTGGTGCTGGCCGTGTAGCGAGGACGCGCGTCAGGGTGAGCGTGGCGGCGCGCGGCCATGTGTTGCTCATCAGCTTGGCGGCGCGCGGCCAGGCGCTCCGCGCCGGCGGCGCGGTCGTCAGGACTCGGGGACGCACTCGATGGTGGGGTGGTGGCGCGGCTGCTAGGCGCGTCGTCAGGCAGTCGATACTGACCGTGAGCGAGACCCCACATGAGGAGAAAATGCGCCCGCATCCGCAGGGTCGGGTTGTCGCCTATCTCGGCGAGAAGGACGTCGAGAAATAGCTGAAAGGCATCGGGGCGTTGGAGCACTTTAAGGACGGTCAACGGGATACCGTCCGGTGAACACGCGACGCCCTCGAACGGGTCGACGGCGGGCTGCTGTGACGCGGCGTGGTCTGTGTGGGTAGGCTGTTGTGTCGTGGTCATGGCTTTCATTCTCCTTAACGGTGTCGTCGTGCTGTACGGTTAGTGAGTCGGTCAAGTAGGACGATCAGCCGGGTCTCCTGGACCGGCGTGCTGCAGGTGGCGACGGCGACAACCTTACCGTCGAACGTGAAGTACGCGCGGCCCGCATACAGATGGAGCCACCAGGAAGGCGCGTACGGCGCCACTAGTGGCGCCGGGGCTGGTCTTTGTTCCGTGAGTGTCATTGAACGGCGCTCCTGGCTGTCCGCGCGTTCATCGTGTCAGCGTAGCGGTTCCAGTCGTCGCACTCGAGGCGCGCGGCGGCGTTGGCCGGGAGGAAACGGCCATTGCCTTCATAACGATAGGCGGGTCGTTCGTCGGCGAGCGGGGCGGCCGGCATCGTGCCGGCCGCTGGCGGGGTGGAGGCTGTTGCAGGGCTCATGTTAGGCCGCTCGCATGGCGCTGGCGTTGTCGGCGGCGACCTGGCGCTCGAGCTCATCGACCTGGCGCAAGAGCACGGCCCGCTCGTCGCTCTGCTCATGGGCATCGGCCAGCGCCCGATAAGCCTGGGCCAGGCGCTGCGCGGCGTCCGTCGCCATCGACCCGGCGACGTGGCCGCCCCTGACCGGCCGCACGATACCCGAAGGGGCACCGGCCGACATCGGCACGACCACCGGGGCCTCGGCCTGGCCATACCACTGTTGCATGGAGGGCTCCAGCGCCTGTACGAGCTTCATGTGGCGGCAGATGTGCCCGTAGCTCGCCCCGGTGCATGTGCAGCTCGACGGCGTGGTCGTGTGGCCCCGACCTGAGCGGGACGCGCTCTCGACTAAATAGCGGCCAGGGCCGAGACGGCGGACTCTTGGCTTAAAGGTGGACGTGCGGGCTGCGGTAGAATTGGTTGGCATGGCGGCTATACCCCGTTGTGTCGTGCCGGGGGCTGTTCGTAGCAGCGCCTCGGCCTTTTCTTTGTGGAAGCTATCTGCTCCTCACTTTTCTAGTATACACCATCCTGCACCATTATGCAATGCAGGTTAGTGCTTGATAGTACTTAGTGTGCTATAATAGGGCAGGTCGTATAGTAAAAGGAGTAGCCATGAGCCTGGCACACGAAGCGACATTGGCAGGAGTAGCCATGCCTAGACCACGAGAGGCGGAGCAGCGCAAGCGTTCGCAGCTTACTGTAGGGTTCCAGCCTGAAACGCTGGCCGCGCTGGAGGAGTCCGCCCGCCGCAAGGGGTTAGCCCCTACGGCGCTTATCCGTATGTGGGTCATTCAGCAGCTAGACCGCGAACAGAAGGAGCAGGGGCAATGAGCGAGCACACACAACCGGCCCCGGACGTCACTCTCGTCACCGACGACAAGGGTTATCACCGTGTGGAGGAACTGCCCGAACTGGGCGTCGTCGTCCGCACCTCACGCTGGCCCTACGTTGACGTGGAGGGGCACGGACGCATGCCTGCTATGTGGCCCACCGTCTACGTGCTGGGGGACAGTGGGGCGACGGTACTATACCACCGAACCATCCGGGCGGACGACAGCGACGCGGCGATCGACGCGCGGCACCAGGACGTGATTGACCGCTTGCGCGCCGGCACGATCCGACACGACGGTACGCATCTGCATATTGAGGATATGGCGGTCGAAGTCTACCGCTACATGGAGGAACGCCTCGCCTACTACGAGCAGCACGACGACATCGCGGACGATAGCGTGGATGATCCCGAATCGTGGCCCTATAACACGCTGGTTGAGACATTGCACGATGATGCCTACGACGCCTACGACCTGTGGGACGAAGAGGAGGACGAGGCGGACGATGACCGGCCGCAGCGCGTCGCGGACAGGTTAGCCGCCGTGGGCATGGACTGGGGTCTCATCGGCATGCCGCCCACGACGAGGGCAATCGTAAACGGGCTGGCGAGCGACATCGTAGCGCGCTGGGCAGAGCGCCGCACAGCCGCCACCGAGGGACGTCTCCCCTCGTCGATGGCGCCCCATGAGATTGAGCGGCTCGGCCTGCAACTGCTCATCGAGGAGATGGAAGCAGGCGGCCCTTTGACGTCCGTGGATGACGTGCAAGCCACGGCCGCATCCAAACTCAACGACTTGACCGCGCGACGGTGGGCACGCCGTCCTACGCGCAGTCACAATGAACCTGACGAGGGGTAACGGGCAGGAGGCCGACACCATGAGCACGGCGATTGTGATCCACTGGATTGAGCGCGGCTCCGATCTGCTGGAGGCCCGCGCCGTGCTGCCCGACGGGCGCGATGTCTACGCCGGCTACGTCGCCGCGAGCCCCGGTCAGAGCGCCTGGCGCGGCTACGTCGGAGCCACCTTCGCGCCGCTGGGTATGGGACCGCGGAGCGTGATGCAGCGTGCCGTCGCACAAATGGCCGTGGACATCATGCGGAACGGCGGAGTGGACCAGCAGATTGCCGCGCTAGAGGGCGGCGGTGATGATCGTGGTGCGGGTACTAAGAGTCATATACACACAAACTAACGACGAGGGGGAAGGTTACTTATGAGAATGATCCTTCTCACAGAGAGGAAAGCAACAGGATGACGCCAACCGCCGCCACATCCGGCGCCGTGGCCGTGCTCGACGACGTGACCAGCGCGCCGCTCGTGGTCGCCTCAGCGAAGGAACGCATCGTCTACGTCCAGAACGGGGCGCGCACGGCCATGGGCGACTGGTTAGCGATCCGGGGCGACGCGTCCGGCCCGCTCTTCCAGCGACTGCGCAAGGGCGGCGTGCTCGTGCCGACGCGCCTGACCGACCAGGCCGTCCTCGACATCCTGCAACGGCGCTGCACGCAAGCCGGCGTGAAGGCGTGCTCACCCCATGACTTGCGGCGCTCCATGATCAGCGACTTGCTCGACGCCGGCGCGGACATCTCGACCGTGCAGAAGCTCGCCGGCCACAGCAACGTCACGACCACCCAGCGCTACGATCGCCGCGGCGAGGCCGTCAAGGCGCGGGCCAGTGGCCTGTTGCATGTGCCGTACGGTGGCCACGGCGGGTAGGGGTACACGCTTTATTGTGAGCAGTAGAGGACTCAAAGAGCGAATAACGCGGACGCGTAGGCGTGCCTATCGCGGAATATCGCGGAACAATTCAAAGATTGACGCCCAATAATCGAGTAAGCGCCTTGGGGCGACGGTAGGAGAATGGTAATGACAACAGAACGTAGAGAGGCCAGCGCTATGCATAGCGCTGGCCTCTCTACACCAGACCGAAGGAGCCGGCACAATGTCTAGCAATACTCTACCACCCCTTGCAGCCGATCTGGACTGGCTCATTACCATGGAGCCAACACAGGGTGCGCTTGACGACTATCTCGTCGGTACGCCACCTGCATGGGCGATGCCTGGAGCGCATAATAGCCCGTTCTCTGTCTCTAATGTGTTCGCCAGTCCAGCAACCGCATCCTTTATACAGAGCGGTTTTGATCTTATCCCGAACGGCCTTCTGGCCGATGCCCCAAGCGAGAGGTTACGCTTATACGCATATCAACACGACTCTGGGGCCGGAGCGGAAATAGAAGCGATGCGCCATGACCCTAGAGTCAAAGCGGAAATAGAAGCGATGCGCCCAAAGGGTATAATCTGGGGCGCGACTGACAACTTACCACCCTCTTACAAGGAGATAAAAGCACGGGAAAAGAACGCGCACGACACACCAATATCTTTCCTTTGTAGCGCGTTACTGCGACAGTGGGAGGACGCGTTGTTAGTTTACAACGGCGAAGACACTAAATATGGTTTCGGAACTCCGCGACTGTGCCTGACCAAGCCCAAATCCTCTACACCGACGGATAAGCCTAGTAGACCTGACATGACGCTCCTGAAGGGTCTCAACAAACAGGGGGCTGCGGCACATCTTTTTCTGTTGACGGCTCGGCACGAGTTGGGATGTATGTACGAACTGGTCAAGGCGGCTTTTGTAGGCCGCCGTGCCGAGCGCCAGGCTTTAGACACGCCTCCTGATGGCTGGGGCCTCAATGAGAAAAATATACTGTTACTGCGCGCCCGCGCCCGCGGATCTCAGCAACGCGCTTTAGGAGTTCCGTCATATAGCACAGACTTCAACGACACAACTCCCGTTCGTCGCACCGACACGCCCATCCGTCTATTTGTCCCCTCCAGTAATTTGGCTGAGCTCTACTATTGCTTTGAGTGGTGGTACGACACAGCCCATGGAATTGCCACGAACCGTATTAGGTGTGAGTTGGCCGGCTGTCAGGCTTTTGTTCCTCCTGGACGGACGACGTATTGCTGCGAGGAACACGCTGCGGATGGACGCCGAGCCAACGATGCTAAACGCAAACAGGAAAAGCGGCAAGAGGCGCGGGGCACCAAGGCAAAGCAGGAAGAGGCGGATAGGAAAGAAGTGCAGCGGCTCAAGAGAACGCCTCGTGGCACTCATGGATGACGGGGTCCTGACCATAAATTAATCTGTCCGCAGTGTCCGCACCCCTGTATTGTCGCCATCATCACCATCGTAAAGTGAATGTCAGAGGGTCCGTTGAGGGCTCCTGAAGTCACAGGAGGTGATGATGTGAACCGCCAGATACCCCTCGACCCGGCGCTTGCTCAGGTACTCGCCACCCGCCGTAAACGTGCGGGCTTAACCCAAAACCGCGTAGCGCTCGCCACGGGGATACCCGTCGTCACACTGTCGCGCTATGAACAAGCATACAGCCCGATCCCCCCTGACCGGCACGCCGCGATTCTCTATGCCCTTGAGGCGGCCGAACAGGGCGCGGTGGCGTCGTGATCGACCTCACGCCGTACGCTGATACGATCAGCCGCCTCATTGCTGAAGCGGGTGCCGACTACTACCTCGACGATGCCACGCTACCGCCTGTCGCACGCGCCGCTCTGCAAGAGTTCTGTCATCCATTTATCGGGCTCCACGGTGAGATCTTGTGGCCGATCGGTGAACTGGCAGATAACGATGCGGCCTGAAATGAAGATAGCCATTCCTTGCATTGTATGTGCATATCACATACACTTAGGGCATGAAGAAAAACGCTACGTTTCGTCTAAGTGAAGAAGGAATGCGCCTCCTCGTAGCCTTGGCCGCGACGCGGGGGATCAGCCGGACGGCCATGCTTGAAATGCTTATTAGGGAGGCGGCGCGCAGAGACCAGAAGGACGCACGCGGCAGCGAGGCAAGCGCATGACGCCATAAAAAATAGGCGTCAACTGCTCGCGCCCAGCAACGCGACCAACCGACGCCTACCAAAAATGTCAGGGGTTTGAGGCCCTGACGTAGCCCCACGAAGGACCGATTATGAGTATCTTCGCTAGACCTGTATCTATTGTACCCCAAAACCAGCCGCAACGACTAGCCCAGCCTATCTATGCCATCGCATTCGCCCCGCAAGGGGGTGTGCTGTGACTGGTGTTGGTCAGCTCCCCGCCCCCCTCGACATTGCTCGAGCCTATGTCGCTCGTGGCTGGAAAGTCGTCCCCGTTCCTGAACGACGTAAAGGTCCTACTCTACCTGGCTGGCAAACTCTGGACCTAGCTCTCGATGATCTGCCTACGGTCTTCAAACAGAATGGGACACGGCCAAACATTGGCGTCCTGCAGGGGAAACCGTCAGGGGGCCTGGTCGATGTGGATCTCGACACCGCCGCGGCTTGCACACTTGGAGCACTATGGCTGCCTGACACGGGCGCTGTGTTTGGGCGAACGGGAAAGCCACGATCTCACTACCTCTATCGTGCAGCCGACGGAAAGGGACCAGAGAAGACCGTACAATTCGAGTCCCCAGGCGCGAAGAAGGCTGACGGGAAGAAGCCTATGCTTGTCGAACTACGATCGACAGGTGCTCAGACTGTTTTCCCCGGCAGTATCCACGAAACAGGCGAGGTTATCGAGTGGTCAAATGATGGCGACCCTACCCTTGTCAACGCCGACGCGCTCGTACATATTGTGCAAAGAATCGCCGCTGGCACCGCACTCGTTCCCTTTTGGGGAGAGGGCGCACGCCACGAATTGTCCCTGGCCCTCGCGGGAGCATTACTACGCGCGGGGTGGAACGCCACCGAGGCTGGCGATTTTATCGAGGGCGTCGCCCAGACTGCGGGCGACAAGGAAGCCCATAAACGTCGTGCGGATGTGGAGAGCACCGCTCAAAAGCTGGCCGCCCGCGATCTAGTTGTGGGCCTCCCCAAGCTATCCGAGTTGCTCGGGGATAAGACGACGGTACAGGCCCTTGTAAAGTGGCTACGCCTAAGCAAAATAACCCCAGCGGCTACCGCAGGGCTACCGGCCATCAACGCGAGCACGCGTTCGTTATCCATCGTCACGAGCGCGGCGTGGGACGCGCTCGCGGCCGCGAACGTCCCGCCGCGCTTCTTTCAGTACGCGACGTCATCGGTGCGGCTTGAGCGGGGAGGCATGGGACGATTGGGCGTGGAACCGATGAGTGAATACATCTTGCGGTACGAGGCCGCTCGCGCCGCGCGTTGGTTCCAGTATAAAAAGGACCCAACCACAGGCGAGCTCACCGAGGTCGATGCATTCCCCTCATTGGATGTCATACGAGACATGCTTGCGACGCCATCGGAAAGTAGGCCGCTCCCTCCCTTGACGCGTATTGTCGAGGCTCCGGTGTTTTCTCCGATGGGGGAACTGGTAACCGAGCCGGGCTATCACGCGCCCGGCCGGGTTTATTATGACCCACCAGCCGGCCTAGCGTTGCCCTCTATTCCCGTGCGGCCTACAGCAGCGCAGATAGCAGCAGCGCGATCTTTGATCCTCGACGACCTACTTGGCGACTTCCCGTTCGCTGGCGACGCCGAGCGCGCACACGCCCTTGCTCTCCTGCTTCTTCCATTCGTGCGCGACCTAATTGATGGGTACACACCGTTACACATGATTGAGGCTCCCACACCAGGAAGTGGAAAAGGACTGCTCGCCGATGTCTTACTCTTGCCGGCGCTCGGATCGTCCGCACAGGTCATGTCACCTGCCAACGATAACGATGAGTGGCGCAAGCGTATCACGTCTTCGTTAAGCACGGCGCCAGGCGCAATTCAGATCGACAACGTAGCGCGCGTCCTAGACTCTCCCGACCTGGCGGCCGTACTAACGATGCCGGAGTGGAGTGACCGCGCCCTAGGAACAAACCGCATTATCAAGTACCCCGTGCGCAGCGTCTGGCTGTGCACAGGAAATAATATTGCTGTCGGCACAGACATGGCGCGCCGAATGGTTCGTATCCGATTGAACCCCGCACAAGATCGGCCGTGGGAACGACAAACGTCCGCGTTCCGTAAACCAGACCTCAAGCGGTGGGCACTGGACACGCGAGGGCCGTTAGTGGCGGCCGCGCTTATTTTGGTCCGCGCGTGGCTCGCCGAAGGTCGCCCTCAAGGCACGAAGACGCTGGGTAGCTTCGCGGAATGGGCACGCCTTATGGGCGGTATCCTCAACGTTGCCGGTGTTCCCGGCTTCCTGGGAAATATGCATGAACTCTACGAAACGGCTGATACCGAAGGCACAACGCTTCGAGCTTTTGTCGATGCCTGGTGGGCTGCGTTCGCTAGCCAGGAGGTCAGCGCGTCTGATCTCTTTCCTGTTGCCGAGGCGCTCGATGGGCTCGACTTGGGTCGCGGCGGAGAGCGCTCTCAACGAATCATCCTTGGCAAAAAGCTGGGAACTATGCGAGACCGGGTGTTCGGTGACTACCGGGTAGCGCGGGTCGGCGTATCTCACCGCCTAGCGCGGTGGCAGTTACAACCCCCCCAGGGACCAAGCGGTCCCACACCGACTAGCCCACCTCCCTCACCCTCTACTTCTCCGGCCGGGAGTAAGGACGCCACGACTACCCCGGTGTATGTGGGGTATGTTGGTGTATGTTCTGGTACCCAGTCTACGCGTGAAATTATAACGCATACAGAAACCACGCAGAGTACACGGTATAAGGCGGGGGCTGGAACATACACCAACATACCCCACATACACCGAGAGGCAGGTGAGGACTCAATGTTTATTGGTTCCGACACGGCGGCACCCGAGCCACGGCTCACCTGTCTCTACTGTGACAAAGTGACGCCTGGCGGGATCGCGTGCGAGGAGCACCGAGGAGGCATGACGCCGCCTGTCGCGCCGTCGCTCGCCCCGCGCGTGGCCTCCACGACGATAACGGTGGGTGCATCGTACCCCGATCTGCCGGTCTGGACGCTGGCCACGGTCGACGACGTGCAGCGTACGCTCCCGGCGCTCCTCGCCGCGCGTATGGTAGGCTTCGACACCGAAACGACCGGGCTTGATCCGCTAACGGACCGGCTTCGCTTGATCCAACTGGCGACGCACGATGGGGCCTACGTGCTCGACGCCGGGCGCGTCGACCCGCGTGTGCTCGCTCCGCTTTTCGACGCGCCCGTGGGCGTGGGGCCACTCATGATCGCACAGAACGCCGCGTTTGACCTGCGGTTCTTACACCAGGTTGGGCTCGCGACGCCGGCGGCGGGACGCCTCTTCGACACCGAACTCGTAGCTCGGCTGCTCAGTGCAAGCGCCTTCAAGAAGGGCTACGCGCCGGTGAAACACGGACTGGCCGCGATCGCGCGGCGCGTGTTAGGGCTATCCCTCGACAAGACCGCGCAGACATCGGACTGGGCGGGCGAGCTAACGGAAGAGCAGCTCCGCTACGCCGCTCTGGATGCGGTGGTCTTGCCGCTGATCGCCGAGCGGCTACAAGCGGAGCTGGTAGCGGGCGGTCTTGAGCGCGTCGCGGCGCTGGAGATGGAGGCGTTGCCGGCGGTGGCGTGGTTGATGGAAACAGGCGTCCCGTTCGATAGCGACGGGTGGCAGCGGCTGGCGCGGCTGGCCGAACAGGATGTCGCGCGGGTTGAACAGGACTTGACCCTACTGGCCGCGACGGGGGGCCTCTTCGCCAACGGACAGAGCACGGTCAAGTGGTCGAGCACGCAACAGGTAGCGGCATTGCTCCGTGAGCGCGGCCACGCCGCCGTCACCTCGACGGAAGAGGCGGTGTTGCGCCAACTGGCCGACGAGAGGGAGCCGTTGGCCCCGCTCCTGTTGCGGCACCGTGAGGCGTCGAAGCGGGCGAGCACCTATGGGCTCGACTACCTCAAGCATGTCCATCCGCTCACCGGGCGTATCCATGCCAGTTTCCGTCAACTCGGGTCGGAGGCGGGACGTATGAGCGCGGCCGATCCCAACGTCCAACAGATCCCGCGTGATAAAGCCTATCGGGCGTGCGTCCGTCCTGGCCCTGGTCGGGTACTCGTTAAAGCTGATTACGCGCAAATTGAGTTGCGCCTGGCCGCACAGATCGCGCCGGATGAGCGTCTGGTCGAGGCCTTCCAGCGCGGCGATGATCTGCACACTGTGACCGCGCGCAGGGTGCTAGGCAAGACCGACGTGACCAAGGCCGACCGCCAAGCGGCGAAGGCGGTCAACTTCGGGCTGCTCTATGGAATGGGCGCGAAGGGCCTACGCCAATATGCGGCCGAGGAGTACGGCGTGCACTGGACGGAGCAGGAAGCGCAAACCGTCCGTGGACGCTTCTTTGCCGAGTACCGCGGCTTGCAGGCGTGGCACCGTAGCCAAATTGATGGCGAGGTTGAGACACGCACCGTTGCCGGTCGTCGCCGCCTGGGCGTCGAGCGCTACACAGAGAAGCTCAACACGCCCGTCCAGGGCAGTGGAGCGGACGGCTTGAAAGCGGCGTTAGGGATATTGTGGGAGACCCGTCATCGGGTACCTGGCGCTGCGCCTATCCTGGTCGTTCATGACGAGATTGTGGTGGAGTGTGACCGTGAGCAGGCCGACGAGGCGCGTGACTGGGTTGTGGATGCGATGCGCACCGGTATGGAAACCGTCTTGCATCGTGTGCCTGCTGAGGTCGAGGCGACGATTTGCACCGACTGGTCAGGGGCAGAACTGCACATATCGAATGGCACAGCGCCGCGCGAGGGGGTGTAGACATGGCACTCGGACGATCGAGGGTTCGCGTTGAGATCCAGGAGGATGACAACTACTTTCTTGTCGCCTGGCGCGTGTTTAGTGGCGACGACTTCACCTACGTCAAAGCATCTTTTCGGCAACAGTTCCCCCGCTCCAGCGGCGCGGAGTGGCTGCCCGATTCAAAGGCATGGGTGCTTCCGATCTGGCAGCGGGCCAAACTGCGCGCGTGGTGCGCCCGCTTGTTCGAGAGCGACGTCGTGACCTGGCGCGCCTATGACGCGTCGCACGAGCAGCAGCGGCAGTCGTACCAGCGCCAGGACGCGCCACGGACGCCACAGACGAGCCCATTGAGCGACGCCTACGGGACGCTCTTCCTTGTGCCGGATGCGCCGCTGTGGGCAGCGGAAGCAGTCTACCGCGCCGCTCAGAAACTCGCACACCCTGACACCGGCGGCGAGCACGCGGCGGCGGTTGCTCTTAACCAAGCCATCGACACAATCCGCTCGTGCGCGCCCCAGGCCAGCGCGCGGCAAAGGAGCGCGTAATACGGGGGTATGGCTTCCTAGCTCAGATGGGAGAGCGCCGCGTTACCGCGCGGAGGCGTCGGTTCGAGCCCGGCGGAAGCCATCCAGTCGTGTCGCCGCGCACGACTGGACCGTACTGGCTCTACACGCTACATGATCTATAACGCCGCATATGACGCTTGCATCAAGAGGTTGTGATGTGACGGAGGCCCCCTAATGACCCCTACCAGCCCCGATGATTATAGCGCCCTGCATAGCCGTCGGCGCCTCGCCGACGACGGCGCGCCGGCCCTGACTGAGCGCTTCGTGTCCTATCTCGATGGTCGACGCGCCCGTGCGGAGTGTACCGCTGTGCCCGGCGATGGACTCACACTCGGCGAGGGGCGCACGCGCTTGGGCGATGAGTACCCGGACCTGACCGCCTGTGTCGAGCGCTGCTGTGTGGGACCGGCGCGGATGACGACGCGGGACGCGGCGGCCTCGCTCGGCCTCTCGGCGGCGACCGTGTGTAACCGTCGGCGGCAGGGGGTCGCGCAGCTCGTCGTCTGGACCGGCTTGCGCGAGGAGACCGTCGGCGAGGCGCTCGCGTATGTTGATAACAGGCGTGATGTTACGTAAACAACCATGATAGAATACAGATAATTAGCAGTGTCTCTTTTAGGGGGCGCTACCCGCGACGGGTAGCGCCCCTTTTTGTTGCCCAGAAAAGGGGTGTTCAATGGCAAGTGATGTATTGGAGTGGACGCCCCGGCGCGCAGGAACGCGCCCACTCGCGCCCCGGCGGGACATCAAACTACAAATTTGCGTGAGCGCCCAGGAGCGCGCGCTGTTAGAGAAGTTGGCCCGTGCGGCGGGCTTCGAGACCGTCGCGGCCTACGTCAGAGCGCGGACCGTGAGTGCGCCCGATGGCGCAGCCTAAAGGAGATCGCCCCGATGAATAAGTTTTCTCGACGTGATATGCAGGCACTGGAGCGCGAGAATGCCGCCCTTCGCACCGAGCTTGCTGCTGTCCGAGCGAGCAAAGCGCAACTGGAGGCTCAGGCCCGGCGCGTGGTTGACGAGCTCGCCAAGACAGAGGCAATCCACCACCACCCCGACGGCACGACGCGTCGAGGCCGTTTCTTCGATGTCCTAGCCATGGCTAATATCGAGTCGTTGGGTGTCCGAGATGGAGGCCATCATGTCGAATAGCTCTGAGTCAAACGTCCTGATCGCGTTTGAGGGTCGCACGATGAGCCTTGAGACCGCACTCAAGACGACGCGTGAGGGCCTGGCCGGCACAGGTGCGGAGGCCAATGCCACGGGCGACAAGCTCGCCAAGATGTCTGAGGGCGAGGCGAAGGCGGGCAAAGAAGCCCGCAACATGGGCGAGGCCGTGAAGGTTGCGGCGGACACCGTGGGCCTGTTGGGTATCGAAAGTGGCGAGTCGTACATCAGGCTACAATCGCTGCGGCATGGAGTGACCGACTTCACCGCGTCTATGGGTGGCCTCAAGGCTGGCCTCATCGGCGGTATTGGCCTGGGCGCGGCCTTCGCCGGGGCGTCGTTTCTCAAGGAAGCGGTGGTTGATTCCATCGCAGGCGAGCAAGCGACCAACCAACTCCAGGCCGCTCTTCGTAAGACACCCGGCGCATTCCAGGAGACCAACCGCGCTATTGAGGAGTCCTCAAGGACCTGGGCTAAGTTCGGCGTGTCGATTGGCACGCTAAAGGCCGCTGTCGCCCAGGGCGTCGGCGCGGGCATCAAGCCCGAGACCATCATCGGCCAACCGGGCAAGATCGCTGACCTGGCAAAGGCGCTGGGCGAGGATGTGCCCACGGCCTTGGGTGAGATCGAGCGCGGCGGCCGTGGCGCACAGCGCGTCATCAGCCGGCTGAACCTGTCGCTGATGGATCAGCGCCGCACGATGCAAGAGTTAGCTAACCCCCATATGAGCGCCAACGACCGCACGCAGTTCCTCTTGAACCGCGTCCAGCAGACCGCCTTCGCGGGGCAGGGCGCGGCGGGCACCAAGGGCGCGCAGGGCCAGATTGCCGCCCTGAACGCCTCGCTGGCTGACCTCAAAGAGACCGTGGGCACGTCGCTCTTGCCGGTCCTGACGGATATGGTCTCGACATTTACGGGGATGATCCAGGGCGCGAACTCGATGTTGTCGGCCGTGGGTGGCCTCTCGACGTTCCTGCAGGCGACGTGGAAGCCCGCACTCATCGGCATCGCGACCATTTTCCTGGGGCTCAAGATCAGCCATTCGGCCTTGGGTGACTTCATCCGCAGCCGGCTGCTCGGTGATCTATCGAGTTCAGCGGGCGGATTCGCGGAGGAAGCTGTTGAGGCCACGAAGGCCAGCGACGCGATTGGGTCTATCCCGCCGGTGGTCCGCACGCTGGCGAGTTTCGACGCGAAGGCAGCCAGCATTGTCAAAGATGCCTACCTACTCAACCTGAGCCATATCCCTGGCGCGCTGATCAAAGGAGCGGACGGTGCGCTGTTGGCAGCCACGCCGCAACCCCTGACGACGGCGGCGTTCGATGGTACAGCGGCGACGGCCGAGGTCAACGCCTACGAGTCGTCCATTAAGCCGGTCCAGGTGCCGGTGACGTTCGACACGGCAGGCGCACTCATCGAGCCACAGGCGACGCCGATCCGCATTCCGGTCGAGTACGACACGGCGCAAGCCTTCAGCGAGGCGCAGGCCACACCGCTCAAGATTCCCGTTGAGTATGACACCGCACAGGCGTTCAATGAGGCACAGGCCGTCCCGTTGAACGTCCCTGTGACGTACAACACCGCTAACGCCTTTAGCGAGGCCGCGACGCACCCCCTGAGTATCCCCGTCACCTATGACACCACGCAAGCGTTTAGCGAGGCAGCGGCGACGCCTCTTGCGATACCCGTGTCTTATGACACGACCAAGGCGTTCAGTGAAGCGCAGACGCACGCCCTGAGCATCCCTGTCACCTATGACACGACCAAGGCGTTCAGCGAGGCCAACGCGCGGCCTATCAACGTTCCGGTGACGTATGACGCGGCGAAGGCATATAGTACGACGCCCGTGCATCCTCTCGATGTACCCGTGACCTACGACTACAAGAACGCGTTCAGGGAAGCCTACGCGCACCCCCTCGATATCCCCGTCACGTACAACACCACACACGCCTTCAGTGAGGCGAACGCACGGCCCATTCGTATCCCTGTCACCTACGACACCAGCCATACCCTGAGCGAGGCCACAAGCCATCCGATCAAGATTCCAGTCGAGTACGATCCAACCAACGCGTTACACGAGTCCAGCGCACACCCGATCAAGATCCCGGTTGAGTATGAGAGCCCCAAGCCGTTCGCGGCGGGCGCTCCTATTGCCGTCAAAGTGCGTCCTGAATGGGTCTCTAACGCGGCCAGTGGCCTCAAGGCGGGGCTAGCAGCAGGTATCGGTATCACTATCGCCGATGCCCTCTTTACCGGCGCTATCTTTCAGTACAAGGGAGGCAAAACCACTGATCCGTTTGGTGGTAGCGCGGCGACCACAAAAGGATTTCCCACCGAAATAAAGACGGTCCCCACGGGCACACAGAAAGTCTACGTGACGAACCCCGGTGCTATCGGAGATGCGCTCGGATTCGGCGCGGGCGCGCCCAAGGGCGGACGTGGCGATACGTGGGTGTCCGTCAAAGGGCAGCCTACGATCAAGGTTGCGCCCGGCCAAAAGATGGATGTTGGCAATTGGTCATCCATGCCCAACATTGGAGCAACAACGCCAACAGGGTCAACAGTGAAGATCCCATCACCAATCACTGTTCACGCGAAGCAGGATGGCACATGGACAACGGGCCTAACCATGGATTCCGTTCTGCGCATGGGGCAGATGATTGGCGAGATAGCGGTCGGGTCTATGATCGGTAATGCACTTGGCGGGCTTGTCGGCAAGATCCCGTTCGGGACGATGCTTGCCAAACTAAAGGATCTCTTCCCGAAAGGCGGTGGTCCTGGCGACGACTTCACCAGTGGTAATGCCATCAAGGGCGTCGAAGCCCTGTTGGCTGACGCCCGTGCAGGCGCCGCCCCGGTAACTCCTTCGTCGAGCCCTATTCACTATACCGGCAAAGAACACGTCACATCGCTACAAGACGTGTTCAACACGGGCTTAAAAGCGGTGTCGCTGGCCACGCCGCTCGGGCTCCTGATTGGCGGCGCGTTCGCGGCGAAGGGTCTTGTCCCGGTGGTCTCGACGGCCCTTGAAAACATCGTCACGTTGGCTTTCAAGAGCATCAAGATGCCGGCGCTCCACCTCGACACGACCGTTAAACTGCCCGCGCTCCACTTCGATATGGGTGGTATGTTAGGAGACATTAATAAACAGTTGGTGAGCTGGGGGCCGGCGCTAGGGACCCTCATTATCGGCGGTCTTATCCTGGGGTTAACGCGCGGGCGTGTCGAGATACCCGCTTTAGCGAAGCTCGCGGGTGCGCATGCGGCAGCGCCCGATCCCTTCAACACAACCTATGATCCCAAGACACACAAGTTCCGACAGATGACGCAGAAGGAGCAAGACGCGCGGACGGTAAAGGACAATGCCGGCGAGGCGGCGATGTTCAAGGGGCTGGGGCAGTGGTTCGCAACCAACATCATCGGGGGCATCAAGTTCGACGCGGGCAAGATCCACGATGCGGGCGCGGCCACGATCACGACGTTCTCTGATGCGATCAAGGGTGGCTGGTCAGCCCTGACCCAACGTATCTCCGCGTTGTTCAATGACCTGATCAACGCCGTCTTGAAGCCAATCAACGATATGCTCTCGCACATCCCCGGCACGCATCCTATCCCACTGGCCGGCGCGCATACATCGAGCAGTTCGCCACATGGGGGTAGTAAAGGGACAGGCTTTAACCTCGCGTCGATCAACCCAGCGGTCTTGCATCCTCCGGCGCACGTCATGGCGCATCACGCGCCCGTTGTCCACCATCACACCACGCACCACACGGCGCACCAGACAACGACCGTCAACGTCGGTGGCATTCATATTTCCGAAGCCAAGACACCGCAGGCGACCGGCGACGCCGTGCTCAAGGCGCTCTCAGCGGCGGCGCAGCGCAAGACCAGGCACGGAAGGTAAGTAGGCGAGTTCTGGCGTTGTTGTTACGATAGTTCACGTCTACGGGCAGAAAGGATGTCTACATGAGGAATCGTTCGACTCGCTACATCGCAGCGGCTGCATTGCTTGGAGGTCTAGCATGGGGGTCTATCCCTGCGCACGGAGCAGGCAAACCGCAGCCTACGGCGCACCACATTGACATGATCTATGTGACGGTCATGAATACAGCGGTCGCAACATCTTTTAATTCGGGGAGCTTTTCCTACACCCCTGACGAGGGGAACGAATACCTTACAGTCAAGATTGGCGCTGTCAATAAGAACGACGTTCAACTTGCCGTTAACTCTGGCGACTTCACGCTGCTTAATACCTCAGGCAGTTCTATTGATGCCAATTCACAGAACATTGGGACGCCTTTTAGTGACACAGTGCTTGACCCTAATGGATCGACGCAGGGCACGATCACGTATCAAGTACCCAAGCGGGCGCATATGGTCACACTGCGCTGGTCACCGCAGCCGAGTAGTAGTTCTGAGCGATGGCCCACGGCTAGTTGGGCCATTCACTACTAAACATGAGAGGGACTGGACTAGTCCAGTCCCTCTCATAGTCGGAGTGCTGCTATCGTCCCGTGCCGTCACAATGCAGCGTGGTGGTTGAACTGGCGTGGAACTAGCGTGGAACCAACGCGGAGCCGACTACTAGAAAGGGGCATGAGGATGGCCTACAGCACACTGGCGGCGTCACGCCGTCGTTGTCGGGGTCTACGTCGCGATGGGACACCTTGCCGCGCCTGGGCGCTGTGGAACGATCCAGGGCAACGCTGCCGGATGCACTCCGCCAAGCGGGGGCAGAGCCGGACCTACCGACGACTGATGGCCGCGACCGTGGGCCACGAGCTCGCCGATGCGCTCGGGCGTCCGGTGTGCCGTTGCCACGCGTACCGGTGGCCGCATCGGCCGGGATCGGGGCTGTGCCGCTGGCCCGAGGAGCCACGCGCGGTCTGTGCGACGCCGCTCGGCACACGGGGACGGTCGGTGTGATGGCCTGTGGCGGTGGTCCCGCGGCGGGACCGTTGCACACTTATGTTAACCCCCGGCGGTGCGCACTTATATGTAGCCACCCCGTACAACAGGAACACGACGTGGAGGAGCGATGGCGGAGATGAGTTGGGACGCGATCTGCCGCCGGGCCGGTGGTCGACGGTGGTACAACAATTGGCGGCAGACACTGGCCCTGCTCCGCCGGCGCGACGTCCTCGAGTACTGGCGCATAAGCAAAGGTCGGCATGGCTGGCAGGCCCAGGCTGCTGTGGCGCTGGGTGTCCACCGCTCGACGATCACGCGCGATGTCGAGGCGCTCCTCGCCCCATTGAACCGGGATGAACCCTGTCCGATGTGCGGCCATCCTAGCCGACGCTGGCAGAGAAGGAGCGGGGACGATGGCGTATAGCGCACAGGCTGAGGTGCGCCGGCGCTGCACGGGCGCGCGCAAGGATGGCGAACCGTGCCGGGCCTGGGCCTTGTGGGATGACCCGCTGCAGCGCTGTATGAACCATGCCGGCCATACCCACCACGGTCCCCAGGCACGTCGGTACGGCGACCACTGCGCTAGCAGCAAGACCCGCTACACGCCCTGTACGTGCGCGGCCTATAACTGGCCGCATCGTCCGGGCGGGGGTCTGTGTCGCTGGCCGGAAGAACCGTTGTCCCAGTGGACCACGCCGGCGGGCCAACACGCGACGTTTCGGCTCGCCGATCGACGCAAGTGGTACGGCCACGGGTACTTCTGGTAGGCAACACGGGCACACGAGAAACGCCGGCACGCTGTGTGACCTTTTGTACACTTTTGTCAACGTTAACCTGGCGCCACGCGTACCAGATAAGGGCGGCCACGCGACTGCACGCGCCCCTCACCTCCGACTCGCCTTAAAAGCGGAAGTTTCGGGAAGTTTCCAGAGTAGTACAGGGCCAGACCAACGCCAACGTGAGCGGTTTGCACGCGGTGAGCGCGTGTCTGCCGACGTGCGGCGGCTAGGATTGCCACCTTTGTGCTTCACAGGCGGGAACGACGGGTAAAAGTGGGTAAACACAGGCCGCGCCGCACGGCAACGTAGGGCTTTTGAGGCCGCACTGTGCTAACGCCAGTGCTAACAGAGCGACAACCCCAGCGCTAACCGCTATAGCGCGATGCCAGGGGGGCTACGCGCGAGAGTGTCGCGCCCTGACGCGTCAAGGCGCGACGGAGGATACAGCCCATACGCTACCGTTTCCTGCTCACCTCGCGTTGAGGATAGCCCGCGCACGTTCGAGCCGCATCTGCCGAAAGGCGGATAGCGCGTTCATTCTTTCAGTGGACGGGCATGGGTATGAGGTAATAGCACGCGCTGGTCAGAGCCAACGTGGCGCGCGTCGCAGACGGCACAATGGAGTACGATGCGTGTAATATACATATCGACAAGGATTTTCACCCACATGTCATCGTGCTGTCATGTGTAGCAATTTAGAATCTAAGTAACATTAGGATAATATCGTCTAGTAGTCCTATTGTTCCCGTAGCTTCTAGTAGTCTACAATATGGGACAAGATTGTACAGGCGTGAAGACAATGATAAGAGACTGCACATTATTGAGGTGAGGCTGTGAATAGGGACGGGCAAGAGGATAATAGTCAAAGCACCATCCCAGCACAAGGGGTTCGTGCTGCCCCGATGAACGTCTCTATAAATCGAGAGCATCTGCCGGCCGCATTGTACAGCAACGTTATACAGATGCAGGTGGCCGCCAATGAGCTTATCCTAAATTTCGGGTTAGCAACACCGCCGATGGGGGCGATATCTGAGGGGGATACGCTCCAGGCCGAGTTTGTCGCTCGCATCGTCGTACCTGCTGCTCTCTCCAGCGACCTTCTACGCCAAATCCAAGAGGTGCAACGCATCCTAAATGCATTACATGCGTCCCTCGTAGCCGAAGCGGCGCGACGAGCACAAGGACAAGCAGGAGTAATCAATGAGTGAAATGCGTGGATTGGCACAGATACCGCAAAGCGAGACCTCACCTGGACCAGTGAGTTTCCCTGACTTATCTGCCTCCACAGAGTTTAAGTCGCACTTCTGGGGAGTTATCGGTCCTAAGCGAGTGGGAGTACAGCCTTCTGGTAATAATGTTGAGAGTTTAGTTTGGGGTCAGCAGTTCATAACCTTAGGGATAGACACTTTTGGTGAACATGTAGTACCTATAGATACTTTTGATGAACACGTAGTGCCTATAGACTCCGTCTACAATACACGCATGGAGGAAGAACTGACGACGATTCAACCCCTCTTCGCAGGACCAACCGATCAATCATTTATAGACAAGCTTGCGTGGGCTAATTCATTGGAACCAGATGAGCGAGAGGAGATGAGACGTGAACTTGGAGCAGCCCTCATCACCGCGATGCTTACTAAGCAATGGGACGAATACGACGTAGCTATAGCTGCGTGGAAGGCGACTGCCGAAGTATTGAGCGATCCCGCATTGACGGCGCGATTAATGGCAGAGTATAACCCCGCCGAGGCAGTGCTCCTCGAACGACCTTAGTTTATGCCATGGCAGCGGGCAATAAGGACTATGGGCCACTGAGGCGTCTTCCACCCTACCTAGTAAGGCCCCCAGGTCCACGCGCTCCACTAGGGGTAAAGTTTACTTACCCCGTGCATGCGAAAAACAAATCCGTTGTCTCTCAGTGGGATGCATTGCGGTCAACACACGAAAACGCCCTAAGACGCTGTTACGACCATTTGGCGCAAACCCCTTATGATCGACCGCAAAATCCTGATCGTGGGCACGCATTACGTGGTACAAGGCGGCTTGGGGGACGTGCTCTCCTTCAATATGAGGTTGGTGGGGGTGCGCGTGTTTGGTACACAGTGAACGAAGATTTGCACATAGTAATTGTCGAAGAAGTGTTCCCTGGTCACCCTAAAGCCACTGAATAAGCTAAGTATCTACTCCCCTCTTCCTCTTTCTTCAAGTAGTCGCGCCCCGACCGTTACCGCGACTGTGTATGCTGACGATAGGGGTTTTGCGCAGCAAAGGGGACTCACTCCCCTTCGGCGCCCAGCGCCGAAGATCGCTCGCCCTTCGGGCCGTCGGCGCGGCCTGGGCTACACCCATAACTACGGGGCCACTTGAAAGAAGACTGGGCGACGATCGGGCCGAGAGGAACGCGCAATGTACGCGGTGGTGCGCCTGGGGAAACTCAAAAGCCTGGGGGCCGTCGCGGCGACCGGGCAACATAACGAGCGAGAGCGTCGGACACCGAACGCCGACCCCGACCGGCGCGCGCGATTTTAGCGACGACCCAAGCGATCTTGCAGGCCCTTGGCTTGCGTATCAAGCCAGTTGATAGCTTCCTGATCACTGTCGGACGGAATGTAGGTAGGGGTACTTACATGGCCGCGGATGAAGCGTGCTTTTTCGGGTAACGTTTCATTGGGAGCAGCGGCAAAGTCGCGAATGTCGTCAATGGCTTGCTGGATATTTGGTTCGCTAGTATGAGTAACGAACTGCTCGAGTACTTCATCGTCACTTAGTTCTCGGTTGTGCCCTGGATGTCCCAATGGATACATCGCGTTCCAGTTATTGCCCAGGAACTCTTCCAGTCTGTCCTTTAGAGCTTGGTAGTCGTTCTGCTCCATAGTCGGACCCTCCATAATTCAACCAACGGTTTAGGTTCCCAGCTTTTGTGCTCGCTTGGTCGACTGGCTGCCATCAGCGCGCATCATACTGCCGACAGCCGCACGTTGAGCCCGCGTCTTCCATCGTGCGCAGCGAAAGCGCGCCGAGAATGCGTACGGCCCGCTTGAACTGCCGCTTCGGCTCGACCTCAGTTTCACCGAACTGGGCGGCGATCTCCCCGGCGATAACGTCTATCGTCGCCCTGTCCTGGGGTGGTGTAGTCATGTGTCCCTCCCACGCCTATGGTATCACCCGCGTCGTTTAGAGGTGGGCTGCGCAGCCCCGTGCGACGGGGCTTCAGCGGACGCGGCGTCGCCATCGACGTGCATGCCCTGACGCCTCAGCGGAGACCGCACGGCCGCTGCCGTTGTGCACAACGGGACGAGGTGAGGGCACTGGCCGAGGTTATGCTGTGAAAAGAAGATGGACCACGGCCAAGCGAGAGAAGACGGTAAAGATGAGCCGACCCGACGTGCTTCAGCAATTGCCGACCCATCCTACCCGCCGCGCAATGGCCCAGGCGCGGCGGGCCGTGTGGGAGCCGGACGCGCGTGACGTAGAGATCGCGCGTCTGCATGACGAGGAAGGCCTGACGATACGGACCATTGCCACACAGGTAGGTCTGTCGTCGTCGCGGGTGGGCTACCTGTACCACCGGTATAAGATCCGTATGGAAGAGCGCACGCAAAGGGAGCACGAGGAAGCGGACGGAGAGCGGGCTCCGACAATGGCGCGAGAGGTGGTCCCCGGCGGCACAAATTGGGGTGGTGCTCCCAGCCTGCGGGGCGCGGAGAGGCCGACTACGCCGGTCCCGCGCCCCCTAGCGCCTTGGGCTCGTCGCGCGCGCGCGCGCTGTACGGGGCGTGTGGGCCTGTCGCTAAGATCCTGACGAAAACCTACAACGTCCCAGATAACTAGGATATGTTGTAGTTCTATCTATGTGCCGATTACCTGGCAGTTATCTGGGACGATGTAGCAAACCGTCAGGATCTTAGCGACAGGCCCGTTCGGCGCGCTGACCTGTACACAATATAGAACATATGTTCTAAGTAGTATGCGTGCTCCACCAGTAGCGCGCGTCACTGCTCGCTCCCCTGCGTGCTCTGGTTTTGGTGCAGGCGCTGCCATTCCTTGAACGCATCTTCGAGCAGAATGCGTGTGAACTCTCCGATCCTACGCCGATCTATCTTCGCTGCATCGATGAGTTGGTCATAAAACTCCTGCGTCATGCGGATAGTCACGTTTGCGTCCATACGATCATCCCCTTTCCGTGGCCGAGGCAATCCGCCCTCCCTTCTAGTGTACTTGTTTTGCAAGCGAATTAGTGTTATTGCACGCACAATACGTGCATAATGGTACAATGCACGTAGGTCGCCCCTACTGTAGCACCTTTGCTACTGCTGACGGCGCGGCCAAAGAGAAGGGGGAGAAGGCAACCATGGAGACAGTTATCGCAACCATCGTTCTAGCCGCCGCCAATCCGTTTCTACCGATCGTCAACCTCATCGTCGGTTGGATTACGGACATTCGCCCCGCTATCACGCTTATTGCCCTCATTATCCTGGGTGTGTCCATGTGGGCTCACATGGCGGCCGCCAAAGTCGTGGCCATCTCCACGGCCGTCGCCCTGGCCGTCTTGTGGGCCGCGCCGGCCATCGCGGCGGCGCTTGAGGCGGCGAAGTGATGGCACACCGGACGCCGGAGTACCTTGACGACCCGCTACCGACGCAACTCGGGCCGAACATGCCCGAGTTGTTGGGCGGGGCCGCGGCGATCCTCGTCGCGGTGGTCCTGAACGCGCTGGCCGGGGGGATCTCCGGCCAGTGGCGCATCCTGGTGGTCATCCTGCCGCCGACGCTGCTGCTGCTGGCGGTATGCGCGCTCTACCAGGGACGGACGGAGCGCTACCCGCGTCAGGTCGTGGGCTACACCATCCGGCAGGCGGGCCTCTATGCGCGTAAGGCCATCGGCGACGCCGTGCGTCTAACCACCGTCGCCATCGCACGGACGCGGGAGCGCGCACGGAAGGGGCAGGGCTCATGATAGCGACGACTATGCGTACCAACACCACGCACTCCATACGGGCCATCCTCGCCGTGGGTGGCCTGAACCTCTCCAGCCTCGACGCGGACGCACAGGAACGCGTCGCGGGCTTCTGGGGCGCGCTGGTGCCGGTGCTGCATCCCGGCCAGGAGTTGCAGGTGCTCATCGAGAGCAACCCGCTGGACGGCCACGCCGTGGTACGTGACCTACGCGCCCAGTTGCGGCCGCCGACGCCTGCCCTGGACGCCTTTGGGCAGGCGTGGCTGGACTGGTGGGGCGCGGCGCTCGCCGACCACCACTCACCCGACCTACGCGTGTCGCTGGCCATCGGGCCGGAGCCGCAGGACAGGAACGACAGCAAGGCGTCGGAGGCGGTACGCCTGGCCCGCGCCGTCGCCACCATCGAGCAGATCGCCCTACGCACCGGCGTGGCCGTCGCGGTGCTCGATAACAGCCCTGATAACATCAGGGCTGTTATCGAGCACCGCGACGCCATAGAACTACCGGACGGCACCTGGGCGCGGTCCGTCTACATTGTGGCCCCGCCGTCGGCGACCGATCCCGGCTGGCTCGACCCGCTCATCGGCCTGAACACGCCGTGCTCCATCGTGCTGTACCTCACCGGCCTTGACCAGGGCAAGGAGCGCAAGCGCCTCAAGACGCGCGGGCGCTTCATCGACGATGTAAGCCTGGACGCCAAACGCAGCGGTAAAAGGTTGGACGTGGACGCCGAGGGCGCGGCGGACGAGGCGGCCGACCAGGCGCGCACGATGCGCCAGGGGCGGCTGGCCTTTGGGCGTGTCGGCGCGTACATCACCATTTACGCGCCGACACGGACCGTGCTGGAGCAACGCACCGCGCACTTACTCCACGTCCTCGACGACATGGGCTGCAAGCCAGGTTATGGCGTGCGCCCTTTAACAGTATGAAAGATTGCTCCATTGAGGAGTCATCTCTGGACAACGAGATGAGGACTACGCAGCAGGCGTCGAGGGGCGGCACCCGTCGAGGTCTGAAGCCTGCGGACAAAA
>JAABUV010001166.1_pt1 | contig 38640 bp, 52 predicted proteins | sample 5559971 | NCBI WGS metagenome assembly JAABUV01 (sample SAMN10711881, study PRJNA513362) | rock metagenome | isolation source: Antarctica rocks | place: Antarctica: Victoria Land, Knobhead nord | collected 2015-12-19
GCCGCGCGCAGGCAGGCGGGCAGGCCGGGCCTCGTGCAGGGGCCCGGCGGCGCAGGGCGTGACGCCGGGGGGCCGCGCGCGCCGCGCAGAAGAGAACGGCACGGACGCACGCATGCAGGCAGGCAAAGGGTTGGGGAAGTGTCAGGATACAATAGGGTGCGTGACGCCGGGCGCCGCGCGCGCCGCGCAGAAGAACGGCACGGAGAAGAAGATGGGCGCGTACGTGATGAAGACGCTGTTCCAGACGTCGTGCATCTCGTCCGGCATGTTCATCACCGCCATGGCCGCCAACCCGCTCGCGGTCGACCTGGCCAAGGGCTCGCTGGGCGAGACCATCAGGCGCGGGCCCGCGCCCGGGCGCGCCCGGGGCTGCCTGCGGCCCGCGCAGGTGACGTCCGTGGAGCCCGCCCCCAATTATGGTCTAGCCGCAGGCGTAGGTGCATCAATGCAGGGCGGCTGTTGCTTGTAATGGCGGCAGTGCAAGGTACTCTGAGGGATGCATGCAGGAACGGCCCCTGGCCACTCGCTGCACAAGCACACAGACAGCCATGCGCGCGCCAGCCGTGTTGAGCGCCACGCCGCGTGCTGCGCAGCTGGGGCCAGTGGGCGCTGGCGGGGCTGGTGCCCGGCATCGTGTGCCTGGTGGCGGTGCCGCTGATCCTCTACGTCATCTTCCCGCCCGAGGTCAAGGACACGCCCGACGCGCCCGCCAAGGCCAGGCGCGCCGCGCCCGTCAGCCGGCCCCGCGCCCCGCCCGTCCCTGGCAGGGCCGCGGCCGGCCGTGCGCGCCACTGCACGGAGCGCGCTGGGTGCGGGACCTGCGGTCGCCGCCGGAGGCGTCGAGCGCCTGGAGCACGCGGCCCTGACGGCCGCACCGCGGCCCCTGGCGGCCGCAACTTCAACATAATGCGCTGCTGCGCTGCTGCACTGCACAGTGCGTTGGCCCGAGCCACGCTGAGGCCGCGGTGGGCCGAACATGCACCCACAGCGATGCCAGTGACCACAGCTGATAGGGTTAGGGTCTTAAAGCCTATCCCTAGGCTGACGCCCCGCCGCGCGGCGCCGCCGCAGGGAGGAGCTGAAGAAGCTGGGGCCGCTGTCGCTGGACGAGAAGCTCACGGCCGGCGCGCTCGGCCTGACGGTCGCGCTGTGGATCTTCGGCGGCCAGCTGGGCATCGGCTCGGTCGCGGCCGCGCTGCTGGGCCTGGCCGTGCTGCTCATCACCAACGTGGTCACCTGGAAGGAGTGCCTGTCCGACAACCAGGCGCGCGGGCGGCTGCATGCGGCCGGGCCGCCCCGAGTGTTTGTGTCACGCCGCGGGGCTGGCCGACAGCCCAAACGTGGTGGTTGGCCGATTGTGATGACCCAGACCTAACCCTAACCTGTGCTTGGTTGATCGCAGCGGACCGCCTGGCCTGCCTCGCATCCTGTCCGTTGGCAGGCCGCACCTAAGGGCGGGAGGCTGTTGAGGCAGCAGCGCTCCGGCCTGCCCGAGCGCGGGCGCGCGCGCGCGCAGGCCTGGGACACGCTGACGTGGTTTGCGGCGCTCATCGGCATGGCTTCCTACCTGAACAAGTTTGGCTTCATCAAGTGGTTCTCCGACCAGGCACGCGCCCGCCTCTCTCGCCAGACGGTGATCGGGCCGTAGAAGATCTCCGCGGGCGCTGGCTTTTGCCGTGTCGTGGCTGCCCATGCCCGGCGCGAGCCTCCACCCCTTGGCGTCGTGCCCTCGGAGAGCAGCCGGCGCGTTAGCCTGGCGCTGCTGCCGCCCTGGAGACCTGCTCGCATGGCGGGGGCGGCGCGCGCGCGCGCATCGCCGGCGGCGTTGCGCCCGATCGGGCGCCGGCTTGGAGACTGTCTGACAGAAACTGTCTGATGGCAGCACGCTGTCACCTGCTGTTACAGCATTGGCAGGGGCATGCACGCGCGGCAAGCTCGGGGGGGGGTGGGGGGGGTGGCCGCCGGGCGCTGAGGCCGTCCCCGCCTGCTGCGCGCGTGCAGATGGTGAACGTGGTCAGCGGCTTCGGCCTCGGAGAAGGTTTTTTATCTCTTTATGTTTCTCACCACCTACGTGACGTGCGTAGGTGGTGGGCGTGGTCAGCGGCTTCGGGCTGAGCTGGCAGGCCGCGTTCGGCGTGATCACGCTGCTGTACTTCTACTCGCACTACCTGTTCGCGTCGGGCGCGGCGCACATCGGCGCCATGTACACCGCCTTCCTCAGCGTGGCCATCGCGTGCGGTGCGCGCCCCGCGCGCCCCGCGCGCGCGCGCCAGCTCAGGATAGTGTACCCTATACCCTATCCTGCGGCTGCGACGACGCTGGGGCGGTTGTGCGGTGCAGCGGCAGCTGCCTGGCCGCCTGCAAGATTGTGGATTGGCGCCCCTGCAGGCCAAGATGGGGCTTGGGCGCTGGAAGAATGTGCAGTTCCGAACGCGGCCGCCGCGCATGCGCGCAGGCACGCCGGGCCTGCTGGCGGCGATCGCGCTGGGGCAGCTGTCCAACCTGATGGGCTGCCTGACCACGTACGGCATCGGCTCCGCGCCGCCCTACTTTGGCGCCGGCTACGTCTCGCAGGCCAAGTGGTACCAGCTGGGCCTGCTGCTGTCCTTCGTCTACCTCGGCGTCTGGCTCGGCATCGGCGGCGCCTGGTGGAAGGTCATCGGCCTGTGGTAGGGCCTTGGGGAGGGGTAGGGCCTTGGGGATTGGGGTTATTGGGCCCTGGCAGGGCCTGGCGGCAGGTCACCGGCCTGTAGTAGGGCCGGGGGAGGGCCGCCGGCGCTGCGGCTGGCGCGTCCGCGCGGGGGCGCCGGACGGCCGGGCAGGGCGCCTGGGCGTCTGGCTTCTGGATGGCCGGGTGAATAGCAAGGATAGCCGCAGGGCTTCATGTGGGGTTCACAAACTGAGGGCTCACCGGAGGGCTCCGTAAGTCAGCATGTGGCTGCGCATCGGCGACGCTTGATGGGCAGCTTGTGGCTGGGAAGGGGGGTTTGTCGGATGGTTGTGTGGGGGCTTTGGGGCCATAGGCAGCACACCTATGACAGGGCGGGGCAGCATGCATCGCTGCCATGGTCACACTTCTGCGCGCATCAAGCGCTTGCCGACTGGGGGTCCTGGCATCTGTGTGTTGACTGGGTGTCCTGCAAGGACCTGGGGGTGTGTTTTGAGCATTGGGGCTACAGTTACAGAACAGTGCATCATATTCTGGCATTGAGGTTAAATGGTGGAATGAATTGTGATAATGACCACATGGGGCGCTGGAGCAGATTGTGATTCGTGACCTCATCATGCCTTTGGGAGAGGGAAGTGAGGCAGAGAAGACAAAACCATTCTTTTGCCGTGGGCGGTGCAAAGCAGGGCTGGTCTTGCGCTGCCCAGGCGTGTACATAATGAGGGCGTTTGTTTGGGGTCGTGAGCTGTGTGGCTCCCATGACCCGCGCTCCTGCCTCTGTGCGAGTCCTGGGATCCTTGGAAGCACACTGGTCAGATACAAAAAAACACACTTGCGTGCTGCAAACCGCTTGCTGCTGGTGCCCGAGCAGCATGCGAGATCATAGGGGACAGGCCTTGGGTGGGCCCTGGGGCCTGAGAGCTTGCACATGGCCACCGCTTGCCGCAATGCCGACGTCCTCAGCGGTGCTGAGGGGCCTTGCGCAGGCTTACCGCTGTAACAGGCGTGCCCTGCACACCAGCAGGCAGGTCGTGAGCAGCGCAGCGCGCACGCCTGCCCGCACTGCCCGGTCCCGAACGCTGATGGCGGGCGCTGGAGTCATCGACCTGACAGCTGACAGCGACCCGGACAGCCCGGAGCCAGGCGCGGCCAAGCCGGCGCGGAGGGCGTTCCGCTCGCACCTGGATGCGGCGCAGCCTGCGCAGGCAGTCGGTGCGTAAACTGCTTGACTTCATTGCCTCGCTTGTGCCTTGCTCACAGTGCGCACCTCCTCGACACATCGCTCAGCCCCATTATTGTCATCTGTCACACTTGTTGTCCAGACTCGCAGGCACTGTCGTATACACCATGATGTGTAGTTTCACATGATTGAGCTCCAGTGCTGTGACACACTCTTGTGCACTCTTTAAGGTGGGAAGCGGCGGAGGTCAAGCGGTGAAGCCGCTGCGGGGGAGGCTCACGTCCTTGACGCGGAGCCCTGCACCCGTGTTGTGGCAGACGCCCGCGGAGCGGCAGCAGCGGCCGCTCTCTCAGCGCCCAGGACTGATGCACAGCCCAGGGCACCGCGTCCAGACGCGGCCGCACTGCCGCAGCGTGACGCCAGCGCCCCACCGAACGTCGACGAGGACGCCCGGCAACGCATCATGGCGCATGCGCAGCAGGCGCGAGCCTCGGCCTGCGCCGCTCCGCAGGAGGCATGCCTGGCAAGGCGAACTAACAACTCCCAGCACGCTGCATGAATAAGGGGCGGCCTCTGGCCGTCTAACCTGTGTTCGGCGCCGCCCACCATGTTCGCGCTCTGCTGCAGCCTGCAGAGGCAGTCCAGCGCCGCCTGATGGTCCGAGGCGCCCGCAAGCGCGCAGCCCTGTGCCGCCGGGCGCAGCTCGCGCCCAGCGTTGGAGTAGGGCGGCGAAAAGGGGCTTGTGTCCACGGACGTCGCGCCGGGCGCACGCGCGTGGCCCGCCCTGCCTTGCTCGGCGCTGGCGGGAAGGGGCCAGCGGCGTGCGCGCGCAGGCGGGGGCGGGCAACAGCCTGCTGGCGGCGCTGCACGCAGAGCGCCTGGCGCGGCACGGCCGGCCGCCTGACGCGGCCGGCGGCGCCGCGCCGGGGCCGGCCGGCGGCGGCGAGGCGCGCGCGGCTGGCGCGGCGCCGCCGGCCGTGTCCCTGCTGACCTGGAACCTGTGGTGTGCCGCGCTCGCGGCCGGGCCCCGCCTCTGCGTCTGGGGCCGGTGGACGTGTGCGCGCCCCGCGCGCGGACGGACGGCCGGCCTGTTCGGATGTCAGCTTATCCTGTCAGCCGACGCGCGGCCCGGCACTCTCATAGGGTTCCTTTGTTAGGGTTTGGACCACGCCCGACGCCCTGCTGAAACCTGGAGCGCAGGTTTGCGGAGGAGGTGGAGCTGGAGGTGCGCATGGCGGCGGTCGGGCGCGTGATCGACGACCTGGGCGCCGGCCCGGCCGGCTACCCCACCTTCGTCTGCTTCCAGGCGCGCCGCGCCAGGGCGCGAACGCGCGCAGCTCCGCTGCTGCCCTGAGCTCGGGTCGGCGGCGGGGCGCGCTGTGGTCGTGCTCTCGCCGCAGGGGTCGAGCTGGCAGCGCGCTCGAGTACAGGCTCCGGGCATGCGCGCCCAGCGCTCTGCTCAGCAGGCTCCGGCATGCGCGGCCGCGCCGCGTGCCGTGGGGGTCCCCGCAATGCGCCGCCGCGCTGACAGGCCTGTCCTTTAGCGCTGCCGTATACGCGCGGATCCCACTGTCACAGCGCAGCCCGCACAGAAAGAAAGAAAGAAAGGCTCTGAGTGCGCGCGCCACAGCGCCTGGTATGTGTGTCATGCAGGGTCGCCAGGACAGCCGGCTTTTTTCTAAAATCCTGCACATGTAGGTCTAGGGTTGTACAAATATGTTTGACCCTGTACGCCAGGGACGCGCAGGAGGTCACGGCCGCCATCTACGAGCTGCTGGCCGGCCAGGCCTGGTGGCGGCGCTACGAGGCCTCGCCCAACATGCCCAACCGGCCGTACTTTACTGCGCTGCTGCAGGCGCGCGGCGCGCTGGCGGCGCCCGAGCGCGCGCGGCTGCGCGACTTCAGCAACTCTGTCATGGGTGCGCTATGCGCCACGCCTGCGCCGCCGCGTGCCCGCCGCGGCGCCCTGTGGCCGAGCGCGCTGGCAGCCCCGCACACGCTCCGCGTATGCATGCGCACAGGCGCTGATGCCAGCATAAACGGCAATGGCTGCAGTTTGTGCAGCGCTTTGCATTTGCATGAGCCAGACCATAAGGGACCAAGCACATGGCTGCTGGCCTGTGAGCACGGCGCGCCTGGCAGCCCTGCCGGGGCATGAGCCGGCCCAGCAGCTGCACACGATGGGGTCGATGTTGTATGAACGGGAGGGGACTGGGTGGGCAAACTGGCTGCCGCGGCGGCAGGCCGCGGCCTGCACGACGTGGCGGGCGCGCTGGGCGGGCGGCGGCTGCGCGTCGCGACCGCGCACCTGGAGAGCCCGTGCGGCTGGAACCAGCTGTACTCTGAGCCGCGCGTCGCGCAGTGCGAGCAGGCGCGCGCCCCCCCCGCCGCCCCCGCCGCTGCCCGCCGGGCACTGCAGCTCGGCGCTGTGGGCGCTGGGCGCGTGCGCGCGCCGCCTGGCGCGCCGCGCGCCCCTGTGCGCGCTGGGGATGCGCTGACAGCCGCGGGCGGCCCCAGGCGCTGGCGATGCTGGACCGGGCCGGCGAGGCCAATTCGGTGTTCTGCGGCGACATGAACTGGGGCGCCAAGGAGGACGGCGAGCCCCCGCTGCCGCCCGGCTGGCGCGCCCCCCGCCGCCTCCCTTGCCCAGCATGAGCAGGAGTGCACAGCTCTGAGGCGGATGTGAAGCTGTCCTGCGGCGCATCGGCCCCACTCGCTGCAGAGGCTCAGGCCCGCCTGCCTTTGCGCACACCTGTGAGGCGCGCGTGCGGTCGCCGTGCCGGCGCCCGCGCCCTGTCCGGCCGACCCTGTCCGGCACGCGCCGCTGCCATCCAGATCGTGCAGCCCGTGCTCGCACATCGCCGTCCATGCAGCGCCCGGCGCGGAGCCAGTCATGCAGCTCGTGCCGCTCACTGCTGCCGGCGTGCCTCGCATGCCGCGCCTGGTCAGCTCCTGGGCGGGGCGCCGCATGGCGCAGGGCTGCTGGCTGACCGCGCCAGGCGCAGGGTGGACGTGTGGGAGCAGCTGCACCCGGGCGAGCCGGGGCTGACCTACGACCCCAAGGCCAACCCTATGCTAGGTGACCCCATGCATGCCACCCACTGATCCTTTGGGCGCGCCGGCTGGTGTCACTGATGCGGCACCCGCCGTTGCGCGCTTGCGCGCACCGGCCGCACGCTGCACGAATGCGAGTGCCCGCACTGCCGGCAGGCTGCGCGGCACGCGGTGCAGGGCGCGAGGCGCCCCTGCCACCTCGCTGAGCCTCTGTCGGTCAGCGTCTGGCGGCGGGCAGCATGCCGCATCGCCACCGCCACCCCCGCCGAGGCGCCCTGAACCCTGCGGCGCCCCGGCCGCGCGCAGGGCCGCACAACCGCATCCGCAAGCGCCTGGACCGCGTGTTTGCGAGGCTGGCCGACTGGCGGCCGGCGGCCATGCGGATCGTCGGCACGGCGCCCATCGCAGGCGCGACCTATGTCAAGCGCGGTGGCAAGGGCGGGCCGCTCACGCTGCCCGTGCTGCCCTCGGACCACTTTGGGCTGCACGTCGTGCTCGAGCCTGTCTAGGCCGGCGCGCCCGCCTGCGCCGGCTCGCGTGTGTGCCTGAGGGGGCGCTGCTTGCACCAGCCCTTGGTGCTGGTGCCACGTTCGCGAGCTCGTAGTCCCGAGCATGCTTGAATTATTGGGGCACCGCGGCTGCACGCGCTGGTGCACCTCCTTCCTGCACGCTCGCCTGGATGCAGCAGAACGGCCACACGGGCAAGTGTTGCATCGCAGACACGTCAGTCCGCCTGCTGTATCTGTCCTGCCTTCTCCTGCACACGAGGTGTTGTTCCGCTTGCTGTCAAGACTGGCCTGCAGTAGCTCGGCCATGGTGGCCTCATCCCTGCAGCTTGAGCTGCACTTTGACCACCACGGCAACTCGCGCTGCGGTGCAGATGTGCTGGTACAGCATGTCATTGTATGCTGTCATGTGATGCATGTAACAGCCCCAACAGCCTGTGGCTTGCCTGCCTGTTGCGGAACCCTCGGATTGCCCATTGGCATGTCTTATTAGACTGTCCAGACAGACTACCCACATCCCCAAGGCAAACGCCAGCACCCCCATGAAATGGGCCACAAAGGCATGTCCATGCGCCGAGGTGCTCCTCAGCGCTGACTCAAAAGCAAGACAGACTTCCCTCCATTCAGTCTCCCTCGCCGCACATGCACACGCGGCGACCAGCTTGCATGGGCGGGCTGTATGAACGCCCGCCCTCCTCAAGCGCACTCCCTACGGAGCACCCTCGAAGACGGCACCCTCGCAGACACCTTCTGGAAGACAAGCAAGATGTCATGTCCCGATTCACAGGGCTGCAGGATGGCAGGTGCGGCCGGGGCCATGCGCGCCACTAGCAGCACGCGCATGCGACCGCCCCCAGCGCGCCAGCTCCGCACGGGCCGAGACAGGGCAAACAGTGCCCAGCCCGGGCCAGGCTCCCAGCCGCGCGGCCCGTCACCCGGTCACACATGCCATCCCTGCCAGACAGGCTTGCAGGACCCGCGCGCAGCCGCTCTCGGGACTGCACCAGCAAAAAACACCATGCAGCAGGTGGGAGCACACAGCGGGTCAACCCCCGGCCATGGCGGCCTCCCGCACTTGTGAGGCACCGCGCGTTGCCTGGTTGCTGTATGTGCACAAGGCGGGAGCCCGCGGCGCTGCTCGCAGCGCATCAAACTGAATAGGGCCGTGCAAGGTGCTGGGGCGTGCAAGCCCCCGTTTGAACAAGGACCGAGCTTCTGTGTGGAGAGGCTAGTATTTGTCAAATGAGCAGAGATGCGGAACAGGGGCGCTCACCCGGCCTGGGCCGACGACTGCGCTACCCCCCAGCCCAGGAGCCAGTCGCGCGGCTCAGCCCTCTCCGCCCGCGCCCCCTTCATTGACGGATCTCTCTCCCTCTCCACACCCTTCCTAGCAGCGCAAAACGCTAAGCGAGCAGCGCAAATCGCTGAGCGAGGCGTTTATAGCCCCGCCAGTGCTTGGACAAAAACGCTGTGCCCGCCTCTACCCCTGCACACTGCCAGGACCAGCCGGCGCCGCATGCTAGCGGTGCGGCTGGATCTCCAAGGCCGCGAACGGCGGGGCCGCGTCCGCACTCTTGAAGCTGCCTGGCCTATGGTAGTTCTCGGGCGGGCGGTCGGTTGGCGGCCGGCATGCCTTGCCAAAGGCGCCATCGCCCCCGGCAGCAGGCCGTGCAGCGGCGGCGGAGCGCGCCTGCAGCGTCGGCAGCCACGCAGGGGCCCCCTGCCTGTGGTCCACGCCGGCGCCCGACGCCGAGCCTTCGTCCATGCTCACAGCCTTGCGCTGCGCGTGCGACGGCGCATCTGCGCTGGGGAACGGCTGCGGCATCGGCAGCCACCCAGGGTCCGACGCGGCGTAGGCGCCGCCGTCGCTCGGCGCCGACCCCCCGGCCCACATCGCAAAGGGCGCCGAGCCTGCGTACGCGCCTGCGGCGGGCGCCGAGCCGCCCGCAAACGAGGCAGAGTCCGACGCCATAAACGCGCGGCCTCCCGCGGCGCCGCTCGCCATGTGCGCCAGCGCAGAGTGCGCCAGCATGAGCGCCTGCCGGCCGGGAGGCGGCTTCGGCGGCAGCACGCCGGCCCCCGGGGCCCCGCCGCCCGCGCCGCTCCCTGTGTGCATCTCCGCGCTGGAGTTGCGCCCCAGCGACGACGCGCTCGGGCGCGGGCAGTGGCGGCCCTGCAGGTCGCGCAGGCACGCCAGCACGTCGCGGAATGTCGGCCGCTCGGCCGGCTCGAACGCCCAGCAGCTCTCCATGAGCGCGCGGTACCCTGCCGGCATGTCCTCCGGCACGTCCGGCCGCAGCCGCTTCACAGACATGTACAGCACCTGCGCGCGCGCCACGCAGCTCAGACGGTTTCGACGGGCGGCGGTCCCTCTCTCAGGCCTGCAAACACTCTCTGGGCCTCGCTGGCCAGTCGCCAGCGCCAGTGCGTGGCGGCCGGCAAAGTGCGCGCGGTAGCCGGCTGGCCAGGCCACCCGGCATGTCGACAGCTGGCAGGTGCGCAGAGCGCTGGCCAGGCATGCCGGCAGGGCGGCAGCGAAACAGGAGCGGGCGCTGGCAGCACGCACCTGGAAGTGCCCGAGCCCGGGGAATAGCGGCTTGCAGGTGTAGAGCTCCAGCATCATCATGCCGAAGCTGTACACGTCGCTCGCGCGGCTCACGCGCGACTCCGACAGCACCTCTGCGCATGGGCAGTGCAGGCATGCTCGGGAGGACTGGCGCTCATTTTGGGGCACGACCCGGCGAGCTCTGGCCATGCCCGCGCGCACGCGAGCAGGCAGCTTGCATCCCAGGCAACGCAGTGCTGCCTCTGGCACTGCTGAGTCTCACTCCTGAGGCGCTACCCGCCTAGCACACCGGCTTGGCCACGACCGCACTGCACATCCAGGTGGTGCAGAACCAGCGCAAACGCAGACTGTCAGAGCAGCATGTCTCGCTGTCCGACGTCCCCTGTCCTTCAGGCAACTTCGGGCAAGCATGCAGTCAGGCGCGCGCCTGGCGCCATGTAGGCGACAGTGCCTGCGCGAGCCCCGCACGCCGCACTCAGTAAGCGGATGAGCCGTGACTGGCGTGCAGGCGCCCAGGCAGGGCCGCAGGGCAGCTGGGCATGGGCGCGGGAGGCGCAGCACAGGGGAGGCGCGCGCCGTGCGTGTTTGTGGACACATGCGTGTCCAGGTTCTGCAGCAGCCGGCTCATGCCAAAGTCCGCGATCTGCCGCGCCGTGCTATTTAGCAGCAGCGCCCGGCCGCTGCGGGTGGAGGACAGCATCCTAGACACGAGTCGCATGTAACAAGGCAGGTGCAGGTGAGAGCGCTGGACCTTGCAGATGAAGCCGCGCGGGTCTGCGCGAGTCGCAATCCGCGAGGCCATCAGCACGTTGCCTCCCTTCAGGTCGCTGCGTATGCGCAGGTGAGGCCCTGTCAGCATGCATGGCGGTGCGCCCGTCACACCCGCATCCTGGAAGCTGCATGTATGCTGTGAGCCAAACCCATGACAATTTCGCATGTTTCCTGTTTCGCACTGCGATCCAGCAGCACATGCAGCAGCAGGGCCGCCTGGTGCAGCATGGCTCGAGCATGCCACCCGGGTTGGCGTGCGTGCTGGGAGCGCACCCATGCACGATGCCCAGCTCATGGATGTGCTCCATGCCGGCCGCGATGTCCTGGAGGCAGAGCAGCACACAGCGCTGCACCCCCGCCCAGGAGTTAGCAGGCCCGTCGCAGCTGCAGTGCTCGCAGATGATTGTAGGCTGTTGTGTGTGGCCGGCCGTATTCGAAACAGTGTACGCAGCCACAGCACGGATGCTCTCTGACATACACTGAATGATGTCATCCGGGTGTGAGCGTGAGTCAAATCAGAGCTGTACACAGAAGTCAGCCTGCCCGCGTGCCTCGCGTGCAGGGTGGCTGGCGGCCAGGCTGTGCGTGTGATCTCGATGGGGCCCAGCTCAGCATTGGGGCAGGCAGCGTGTGCGCACCAGGTTGTGCTGCAGCCGCTGCTCCTGGACGGCCGTCTCCAGGCTGAACAGGTCGCAGAACTCTGCCGCGCACGACGCCGGGCCGCGCGCGTCAGCCGCCCGCCGGCGCAAGGCGCTGCAAGGTGCGCAAGGCGGAGCGGCATGCGCCGCAAGCTTCGCAGCTGCGCGCCATGCAAGCGCCGGCGCAGCCACCTGGGGCACCCGTGGGAGGCGCTGGGCCGCACCCATCACCATCCAGGTCTCGAACAGGTCTGAGTCGTGCGACGCGCTGGCCTGCGAGGGCGACATGGACAGCGTGCTGGGGTGCTCGGACCGCTCGTGCCGGTCGCGCGGCCCGCCCGTGAGCGCCTCGCGCACCACCATTGTGTTGTACAGGTGCACCTGCGGCCGCGCGCGGCGCGTGAGGCGCGGCGAAGTGCATTCGCAGGCGCCCACCCCCCCTCGCTTACCGGTTGCAAGCTGGCGCGTTCGGCGCCAACGTTGACCTCAGCCCGTGCAGGGGATGCCCTGACCAGGGCCCCGCAGCCTACCCTAACCTTACCCTAACCCTACACCTATGGGTGGTGGGGATCCCGGATAGCAAGCGCACCACGTTCGGGTGGCTGATGTTGGAGCTCAGCACGGCCTCCTGCATTGCCGTCTCGATTTTGCCAATCTTGTAGCTCGGCACTACCTTGATGGCGACCGGCACGCCGTTCCACAGGCCTGCGTGCAGGCGCGCGCGGCTGAACACCCTGCCGACGGCGGCTGAACACCCTCGCGACGGTAATTGCGGCCCGCATGCATGCAAGCAGGCGAGCCCGGGAGACGGCAGGCGCAGCACACACCCGATCAGCGCCCCCCTATCTGCTGACAGCCACAGGCGTTCATCAAACAGGCACTAAAACAGAGGCCCACAGTGTCCTTGTACAGCAGGCTAGCGATGGCAGAAATGCTACCTCCAGCCAGCAAGGAGCGGACCTTGGTACACGGCGCCGAACGACCCGCGGCCGATCAGGTGGCCGAGCTCCAGGCCCTGCCCCTGCTCCCGGCCCGCCTTCCGCCGCCACAGCAGGTCCTGCGTCTCGGCGGTGCCCATGCTGCCGCGCTCGTCCGGCGGCGCCCCGCTGCCGGAGATGCGCGAGCCGGGCACGCTCGCCAGCGAGTCCGGGCTCTTGTGGCAGGCGCCGCCGCTGCCGGGCCCCGATGCGCCGGGAGCCGCGCCCGGCTGCGCGCGCGCAGGGGTGCGCAGGTTCGGTGCGCCGCGGGGCGCTGCCCGCCGCCGGCGGGGCGCGCACGGACCACGCGCGGTGCTGGTGCGACGCCGCTGTGCAACTCTGAACATGCACGCGGCGGCCTGCCTGACATGCCGCTCCAGCTCTACCGGCTCAAGTTGCAGGTGTGAGGCGCTGTGCTCCTCAGCATGCACAAGAAAGCAGGGCATAGTGTTTCCAGGCATCACATCAAATTCCGCTTTGCCGCCCGCGCGGACCTGCATGCCCAGGGCTGCGGCGCACCGCGGGCTTGTGGAGCCCTAGCTTGGCGTCCGAAGCCCTCCGCCTGCGCAGGCACCTCTGCCACACCCAGAACCCCACCCAGGACAGGATGAAGAGGCCGATGACGCCGCTCAGGATGCCAGCAGTGAGCGCCACAGTTGAGGATCCCCGACCGCCTGCATCGAGGCAAGCGCAGCCTCCTTGAAACCACCCGCCTCAGACTCTGTGACTGCCTCCCATGCCTCCAGCTCATGTTTGCTCAGCGCCCAGCTGTGGGGCGCAGGCACGCACAGCAAGCAGTGATGCGACAGCCTCAACACGTACAGGTCTCCCTGGTACTGCATGTGCATCAGGCGGGCGGGCCCTGGGTGCGTCCGCGGGGCCGGCAGCGCGAGCGCCAGCTGCCGATCAGGGCTGTTGGGAGCGTGTCCGCATGCTCGCTTGCTGCCACCAGCGGCGCGTCCAGCGCGCCCTGCCAGCCAGGGCCTCCAGTGCCTGCACGACGTGCGGGCGCACCCGGGGGCGAGGCGCGGAAGGCGCTGCCGACGTCCAGGGGCACCAGCGGCACGCTCTGCCAGCCCGAGCCGATGCTCGCCAGCGCCGCCACCTGGTCCGCGAGGCTCGCGCCGTGCAGCAGCGTGAACATGCCGACGTCGCTGGACGCGAGCTGCAGGCCGACGAGCTGCGCGACCACATCGTCGAACGCGGTCGTGGTCGTGATGACCCGCGTCAGCTCCTGCGCGGGCGGCCCGCGCGCGCGGGCTCAGCGCGCGCGGCCGCCAGCCGCGGCCGGGCAGCGCGCGGACTGGCGCAGCATGAGCCGCACAGGCCGGCCGGCTGCGACGGCTCCCAGATGCGCGCGGCGTGCTGCATGCAAGGCGAGCGCCCGCCAAAGCGGCCAGCTTGCAGCACAGGCGCGCTCGCTCGCGCCCCCGCAGCGTCCCCTGCAACGTCTGTTTTGCAGGGTGCGCACGCTCTGCGCCGACGTCGCATTGGGGTCCTGCGACATGACGATGGTCACGTTGACAAAGTCCACGCCGCCGACCGCCGGCGCCGGCATTTCCAGCACCTGTCGGCCGCGCGCGACCGCCGTGTCCGCCTGATGTCGCATGGGCAGGTGATGGGGGCGCCCACATGCAAGTCCGGTTGGGGAGTCACGCAAGGGAGCCGACATGAGGGGCCGCCAAGGTGGAGTGATGCATCGGTACACCCTACCCTATAGCTTGTGGTGGGAGCGCAGGCGCTCTTGCACGCAGCCTGCCAAGCTTGGGGCGACAGCCCGAGGGCCTGCCTAGATGCGCACCCGGGTCACGCGCATGAGGTGCAAGCCTATGTTGTCGCCGATGAGGCTGGAAATCACCTGCGCATGAACACTGCATGCAGACGGGTTCCCTGGTCTGTCACACGTCTGCTGCCAGGCGCTTCCTTCCGGCACGCTCCATGAACGCTGCTCCTGCACAGTTGCAGCTGACTGCAGCTGTGCATGTATATGCGCACCTGCATCACGAGCGTCTGCAAGCGGACGCCGGCAGGAACAAGCCCCCTCGCGCTTATCTGCAACACGATCAATCCGCGATCAATCGACGTGCAGTGGAGGCCCGCCGGCGCGTCATGAAAGAGAGCTGAGCCCTGCAGACATGCATGACGTACAGCGCATGCACACAGTCCCTGCAGAAGGACACGGTGTAACAGTACGCGTGCCGCATCATCAGCGAGGCTGCAGGGCACGGCGACGACACACGGCGCACCTGCACGACCGCAGAGGAGACCAATCCGGAGATGAGGGTGAGCTTTGCCAGGATCCTCGCGGCAGCAGGGTTCACTGAACCCTGCATGGCAAGGACAGACACCTGCGCGCAAGCACCCATGCCTCCCCTCTCCGTACCGACTCTGTGTGTGGGGGGTATGCACAGCACCCAGGGTTTTGGTCCTGGGGGAGGTGTGGTACAGGACGCACCGACAGGCCCGAGACGGCCAGGCTGCCTTGCAGCGTGTCCAGCATCTCCTCCGAGCCAAACCCAGAGGTCTGCCAGACGGAGTTGGCGCCCAGATAGAAAGCGGAATCGACGTCAACGGAGCTCAGGCTTGCTGGCAGGCTCACAGGCTGCTGCACGGGTGCTGGCGCTGGCGCTGGCGCCAGCGCGGGTGCCAGCGCTTGTTGCACCGCGGGTGCTCCGGCCTGCTGGGACGCGTTCGGGTACAGCCCTACCGGCAGGCGCGGTGTTGCTCGTCAGCGAGATGCAGGCACTGGCTGATGCACACGTTCAGGTGCCAGGCAATGCCAGAGGCACGCGCTGCTGCACTCAAAATCGGCCTAAGAAATGTGTGACAGGAGTGCAGCCCGGCAGGCCGCACCCGTCTGGGTGTCTACCGGTGCAGACACGCTGCTATGCGCCGATGATATCAACACTTTTATATTGTTTTTGACCAGCACGCTGTTGAACGTCTCCTCAACGAGCGCGAGCATCGCAGGCGTCGGTGTTTGCTGCGTGGGGCCAGTGGCACGGGTTAAGAGTGCGCTTCCTGGGGTGCACAGCCAACACAACAGGGGCAGGGCTGGCGAGGCGTACTGCGGCCGTCCCAACCAGCCTGTACGTGGTGTTCCTGCTCACAGAGCACACACAGAGTTGAATCAGTTCTGGGACCTCTTGGCACTCCAGGGCGCAGCAACTGCGCTCACTGAGTGTACGCAGGCCTGCTTTCTCAGGCTGCTGCGGGGTTCAGGCCAGGGGCGCGCCACATGTTGTAGTACGCTGAGACGGGGTTGAAGTAATCGCTGGCAGGCTGCAGCGCGGTCGCGAAGCGCACATACCGCGGAATCTCTGCCGCCTGGGACACATTGACTGCCAGCTTTGCAGCCGCTGGGTTGCTATGTATAACCCACAGCAGGCTTGCAGCAAGCAGGAGCCTGCGGCAACTGTAAAATGGCTGGCCGCTGCGGACGTGCATACTGCAGGGGGCGGTCACGCATCCCAGGCACGGAGAGTGCTGGCACCCCAAGTGCCTTATGACTCAACAGTCTGCGCGAGAATTTGCGCTGTTCGTGCCCCTGCACCCAGGTTCATGCGCAGTGCAACCCCATCACCGCTGTGGCGTGCGCATAACATGGTGGCGTTGCAGACTGGCGACCATGAGCCTACAGCCTGGTGTATCCAGCCGGGATACATTTTCCGGCCGTTGGCGTGGCGTGGGCAACTGATCCCCGGCCCGCTTTTCACGAATGAATTCATAGTGGAGGTAGGGTCGAGGACTAGTGCGTGATAGCTATAGGGGGTCCTTTAATCAGTTTCCAATTCCGCCATGACACGCCTCTGCGCTAATCCTTGCGTGCGCAAGCACCCAACAGAGGCTGCCACTTAGCAAGACATGCACTCGTGCTCGTGAGGGCTCAGGGGTCACCAGGCAGGTCACGCAGGAAAGTCCACTGCCGCAAGCTTGGCCGCGACTGCTGCAGCCCACAGGCGCTCGCGCTCGGACAGCGCGCGGGGGCGCGTTGAGGCCAGCACTAGCACGCCGCCTGCATGGGCCACACCCCCTTCCCCATCGGCCACCGCCCTGGTCCCAGACCCGGGGCCGGCCTCTGCCCCGACACTGTTCCCGGTGTCCTTAAGCGGCAGCGGCGCCTGCTCGCTGCCCGCAGCTCCTGCCTCTGGCGGCAGCCGCCGCAGCGCCTGCAGCAGCACGCAGCGCGTGCCGGGTGGGAGAAAGCCTGAGTCAGACCCTAGCCCTGCAGCCGCCAGCGCACCTGCGTCCGCGAGGTACTCCGCCGCAGCCTCGCCCTCAAGCATGCGCCGCAGCGGACGCGACCGTCCAGCCGCCGCATAGGCAGCCTGGCCGCGACGAGCCCACAAGCGTCAGGTGAAGGGCTAGTGTTGGCATCTGTTCGGCGCTCGCTGAGGGTGCCTGCATGTGACTCCGATAGGGATGGCAGCAATATGCTGCTTGGGAGCCTGATGCAGGACGAAGCACTATTGAGTGTTGCTCTCCTTTCTGTACGTAGCATGCAGCCTGTGCACCAAGCGGTGCTGCGATGGGCCCGTTCTGGCCACCAGGCCCAAGAGCGGGACGCCACCTGGCCCAGCGCTGCAAGCGCGGCTGGTCCGTCTGCGGCGCCGGCTGCGGCCGCGCCGGCGCCGCCGCGCGCGAGCCAGGCGCGGCCGCCGCGCAGTAGCAGCAGCGCGCCGGCGTTTGTGTTGCGCAGCAGCGCGTATGAGGTCCACGCCAGCTCCTGCTCCCGCCGCAGCCGACTCTTGAACCAGTAGGGCAGTCATACATGCACCTGCTCCTCACACTATGCGCGGCGAGCGTGACGACCATGGCGGCGTTTTGAAACTTTGGCGAGATGCGCCTTGCCAGCGCAGTGGCGCACGTAGGCAAAGAAATGCTCAGGAGGCGACCATGGGTTTGGAGGTGCAGCGCCTCAGTCTTGTGCAGCAAAGCATTTCCAATGGGTCCGATCTTGCACCTGCTTGGCAGCCAGAGTCAGCTCGGGCGCAGTGGCGAAGAGCTGCGCGGCTGGTGCGTCCCCAGCGGCGGTGCCGCGCCCGGGCGCGCCCCCGCGCAGGCGCGCCTCCAGCGCGGGCGTCGCGCACGCCACCGCGGCCAGCAGCGCGCCCAGCGCCTCCGCGCGCGCCTGCGCCCCGGCAAGGCCTGCCCTGAGCGCGGCTCGACGGACGCAGCTTGCAAGGGGTGGGCCTGCGATAAGGACTCCGACAACCAGGGGCAGGAGTTGCAGGGCAGGAGTCGCCCGCAGTAGTCGCCTGTGCACCTTCGCAGCTAGCAGGGCGCCTGCGTGCGGCACTCTTCCGCGCACCTGTGCAGCGGAGGGCGCGCCGGCGCCGAGCACATGGTTGGCAACCAGCGCAGCGGCGCCGAGCGCGCCCACGGCGCGCGGGATGAGGGCGTCATCAAAGCCCGGGATGCCTAGTGTGAAGCGGAACACCGCTACGTCTGCATCCTCGCCGCCAAAGCCTGCGCAACAGCTACACATCAAGCTTTCAGAGCAAACGCGAGAGCCTGTGCAGACAGCCAAGTGCTGCGGAACAGAAATAGTCATCTTCAGTCAGTGTCAGACTGTGCTCCGGAGCACCTCGCCAAGCGCAGAGTGGCTGGCATCTGTTGTCAACGCGGCGGTGGCGCCTGTGCATGCCTCCGCTTGCTGCCTGGCGCGCATGCGAGCCTGGTGCAGCTGCAGAACACAAGCAGTGTGCAACTGGACACGAGCTCGACCTTTGCAGACACACCATATGCATCTTGTGCTCTTTTTGTCGCCACCTATGCGATGGCTGCCCCCTGCGCGACTGCTGCACGGACTGCACGGCGTCAGACGGTGAAGTGCGCAGTGAAGCTTTCATGGCGAAACGTGGCTGTGCGTTTGGCATTTTGTAGACTGTGTCCCTCTTTGTACTGTAAGAGCCTGAGCTAGACAGCACGATGCTTGAGACAGGCCTGCTGCTCGTTGTTACGGTCGCGCACGGGCGCGGGCGCAGCCTGTAGAAGGCTGTGAAACCACTTTACACAACACAGCACGCCGGGCAGCAGGCGCGCCCTGCGCAGTTCACGAGTGCAGCAAACGCAACACGACTGTAACCAAGCAGCTCGCCTGCTACAAGTTTCTCCTGCTCAGCTCTGCGATGACTGGCTCAAATACGCGGTCGACACCCTGGTTCCAGCGCCGCACCAGCCGTCCCCGCACGTCGGGGCCGAAGAAGGGCTCCGGCTTCTACGCCGCGCGCCACGCGCACACTCAGCTTGAGGTGTCGCGAAGCATATATCAGGGCCGCAGAGCAACTGAGAAGCGGTATGGGCGAACCCATGCGCCCTCCTCGGGCGGCGGCACGATGCCCCACGCGTCGGCGACCTCCGCCGCTGAGCTCATGACGCCCCTCTGCGAGGCCGCACCGCACCTCTGTTACTCGACTATGGACCCTGCGGAGCAACTCTACTACAGCTCAGGCAGCTACAGTATTGTCATACCCGGGTGGATACATACGCCGCGCCGGCGGTGCCTGCACCAAGCAGGAAAGCCCACAGCTTGTTCTGCAAAAGCGTTGCTGCGGTCATGCTCGAGGGCAAGCACCGCGCGGCCCCCAGGGCAGCACAAGGCAACAGTACAAGCTCCAGTCCCCAAGACTTCCGCGCTCCTATGGTGGCTTGGCGCGACCTGAGCTTTAACCCCGCCAGGCTCACCCCACATGTCCATCGGTCATGCCTGCCGCTGGGGCTGCTGGCCCTGCAGTGCGCGCTACCCGCCGGTGTAGGAGAGCGCCAAGCGCACGCAGCTCGGTGGTTGCCCCACAGACCTGCGGCGCGGCACACCACTCCATGCATGCCTGCCATCTCAGGGGACCCCGAGCCTGACGCCCGGCGGCGCCAGAGATGCAACAGCTGCCAATGCTGTCCCCACAAGCGCTGGCCCTGGACCTGGCTTCCAGCATTGACAGCTCGCTGAACAGTGCTTCAGCGGCATATGCCGCGCGGACGTTGCTGCCGACAGGGGTGGCGCTGCGGTGCGGCCCGTCCCTGGCCGCCGCTGCTGACGCGCTGCACCCGGGCCCCACTGACCTAAGTGGCTGATAGCAGAGCTCGGCCATGCAGGCAGTTACCCGTGCTGACGCAAAAGTAGATCGTGTTGCACCTCTGTGGCCTTGCTGTCAGTCAATTCAACTATATGCGCATTTATGCATGTCCAGTAGCTAGGCCGCAGAGCCAACACTCGCTCGGGAGGTCTGTGGGGCGCGTTGACGGGTGGCTCAGCTTTGCAGCAGCGCTCGCCCACGGATGTTGCCCCCTGCTACACAGCAGAGGCACACGGCGCCAACCGTGCTGCACCTGTGCGTGCAGGGCGGCGCTGAGGGTGACTGACGGCCTGGTCGTGACATCTGAGTGTCTGCTCAGCGCGGGGCCGCTCGCGGTCAAGCTGCACCCGGTCGCAGACGTCGCCGAAGGCCGAGTCATGGCCGGCACGGCTGCCCCCGGCTGGCTGCCTGCAGACCTCCTGCCGCTCGGTGCACACCGGAGGTTCATGCCCCCGGACGGTCTGGCCGCAGCGGAAGGGGCGCTGTGCGTGCCGCTGCCTGGCGCGGCCGCGCCACCGCCGGGTGCGCTGCTGCTGCGCGTGGGCGGCGCCGCCTCCGCGCCTGGCTCCGTTGAAGGGTGAGTGTCCCGCCTGTATGGTGCTTGAATCATGGATCTTGCTGGAGCGGCCCCAATGCGCTGCGGCGGTGCGGTTGCATTTCTATCGTGCCAAGCTCCGCCTAACGTCGCAGAGGCTGGCTGCCTAACCAGGCCTGCGAGGTGTGTGGCGGGCCCGCTTGCTCAGAGAGGCGCAGGGGCGCTCTGCTGCTGGATACCGTGCGCCGGCATGCAAAGTACCCAGGAGTCGTGGCAGAATGTAAGCAGCGGCGTCGAGACACAAACGTCACACCCCGATCCAGACCCCAATTGCCAGACCATATGCTGGCAGGACGTGCGTGTGCCATAGGCTGAGCACCAGCGGGCGCCGCCAGGGCGGCGACGCTGGCGGCGCTGCAGGCGCTGGCGGCCGAGCTGGCGCCCGCGCTGGCACGCACGCGCCTCGTGCGCGACATGGCCACGCTCTTGCTGCCGCTGTACGCCCGGCCCGGCAGCTGGGCGCGCGGCGCCGAGGCCTCGGACCCTGCGCGCGCGCGCGCGCGCGAGGCGCTGCAGGCTGGGGCAGCGCCGAGCGCGGCTGCACGCAGCCGCGAGCTTACGACGGCGGGCGTGGGCGGTCCAGGGGCAATACCAGGTCACAGGACCGCAATGCTGAGGGTGAGGGGCGGGGCTGGCGACACCCCGAGCTGGACCGAGGCCGCGGGCGACGCGCCGGCCGCACTTGCGAGCCTGGCCGCAGCCGACACGGCGCCCACCGCGGGTGACAGCGCCACTGCGGGCGGCGCAGTGAGCGCCGCAGCGCCGCCGGCCCGCGGATGCGGCAAGGCGCGCCAGCCGCGACCTGCGCACTGCTTCATGGGATGGGGCGCTTGCTCTCGCTGTGGACTGGGTGTGCAGCACCTGTGCTTGGTGCGCCGGACCCTACTGCGGCGCTGCAAGGGCTGGCAGCTGCGGCGCGCTGTGCAGTGCGCATTCGAGTGAGTGCTGCGAGTGCTGCGAGAAGTTGCCCTAGGTAGCGACACACCGTGCAGGCTCCCGCTGTGGCTGACCGCGCCTGCGGTGGTGCCCGCGCCGCAGCCTGGCGCTGGCGGCCGCGGCGCGCGCGTCAAGCCCGGCGGCGCGTTGGGGCCGCAGGCGGACGCGCAGCGCATGCACGCGCTCTGGCTGACCTTCCGCGGCAGCGCGCTGGAGGCAGACTTTGCTGCGTGGCACTCTGCGAGCAATTGCTGGGCGCGCGCCTGGCAGCCAAGGACCTGCCTCCCGCCGTGGCGTGGCAGAGCCTACAAATAGGGGCCCTTTCGCCTGCTCTGACGGCTGCGTCAGCTGTTGGCGCCGGCCGTCTGCGCTGATCAAACTATCTGAGCTGGCTCCAAGCTGCAAACTGGGCGCATGTTCAGGCCCGTGGAAGTCCTGGTTCAGGATACGCTAGGGATTAGGTAAAGCCCCTCACCTTACCCTAAAATGTTCGCGCGCGCGGGGCAGATGGACCGGCTCGGCTCGAGCGTGGCGTGCGCGGTGGCGGCGGCCCAGGCGCTCCGTGCCGGCGGCGGCACGGTGCACGCGGGCATCAGCGCGGCGGCCGTCTGCGCCGCGCTGGTTATGCTGGGCGTGTCCGCGCTGCCGCCCGCATCCAGGTGCGCGCCCTGTCGGCTGGGCGCACGCGCTCCCGCTCCAAGCTCTGGCGTCCTGCCTGGGGACCGCACAGGCAGGGTGGGGCTCGCCCGGGCGGCGCGCGGTGAGCGGGGCCCCGCATACAGCCTCGGACCCGCCGACGGTGGGCGGGCATGCGCATGGCGTGCCCTGCTGGGCCAGGACGCTCTGGCGGAGACGTGGAGCCCGCTGTGCAGCCACCCGTCATCTCAGCCTTGGGTGGAGGCAGCGCGCCGGGTCATGGGCGCATCGGCACCGCCGAGGCCCCCGCCCAGACGCGCGAGCGCCCACTCTCCCACCTGGCGTTGGAGGCTGGAAGCTAACAGATGGGCGCAGTAGAGTTGGTGGCTCCAGGGCTATAAGCGCGCCAGCGGCCTTCGTGTTGCGCAGGTTGGTGCGCTGGCGCGAGGCTGCTGCGACCGCAGCGACGCTGGCGTGGTGTGCGGCCGGGCTCGCGGCGGCGCGGCGGCTGCCGCCCGGCGCCCTCGCGGCCGCGCGCGCGCCCAGCGCCATAGTGTGGCTGCAGCGCGGCGCGCTCGTGGACGTGCTGGTCATTTCCGCCGTGGCGTGCCAGGCGCGCCTGACCTTGCAGAGATGACCTGTGAGTTGAAGAGCATCCCCGTCTGCTCCCTCCAAAGGCTGTGGCACCGCCTGCGCACCTCACACACCAAACCTGATCTCTAACCCTAGCCCTATGCCATGCACAGGTGCGCTTCTCAGTGCTGGCGCCTGCCGCGGCCGCACGGTGGGCGCTGGCGGCCGCGGCAGCACTTTCTGTCTGCCGTGCATCCGCGCCAGAGCTGGCCGTGGCGGCCTGCGGCGCCGCGGTGCTGGGCATGCAGGCGGCGGCCGTCTCTGCCACGCTCGTGCTCGGGTGGGCACTCGAGCGGCGCTCGCGGCGCGCCTGGCTCGCGCGCCGCCTATAATGCTGATGCAGCGCAGCTCCCGATGTGCAGCTGCTGTGTTGGGCGCAGCGCTGGTGTACGCGGCCCGCGCGCCCCAGTGCACGGCAGGCCCAGCGCTGCTATGAGACCCGGCAGCTGGGCGGCCTCCGGGCGCTGGCCTGCTCAGGTTACATGCTAGCTGCAGCACGCGTTACGCAGCCTTGGCAAACCAAGACCCAGCGATGCTGGGGGTGGTGCTGTGATACGACTCCAGACTGTGTTCCTTTGCCTGGGTCGTGTCAAGTGCACTGCAACCAGGCGACATGCAAGTATATATGCCTGACAAGTTTGGTGCGGTTGGCTTGAGTCCCCGTGGTGGGCTTGCCACTTTTTCTGCATTGCACTGCCGGCTCCTTTGCTGGGGTGCAGTGCACGTCCCCTTGCATGCCGCTCGCTCCTGCAGGTGCTGCTGGGCGTGCGCGTCGGGAACCTGAAAAGCGGCAGCTGCTGTCAGGGTGTCAGGGCGGGCGCTCGCGCCACATGGGCAGCACTGCAGGGTGCTCCAGCTTCCCTCCCGCGAGGGGAAGAGCGGGGCGTTGGGCATCTCTTCCCCTGAAGACCTGCGCCTGCAGAGCGTTTGCTACCTGAGAGGTGCTGTCGGGACCCCTGTCGAACAGACGGGATGGGCTCCTTCGTCGGCTGTGCAGCGTCGTCAAGGAGGTGTGCTCCTAGCATGGCGCGTCGGCGCAGGCTGCTGCGGTGCTCGGGCTGCCCTGCAGAGGCGCCCTGCTTTGGTCAGGGGCACTTGGTCGGGGGAAGAGGCACCTGCCTCTTCCCCTGTAGGCGTTCGTGCTTTGGCCGCAGCTGCCATATGACGCGCCACTGTCGGGCGCTGCCCAGAGGCTGGCATTGCTACTTGGGTGCCAGCTGGTAAAAGAGCCTCATGCATCTGTGTTTGCTTCCTTAGCTTGCTGCTGCGTGCCTTTCAACAGGAAGCTCTGCCGGTCTCCGCAGACTGCCAGGCCTCTGTGCGGGCTGATGCTGTGTGGAGACCGGCGCTGCATGGACCGACTGGAGGCAGCTGTATCACTGTAGGACAATGCATGTGCCAGGTGTATTGCTGGATGCGGTGCGCGTAGGTGTGCATGGTGGGCTGTGAGCAGCCCTATTTGGCTGGTTGCTGTTACAGCCAACCCGTGTCATGGGAAGCATGCCAGGCGCTTTAATATGACGGAAGTGCGTGCACACTCGAGCGCTAAAGCTGTGTACCAGCTTCCATGGCGAGCTGCTCCTCTATGGTTCAGGAATGGAGGTGCAGGAAGCCACAGGCACCTTACCCGCTGTAGACCGCTTTGGCGACGTCACAGACGGCCGCACGCGCCTGCACTGGCACTTGACAGGCACCTACAGCGTCTCAGCCGGGCAGTATAGCCTGTGAGCGCGCTTTTTCTGCTCAGTTTGCTGCTCAGCAGAGTGCATGCGCCAGAAGGAGGAGTGCAGTACTGACATGTGACAGCCAGCAGGACGCTCGTGCTCTTGGACCCTCCCAACAAGTGCTGGAAGGCTGACTTTTTGCTCGACGCTCTGGTTGAGTCAGAGGTGCACGCCTGGTCACTCCGTTTGGGCGCCATCTGCTTGCCACCGCGTTTGCCTTGGAGATGATTGCCTCCGTCTGTAGGCGCCCGGACTGACCAGGGGCTCCCGCGCAGTTCGCTGCCAAGTCAGCGGCAGAGTGGCTGGACGAGCTCCGAGGCTTCCAGGCGCGCGATGCGGAGCTGCGGAACTGGGCCGGTGCGCTCGTTGCCTGTCTTAGCTCAACCTCCGTCTTCTGTACGCATCCACAGGAGTGCACGCTGCCGGCCCGGCAGGACGTGGCCTGTGCCTCTACGCGCCTGTCTCCCAGTCACCCGAGAACCGCCGCTTCCGGTGCGCGCCTTTGCCGCACCTGGCCTGGCTGCGCAGCCGTGCAAGCACGTGTGCCTTGCCCAGCACGCCAAACCAAAGCATATGTGTGCTACTACGCTTCACGTGCCTGAGGGCCAGCGTGGCAATATGCAGGCTGCCGCCAAGCGGTGTCCTTGTGGAGGTGGCCGCCGAGTCTATGGCAGACCTTGTCAAAGGTCGCACCCGCGCCGGTGTTCTCTGGTACTAGCAAGGCTGCGTGTAGCGACTCGTCCACCATGTCCTGACTGGTGGTGTAGACTGCCTGCGGCGCTCAAAACACCCGGCGCAACACGTTCGCAGCTGTCCTGAGCGGAGGCACCACACGTCCTGGCACCCTGGCCCAGTGGGTCTGCTGTGCGGTCTGCCCGTCCGCCGACGGGCACAAGCGTGCGCGCCGCACTGCCGCAGGGTTCGTCGACGAGCTCATGGACGACTACAAAGCCAGGCCAAGCCAGGCAGACGCCGCTCGCGCAGCACAGCGCTTGGAGCAGGCTGAGGCGGAGGTGCAACCCCGCTTCCCACTGTCGGACACCCTGCAGCCGCGCAGCACTGCACATACCTGAATGCGTATCATGCCCTGCCTTTCACCACGTTTCCATAGCCAGGACACATGCATGGAGTCGGATGCATGCCTCCGGGGGTTTGCATGTTCAGGCCGCTCTTGCAGCATGCTGCAGCAGCGTGCATGTGGCTTTTGTCGCGGGCATGCAGCACTGCTGTGTGGGCGCCCAGTACTGTTGCAGGGCTTCACAAGAGTGTGCCACCAAGTGCGTGCTGGCATGCCGCAGACCACTGCCCTGAAGCAGCAGCTGGCGGTGCTCATCAAGAAGCAGCGGAGCGGCGGCAGCGGCAGTCTCAACCTGCAGAGTGCGCGTCGCCCCACACTCGAGCCACTGTCTGCTCCCCGCGTGTCAAGAGCAGTAGCTCGTGCACTTGCGGGGGCTCCCTATTGACGCGCATGCGCGGCAGGCAGATGCGCCAGTGCTGCGGGCACATGCACCTCAGCCTCGGGCGAGCTGCCTCCGCAAGAAATCCTGGGGGTGTTGGCGGATGTGCATGGGTATGCAGGCAAGTGCATCAGCGCTAACAGCTGTAAGGCTTGCGCGCAGACCTCGACTCTGGCGAGCTGAAGCGCCTGCGCAAGAAGCATGCCAGCGGCGCCCAGGCCTCTGCCTTCCCGGCCAGCCAGGGCCAGCCTGGAGCCCTACCAGCCTCACAGCCCCTATCGCCCTCGCAGACGCAGCAGGGCCCCCAGGTCAGCGCGTTTGCTGCCGGCGCGCTGGGCAGAAGGGGCTCGGGGGGTCCCAGCGGGTCCCCCCACGCACAAGCCGGCAGAGGCGCAGGCGGGGCAGGAGCGGGAAACGCCACGGCTTTGGATGACCAGGCGCCAAACAACCCTGGGGCAGGCACAGTGTCGGGCGATGAACGCTTGCCACTGCAATTTGGCGCGCGGGTTGTGCAGCGCCGCGGTAGGGGGCCGCGCGGGCGGCTTGGCGCGCGGCGGGGTCTCTAGGGGCACCTGCATGCGCTGAGGCTGCCGTGCGGCCCAGTCCCAGGCTCAGGCCCCAGCATGCGCATTGCCTGCTCGTGGAGGTGCCCACAGATGCCCACTGCGCACCAGCATGCCTAGCTGCCTGCGCTGCGAGCATGGCACTGCACAATGCACCACCTGTGTGATGGCCACGAGACTCGGACCGCATGTTTTGGTGAGAGAGCAAGCAACCAAGCGCGCTTAACCTGGCAACCAGCATACATGATGTGTGCCTTGTGGAAGTGGCAGTGGGTCTCTGCATTCAGCACAGGTCTGATAGGGGGGGCTGGCTGAGCTTTGCCACCACTTGAGGTGTTATGTCTTCATGACAGAGCAGCACTTTAATGGCTGGAGGGTCTGCAAGTCACGCATGTAGTGACAAGAGAAGTGCGTAAATTGTAAGAGAGAATTGCGCGTGAAGATGGCCTTGTTAGAGTCACCAAAACTTCGGCGGCCGTTGAATTTGGGCCGGTCGCACATTGTAAATGTGTTTATCACAGGGTACATATATTGGAGCATGAAGCAACACTGCGCCAACTGTTATTTTGAGTGTGACAATAGACACCAGGTGTAGAGCTGAGCTGAGAGAGTAGGCCTCCCGAGTGCACAAGCTTTAAGTCACCCCTAAAAACCCGCCTTAGACTTGTACTGCTCTATGTTGATCTTACTCGCATCACACTTCCTATATGCACATGTATTGAAAGACCCCGCATGAGTGGTACATGAATTGCGAAGCAGCCATTGCCGCCACATCCGGCACTAAAGCAGCGCCACACAGCATGCCTCATGCCGACCCCAACATACCCCATGAGACACTTGTATTGCGACTCTACTACACGTCTGAGACTGCCAGAGCAAGCATGACTTCCAGAAATGTCCGCGCGAACATGTCACTTACCTGCGCAGAGAGCCTAGCCTGTCTCTCTAGCAAAGCCGCCAGGAGGAGTCAGTGCAGTATGCATCTCACGCACAGCAGGCCCCGCGAAAGCACCTGACATCGCCCGGCAAAAGATGCCACTAGGCTGCATGCAGTCGCGGCGCGTGCAGTGTCCTGTCCCTGGTACAGACTTAGCCTCACACAGTGTGGAGCCTACACCCAAAACTTTCGACAGCGCAGAATGCCGGAGCGTCCGAGCCCAGCAGGCGCTACGCGCCTTGCCTTCCCGGAGAAACCAGAGGAACTGGAGTGTACAACTCTGAGAGTGCCAGCAAACACATCCTGATCAGGTCATGCGGCCCCCGCCTGCTCTCAAGGCGTCAAGCCCCAGGCACGACGAGCCTCAGCTCGTCAGATCGACGGCGCGCATGGTCCAGCTGCCTACGCAGCCGTCTCTGAAAGTGCTGGCATCACACTGACTGGATGCAGCCCGACGCCGCCTGCCGATGCAGCCCGGCCGCCCCCGCCCCAGCCTGGATCGCAGGGCACTGCAGCAAGTGTTCCACTGATGCCAAGCCGAAAGAAACCAAAGAAGATGAACTGCATCCGGGCTAGGCCATCACACGGCACAGCCCCCCACTTCCGCTTGCCACCCGACGCTGAAGTTGCACCCACTGAAGCTGAAGCCAGGCCAGTCTGACAGATGAGCGGGGACGGCCAACACTGTCATCGAGATCCCGGAACACGTTCCTGTTCCTGTGAAACACGCTGTCTTGCGGGCCCGCCGCTCGCCAGGCTGAGCTGCTCGCAGGGACACCTGGTGGCAGGCAGTGTCACCTCCCCAGCAGGCGACACCGCCGCGTAAAACATAGCAGTCACTGCGGAGCGGCCGTCCACCGCATGCACGCGGCCCAGAACGGGCCGAGCTGGGACGCCGGCTGGCGCGCCCTGCGCAGGAACTCGCTCCGCAGCCGCGCCTCCCAGGCGACGCCGATGAACAGCGGCAGCGCCTGCCGCGGCGCGCGCGCTCAGCGCCGCGTCACGCTGTGCGCACATCCTAGGCGCACTGCACCACGCCGCCCCCGTGTGCTGCAGGCGCGCGCCTGCCAGCACCCGCGTCTGTGCTGCGGCCGGCTTGATGCAGGACCTCCCTCTCATGCATGCGTCTTCAGGCACCGCGCCCCGCCAGCGGTCTGGCGCGCGTGCAGCTTGCCTGGTGGCGCCACGGACCTCTGTGCGCCATCTGAGCCAGCCCCAGGTGCGCGGTGCACGCACACGCACCTCGCCCACCGCCATGATCGCGGCCGCGTCCAGCGCGGCGTCGGCCCAGGACCGGCTGCCGCCCGTCTTGCGCGCCCAGAGCGCCAGGTCGACCTCTTGGAGCGAGAAGCACACCTGAGGCCCCGCGTGCGTCTCTTAACAAGCCTGTATCATTTGCTCTTCACTCGCGTGCAGGAGGGCGCCCGGTGGCACGCCGGACCATGCATGGCGCAGCCTGCTCTGGGGTGTGCGGGCTGAGCCATGCCGCAGAGGCTGCGCTGCGCTCGACACGGCGCCGCATGTGCGCGCAGCAGCAGGCTGGGCCGGTCCGCAACATCATTGCGTACATGGCAGGCAGACAGGTTGGAGCCATCCCCAACGGGGCCATCGACGAGCTGCTGATGCTCAGGCATGCAGGCCTGGACGTAAAGGTCTGAGAGGAGTGTGGCCAAGTGCGCCCACTGCGCTGCGGGGCACCACCGAGAGCGACCGGCTGCTCTGTGCCGCGCACCAGGTTGATCATCTGCAGGTGCAGCAGCGTCACGAGGCGGTACCGCTCGGCCATGTGGAACACGGAGCGCGACACAAACATGACCACCGGCGCCTTTATGTTGAGCTCGTCTGGGTTGGCCAGGATGGCGCACACCATGCACACCGTCATGGAGACCAGCGTCTGCCGCGTCTTCACCTGCTCATGGTACACCGCCTGCAGCCCCGCCGCGCTCGGCAGCTCGCTGCGTGTCCACCAGCAAAGTACTCCTGGCCGGTGACCCTTCCGGCGGCGGCGACAGGCAGGTATGCGCAAGGCGCGGCACAGAGACGCGGCACATACTGTGCGCTGCGTGGCGAGCCCAGCTGCCACTGGCTGCGCACCTTGGCCGGGACGGCCAACACCTGTATCGCCAGCCCCTGCATGGCTGTCCCCACGGCGGTCGCAGCGAGGAGCACGCCACGCCGGGCGACCAGCGTGCCGGCCGCAGCGGCGAGCAAGGTCACGCGCGTGAACGCGGACAGCCATAGCTGCGCGTCCAAACAGCCGCAGCGTCAGTTGGGTCCCAGCCTGCGCTGCCGAGGCGTGCCGCATCAGCACAGCATAAGGGAGGCGACCAGCAGCCGCGCACCGCAAGCGTGAGGCTGCACAGCGCGAGAGCCAGGCGGCGGCTGCGCAGCGCCAGGAAGACGGCAAACTGCGCCTCCAGGGCCTCGCTCGCGAAGAGCAGGCGCATCTAGCAGCCCGCAATGCGCCTACCCGCTGCGTTTCGCGGGTGCGAGGTGCGGCGCCTCGCTCCAAGCTCTGTACACGGCTGACATCCTGACGCGGATGTGCAAGGAAAGGAGCGCAGACCCCGGCCTTTGCACATCTCAAGGGCAGAGCAGGCCCTCGAGGGCCTGCCCAATTAGATTCAAAAAAGGCGGGATATTTTGCATGTGAAGCATGGGCTGCCTCTGTGAAGCGTACGGGCAGCAACAGGCGAGTTCAGTGATGACGAGGCAGAGTTCTCGGGCGAAGACGAGCGAGTGTGTACCACGTGACAGCTGTTGCTAAAAGGATCTTTGCCGCATGCAGAGCTCGGGTGAGCAGTGCTACGTCCCAGCGCTCGTGGCTCTGCTTTTGTCTCGTAGCGAAAATGACCTGCAGAATGTTGTAGTGCTTTACTTGCATGCATACATTGTAATTCTTGGGTGCTGGGCTGCAGGATGAGCCATGTATTGCTGCAGCGAGCGTGGCAGGCAAGAGGAGCGGGGTACCAAGTGATGGAGCGGGCGGTATGAGGGCCGTGTGGCAGGCACACTTTGGTGCAGGCGGCGCGCTCAACGCTTGCATAATGTTTGGTCACTTCAGCAGCCACTGGAGCTGTTCTCCTTAGCAGTCACTGGAGTTGGCAGACCTGCTGCATTTGGCAGACTTGCAGGCGGTGTGGCTCAGGCCAGCGGGTTGTGCGCACCACCCGCAGGGGACGCGGCAACTACCTTTCCCGATGTGCGGCTTGAGGCTGCCTTCACCCTGTACTACAGCGCGCGCGGGCGACGGACTGCCCTGGCAACGTCCGTGGTGGCGTTCGTGCTGTGGTCGACGGCCGTGCTGCGAGTGCTTGTTGCAGCGCTGTCGCAGCTGTCACTGACGCCGCGACGGGTGCGGCCGCCGCTGCTGGTTGTGTCATGACTGAATGTGCTGCTGTGCTTCAGCTTTTCCCAGGGTGTTCTGTGCATTTGTTGTCCTTCTGTGTATTGAGCAAGTTACCGCTCTATGTGTGTTGAGCTTATCGTTCTGTGTGTTGAGCAAGTTACCGCTCTGTGTGTTGAGCAAGTGACCCTTACGCTATAAAATTGCCAAGCGTTCAACAGGCTGGCTGTGTGGCCTGCATGCCGGCAGGCACTGCTGCTGGCAGTGCTGGTGTTTGCCGCTGTTGTGCAGGCGCGCGCGCTGCTCGTGCTGCGCAAGCCAGAGCAGGCGCGCGGATTTCCCATGCCGTGCACACCTGCTGCCCCGCCGGCATGCCTGTGATGCCACAGGGCGTATGCTTGTGCTCTGTCGCTCGGCGGTCGGCCGACGTCTGGCGGCTTGGCACGACTTTGCTCGCGCGACACGACGTGCCCGCAGGCGGTTGTGTCGAGCGTGCGAGCGCCCGCGGCGGCAGGTGTGGCGCTTCTGCAACGTCAAGACGCGGCAGACGCTCGTGTCGCTCACCGCGTGCATGATGGCCAGCATCCTGGCGCGCCCGTTGGACGAGCTCAACATGAAGAGCCCCGTGGCGGTGAACGCGGCGCGCGCCTGGGTCCTTCTGGGCGAGCGCTACCGCCTGAGCGTCCTGCTGCGCCTGCACGCGCTGGTCATGGTGCGGCCTGCTGCCCTGGTGCCAGGCGTGCCCGCCGCTGGATGGAGCCTGATCTATCCTATGCGCGTGCTGTGCGGCCCTGGAGGGAGTTACGCTGCCCGGCACCATCGAGGTGTGTGCAAGAGGCTACAGCACCGTGTAAAAAGCCCAGTCTTCAGCCTCGATTTGAGTGGCCGTCTATTGCAGGAGGCCGCACGCTCCTGGTGCATGCTGTGCGGGTCATGTGGGCCAATGTGGGTGGCTCTGCCGGGCGGATGGCCGTGGGGTTGCAGCAGCAGGTTTGTGTGCTCACGCAGATGCAGAGCGAGGACTGCGGGCCGCACCCGCCGAGCGGCTCAGCGCGCCGCGACTGTGTCGGCCGGCCCGGGCAGGCGCTGCGAGCGGCGCGCGGCGGCCGCGCTTGCATCCGCAATGGCGTGCTCCGGGGGCGGCGGCGCGGCGCGGCGCTGACGCGAGCGGCGCGGCGCGCAGGTGTGCTACGTGCTGCAGGAGATTGACCTGGTGCTCGCGTTCCGCAAGGGCCGCGGCGCGGGCGCGCTGGCGCGCAGCGTCAGCAGCCTGCTGGCCGCGCATGCGCGCCGGCCCGGCCGCCGCATGTGGCAGGGCCGGCGCGCAGAGGGGCGCGCCGTGCACGGGCGAGCGCCCGGCGACGCAGGCGTTGGTGTGTGGCGTGGGCATGTGGCGTGGGCCAGGATGCCGGCGGCACGCTGTCCACCCGCCAAGCAACATTTCTTGGGCATTGCATGCATCGTGAAGCTCAGCAGGGTTGCGAGACTGACCACTGCCGACGCGTGAAGCCAGTCCGCTCGGGCAGCGCATCATGCTTTGCGTCACAGTGTTTGTGATTCCTGTTGACAGGTGGCAGAGCCTTTTGCGCGCTGCTGGGTCCTCGTGGCAGTGTGTGCGTATCTCGGCAGTTTCGGTCCAGCTACAGCATTTTGCAGCTGCGGTTGTCATAGGCTGCAGATCGTCGCGTGCGCCAGTTTGACTTGAAAATGCGGTGCGGCGCAGGTCGTACCGCTGGTGCTCAACATCGCAAGTGAGGCGCGCATGCGCCGCGACTTCCTGCTCGGCAGCGGGCTGGCGCTCGGCCGCCTCGGCGGCTTCTGGCAGACGGCGCTGCAGCTGACCGGCGGCTGAAGTGCGCAATGGATGCCAGCCAGATGGCTGCATCCGGCCATGTCTAGACACATTCTTTGGGCTTGCGCCATCGTGGCAAGGTATGCCGCAGCCAAACCTGCTCATGCCTGGCCATTTAGGCCGGATCGGGGTGGGGGCCCCAGGGTGGAAGGAGCTAAAGCTTGTGATCTTCTTGGCGCAGTGCCGCAAGGAGTGCGGTCACTGCAAATGGGGGGGGGGGGGGGAGCATAGGGTAGCAGTGCTACCCCCCACAGCTTGGCTGTGGCGCGAGAAATATGCGCCTGCATGCTGATGCTGTGGGTTTTGGGGTGGCTGTGGTGTTTTCTGGCCCGTGCAACATGCAGCCCATTTTGCCCCCCACGCGCCGCTGCGGTCTGTTCTGGGACAGGTCATAGGAGGTCATGTCAAGCCACGTGTTGAGAGCGCTGACATTTCGAGCTGGTTGCATCCAGACTGCTGATCAGGGCTGACAGAGCGGTCTGACTTTGCTTGCATGCGATATGTTGCTAGGGACCCCTCCCTCGTGCCAGGTGTGTTTGCCTGCCCTAGCTATCATTGTCACATGGCGGGCCTGGCCCAAAGGTGGGGAACCAGTATTTTGCCTTTTTACCTGCATCGTTTACGAAGCTAGCCAGCACCGCGTAGAACCATGTCCGGCAAAAAAAAATGTATGCCTTGTGCATACGGGGCTCGCATCTGCTGCGAGTTTTACCAGCACATGCTGTGTGAGTGTCGTGTACATGTATTTCGTGTTGCTGCAGGTGTGTTGTTGCAGAGTGCATATGAGTATGTGCAAACCGCCACACTATGAAAACCCTGTACATCTGCTTTTCCCAAATCCTTGCACTTCAGTCTTGGTCACTGTACTTTGGTCACAGTATTTTGAGCAACAACAAGGTTTGTTGCCCAAAATATGCTCTGACAAAGCAACCAGTGAAGGAGTGCAACCTGGGACTTGGGGAAGCTACGCTGTGTGTTGTTCATCATGCAATCATGCAATGATGCAGAACAGTGCAGATCATGTTTGGCGCTGCTTAAAAGAAGCAGTTATCTGCATGACGATGATGATGGCGATTCCATGCACGCAGCCTCTGACTTGGCCTCAGGCACATTCTGACTAGTGTATGGTGTCATGCGCTTGAGCAGCAGCTGCCCTCTTCCTTTCGGCGCACCTCATCACCAGGTACATGATGAGGAGTAAGGGGTCGTAACCAGGGTGCGTTAGCGCGTGCCATCGCGCGGATGCAATTCCAGGGGTGGCAAGGCTCAGCAAGAACAAAAGCATTAGGGAGCACAGTTGTGTCAATGCGAGAGTGAATGAACGAATTACAACCGTGTGTCAGCCAAAACTGGCCGCTTACGGCCTTCTGTCAATGTTATTGCACTGGGCTGTCGTTTGCGGTGTACCTGGTCTCGTTGAGGCTACTTGCATGCATGGTGCTGAGAGGCACCGCAACCTGCCAGGGACGCGCCGAGTCACCAGCATGAAGGCGGGCCAGCAGGCGCACAAGGTGACGCGCAGATACACGCCCGCCTCTTACCCAGCACATACCCATCCCGCAACAACAGTCTAGGAGACAGCGGTGAAAGAGTGACCCAGAGCTCCTTGAGCACTCGTCAAATCAGAAAGGCCACAAACATGGCTGCTGCGGCAGCGGCGAGCGAGGCGAGCGCGGGCGCCGCCGCAGATGCGCCGCTCGCGTAGGGGTTGAGCTTGAGGCACTGGCCCGCGGCGCACTGCAACACATACAGCAACGTGACGTTGGTGGTGAGCAGCGTCTGGTTGCCGAGCGCGCCCGCCGCCTGCGGGCAGGCCCGCGCCCCCGTGAGACGTGTGCTGCGCTGCTCCACACGCAAGCATGGAGTGCGCTGAGCGCCTGACCCTAGAGTGCTTCGCCGCACGTGACTCACATGCAACGTCTGTGCATGCAGCCTGTGTGTCGCCGCCAGCAGGCCCGCTTAGCAGTTGGGCACATGACAGGGCGGGTTGCACAGTTTGCGCGTGCTGCGGCGCACTCCGTGGCAGCGGCGGGCGGGCGGCACCTGGCTGCATGAGGTGCCCTGCGTGTCAGTGACGCCGCACACGTGCGTGACGGCCGGCCTTGCGCCGCCAGGCGCCGCAGCGACCATGTACCTCTCGGCTACGATGGCCTTGATGCCCTTGTCGCTGGGGTCCTGAAACGGCTCCCAGACCAGGTACTGCAGCGCCCCGCCGCCCGCCGGCTGGAGGCTGCGCGGCATGAACAGGGACCACTTGCAAAACTGTTTCCGCATGCTTTTGAGCAGGCACTGCGGCGTCCTGACGCCACGTAAAGGTGTGACAAATCAACGTGCCGTCAGAGTTGACAAGCGGTGGGACCTGCTGTTGAGAAGCAGAGACACGGGGGAACAGGGTCAGGGCAGCAGTGCATCCAGGCGCTCCAGTGCGGGGGGAGGTGGGGGGCCAACGCACGCGAACATGGGCGCAGGCGACACAGCGGCGCACTGCGGCGGCGTGCCCCCGGCCACCACCCAGGTCGCGTTGAACGCGCCCGAGTCGACCGCGGCCACGCTCAGCGGCTGCGGCGCGGCGCCCGCCTGGGCGATGCTGACAGTGACCAGCGGCGCCGCGGCCGTGCGCACGGAGGTGCCTGCGCGTGGCACGCGAGCCTCCTGCGCCATGCCATGCCCTCTCTATTCACGTTGTGCGGGAGGCTCCACGGCGCTGACAGCACTGCGCTCCTACGTGTTTGCGTACAGTGACGGCGGAGGCGCCTGACCTCGACTGCCTCTCATCAGGGCTGGCCGCTCAACCCAAGCTGGCCTGCACACACGGCCCGGTGCGTGCCCGGTTGTGGTGCACTCCCGCCAGCTGGGCCGCCTGCTTATCCTTGGGGGTGGCACAGCCTGCTCTCATGCGCATGCGCGGCAGGCGCGGGGGCGGGGCGCGCGCCGCAGCCGCTGACGTTGACAGAGTATGGCACATTGATGTCCAGCTCGTTGCTGTTGATGCACGCCAGATCGCCTGTGGCGTTGGCGCCGGCCGGGTACGAGCTCGTGCCAATCCAGTAGCCGTCCAGGCTGCAGGTGTTGACAATGGTCAGCACCTGCGCAGCCCTGCGCAGTGGTGACACGAGGCTGGGGTACCACACGGCGGCGCCAAAGGCATCTCTGCGCCTGTGTTTGCGGTCTGTGCTCTGAGAGTGTGCGTCTGCAGTTTGCACTTGTAATGACATTTATGTAGTGTCCTGCCAGTGTGGCGCGCCTTGTCAGCTCCAGCGTTGAGCAGCGCGCGCGCCGAGCCGGAAGTGGGTGTGGGCGCAGCTGTCGCAGCGGCTGCAGCCGCGAAGCAGAGGAGGAGCAGGGCCGCTCTGGCCGCTCGCCTCGCCCCGCGCTGCGGCCGCGGCGCTGCCGGGGCCATATGTGGTGCGCGGCGCTGCCCAAGGTGGGCTGGTTGCTCGTCTAGATGGCGGAGAAGCTCTGGGGTGCCCAGGAGCTGCGCACAGACAGCTGCTGGGTGCGCTGCAGTGCTGGGCTGGGGAGATGGCACAGAGCTATATACTGAGATGGCTGCACAGAGCGCACAAGCTTAAAAGGGACGTGCTGCAGACTGCGCTCTCTTTCCAACAAAATCTGGAGGAAAGTGCGCCTGTCAGGACCATCGACGGGCGTCCGGACGATGCATCCGAGGCGAGCGCATTGCCCTTAAACCCTTTACCCCTACCCTCACAATTGTGCGGAGTGCAACTCGCAACTATTGACTGTGTAGTGGCGAGCTGGTGAGCCGTGCCCCAGTGCCTGCTCGTCGTCAACTCACCTTCCCTGACACGTAAACAGACTGTGATGCGAGCACGGCCAAGCGGTGCGCGCAGCCCCGCGGCTGTTGCGCCGGCCACGCAGCCAGTTAATGGGCACCGGCGCAGCGTGAGCGAAGCCGCCGGGTCGAGTGCGCTGTCGCTGTCGTCATGGCGCATGGTGGCGCTGCTGCGACGCGCGCTGCACGGCGCGCTCGACCCGAAGCACAGCCTGGGCGAGCGCTGGGAGAAGGTGGCTCCCTTCACTGAGGACGCATGCACTCCTGCGGCGTGCCTGCTGTGCTGTTGGCCCGCTGCTTTTGCCTGCCACTTTCAGTCACTAGTGTGTCTGGTGTCAGAAGAACCAGAGCTTCAGGTCCTGTCCGAGCAGCATTTCCTAGACTTAAATACTCTGTAGACTTGTCCGGCCATGAACCTGGGCGAGAGGCATTACGCTCAATGCGCCCATTACGCGGTCTTCTGGTGCTCTGGCTGCTGACCCACCGATCGATAACTTGCTGAGGGGAGCTGTGCTGAGGCGCCAGGACGACCTGCTGGACGTGATCTACTGGTGCCGGCAGCTGGTGGCGCTGGCAGCGGGCGTCGGGGTGGGCCTGGCGGGGCTGTCGGGCTGGCCGCCACTGGCCGGGTGCGCCGCCTCGTGAGCTCTGGCAGCTCCCTGGTTGCCAGGCGGCCGCTGCTGCAAGCTCAGCTGGCAAGGATACGCGCCAGCAGCTGCCAGGGGCCTGGACCACACCCCGCTGGCTTTGGCGCTTGGACTCGCTCCAGCACAGTGTGAACACTGAGATGTGCGCGTGTCCAGGTTTGCGGGCGTCGCGCTGCTGCTGGTGTACTCGTGGTTCCAGAATCTGAGGTGCGCCGCGCAAGCCTGCCTCCCGGGGGCGCTGTCAGGCGGCCAGGCAGGGCGCGGGGTGTCGTGTCAGCCCGCACCTGCTGGCGGTCGCAGACAAGAGTCGCCGACGAGCGAAACCTGACGTGGTCGGCATCGACTGTGCTGCGCTCGCCTTGCCCGAGCGGCTCTTGTGCCCCGTCGGCTTGTCCTTCCCCGTCTGCCTCTGTGTATCCTCTGTTGTTGCAACATCTCTGCGCTGCTCTATGCAAGTGAAAAAAGATAGGAGTGCAGACCCGTGTCAGTGCCGCAGGCTGGACGAGGAGGAGTACGGCGGCTACCAGCTGCTGCTCATGGAGGGCCTCATGCCCGCGATAGGGCTGTTCCTGGTGCGCGCCCAGGCAGCTGCAGAGGGCCTCTGCCACTGTCCTGGTGCACGCCCCATGCCCTGGCGCCGCTGGGGGTGCAGTGGGCCAGGGGGCATTCGTGCCAGCCTGTTCACTGGCTGTCTACTCGCTGTCGCCCTTTCGGCTGCCGCTCGTGGCAAAGACATGCAGCTGGCTATGCTGTTGCTGCAGTGCAGCATCCACGCCTTCAGTAAAGCCCCAGGCAGCTGTGCCCTGTTTACAATAAGGCGCTGCAGCCTCCTCCGTCAGGCGGCGTGCCGCTCTGCATGAGGAGAGGAGAATGGAGTTGTGAAGGCGTCCTGCACGAGCATGCGATGCGCTGAGCCTGATGTGCGCGTGTGCGCCGCGCAGCTGAGCTGGATCATAGTCTTCAACGCCCTGCACACGGCGTGAGTTGGCCAGGGTGCACCCGGTGCAGCTCGTGAGGGCATGCGCATGAGCTGCGAGTGCGGGCGCTGGCTGAGAAATCTGTGACAGTATTGTGACGGTGTTATCCTCACGGTGACTGTCAGCTCATGAACTGAAGCTGGTTACAGTGAATGTTCGCCTGTTTGCTTCAAGGCGCTGTCGGGTTGCTGAAAATGCAAGGGCATGTATTGCAGGTGTGTGGCATAATGCATGCTCAGTGCTGCCCTTTGTTGTATTCGGAAGGCCGCCTTGTATCCCCCCTGCGACTGATGAACTCATGGGAGATGGCCCGCCAGTGCAACGCAATTGCAACAACGCAATGCGCATAATCCATTTATTTCAGGCGCAGAAGTCTCGCGCGGCTAGGCATGCTTCGCTGATGCCGCAGGCTACAGGTCACGCCGCATACAATGGGAAAGCAGACCCCAGGGCTATGTGTCAGCAGCGCAATCACTTAATGGCATTGGTCATAGTGTGCCCCAGTACACCTGTCAGCCCCGCTGAACAACAATTATCACAGCGACACTGGGAGGGCTGGCGCGTCTGGAGGCCATGCGGTGCGCGCACGGGGCCGCCACCTCATACTGACGCCTGCAACGGCGGGACCCGCGTCTGCATGGCACGCCCGCGCTCGCGCTCTATCCTGCTGCCAAAAGTGCGCCTCTCACCTCCCCGAAGCTGCTTCTGGCGGCGGCGCGCTGGGAACACATTGGCTGCGCTGCGCCAGGTGCGGGCTGCGCTGCTCCGTCAAAGCCCTATAACCCCGATCTTCACACTGCGGAATCGAGCGCATGACGGCGCATGCTTGGACTGGTCTATGACCGCAGAACACGTTGCATAGCCCGCTACAAACAAGACGCTCTCCGTTGCTCACAGTCACATACACAGTCATGCATGAGCAGCACACATGCAACCGTTCCAGTCGCTCAGCCGGACGGCAGCAGCCGGACGGCTGCTGCCGGGCGGGCCGGCTGCTGCCTGGCCGCGCGTGCCAAACCGCGCGCGCTCGCTGGGCGGGGCGCGGCCAGCTCGCCCAGATGGCTCGCGTGCGGAGGTGCATCGCCGCTCAGCCGCAGGCTTCGGACGC